>Ga0172371_10010280_pt1 | contig 12671 bp, 14 predicted proteins | sample Lak12m_FD_114543 | JGI IMG/M metagenome (GOLD analysis project Ga0172371, IMG submission 114543) | Freshwater microbial communities from Kabuno Bay, South-Kivu, Congo - kab_022012_12m | ecosystem: Environmental > Aquatic > Freshwater > Lake | place: Democratic Republic of the Congo: South-Kivu... | reverse complement strand
GGCAATGGACAGATAAGTGCCCTGTTCGATAAAAAATGAGTACATTCAACTACTCTCAATTAACACGAAAAGCAATCAGGCTTAGAAAAGAAGGCGTAAGTTATAATGAAATAAAAAAAGAAATACGTGTAGCGAAAAGCACTTTAAGCACTTGGTTAAAAATGGTCCCCCTGACCACGAAGCAAAAAAAGAGACTTTATTCGAATAGTATTCTGATTTTATCCAAAGGCCCCCAAAGCCAGAAAGAAAGGAGAATTAAAGAGATAACAGAAATTATTAAAAACGCTGAAAAAGAAATATTAATTCCTTTATCTTTTGAAGCTTATAAACTATTCGGCGCAGCTCTTTATTGGGCAGAGGGAAAAAAGACAAAACATTTTGCTATCACGAATTCCGATCCCCACCTTATTCTGTTCATGGTGCGCTGGTTTGAAGATATTTTTGGAATCCATCCTCAGGAATTAAAAGCTGGGTTGAATATTTACTCTCAACAAGACGAGGACGACTTAAAACAATTTTGGTCAGGGCTAACAAATATCCCTATTGAAAACTTTAATAAAAGCTTTACAAAGCCCGCGAATAAAGGATTTAAGAAAAACAATCTTTATTATGGGACAATAGAAATTAGAGTTCTAAAAGGAACCGACATGCGTCATAGAGTCTTTGGATGGGTAAAAGCAGCTTTAAAAGGAGTTTCTCCCAAGATAGAACTCGCCCAAAAAGAGTGGAAATCATTGAGAGAGGTTCCTAGACCAATAAATATATCCACGCCATAGAAATAACAAGCCCCCATAACTCAATGGTAGAGTAGCGGACTCTTAATCCGTAAATCTAGGTTCGAATCCTAGTGGGGGCACAAAAACGGTCTTTTTTTTATTTAAAAAAGTGTTATAATCTGCTATAGAAGTATGTCGCAAGACATAATCAAAATAAATAAACATATGTTGAAACCAACTGAAAAATCAAAAATAATTTCTGCTCATAAAATCCACGAGACAGACAGCGGTTCGCCAGAAGTTCAAATAGCCTTATTGTCAAAGGAAATAGACAAGCTTTTGCTGCACTTAAAATCCCATCCCAAGGATTTTCATTCAAAAAAGGGACTGTTAAAGATGGTGACAAGCAGGAGAAAGCTTCTGAAATACCTGAAAGACGAAAGTACCAGGAGATACAACTCCATTGTCAAAAAAGTGGGTTTAAGCAAGTCTTAAAAAGATGAGAATAAAGCATCCGGGACAAAGAGTGGCGGTTTTGATTGATGTTCAAAACCTTTATCACTCTGCCAAAAACTTATATCAGGCCAGGGTAAACTTTAATGAAGTTTTAAAGACGGCCGTAAACGGAAGAAACTTAATCCGGGTTTTCGCTTATGTGGTTAGGACAAAGACAGGAGAAGAAAAACCGTTTTTTGAAGCCTTGACTAAGCTGGGAATCGAAACCAGGGTCAGAGATTTACAAGAATTTTACGGAGGGATGAAAAAAGCTGACTGGGATGTAGGAATCGCTGTAGACGCCATTAGAATCTCCCCTTCGGTGGACACGATAGTCTTAGCTTCGGGAGACGGAGATTTTCTGCAGCTTCTTGAATATTTAAAAAATCAGGGCAAAAGAGTGGAAATAGTCGCCTTCGGGAAATCAGCTTCAGCGAAGATAAAAGACTATGCCGATGAATTTACTGATCTGGAAGGAGACCCCGAAAAGTATCTTTTTAAAAAATAACCAAAATCAAAAAATAAAATGGAAAAGAAACAATTCAAACTGGAATTTGATGGCAAAGAGTTTATTGCCGAGATAAGCAATTTAACAGAACAGGCTAATGGTTCTGTTTTTCTTCGTTGCGGAGGAACCGAGGTTTTAGCCACGGCCGTAATGTCAAAATACGAAAAAGAAGCAAAAGACTTCTTCCCTCTTACTGTTGACTACGAAGAGAGGTATTATGCCGCCGGAAAAATAAAAGGACCGAGATATATCAGAAGGGAATCAAGGCCTTCTGACGAAGCCATATGCAACGGCAGGCTTATCGACAGATCTATAAGGCCTCTTTTCCCGAAGAATCTCGGCAGAGAAGCCCAGGTGGTTATAACCGTCCTTTCTTATGATTTAGAAACTGACCCCGACATTTTAGGATTATTAGCTGCTTCCACTGCTTTAACAACCTCTAATATCCCATGGAAAGGACCGGTAGCTGCCGTCAGGGTGGGGAGGGTGGAAGATAAATTTGTTATAAACCCGTCTTTGCCAGAAAGAGAAAAGAGCCAGATGGATTTCGTTTTAACCGGACTAGAAAACAACGGCGGAATTATCACTAATATGATGGAAGCTGGTTTTGACGAACTGGAAGAAGACTTAATTTTGGGAGCTTTTAAATTCGCTAAACCCTACTTGAAAAAACTTATTGATTTTCAAAAAGAAATGGCAAAGAAAATAGGCAAAGAGAAAATTGTTCTCAAAACCGCTGCTGAAGATCACGAGTTAGAGAGAGAAATAAAAGATTTTATTGGAAACAAATTAGAAAACGCCCTCTATCAAAAAGATAAGGGAGAAAGGATGGATAGCATTGATGTCTTAAAAGAAGAATTGACTCTATATTTGAAAGAAAAATACCAGGACGCTAGCAAAATCAGCTACGTCAATTCCTTTTTTGAGAGAGAAACCGACAGAATAGTCCACGAAAAAGCGATAAAAGAAGGAAAAAGGGTTGACGGAAGAAAAATGGACGAGGTGAGAGCTTTAGAGTGTGATGTCGGTGTGCTTCCCAGAACCCACGGCTCAGGAGTTTTCTGCCGAGGACAGACAAAGGCTTTGTCTATTTTAACTTTGGGAGCTCCAGGCGACCAGCAGATATTAGAAGGCATGGAATATACCGGAAAGAAACGATTTATGCACCATTATAACTTCCCTCCCTACTCAGTCGGAGAGATAAAGCCGATGAGAGGCCCGGGAAGAAGGGATATTGGGCATGGTATGCTGGCCGAAAAAGCTCTTTTGCCGATAATACCGTCTTTCGAACAGTTTCCTTACACTATCAGGGTGGTTACGGAGATATTGTCTTCAAACGGATCATCTTCTATGGCTTCAGTTTCCTCTTCGTCTTTGTCTTTAATGGACGCGGGTGTCCCGATAAAATCTCCTGCAGCCGGAATCGCAATGGGGCTGATGTCTGAAACAGACGAGAATTCAAAGATAAAAAAATACGAAATACTGACTGACATTCAGGGGCCAGAAGACCATCACGGAGACATGGATTTTAAAGTTGCCGGCACCAGAAAGGGAATATCAGCCATTCAAATGGATGTCAAAATAGACGGTATTACAGAAGGGATCCTGAAAGAGGCTTTAGAAAAAGGGAGAAAAGCCAGGCATCAAATATTAGACGTTATTGAAAAAACCTTACCAAGCCCAAGACCCAATTTATCTCCTTTTGCCCCGAGAATTTTAATTTTGAAAATCAATCCAGATAAAATAAGGGACGTAATCGGCCCCGGAGGAAAAGTTATCAACAGCATAATTGACGAATGCGGGGTATCGATAGACATTGAGGACACTGGCGAGATATTTATTACTGCGGAAAAAGAAGCTGCTGCTAAAAAAGCCTTTGAATGGATAAGCAATATTACCAGAGAGGTTAAGGCGGGAGAAATATTCCAAGGAAAAATAGTAAGAATTCTGGATTTTGGCGCTTTCGCTGAAATTTTGCCGGGGCAAGACGGATTAATTCACATTTCGCAGCTAGCCCCCTATCGAGTAGGAAAAGTTGAGGACATAGTCAAAATTGGAGACGTTGTTCCTGTTAAGGTAATCTCCATTGATGAACGGGGGAGGATTAATCTTTCTCTAAAAGACGCTAAAAAATCCTAGCGAAACTTCATTATGGTTCAAGAACCACAAGAAGAAAAAAAAGAACTTCTAAAAAGAGAGGAAATAAAGACGATGGCAAAAGATATTGCCAGACTGAGAGAAATTGAAGCCCAAGAAGAAAGGGAAAAAATTTCCTCTATAGACGTAGGAGGGAGAACAAAGCCCGGAATTTCTGCTCCGGCAGAACAAAAAACCGGAGAAAAAGGAGAAGAGATGAAAAAAGAGATATCGATCGGGCTGATGCCAAAGCCTCCTTTTTTAAACCCTTCTCGTCGCAAAAAGTACCTAGCGAGAGGAGGTATTATTCTTGCTATTGTTTCAATTTTAAGTTTTCTAATATGGTATTTTGCAGTGAAGAAACCTGCTCAGACAGATATCCCTATTGAAACCCCTCCCATTCAACAGACTCCCGTTGAAACCCCGCCAGAAAAGCCGGAAATCGTTATCCCTGCTTCCCTGATATTAACCAATACGACTATATCGGGAGAAATTTCAAAAACAGAAGAGATCTCAGATGTTTTAAGCCTGGCCCTCAGAGAGACTACCACCATAGATACTTTTAACAGAATATTGATAAAAAACACCGACCAAAACAGGTTGATATCTTTAGGAGAATTAGCCTCCTCCTTTCAGGTAGAAATGCCGGAAGGATTTATAGAAAAACTGGAGCCAGATTTCACCTTGGCTATTTTCTCCCAGGCCCAGGGGAATAGAATAGCTGTTATAGCCAAAGTTAAAGATACTAATGGATTAACTGCCTTATTCAAGGCCTGGGAAAAGAGTATTTCAGAAAAAGGAATTTTTATCTCGGGAAATAAAATTCAGACAACATCCTCTTCCTTTAAAACAGCTTACGTTCAAAAAACAGGTTTAAGATATCTGACCATCTCAAAAGACGATACGGGTATTTGTTACGCCTGGTTTGGAGAATATTTCGTATTAACTGATTCTTTTGAAAGTATTAAAAAAATAATCCAACAATTAACAATATAAACATGAATAAAAATCTTATTGAAGAATTGGAGAAAGCCCTGAAAAATGAAAAAACTGACATTGAAGAACAGTTAAAAAAATTTGCGACAAAAGACGAAAAACTTCCCGGCGACTGGGATACCCGCTTCCCGAATTTTAATGCGGGGCAGGGATCTTCCGGGATGGAAACAGCTGCCGATGAAGTTGAAGAATACAGCACCCTGCTTCCTATTGAACACAATTTAGAAATACGTTTAGAAAATATTAATTCGGCCTTAGAGAAAATAGAAAAAGGAAAATACGGGATATGTGAAAGATGCGGTAAGGAGATACCGACTGAACGGTTAAAAATATCTCCTGAAGCCAAATTCTGTCTGAGATGCGAATAAAAAGAGACTAAAATAAAAAACAGCCCGCTTCCGGGCTGTTTTCTTATCAAATATTATTATGGAGCAAAAGGGTTTTTAGCCCCAGACACCCCAAAGTGCAAATGGCAACCCGTGGAATTCCCAGCTCCAGGAGTACCTGGAGATCCTCCCATTAAAGCTATAATCTGACCCTTGGTAACCTGGTCTCCAGGATTTACAAGACTTTGGCTTATGTGCCCGTAGCTGGTTACCACTCCGCTAGAATGTAAAATTGAAATGGTGTTTCCCGCCCCGCCGAATGCATAGCGAGAGGTGGAAGAAGTTAATTTTACCTTCAAAACTGTACCGGCAGCTACGGCAAAAATAGAATCTCCGCACTTGCCGTGGCTAAAATCAACTGCATTATAATAATGAAGTCCCTGAGTGATCCTGCAAGGAGAAGATATGGGACAAATAAAAGCACCCGAAGACAAAGGGGCTAAGACAGGAGCTGCGGATTTTGCAACAGCAGAAGATATTACTCCGTTGGGAACAATTATGACATCTCCCAGGTAAATATCTTTTTCGGAAGAAAGATCGTTAAAAAAGATTATTTCTTCAACTTTTCCCTTATATTTATTCGCTATACCTGAGAGAGTATCTCCGGATTTAACGTAATGAACCACCCCGTCTACGGGAGGGATAATCAGCTTCTGTCCAAGCTTGAGAGAGGAGTTTTTTGTTAAACTGTTGGCCCAGAGTATGGTGTTCACAGAAATATTGAATTTTTCAGCAACCGTTGAAAACGTGTCTCCCTTCTCAACTATATATTCAATAACAACCTTGTTTACGTCTTCTGGGTTATATCCCTCTGTTAAGGCAGCTAAAATTTGGGAAGTGAACATAACGGGAGGGGAGGCTGCCTGAAGGCTACAATTCTGAACCAAAAGAAGCTCTGGCGACTCTGATTTAGGTTTTTTGTTAGGGTCCAAAAAAGAGCTTTCAGAGCAATTATCAGCTGAAGAATCGGTAATAGCCGTGAGAAGAGAGTAAATTCCTTTTTTTTCGAGAGATTTTAGAGCTGAGCCAGAGAATGTTACTAAAACCAGTAATAAGACGATAGAGGCCGCCCCTAAACGATAAAGGGGGTCTTTTGAGGACTCCTTAATTTTTTGAGGATATTTTCTAATCTGAAATTTTGGGAACATTATTCCTAACTACGATTATAGACGGAAGACTCTTTAAGTCAAGGGGCTTTATACATTCCATTCTAAAAATAATTACCCTTTAATTTTCTGGAATTCTTCCCTCACAATCTTCTTTTCGTCCCAAGGGATCTTTTTCCCATGAGAAATACACATCCACGACTCACACCCTTTGCCGGTTATTACTACCGTATCCCCAGATTTAGCGCTTTTTAACGCCTCCCCTATAGCGTCTCTCCTATCTAGTATCTTTTTTGCTCTCTCTTTAGCCCCCGAGGCCACCTGATTTATTATCTCTATAGGCTCCTCATCGTAAGGATCCTCGTTTGTAATTATAATTTCATCGCAATATTTAGCAGCAATTTCTCCCATTTTAGGCCTTTTCCATTTATCCCGGCCTCCTCCCGCAGACCCCAATACGCAAATGATCCTGGATTTTCCATAAAAAGATTCATAAACCTTTTGGAGAGCATCTGGAGTATGGGCATAATCTACAATAACTCTAAAGGGTTTTTCCATTATAATTTCCATTCTCCCTTTTATCTCTTTAACCTTTTCCAGGGCCTTCTTAGAAACCTCCAAATCAATATCTTCTGACAACCCAACGCAAATCGCAGCTAAAGCGTTGAGAATGTTAAACTTGCCGTAAAGATTCAACTTTATTTTAGTGTTGTTAACCGAGAAAACCGAGCGTCCCTCTGATGTTTCAATATTATCTGCGTGAATCGTCCGGAAATTTGGATTTAAAAATCTATTTGAAATTTTTTCACTGTAGCCCCATTTGTTTACTGAAGGAAACTGCAAAAAGAATGACGCTTTTTCATCATCTAAATTGACGATGTGCGTTTTTTTAACAACCTTGAAGAAATTTCCCTTAGCCAACTGATAATTCTTAAAAGATCCGTGCCTCTCTATGTGCTCCGGAGATAAATTGGTAAAAACAGCCGTATCAAAATTAATAAACTTATGGCGATGCTGCAGGATTCCCTCCGAAGTAACCTCCAATATCATATATTTACAGCCAGAGAGCGCAGCCTGTTTAAAAAATTTTTGGATCTTAAAACGACCTGGCATCGTCATCTTCAAAAGATTAGGAGTTTCCTTATTGTTTATTTTAAATCTTATGGAAGAAAGAGAAGCTACCTTATACCCGGCTTCTTGAAAAATCTGATGGCAGAATTCGATAACCGTTGATTTCCCCTTGGTTCCAGTCACCCCAATTACGGTCATCTTTCTCGAAGGAAACCCGTATAAAATCGCTCCTAAAAAAGCGAGAAACAAATGATACCAGCCTATAACAGGCGTCTGTCTGATATATCGCGCAAAGCACGCTATTAAGAACGAAGGCGCAATCTTTTTGATTAGACATTTGATCATGTTTTAATTCTAGCCTAAACTTGAATAAAAGAAAAATTTAAGGTAAATTGAACCGTATGCTAAAAATAGTGTCGAAATTCAAACCTACCGGAGATCAGCCTCAAGCGATCAAAAATCTGACTAAAAACTTGAAATCCGGCGTGAGAAATCAGATACTTCTCGGCGTCACTGGGTCTGGGAAAACTTTTACTATGGCCAAAACCATAGAGAATATGAACAGACCCGTTTTAATAATCTCTCATAATAAAACTCTGGCTGCCCAGCTATATCAGGAATTTAAGGAGTTTTTCCCGAATAATGCTGTCCATTATTTTGTTTCATACTACGATTACTACCAGCCCGAAGCCTACATTCCCCAGAGCGACACCTATATAGAAAAGGACGCCAAAATAAATGAGGAACTAGACCGAATGAGACATGCTGCCACTCAGGATCTGTTGGCCAGAGACGACGTTATTATTATTGCCTCTGTTTCATGCATTTATAACATAGGATCTCCTGACGTCTACCGAGAGGTCTCTTTAGAGATAAAGGCTGGCAAAAAAATGAAAAGAAGAGACTTTATATTCAGCCTGATTTCCCTCCAATATCAAAGAAACGACATTGATTTCAAACCAGGAGCCTTCCGAGTCCGCGGCGAGATTATTGAAATATTTCTGGTAACTGGCGAAGAGATTTTAAAAGTAGAATTTGCTGGGGATGAAATTGATAAAATATTAATAGCAAAAAGTTCTCTAACCCCTGTTTTTAAGGCCTGTAATTCTCATTTCTTGATTTTTCCGGCTCATTTCTGGGTAACCCCAGGAGAAGAATTAAATATTGCCGTCGAGAATATAGGGCTGGAGCTGCAGGAAAGAATAAAAGAACTGGAAAAACAGAAAAAACCTCTTGAGGCCCAAAGATTGAAGCAAAAAACAAATTATGATCTGGAAATGCTAAAAGAAACCGGATTCTGCTACGGTATTGAAAACTATTCAAGACATTTGGAATTCAGAAAACCGGGTCAAGCTCCGTATTCTTTGCTGGAATATTTCCCGAAAGACTACTTAGTTTTCATTGATGAGTCCCACATAACTTTATCTCAACTCCACGCCATGGCAAACCAAGACCGGGCCAGAAAGAGGACTCTGATAGACTATGGATTCAGACTGCCTTCAGCTATCGACAACAGGCCGTTAACCTTCGAAGAGTTTAAGGAAAGACTGAATCAGGTTATCTATGTTTCAGCCACCCCCTCAGAAGAAGAAAAAAAAGAAACCGAGAAAAAACACGTTGTTGAACAGTTAATCAGGCCTACCGGATTATTGGAGCCCTCCATCGAGGTAAGGCCAACCCAAAATCAGGCGAAAGATTTGATAGAGGAAATCAAAAAAAGAATAAAAAGGAAAGAAAGGGTTTTAGCTATAACCCTTACTAAAAGATTAGCCGAAGCTCTTTCTGAACGACTGGAAGAAGAAAGCATTTCTTCCCAATGGTTGCATTCCGAGATAAAAACCCTAGAAAGACCTAAAATACTAAGAGATTTCAGAGAGGGGAAATACAATGTATTGGTCGGTATCAACCTGCTAAGAGAGGGGCTAGATCTGCCAGAAGTGGCGCTGGTGGCCATTTTAGACGCTGATAAAGAGGGCTTTTTAAGGTCTGAGACGACCCTTATCCAAACCATGGGCAGAGCGGCCCGACACATTAACGGACACATAATCCTATACGCCGATAAGATCACAAAATCCATGGATAACGCCGTAAAAGAAGTAGAAAGAAGGAGAGAAATTCAGGGAAAATATAATAAAAAGCATAATATTACTCCGAGAGCTATCGTAAAAGAAATCAGAGATTGGCCGTTTTCCAAAAAAGAAAAAGATGTTTCTGCTGAATTCTGGATGATCAGGGATAAGAAACTTCTAGAAGAAGAAATGAAGACGGCAGCTAAAAATCTTAATTTTGAGAGAGCGGCCGAGATCAGGGACTTGATAAAAAAGACGAAATGATTTAGTATAATAACATTATGGCTATTACTTCATCTGCTAAAAAAGCTCTCAGAAAGAGCATAAAAAGAAGAATTATAAACGTGAAGAAGAATAAAGAAATAAAAAACCTCTTAAAAGAGGTGAAAGGTTTGATTTCCCAGAAAAAAATCGCAGAGGCTAAAAAGCTGCTACCGAATGTCTACAGGATACTGGATAAAGCTGCCAAGACCGGACTGATAAAGAAAAATGCCGCTGCGAGAAAAAAATCAAGAATAACCAAATTTTTAGCTAAACACTCGAAATAAACAAGTCCAGAGCGGCTTCTGGATCAACTTTCCCGGTTTTTATGCCAAAGTCTATCTGAGAAATCTTCCGGTAGATTTTTTTTAATTCTTCCAGGGAAAACTTGCCTATCTGTTGCATTGTTTTTCTGACAACATAAGGGTTCATGCCCAGTTTTTTTGATAAAGCCCAGACATCTCCGTAACTTTTATTAAACCTATAATCAGAGTCTTCTGATTTTAATATCAAAAGATTCCTAAACTGAAAATTAATCATCGTCAGAAGGTATATCGGATTATCTCCTTCTTTCAAATGCTGATGGAGCAGGGAGATAGCTACGTTCTTTCTTTTTTCAGAAATGGCATCTATGGTCTTAAAAATATCTGTTTCAATTTTAGGCTTAACCAGAAGAACGACATCTTCAATATTAATTCTTTTATCTTTATTCTTATACAAAACGAGCTTTTGAATCTCACCGGATAATCTCCATAAATTACCCCCGGTAAAATCAACCAATCTATTAACCGCCTCCTCGCTAATCTTTACGCCACAATTCTCTATTTCTTTTTTGGCCCAGTTTTTAAGTCTAAGCCCGCTCAGAATATCAAAAGACTGAGATTTTCCGACTTTCTTTAAAGAGTCGAAAAACTTATTTTTCGGAACTTCTCCCTCTCCATAAAACAAAAGGATCTCTTTTGAATCTATAAATTTATTAATACTGCCCAGGAACTCTTCCTGAAAACTTTTATTACCAGAGATATCCTTGAAAATAAGCATTTTCTTTTCTTTAAACATGGAGCTGGACGAAATTTCATCTATAAAATCTTCGTAATCCAACTTCTCTCCGGCAAAGGATTTTAAACTTAGACCGATTTTATTGGCTTTTTTGTAACTGTCTATTATTTCGTTTAATTTCTGGCGGGACCTATACGTGTCTTTGCCGTAGATAAATATAATCATAATTTTTGGCAGGAGGGGCAAAAGTGAGCCGACCTACTTCCGGTCTTTATCCTTTTTATCATGTTCCCGCAGTTAGGACAATTTTCTCCCTCCTTTCTGTAAACTTTCCTCTCTTTATCAAAAAATCCCTTGCTACCGTCAACCTTGCGAAAATCAGAAAAGCTTTCTCCTTCAAGTTTTATGGCTTTGGGCAAAACATCCTTCATCGTCTTATATATTTCTTTGAGCTCTCCTTTTTTTAGTTTAAAAACGTTTTTAAGAGGATGAACTTTTGCTCTAAACAATATCTCGTCCGAATATATGTTGCCAATCCCGGCAATAACGTTTGGATCCATTAAAACCTGCTTTATCTTCCCCTTTTTTCCCGCCAAAATATTTTTAAATTCCTTAAAACCGAAAGACTCGTCCAACGGTTCCGGTCCTATTTTTTTAAACTCTTTTGATTCTTCCAGCTCTTTCCTGTCCCATAACTCAACTTTAGCGAACTTTCTCAAATCGGATAGGGCCAGCATACCTTTATCCAGCCAGAATATTAAATGTATGAAGCTGTTTACTGAGTCCGATAATGGCCCTTTGCCCGTAGGACGCCATTTGCCGTCCGCTCTTTTCCATTCGCCAACTAATAAATGCCCTGTTAGTTTTTGATGGATTAATAGAACCTTGCCTCCGGAAAGATCAATAAGGATGTTTTTTGCTCTCCTCCTAACATTCTCTATCTTTTTTCCCAATATTCCTTTTTTAAACTCGTCGAACCCTTCGGGCCTCTTAACCATTTTTGGGAAATCGGTCCAAGCATCAACAAAGGTCCTATTCAGGACCCTTGATTTTAAACCTCTGACCGTTGTTTCTACCTCCGGCAGCTCAGGCATGAAGCCTATTTTAAAATTATCTTAATTTTCTCAACTATCTCTCCCGGGGTGAAATGAGCTTTGATAAGATAATCTACTGCTCCCAGCTTTAATCCTCTTTCCACATCTTCTTTTTGTCCCAGATTGGAGAGAATGATAACGGGGACTGAAGAGACCGATTCATCAGCTTTTGTCTTTGTTAGAACTTCGAAACCATCAGCTCCTGGGAGAATTAAATCTAATAAAATTAAATCAGGCTTTTCTTCCTTGATCTTTCTTATTCCCTCTTCCCCGTCAACAGCCTCTACTATATTATAACCTTCTCCAAGAAGTTTTCTGGATATTAATTCTCTCAAAAATTTATCATCTTCCACAACGAGTATTTTTTTGGGAGATCCTTGCCCGCCGGCATCGGTAATATTCTTCTCCATATTATTTAAAATTATTTTTTACTTTTTCAATTACTTCCTGAGGATCAAAATCTGTTTTGATTAACCAGTCCTTAGCCCCAAGCCTTTTAGCACGATCCAACTCTACCGGTTGGCCCGAATTAGAAACAATTATAACTGATATTTTTTTGAGCTTTTCGTCTTTGTTCATTTCCTCCATCACTTCAAAACCGCCCATCTTCGGCATAACAACATCTAATAAAATTAAATCTGGCTTTTCTTTCCTCATCATATCTAACCCCTCTTGGCCATTTCTGGCAGTAGAAACATCGTATCCTTCTTTAACCAGCTTTTTGTTGAGGATATTAATTAAGATCTCTTCGTCCTCTACTAATAAAATTTTTTTAGGCATAAAATGTGAGAAATTATTAAAATTAAACCCTACCTTCATTTTAGCTCATTAAAG
>Ga0172371_10010279_pt1 | contig 12671 bp, 7 predicted proteins | sample Lak12m_FD_114543 | JGI IMG/M metagenome (GOLD analysis project Ga0172371, IMG submission 114543) | Freshwater microbial communities from Kabuno Bay, South-Kivu, Congo - kab_022012_12m | ecosystem: Environmental > Aquatic > Freshwater > Lake | place: Democratic Republic of the Congo: South-Kivu... | reverse complement strand
TCGCTTGGGGGGAGAAGATGCGTTGGCCCTTGGCTTACGGCGGGATCTGCCGCTTGGCCGAGGGCAGCGGGAGCGGTCGGCGTCGGCATCGGACCGCACAGGAGTGTCGTAGTAGCATTCGTCCGGCAAGCATTTGCGACGGAGCGTCTTCTCCCTGAGGCTCCTTACCCCATGCGGTGTCCCGGCAGGGGGGAGCGTGCTCCAAGGCCGAAGCTCGTCCAATCCGAGAAGGTGCACGGCATCAGCAAAGAGGTTGATGTCTCTCAGCTTATGCTCGGTCGGATATCCGCGCACCGCCAGCTTCAGAACCGACACGCCGGCATAGTCCAGATGCTCCAACGCGCACAGGGCGCATCCACCGTATCTCAGGCGGGATGCTGCCTCTATCCAGTCGCGCAGATCCTCGCCCACGGCGGGATTGGCGCACTTGAGCGACGACGCTGTGTGGGGGCGCCAGCACGGGATCATGCGGCGGTGGAAGTCGACCACCTGCCCTCCTGCGTTCAACCCGTGAACGTGCCTGCAGAAGCCGTCAACGTTCTTGCAATACGAGTTGGAAGCGATCACCTCGAACGCCAGCGGCGGAGAGGCAGCGATGATGCACGCCAGCTCGTCGAGCAGAAACGAACGGTCGAGGATCACCCTGCGCAAGCGCACCGCGTCGTGAAGCAAGGTAACACCGTCGCCGTTGAGCAGGCCTGTGTCGACCCCGGCGCAGAAATCGAGGGAGATGCCGTTTCCCCGCAAGTAGGCCATCAGGCCCGGGTCGGAGAGAATCAAGCCGGAAATGCCGTCCGCCTGGAGCGATTTGCAGTACCCGAGGATCGTCTCGTATTCTTGCGATCTGTACAGGGGAGAGTTGAACGCCACGAAGATATTCTTGTCCGCGTCGAGTACCTGTTCGGCAGCGCTCCGGAGCTTCGAGAGGTCTGCGAAGCTGCAGCTCACGAAGGAGCGGCGGTTCAGGCTGTACATGGGCGAGAACTCGGCGACGTGCTGGGGCGGAAGGATGCCGCAGTAGAATTCGTCGGCACGCGATTCGATCAACTCTTCAAGCCGGTCGTTCCCGTCCATCGGGGCCAGGATGCGCAAATCAACCTCCCCTCACGCGAAGCGGAGTGCTGCACCCGCTGGGAGAGTATGTCATTGCGCTGGCGGGGACGCAAGCCGGCGGGCAAGGCAGCGCACCGCCAACAGGGTCCTGCCGCAACGGAGGAATTGCCATGGGCGGTGCAGTTTGGTGTATCATCGGTGCGACCGGAGGTTGAGATGGCGCCGAGAGTCGGGGTGGTATTGTGCGGATGCGGAGCGTTGGATGCGACCGACGTTCACGAAGCGGTGTGCTGCTTCTTGGCCTTGTCCAAGGCGGGTGCTGAGACAATTGCAGCGGCGCCATCGGGACAGCAATACAGGGTGGCGGATCACTTGGCGGGGAAGGAAATCGCGGAGCGGCGGGAGATGCTTGCCGAGTCGGCGCGGCTCTGGATGCGGGTCAGGCCGCTGGCGGAAGTTGACCAGGCAGAGCTGGACACGGTCCTCATCCCCGGCGGCTTCGGAGCGGCAAGAGCGCTTGCAGACTTGGGGTTCGTCGGCTCGAAGATGAAGCTCCACCCCGAGCTGTCCCGCCTGCTCAACGGGCTTGCGGACGCCGGCAAGCCGCTGGGCGCAATTTGCGTAGCCAGCGGACTGCTCGCCGGGCTCATGCGGGACCGCGGGGTGACCGGCTCCAGGATCGCTATCGCGGGCAAGGAGCATTTCGTTCAGGCCGTGCGCGAGATGGGGCAGACACCGGTGGACGCAGGTCCGACCGGCGTCGTGGTGGACGAGCAGCACCGGCTGGTCACCGGACACGGCTACATGCTGGCACGCAAGATGGAGACGCTGTACGCCGGGGTGGAGGCGGTGGTGGGGGAATTGGTTGCCATGGTCGGTGCCAGATAGAGGGCACCGCCCTTCGTCGGTCGAGATGGTGGGAGGGAAACGCGAAGGTTGTTCCTCCCTTCTCAGGGTAAATCTGAGTCGAGCGTGGGGGCTCAGAAAGTCCAGGGGGAGAGGGGTTCGAAGCGGCCCTGGAAGAAGCGGAGAAATGGGGGCTCGTAGGTGAACTTGAGGCCGGAGATGCGGTCTCTGCGCTGGTAGAGCCTGGCCACGCCGTCGACGACGTAGTCGAAATGTGAGGGGGTGTACACGCGGCGAGGGATCGTGCACCGGACCAGCTCGAGCTTGGGCTGGTAGTTCTTGCCGGTCTTTGGGTCGCGGCCCTTCGAGACGTTTCCGCGCTCCATGGTACGGACGCCGGTCTCGATGAAGATGGCGGATGCGAGCGCCTGGGCCGGGTACTGCTCCTGCTCCACGTGAGGGAGGAAACGCTTCGCGTCGATGAAGATGGCGTGCGTTCCCGGGGGCACGACTATCGGCACCCCTGCGTCCATCAGGCTCTTGCCGAAGCGTTGGGTCTGCTCCACCCGCATGCGGATGTAGTCGTCGTCCAGCGATTCCAGCAGCCCACGGTACATGGCTTCCATGTCCTTCACCGCCATGCCTCCGTTCGTCACGTCGCCTTCCCAAACGCGCAGCATCTTCCTGAACCGGTGGGCGAGGTCGGAGTCGTTGCACGCCAGCATCCCGCCCATGTTGACCAGGAAGTCCTTCTTGCAGCTAATGGTGCATCCGTCGCCGTAGCTGAGCATCTGCCGCACGATGTCTCGGACTTTCAGACCCGCATACTTGGGATCCTTGCGCCGGATCATCTCCGCGTTCTCTACGCACCGGGTAGCGTCGAACATCACCGGGATCCCGTGCTTGTGGCAGAGGGCGCAAATCTCCTCCGCATTCTGCATCGAGAAGGGCTGGCCGCCGGCCATGTTCACCGACATCTCGAAGCTGATGTAAGCGATGTTGGCAGCGCCCACCCTGGCGATTTCGGCTTCCAGCTTGCGGGAGTCGATGTTCCCCTTCCACGGATACATCGACGCGGCGTCGTGCGCTTCATCGACGATCACGTCCACGAACACGCCGCCAGCCATCTCCTGGTGCAGCTTGGTCGTCGTGAAGTACATGTTGCCCGGCACGCTCTGGCCGGGCCGGATCATCACTTGCGACATGATGTGCTCCGCCGCCCTGCCCTGGTGAGTCGGGATCACATGTTTGTAGCCCAGGACGTCCCGGAACACCGATTCGAGCCTCTCGAAGGACATGGAGCTGTAGGGAGTCTCGTCGGTGTCCGCCATGCCCTGCCACTGCCAGGTGCTCATGGCCGCAGTACCGGAGTCGGTGAGGAAGTCGACATAGATGTCGTCGGAAGCGAGGAGGAAAGTGTTGTAGCCGGCAGCGGCCATTGCCTCGCGGCGATATTCCTTGTCCGTGACCTTGAGCGGCTCCAGGGCGGAAGCCCTGTACGGCTCGTATGGCCGCGTGAGCTCGGCACCCGAAAGCTGAGGAGCGACTATGACGCGATCATCCACGGGCTCCATCTCCGCCTCATCCGAAAACTCGGGGGAGTTGAGGAGCTTGAGCCCCTTCACCGCGGCCCTCTGCCTGAAGACCTCGATGATCACATCTGCGATCCGATCCAGGTGGTTCCGATTGAACGCCGCACGGGGCAGCTCGAGCAGCAGCGAGCCCGAGAGAGCACCGTCGGAATTGTCGGCCCATGGGCCCTCGATGCAGCAGCGAATCCCACCATGGATGTAGAGGGCGGCCGCAAGCGACGCCTTTGGAAGCTGCTTTGCCGGGACATGCGGGAGGAACGAACGGACATCGAGAGAAACGCCCTTTGCCCCTCGGATTGCCGGAACGCCCGCGGCGCCCAGCCGGGAGTGCAGGCGCTCCACCTGCTCCTGGTGCCACTGGATGCACCCCGCCCTGGCCAGCTCCGCAATGCCGACTGCGAAAACCTCCATGGCCCTTCCGGACATCCCGCCGTAGGTGTGCAGCCCCTCGAACACTACGACCTGGTTGCGGAAGCGCTCGAACATCTCCTTGTTGCCGCTGGCGATGAATCCACCGATGTCGCACCGGGCATCCTGGCAGGCATCCATCGTGACCACGTCCGCAAGCCCTACGATGCGCCGGGCGATTGCAGGCAGGTCGTCCGCGGGGCGTTCGTTGCGCTTGATCCACCATGCGTTGGTCATGATGTTGGAAATATCGATCACGAGAGGCACGCCATGCTTGTGCGCAAGACGCTTGACCTCCTCTACGTTCGCAAGCGAAAGCGGGAATGCATGCTGCCACTGCGGACAGGTCTCCAGGTATACGAACGCCACTCCGTCGTGGCCCTTTGATTCCAGCAGCGCCGCAAGCTTGACGGTGTCGACGTTCGAGCCGAAGGCGTCCGGCCCCAGGGTGGGGTCAGCGGACGCCGCGACGTCTATGCTCTCGCCGCCCAGCGCTGCGACCAGCCCGTCGCACCTGCCGCGGTTGTGCAAGACCGCCTGCCCCTTCTTCATGCTGGTGGTGCAGAGGAGCTTCTCCGCGCCAATCCCGTTGTGGGACGGGACGATGCCCTCAACGCCCAGGATCTCTCTTGCGTTTGTGCATAACTTGTAGAAGTTGACTGCACCGGCGTATGCTTCGTCGCCCACGTCCAGCGCTGCCTTCTGGAACTGCGACACAGCGGCCGTGCCGCGGGCGACCATATCGAAGGTCACTTGGTCCGACCTGAGCTTGAACGTGTTGTATCCCGCGGAGATGATCGCGTTGACTCGCTCAAAGGGGAGAAGGGCGGGGAGCTTCTTTACATCCTTTAATCTGTATGGCTCGCTGAGCATTCCAATACCTCCGGGACTCGCACCGCACATGGCCGGGCAGCGGGTCCGGGGCGCAACCTATCGCCCGCTCGGGGGCATGTCAAGTACCGCTTGAAATGCGGGTACCGTTGGGCGAGACTAGCAGGCAGGAGGCCGGGATGAAAATCGACATATTCGCACACATCATGCCGCCGGCGTACGTGAGAGACGTCCTGCCGGCGACGACTCCCGCCACGCAGGCTTTTGCACGAGGGACGCGGACCCTGGTCGACCTCGACGCTCGCAAGCGGGTAATGGACCGCTTCCCGGATGTGAGGCAGGTGCTGACGCTGGCGGGCCCGGTGGAAGCCGCGGGCCGATACGCTGCGCAGGACGTCGCCAGGATCGTGAACGACGGGTTGGCTGAGCTTGTTCACCGAAATCCGGACAGGTTCGTGGCCGCGGCAGCGTCTCTGCCCCTGGGCGATATGGACGAGGCCCTGCGGGAGGCAGAGAGGGCGACGCGGGATCTCTCCATGCGCGGAGTCGAGCTGTTCACGCCCGCTGCGGGACTCCCCGTGGATGGGCCCGATTTCTTCCCGCTATATCAGCGCATGTGCGAGCTGGATCTGCCGGTGTGGCTTCACCCACGACGGGAGCTGACGCCGGATTACCCCGGAGAAGAGCGGTCGAAGTACCGGATCTTCGGGCTGTGGGGGTGGCCGTACGAGACCACGGTGGCGATGACGCGGCTGGTGATGAGCGGCGTGCTCGATCGGTTCTCGCGTCTCAAGATCATCACGCACCATTGCGGCGGAATGGTCCCGTACTTCTCCGAGCGCATTTCAACTTGGTACGACTACATGGCGAAGGCGCTGGGGGCGGACTACCGGAGACCGCTTCCCAGGCCGCTCCTCGATTACTTCAGGATGTTCTACGGGGACACCGCAGTGAACGGCAATTCAGCGGCGTTGACGTGCGGCCGAGCGTTCTTCGGTGCCGACCATCTGCTGTTCGGCACGGACATGCCGTTCGACAACGAGGACGGCGAGCGGAGCATCAGGGACACGATCTTCTCGATCGAGGAGATGGAAGTTTCCGGCACGGAGAGGGATGCGATCTTTGCCGGGAATGCGCTGCGATTGCTGCGACTGGAGTCTGCATGACGAGGCAAGCGAAGTACCAGGGGATAGCGCAGTCGAGGTACACGGAGGAGGAAGTGGCGTCCAGGGTGCGCTCCGGGATTTGGGATTCCGCGACGCTGTCCGACCTTTGGGCCGAGATGTCACGGAACCCGGAGCGACCCGCGGCTCTGGCTGACCCCAAATGGAGCTACACCAACAAGCAGGCATGGGCCACGATCCGGGCCTACGCCGGGAGGATTGCCAGCCTCGGCCTGGATCGCTCGAAGCCGGTGGTCATCCAGAATCCGAACTGCGCGGCGCAGCTCATGCTTCGAGTCGCGTGTGAGCTTGCGGGACACATAGCTGCTCCGTTATCGATCAAGCTGGGATACTGGGACGTCTGCAGTATCATACGCAGCCTGGGCTCGGAGCTGTTCGTGCTTCCTCCCAACGATTTGCTTGCCGATTCGGCCCCGCGCAGCGGTCGTTGGCCGAGCGTGGAAGCGTATTTTATGCAGGTGTACGGCGACAAGCGCTACCTGGCGCAGGAACTGTACGGGCCGGGGGAGCTCTTGCCGCCCAAGGTCAGGTCCCCGGTGCGATATATTGCGCATCCGACAAGAGGGGATCTCGAGCTGGCCCCGCTGTATGATGATCTTTCCGCGCCCGAGCCGCACGAGCTTGGCGCACTGCCTTCGACCGCGGTGTCCCTCTTGCTGCACACTTCGGGAAGCACGGGGGCCCCGCGCATGGTCGAGCATGCGATCTGCCACCGCATCGCGCAATGGAGACGCAACGCGGAGTTGCTCGACATCGGGCCGGATGACCTTGTGGCAGCGCTTTCCCCGCATCCCGGCGGAGTCAGCCTCCCGGTGTTCGTGGGTGCAGCGGTTGCGGGGGCCAGAGTTTTCCTGAGCCCCGGCTTCGACGGGGACAAGGCACTTCCACTTCTTGCAAAGCTGCGTTGCACAGTGGCGACCGTGGTTCCGGCGCAGCTTGCGATGCTCCTGTGCTCCGCGACGGAGACCGGGAAACGTCTGCGCCGCATGCGGTACTGGTGGTGCGCCGGGTCGTCGCTGGACGCCGGGCTTGCTGCCGAAGTCGAGAGCAGGATCGGCGGCAAAGTGGTGCCGGTCTACGGAGCGACCGACTGGGGAGGCGAATGCATAGGCATTCCTTCGCTGCCCCAGGCACAACGCCTCGGAAGCGTGGGGCGCCCGGTCGACGGTGGGCGGATCCGGGTAGTGGGGGAGGCGGGAGAGCCCGTGCACGCAGGAGAGACGGGCGAGGTCCAGGGGACGGGGCCCAACTGTGTGTCTGGGTACTGGAACGATAAGGAAGCGACCAAGGAGAAGTGGACCGACGACGGCTGGTGCAGGACAGGAGACATCGGCCGGATAGACTCGAACGGGAACCTCGTGATCGTCGGCCGCAGGGACGACATGATCATCCGGGGTGGGCAGAACATCTTTCCCGAGGAAGTCGAGCGGATAATCCGTTCGCATCCCGGGGTCGAGGGCGCCGCGATTGTAGGAATTCCGGACAAGGTGCTGGGGCAGAAGGTGTGCGCCCTGGTGGCGTTCGTGGAAGGAGTCACGCTGGGCGTGGCAGAGCTTCGCTCCTGGGTCACGGAGTGCGGAGCGGCCGCATACAAGGCGCCGGACGTGATCATCGAAACCGACCGGGTCTGCGGCATGGCGGACGGCAAGCAGAACAGGGCACATCTGCTGGACGAGACCATGCGCGCCGCGGAAAGGGCAGAGTGGACCAGAAGAGAAGAGACCACAGGGAGGCCCCGAAAGCGAAACGCGCCTGCGTAGAATCTTGACTTGTAAGATCGATCTCTGGTTAACTCGCCGCTGGCGGAGCGCGCCCGTGCGCAGAAGTGAATGAGACGAGAGCCGCTCCCGAAGCGGGTGAGATGCGGCGTCGGCTCAAGATCGGGATAGTGAGATTCGTGAACTCGATCCCGCTGGCGTATGGCATGGAACGCTACGGAGAGATCGTACGGGACGTGCCCAGCGGCCTGGCCCACAGATTCGACGCCGGAGAGCTCGACGTATCGTTCGTCCCGTCGGTCTACTACCTTACGCACGCTTCGAAGTGCTACCTGGTGCCGGGCATTTCCATTTCGTCGGTCGGTCCCACCACGTCGGTGCTGCTCTGCTCCCGCTCACCGCTGGCCGAGGTCAAGACCGTGCTCCGCAGCACGGACTCCATGACGAGCAACTTCCTCGCCCAAGTGATCCTGAAGGAACGGTATGGGATGGCGCCGCGATTCGTGGCGGACGAGAAGGGCTCGGAAGCGCAAGCCTGGTTGGTCATCGGAGACCGCGCCCTCGCAAGACAGGATGCCACGACATGCCTGGACGTGGGGACCGAGTGGCTTGCAATGACGGGCCTGCCCGTGGTTTATGCCGTGTGCGTGGCCCGCGACGCAGTGCTGGCGAGGGCGCTGGCCCCGGCGTTTTGCCACCAGACCGAACGGAACATCGAGAACCTCGATTCCATCCTGCAAGAGCTTGGGCAACCCGAGTGGACCAAGTACCTTCGCGGGCTCGACTACGGGCTGACCGACGACCACCTGCGAGCCCTGGAGCGAATTTCCGAGTTTCTCAAGAAGCAGGCCGCCGCATGACCATCGAATCAACGATCCGCGCCAAGGCAGAGTCGGGTGAACGTATCGACGCGGCGGAAGCCGTCTGGCTCCTCACCAGGTGCGATCTGCACCTCCTGGCCGAGCTTTCGGACCGAAGGCGGGAAGCCGTCGTGGGTAACGAGGTCTTCTTCCAGCACAACTTCAACCTCAACTACACCAACGTCTGCGCAAACCGCTGCCCCCTGTGTGCGTTCCACAGAGAGAAGACCGACGGCTACACCATGACCGTGGACGAAGTCGTCGCGAGGGTGGAGCGCGCTGCGCAAGATGGGGTGCGGGAAGTCCACGTTGTCGGCGGGCTGAATTCCGACCTGCCGTACCAGTACTACATCGACCTTGTTTCGCGCGTGAAAGCGGTCGGCGAAGGGATGCGCCTACAGGCATACACGCTGGTCGAAATTGATTTCATGTCACGCATCTCAGGGAAGCCTACCCGCGAAGTGCTCGCTGACCTGAAGGGTGCGGGCTTGGACAGCATCCCGGGAGGAGGCGCGGAGATCTTTTCGCAGCGCGTACGCAGCGCAGTGTGCCCCGAGAAGATCAGCGGCGATGCATGGCTCCGGATAGCTCGGGAAGCTCACGAGGCCGGCATCCCGTCAAATGCGACCATGCTGTACGGGCACGTCGAGAAACCGGAAGAGATCGTAGATCACATATCGCGACTTCGCACCCTCCAGGATGAGACCCACGGCTTCCAGGCTTTCGTGCCGCTGGCCTTCTACGGCGCCAACACCCGCATCCCGGATGCTCGCCGTGAGACTTTCGGCGAGACCGACATGCGCGTCCTGGCCACTGCCAGGCTGTTCCTCGACAACTTCGTGCACCTGAAGTCCCTCTGGATGACACTTGGGTACAAGGCATTCCAAGTTGGCCTGGAGTTCGGCGCGGACGACATGGGCGCAACCTACTACGACGAGCTCATCGTCCACTCGGCCGGCGCTGCCACCCCGCGTGGCCTCAGTGCGCGCCAGCTCTGCACGCTTGCCCAACGTCTCGGCCGGGTGCCCGTCGAGACGTATAGCGACTACCAACGAGTCGAGCGTGCCGAGCATGGAAGCAGTGCCTTCCCTCGGCCACCCAGGGTGGCGGCGCCCGAGGCGCCCGGCCCTGGGCAATCCTTTGTGCCGAGCATGGAAGCCGATCACACCAACTCGCGGCTTTCTAAAGACCACGCCGTGCACTTGCTTCGGCATGCCCCGACGTGGGAGCTGGGGAAGCTTGCACACGCGGCCCGAAAGCGGATGGTGCCCGGAGACACCGTGACGTTCGTGATCGATCGGATCATCAACGTGACGAATGTGTGCAACAGCGGGTGCTCGTTCTGCGCGTTCCACGTGGAACCGGGTGCAAGCGGGGAGTATGTGCTGTCCGAGGCCGAGGTACTGGCCAAGGTTGACGAGCTGGTGGCGATCGGCGGCACGCAAGTGATGCTGCAAGGCGGGCTGAACCCCGCGCTCGGGATCGAGTACTACGAGGGGCTCTTCAAGGCCATCCGCGCCAGGCACAAAGGGCTGTACATACACTCGCTGTCTCCTGCAGAGGTAGTTCACCTGTCCAAGCAGTCTGGGCTTGCGGTGCGTGCGGTGCTGGAGCGGCTTCGTTCAGGGGGCCTCGGCTCCTTGCCCGGGGGCGGAGCGGAGCTGCTGGTCGACTCCGTGCGCAGTCGCCTGAGCCCCGGGAAGCTGAGCGCCGGGACATGGCAGCGCGTCATGCGTGAGGCAGCAGCGCTTGGAATGCAGGCCACTGCCACGATGGTGTTCGGTGCGGACGAGACGCTGGAAGAACGGGTGGAGCATCTCGACGTCGTGAGACGCATCCAGGACGACACGGGCGTGTTCCGGGCCTTCATCCCATGGACGTTCTCGGTCGCGAACACGAAGCTCTCCGCAACGTTCGAAGCCGGCGGGGCGGAGTACCTGCGGATGTTGGCTTTGTCGCGGTTGTACCTCGACAATGTCGTGCACATCGGCTCCGGCTGGTTGTCGGAGGGGATGCGAGTCGCCCAGCTTGGCCTTCACTTCGGCGCAGACGACATGGGAGGAGTCCTCATGGAGGAACGCGTGCTTTCCGCTGCCGGGACCCGCAACGCGACGAACATCGAAGAGCTGAAGGAGGTGATCCGGCAGGCAGGGTTCGTGCCCGCTCAGCGTGACACGCAGTACAAAGTCGTGCGCGAGCTTCCGTGATGAAGCTGACTATCGGACACACGCCGGACACGGACGACGCTTTCATCCTGCATGGAATGCTGGCTGGAAAGGTGGATTGCGAGGGACTTCAGTTCGAGGAGATTCTTGCCCCGATAGCCAGGCTGAATGCACTTGCGGCGGGCTCCCCCAGCAAACGGCCGCACGTCACCGCGGCGTCGGTCGGCGCGCTGCCGCGGCTGGTATCGACGTACGAAGTCCTGGATGCCGGCGCGTGCGCTGCAAGCCTGATTGGGCGCTCGTCGCCGCTGCTTGTGCTGGGCAACGATATCGGGCTTCGCGATTTCGAGGATGCCAGGCATGGACGGCGCACCGAGCCCACGGTTGCGGTACCGTCGTTTACTGCGACGGCTTGCGTCGCGGCACACATCCTGGTGGGTGGATTCCGGCCTGTGGTCGAGCGGTTCGATCGCATCCTGGGCGCGGTGTTGGCGGGACGGGTCGACGGCGGCGTGCTCATAAGCGAAGACCAGATGCGGGCAGCAAGGTCCGGGCTGCGCTGCATCGATCTGGCGGCGAAGTGGTACCAGTGGCTGGGAGTGCCTTTGTTCCTGGGCGTGGACGTAGTCCGGCTGGACCTTCCGCAAGAGGTGAGGCAGGCTGTAGGCCGGGTGCTGAGGCGGTCGGTGGAGTACGCCGTTTCGCACGAGGAGGAAGCCTTGGACGCCGCTATGGTATTTTCCCGTGGGACAAGGCGGCAGACGGTGCGGGGGTTCGTCCGCTCCTATGTCGGCCCGCTGACCGTTTCCATGCGAGATGAGGGCCGGACTGCCATCATGAAGTTCCTGCTGGCAGCAGAAGCTGGGAGACTGCTGCGGCCGGCTTCCGGAAAGCTGCGGTTTGCCGCCTGCGGTGGCGCCGCAGCGGGAGAGAAAGAGGACAGATGAACAAGCAGGCTATAGAAGCCCTTCTGGGCGGGCTGTCAAAGGCGGGCTTGGCCCGGCCAGAGGTCGATTTCGGGAACCAGACCATCTACCCGATGTCGGTTTGCGGCTTCTGGCCGGAGGTACGGGACAAGCTTGAGATCCACAGGCTGCTCGCCGCGTCGAAGCCGGGGATGGTCCCTCGCTTGTACGTGCACGTTCCGTTCTGCGTAAGGAAGTGCAGGTACTGCTGCTACTACAGCACCGCTGCCACGCCTGAGAAGGCCGAATCGTACCTGGCTGCGATCGTGCGGGAGATGGAGATCACCCGCGGCTTGCTGGCTTCGCCTGCGGCCGTATCGCAGATCTACTGGGGCGGAGGAACGCCGACCGCACTCGGCCGCGACCAGCTCCGGCGGTTGTATGCCGCCATGTCCAGCAGCTTCCCGGCCGGGTCCAGGTGCGGCTGGACCGTCGAAACGAGCCCGCCGACAGCTTCGGACGACGCGCTTGCATTCCTTAAAGAGGCAGGCGTCAACGTGATGTGCCTCGGCGTCCAGAGCTTCGACGACCGGGTCCTGTCAGCGTGCGGCAGAGATCATACCGCGGCGGAAGCGGAGGAAGCGGTCAAGCGCATTCTCGCTCACGGCTTCGAGATGCTGAACGTGGACCTGATTTACGGCCTGCCGTCGCAGACTCTCGATAGCTGGAGGAGGTCGGTTGCAAGAGGGATCGATCTGGGCGTGCCCGAGTTCAGTCTCTACCTGCTGCGGGTCAACCCGGGCAACGCTGTGACGAAACAGGACGACTACTTCAGGGTCGAGGTGGAGATGTTCGACGCAGCAGCGGAGATGTTTGATGCCGCGGGCTTCGTGCGGGTGAGGCCGCACCATTGGGTGCGTGGTGAGTCGATGGAGTCGTGGGATCGACTCCGTTCATACGCCATGGCAGAAGAAGGTGTGAACCCTCGGGGAGGAAGCAGCCTCTCGTTCGGCCCTGCGGCCAGGAGCCACGTTGGCGAGACTTTGTACGTGAACGTCTCGTCCGTGACCGACTATGCAAGGGCGCTGGATGGGGGGAAGCTTCCGGTC
>Ga0172371_10010278_pt1 | contig 12671 bp, 8 predicted proteins | sample Lak12m_FD_114543 | JGI IMG/M metagenome (GOLD analysis project Ga0172371, IMG submission 114543) | Freshwater microbial communities from Kabuno Bay, South-Kivu, Congo - kab_022012_12m | ecosystem: Environmental > Aquatic > Freshwater > Lake | place: Democratic Republic of the Congo: South-Kivu... | reverse complement strand
CGACGCTCGTCGGTCTCCGCTGCCAGCGCGGCGCGCTCTTGTTCCACTGCCGTCCGCTCGGCGGCCAGCTGCGCCGCGGCGGCGGTCACTCGGGTTGACTCGGCTTCCAGCCGCGATGTTTGCTCGCTCAGCCGCTGTTGCTCCTGCTGGCGTGTCGCCTCCCACGCCGCAGTTCGGCGGTCCAAGTCCTCTTGTTGAATCCGCACCGCATCCGCGCGCTGGGCCGCGTCCTGGTCCGCGAGCTGCTGCTGGCCGGCCAAGCGAGCCAGCTCGGCTTCGAGCTGCGTCTGCTGGGCGGTCCACTGCTGCCGACGCTCGTCGGTCTCCGCTGCCAGCGCGGCGCGCTCTTGTTCCACTGCCGTCCGCTCGGCGGCCAGTTGCGCCGCGGCGGCGGTCAATCGGGTTGACTCGGCTTTCATACGCGATGTTTTCTCGCCCCGCCGCTGTTGCTCCTGCCGGCGTGTCGCCTCCCACGCCGCAGTTCGGCGGTCCAACTCCTCTTGTTGAGTCCGCACGGCATCCAGGAGTTCTGCCGAATCCAGATTCGCGAGCTGTTGCTCGCCGGCCAATCGCGTCAACTCGGCCTCGAGCTTCGCCTGTTGGCTGGCCCACTGTTCGCGACGCTCTGCGGCCTCCGCTGCCAACGCGGCCCGCTCTTGTTCCACGGCCGTCCGCTGGGTGTTCAGTTCCACCGCGGCGGCGGTCAACCGGCCCGATTCGGCCTTCAGCCGCGATGCGTGCGCGCTCAGCCGCCGTTTCTCCTTCTGGCGTGTCGCCTCCCACGCCTCGGTTCGGCGGTCCAGCTCCCATTGCTTGTCCCGCACGGCATCCAGGAGCTTGGCCGCGTCCTGGTCCGCGAGCTGCTGCTGGCCGGCCAATCGCGCCACCTCGGCTTCGAGCTTGGCTTGCTGGCTGGCCCACTGCTCGCGACGCTCTGCGGTTTCCGCTGCCCATGCCGCCCGCTCTTGTTCCAAGGCCGTCCGCTGGGTGCTCAGTTCCGCCGCGGCGGCGGTCAGCCGGCCCGCCTCGGCCTTCAGCCGCGACGCGTGCTCGCTCAGTCGCCGCTTCTCCTTCTGGCATGCGGCCTCCCACGCTGCGGTTCGGCGGTCCAATTCCCATTGTTTGTCCCGCGCGGCATTGAGGAGTCTTGTCGCATCCTGGTCCGCGAGCTGCTGCTGCCCCGCCAAACGCGCCGACTCGGCGTCCAGCTTCGCTTGTTGGGCGGCCCACTGCTCGCGGCGCTCGTCGGCCTCGGCCAGCAGCGTGGCCCGTTCCTGTTCCACGGCCGTCCGCGCGGTCTGCAAATCGGCCGCGGCCGCGGTCAGCCGGGCCGACTCGGCCTGCAGCCGCGACGCCTGCTCATTCAGCCGCTGTTCTTCCTGCTGGCGTGCAGCCTCCCACGCCGCGGTTCGGCGGTCCAGTTCCTCCTGCTGTCCCCGCACGGCATCCAGCCGTTTGGCCGCGTCCTGGTCGGCGACCTGCTGCTGATTGGCCAAGCGAGCCAACTCGGCTTCGAGCTTCGCCTGCTCGGCGGCCCAATGCTGGCGTTGGGCCGCAGCCTGCGATTCGAACTCGTCCCGTGCTTGCTGGAGCGATGTTCTGGCCTTGTCGAGCTGGCCCGCGTCGGCGGCGTTGACGGCCGCCCGCAGCGCCGCTTGCTGGCGGCACAGTTCTTGTTGCTGTGTCTGGATTGCTTCCAGGCGTTCGGCTACGTCCCACTCGAAAGCGGCCCGCTGGTCGGCCAAGACAGCGCGTTCGGACTCCAATTGCTGCCGGTCCGCGGTCAACTGACGCAGCCGCTCAACTGCCTGCGTCTCAAACTCGGCCCGGTCGCGTCGAGATGATTCTCGGGCCGAGCCGCGGCGTGCCGAGTCGTCGATGCGCGCGGTCGCCGCCGCGTCTGGAGCATTCGTCTCGCCGACCGGAGGACAGGCGGCCTGGCGCGGCCCGCATTCCGTTCGGGGTGTCGGAGCCGTGCCATCCTGCGGAAGCCATCTGGCCGGATTGGGCGAATGCCGCTGGCGGTGGCGATCGAAGGTCGCCTGCTCGCCGGCCAGTGCGGCACGTTCGGCGTCCAGTTGCCTCTGTTGGACAGCAAACGCTTCCTGAGTCGCGACGGCCTGGATCTCGAATTCGGCGCTCTCCAGCTGGCTCGCCGCCTTGTCCGCCTCCAGGCGAGCCAGTTCGTCCGCAATCTCGCGCGCCTCCAACTCGCACCGCGCCCGCTCGTCGGCCGAACGGCCGGCCTTGGCGTGCAGGGCGGCTTGGATCAGCGTCTGGCGATGGCTCAGTTCCTCCTGCCGCAGTTGGATCGCGTCCCAGCGATCCCGCAACGCCTGTTCGAAGACCCGCCGCTCGTCCGAACGTCTGGCGCGTTCGGCTTCCAACGCCCGCTGTTCCGCGTCCAGCCGTTCGCGTCGACTCGACGCCCGGACCTCGACTTCGACCTGCTCCAGCAACACGACGATCTCCCGAGGCCAGCCTGGCGGCATCCGACTGGTGGCCGTCCCGAGAGGTTTCCTGGGAAGTCAACGGCTCCACGCCCCAGCCTTCGTCCGCTGCTTAAACGAGAATGCACTGCATCATCCGGTCCAGCGAACGCAAATGCGGGGCCACAACCGCCGTTCCACGTCCAATCGAAGGCGCGGAACGGTCGCAACGGCAGCAAGAGCCCCAGGATATACTTATTTGGATGGGCGTCTACTTGCCCCTTGCGATCGTTTGCGCCAACTCGAAAGGACCCGCGCGTAAAGCCCCAAAGTGTAAACCTTCGGTTTACACCTCACCGTCCTAACTGGCCTCTCACCCTTCACGCCTTCACAGCTCCCATCCGGGCCGGTACTCGCGAACCAGGTACCGGTTCGCTTCCGCAGCGTTGGTGATCTGCAGCTTGTCGCTGTCGAACAGGACTTTCTTGCCGGCTCGCAAAGCGACCGTCCCCAGGTTGACGGCATCGGTGATGGCCGCCGCGTTCAGGAAGTTCCCCGGCGAAGGCTCGCCGCCCAGGATGGCGTCCACCCACGGGTTGTGGCGGCGTCTGGGCTCGACGCGAGCCTGCTCGCCGGTCGCGGGCGGCGTCCGGTCCTGCCACAGCGATTCCTTCTTGCCTTGGGCGAACAACTGCGGTTCTTGGCCGTGGAAGCCAGCCAGAATCGAGCCTGCGTCGCCGACGAACAGGATGCCTTCGCGATTCAGTTCACTGGTCTCGGCTTCGATCTCGCGCGGCAGACGCGGCTTCATGCCTCCGTCGTACCAGAACAGGTCCAAGGCCGGCCGGTTGGGTCCGGCGGCGAATTGCAGCCGGATCGTGCAGGCGGTCGGGTACGCGAAATCATTGACGTCGGTCCGGCAAACGGAGTCCACTGCCGAGCAGGTGTGCGTCGCCCATGCCTGGGCGCTGACGGGGACTCCCAGATCGAGTGCAGTGAATATAGGCCACAGGCTGTAGATCCCCATGTCGGCCATCGAGCCGCCGCCAAAGTCGTACCAGCCGCGAAAGACGGTATGGGTGTAGTTCGGATGATAGGGGCGGTCGGTCGCCGGGCCGAGCCACAGATCCCAGTCCAGGCCCTTGGGGATCGGCGGTCGGTCGGTGGGAATCGCCGTGTACTGCGGCCACACCGGGCGGTTCGTCCAGTTGTGGATCTCCCGCAGCGGGCCGATGACGCCCTGCTTGATGATCTCCGCAATCTGCCCGTTGCCGGCGCCGCTGCCATAGGCCAGCAGGTGGGTGGCCAGTTTGGTCTGGCGAGCCATGTCGACGACCCGCCGGCCTTCCACCAGGCGGTTGGCCAGCGGCTTGTGCATCATGACGTGCTTGCCCTTTTTCATCGCCGCGATCGCGACGGTCGCGTGCAGGTGATCCGGCGTCATGACCTTGACGGCATCCAAGTCCTGTTCCTTTTCCAGCAGTTCCCGAAAGTCGGCGTAAGCCGCACAGGCTTTGTAGTTCGCTTCGCCCCGCTGCCGGGCGTAATAGCCGTCGACGACTTCCCGGCCCACTTCGCGGCCGCCGGGACAGCCGCCGGCGCCCTCGCGCCAAGCCGGATTGCCCACGTATTCCCGGATCTGGTTGCGGATCCCGTTCTTGCCCCATTCCAGGTAGTCGTTGCTGTCCGTGTTGGGATCGCAGACGGCCACGATTTGCACCTCGGGATCGGCGAGCAGTCCGCCGATCTCCCGAAATCCCTGGGTCCCCATCCCGATATGAGCGAGCGTGACCTTGTCGCTGGGCGCGACGTGTCCCGTCCCTCCCAAGACATGCCGGGGAACGATGGAAAAGACCCCCGAGGCGACGGCGGATCCGAGGAACGTGCGGCGCGTGAAGTCGGCGGTCATGGGATGACTCCTGGTAAGGGGGGGAACTCGTTACACCTGAGGTTCGTACACGCAGTCCGGTTCACTTTCCAACGCGTCGCCGGTGACGGCAAAGGCCCGCGCCCGGCTGCCGCCGCAGATCTGGCGGTATTCGCAGATGCCGCACTTGCCTTGAACGCATCGGCATCGCGGAGCGCGCGGAAGGTGGGATGGTTCTGATAGACGTCGATCACCGAGTTCTCGGGGAATCGGCCGCAGCATAGCGGCAGGAAACCAGCCGGAAAAATCTCGCCGATCTGGCTGACGAACATCACGCCGCGCCCGTCCCAGACCCCCAGCGGCGCGCGATGCCCGCGATGGCCGCCGCCGTCCGGTCGGCCGCCGGGACCAGCCAGCGGATTGCCGTGCTGCTGCAGCACGTACCGCCGATAGTGCGGCGCTTCGGTCGTCTTGACGCCGTAGGGCTTGTTGCGGGCGTGCCGGTACAGTTTCTCGAATGCGATCTCGTACTCGTCCGGCTTGATCCGCTCTTGCTGCAGCCCGCGGCCGACGGGGATCAGGAAGAACACCGACCACATGGCGATGCCCTGGCTGGCCAGCAGTTCGGCGATCTGGTCCAACTGGTGGAAATTGCGGCGCGTCACCGAGGTGTTCACTTGGACCGGCAACTCCAGTCGCCGCGCGTTGGCCAGCATCTGCAGGGTCCGGTCGAAGCTGCCCGACCAGCCGCGAAAGGCGTCGTGGACCGCCGCGTCCGCGCCGTCCAGGCTGATCCCCAAGCGGCTCACGCCCGCTTCTTTGGCCGCGGCAAACGCTTCGTACGTGGCCAGCGGCGTGGCGGATGGCGTCAGCGCCACTTGCAGCCCTGCCCCTCGGGCGTGGCGGATCAAGTCGAACAGGTCCCGCCGTTTCAGCGGGTCGCCGCCGGTCAGGACCAGCGTGGGGGGCTTGGGAAACGTGGCGACTTGCGAGATCAGGGCGTGCGATTGCTCGCGCTGCAACTCGTTCGGGTCCGCGTCCGCCTTGGCCGACGCCCGGCAGTGCTCGCAGACCAAATCGCAAGCTTGGGTGATTTCGTAATAGAACATCAACGGGCTGATGTTGAAGTCCGCCTCGGTATAGTTCGGCATCATGCGGAATGGTATCCTGTTGGTAAGTGGCTGGTCGGGGTGGAGGGCTCAGACGTACAGAATTCAATTTTCGCGGAGTTGGACTTTTCCCAAGCGTTAGACGCTCGACCGCGAAAATTGAATTCTGTACGTCTGAGCCTTGTTCGTTCAGCTTCGACCCTCTCGCTGGCGCTTCGGGCTAGGGTAGGCTACCTGGCCGTCCAACCGCCATCGACGGCGACCAGGCTGCCCGTCATGTAACTGGCCGCATCGCTGGCCAGGAAGATGGCGGCGCCTTGAATCTCTTCCATCTGGCCCCAGCGGCCCAAGGCCACGGCGCCGACGATGAACTTCATCGTGTGTTCGTCCTGGGCGATCGGCTCGTTCATGGGCGTCAGGAACGGACCGGGACAGATTGCATTGACGCAGATGCCGAACGCAGCCAGTTCCAAGCCCAGCGTGCGCGTCATTTGCACCACCGCGCCTTTGCTGGAGGCATACGGTGTGCGGTTCTCCAAGCCCACCACGCCCAGCGTGCTGGCGATGTTGATGATCCGGCCGTAGCGGGCCTGCTTCATGTGCGGGACGACCGCCCGGCAAGCGAGCCACACGCCGTCGACGTTGATCTGCTGGACTTGCCGGAACTGCTCGTACGACAGCGTCTCGATCGGCCCGCGGATATTGATGCCGGCGTTGTTGATCAGAATGTCGATCTTGCCGAACTCGGCCAGCGTCCGCTCGACCATCGCCTGGCAGTCCTCAGGGCACGCGACGTCCGCTTGCAGGCCGAGCGCCCGGCGGCCGTGCTGGGCGGCGATTTCCGCCGCGGACGAAGCGGCCTCGTCGGCGTGCCGGCTGGTCACAACCACGTCGGCGCCGGCCGAGGCCAAACCCGCGGCCATCGCCTGTCCCAGGCCTTTCGACCCGCCGGTGACCAGGGCGGACTTGCCCGTCAAATCGAACAGCTTGATACCTCGCAGCATGCATTCACCGTTGAGCTTCTCGGACCAGATGGCCGAGTTCCGGAAGGATGATTTGGTCCATCGCCAGCCGGACGGCGGCGGGCGATCCGGGCATGGTCAGGACGACCGTCTGGCCGGCCACCCCGCCCACGGCGCGGCTGAGCATCGCCGCGGCCCCGATTTCCTGATAGCTGAGCATCCGAAACAACTCGCCGTAACCCGGCAGCGGCTTGGTCAGCAGGCCGCAGACCGTTTCGTAGGTTTGGTCGCGGCGGGTGATGCCCGTGCCGCCGGTCAGCAACACCACGTCCACGCCGTCGTCGTCGCACAGTTGCCGCAACAGCGGCGCGAGTTGCTGGGGTTCATCGGGCACGATCCGCCGCTGGACCACCGTGTGTCCTGCCGCGGCCAACGACTCGCTGACCAGCCGTCCGCCCGTGTCAGTCTCGGCTGTGCGCGTATCGCTGACCGTGATCACGGCACAGCGGACCGAAACGGGGGCCTGCGATTTGTGTTCAGCGGTCGTGGACATCGTTCCTTTCTCACGTCAAGCGGAACCGTTGCTTGCCAACACCTTACCAACCTATACTGAAGATGGAAAGGGAGGCTAGGCGGTGAAGCTTCGGCGGGGGAAGTGGACATTTCTGGTTGCGGCGCTGGTCGCGGCATCCGGCTGGGCTGACCGCCTGCCGGCCGCGGATCTGTTTGTGCTGCACCAAGGAGGCCGCTTGCACGGCACTTGGCTGAATCGCCAGGACCAACCGCTGGCCCAGTACAGGATCCTCACCGAAGAGGGAGCGGTGCTCACGCTGGATGCGTCGGCCGTGCGGTTGGCGCTGCCGCAAGACGCCCAGGACGCCGAGTACCAGCGGCGGCGGGAGCGGTGCCCGGACACCGTCGAGGGCCACTGGGAACTGGCCGAATGGTGCCGCCAGCAGGGCTGCAAGGAACAGCGAGAATCCCACTTGCAGCGCATCCTCGAATTGGCTCCCGATCACGTCGCGGCGCGGCATGCGCTGGGCTATTCGCAAGTCGGCGGCCAATGGGTGACGCCGGACGAAATCCAGCAGCGCCGCGGTTACCAGCGTTACGCCGGCCGCTGGCGGTTGCCCCAGGAAATCGAGTTGCTCGAAGCGTCGCAGGAGTCCGAACAGGCTCAGCGGCGATGGCTGGCCCAGATGGTGCGCTGGCGGGAAATGCTGAACACATCTGCTGCGCGGGAAGCCTACCAAGGCTTCGAGAGTATCCGCGATCCACAGGCCGTTCGCGGCTTGGCGACGCTGTTGCAGCGGGAAGCCTATCGGCAGGTCAAATTGCTGTACCTGGACGCACTGGAGCGGATCGGCACTCCGCCAGCCATCGAAGCGTTGGTCGACCGCTCGTTGCATGACCCCGACGAGGAGATCTTCCACGCCTGCCTGGAAAAGATCGTCCGCCTGCAGCCGCCGCACGTCGAGAAACGGTACGTGACCGCCTTGAAAGACGAGAACAACGTGCGCGTCAACCGGGCCGGATACGCACTGGGACAAATGCAGGACCAATCGGTTCTGTCGCCGCTGATCAGCGCCCTGGTCACCACGCACACGATCGTCATCCCCCGGGCGTCCGACGCGTACACGGCGACGTTTGCCAAGACTGACGGCGGGCAGCCCGCGGGAGGTTCGCCGCTGGGGGGGACCGGTTTTTCGTCCGGCGGCGAGCCCTTGGTCATTTCCCGGACCGTGAACAACCAGGAAGTCCTGTCGGCCCTGATTCGCTTGAGCGGCGGCGTCAACTTCGGCTTCGACAAACGGGCCTGGCAGTACTGGCTGGACAACGAGAACCAGCGGATGACGCCTACCGTCGACGCCCGCCGAGGCGGGCCGTAGCACCCGTCCCAGGATGATTCCGCCATTCGACCCGTAGGATGGGCATGGCCGCCCGTCGCCCGCCAAGCTCTCGGGAGGCCCCGGAACGAAAGGGGACGCCAGGAAATTGATCCCCGTCAAGTCGCCGACACGCGGAGTACCGTACGATGCGAACACCGCGGACGCGAGTCAGTCAGCGCGGCGCCGGGATTGTTTGCGAAAGGTGAGACGGATGCCAACACGGAAGATCGTGCAGATCGACGAGAGCAAGTGCGACGGCTGCGGCCAGTGTGTGCCGTCGTGTGCCGAGGGCGCCATTCGGATCGTGGCGGGCAAAGCCCGCTTGGTGTCCGACGTGTACTGCGACGGCCTGGGAGCCTGCCTAGGCCGCTGTCCGCAGGACGCGATCGCCGTCATCGAACGCGAGGCATTGCCGTTCGACGAGCAAGCGGCCCAGGCTCACGTCGCCGAGTTGCGGCAGCGCGAGGCGGCTCGGCCCGCCCCCGGCGGGTGCCCGGGAGCGACAGCGCGGAATCTGCGGCTGAACATCCTGTCCGACAGTCCGGCGGCGCGGTTTGCCGGAGGAGGCCCGGCGGCGGGCCGCGGCGCGAACCGATTGGCGAACTGGCCGGTGCAATTGCAGTTGGTCCCTCCCACCGCGCCCTTCCTGCAGGACGCCGATGTCCTGCTGGTGGCCGACTGTGTGCCGGTGGCCCATGCCGATTTCCACCGCCGGTTCTTGGATGGCCGGCCCGTGCTGATGGGCTGTCCGAAGCTGGACCAGGCGGCCGCACACGTCCAGAAACTGGCCCAACTGATCCGCGTCTCCGGCTTGCGGAGCATCACGGTGCTGCACATGGAAGTCCCCTGCTGCACGGGACTGGTGCAGATCGCGGAAGCCGCCGTGGCCACGGCCGGCAACGGCGTGCCGATCCAAGACGTAACCGTCGCCCTGGACGGCAGCGAACGAAGTCCCGCCGCTCCGCAAGTTGCCGCCGGCTAGCTGGGACGACTGGCGAACGGTGGGTTCTCGCGGCAAGACGCGCCGGCGCAACCCGAAGCGTCAGCGAGGATCCTACTCGACCGCTATTCCTCGCTCTTGTCTCCCACACGGATCGTCCGGGCCGCTTCGACGATCAACAGCAGGGCCATCACCATCAGCACCAAGGCGATGATGCCGATGGCGGACAGGCCGTATTGCTGGATCAGCAGCACCAGGGCGTACAGGGTGGCCACGGTCATGAACACCAGCGGGCCGACGACGAAGCCGATCCGCTTGCCCAGCTTGCGAAGCCAGACGGCTAGCACCAGCAGCGTCAAGCCGGCCAGCAGCTGGTTGGTCGCGCCGAACACCGGCCAGATCGCTTTCCAGGCCGGAATCGGCTGGCCTTGGGCGTCCTTGAGCGTGATCAGCGCGAACACCGTCGGCAGGACCAGCGTGCCCAGGGTCGCCAGATAGCGAGCCCGCTGGGCGCGGAGCTGAAAGAACTCCTCAAAGATGTACCGCCCTAGCCGCGTCGCCGTGTCCAGCGTCGTCAGGATGAACGTCGACAGGGCTAGCAGGCCGAACGAGAATCCCAGCTTCGGCGGGATGCCGACCACGGCAGCAAAGCGGCTGATCCCCTTGCCGTAGACCGTCAACGGCGGCTGATTCCGCAGCGGATCGTCCGCCGCGAGCATCATCACCGTCCCCAACGCGATCACCGCCACCAAGCCCTCGACCAACATCGCGCCATACCCCACCGTCCGCGCGTGCGATTCCTTGTCCAACTGCTTGGACGACGTGCCCGAAGCGACCAGCGAGTGAAACCCGGAGCAGGCCCCGCAGGCCACCGTGATGAACACGATCGGGAACAACGGCCCGATCCCCGGCGCATCCCAGGTGATGAACGCGGGAAACTGAACTTCAAAACCGCCGAACAGGATGCCCACTAATCCCAGGAACATCGATGCGTACAGCAGGAACGACGACAGGTAGTCGCGCGGCTGGAGCAGGACCCAGACCGGCGTCACCGAGGCCACGAAGCAGTACACGATCAGGAGCACCGACCAGGCCTTGGCCGGACTGACGCCCAACGTCGCTTCTATCCCCGTGGACGAAATGGGAACTGCCTGGCCGGCCCAGGTCGCGAGGAACACCAGCGGCACGAACACGAGCGTGGCCCACAGCACGGGGATCTTGAAACGGTTGATGCACAGGCCGAACCCGATCGCCAGGGCGATGAACATGCCCGACGAGGTCGCCACGCCCCCGTCCTGGACGAACGTCGTCGCGGTCAGGTCCGTGAACACGGCCAGCACGTACACCAGGGCCAGCCACATGAACAGCAACAGCAGGCGGTAAGCCAGCGGCGACATGGACTCGCGGGCGATGTCGGCGATCGACCGGCCGCGGTTGCGGATCGAGGCCACCAGGGCCGAGAAATCGTGCACACCGCCGACGAAAACCGCGCCGGTCAGGATCCAGATCAGCGGCGCGGCCCAGCCAAAGGCGACGGCGGCGATGATCGGTCCCACAATCGGCCCGGCCCCGGCGATCGACGAGAAATGATGTCCGAACAGGACGGCAGGGTGAGCGGGCACGCGGTCGACTCCGTCGTAATCCGTGTGGCTGGGAGGCTCCCGCCGGTCGTTGATGTCAAACCGCCGATCGAGGAACCGGCCATAGGTGAAGAACGCCACGACAAACAGAGTGATGCTGGCCAGGAAGATCGCCGTAAGCATGGTCCGCTAGTCCTCATTTGCGATGGTCTGCGCGTCGCCGTCCGTCCCGACCGTCTGCCGCCGGCTGGCCTGCAGATGCCGCACGTACTCGATGACCATCGGCAACACCGACAGGAAGATAATGACCAGGATCACCACCGAGAAGTTCTTCTTGACCCAAGGTTGGTTCCCGAACCAATAGCCGGCCAGCAGGAAGCCGCTCACCCAGGCCACGCCGCCGACGATGTTGTACACGAGGAATCGCCGGTAGGTCATCGCTCCCACGCCAGCCACGAACGGGGCAAACGTCCGAACGATCGGCACGAACCGGGCGATGATGATCGTCTTGCCGCCGTACCGCTCGAAGAACTCGTGCGTGCGGTCCAAGTGTTTCTTGTTGAACAGCCACGAACGGTCGCCGCGGAGGACCTTCGGCCCCAAATAGTTGCCGATTTGATAGTTCACACTGTCGCCGGCCACCGCGGCCACCACCAGCAGCAGCCACAGCAGGCCGAGATCCAGCGAGCCCAGCGAGCAGATCGCTCCGGCTGCAAACAGAAGGGAATCGCCGGGCAGGAACGGCGTCACCACCAGCCCCGTTTCGCAGAACACCACCGCGAACAGAATGGCATAGGTCCAGGTGCCGTAGGATTCGGTCAGCTGGGCCAGATGTTTGTCCAGGTGCAACAGCAGATCAAACACAAATTCTTTCATGCCAACATCATAACGACTCGCTCCTCCAGCGTGAACGGCGGAGAAATGGAATCGTGTCGGGAAAAGGTGCTTGCTCCTTCGAATGGATTAGGATACCTTGAATTCTGGCTCGGAGGCGATCGGACGCATCCCTTCGGCGGCCCGGTCTTCCGGCTCTGGTTCTTGTCTGCAGGGTCTTTTGGCAGGGGTTCACAGCGATGGCTACCGCGCCCCCATGCGGCTCAACCGCTCGGCTGGATCTGGATCGCGTGATCCAGGAACACGAATTGGCCGAGATTGCCCTGCGCCGGTCGCGAGCGGGGTTTTCCACGGATCCGAAATCGCAACGCCCAGAGGCTCCAGAGCGATCCGGCTCGCCGCCCGGCGATCGCGGCGACGAGGTCGCCCCAGGCGAAAGCGTCCGCCGGGATCTGGTCGGGCTGGCGTTCTCCGGCGGCGGTGTGCGTTCGGCCGCGTTCAACCTGGGGCTCACCCAGGCGTTGGATGAACACGGGGTGCTGCGGCACGTCGACTATCTGTCCTCCGTGTCCGGGGGCAGCTATGTGGGCGGCATGCTGACGAACTTGTACGACGAAGCGCACAAGTCCAACCGCAACAGCGCAGGCGAGCCGGCCGATATCGGCTTGCGGCCGCGTCCCGGCGAGGGCCAGCCGGCGCTGGTCCGGCGCCTGGTGCAAGGCGGGAACTACCTCCTGCGTCCGGCCTTGTTCGCCAATCAATATGTGATTGGAATGCTGCTGAACCTGCTGCCGCGACTGAGCCTGCTGGTCGCCGTCGGGGCGGGCTTGGCGTACCTGTGGCGGTGCCTGGATTTTTACGGCGTCCGCGATGACTATCTGAAGGCCCTGGGGTTGCGGAGCGATTTTGCCCCAGCCCTGCTGCCGGCGGTGGTGGTGGTAGCCATCTGGGCGCTGGTTTGGATCTTATCGTTATGTCTGAAGAGCCAGCCGCTTCGCCGGGCCTCTCAGTATTTGTTCGTTGCGGCGATCCTGTGCCTGTTGGTGGGCGGCACCGTGTTG
>Ga0172371_10010277_pt1 | contig 12671 bp, 5 predicted proteins | sample Lak12m_FD_114543 | JGI IMG/M metagenome (GOLD analysis project Ga0172371, IMG submission 114543) | Freshwater microbial communities from Kabuno Bay, South-Kivu, Congo - kab_022012_12m | ecosystem: Environmental > Aquatic > Freshwater > Lake | place: Democratic Republic of the Congo: South-Kivu... | reverse complement strand
ATTGGCTTTTGCCGCAATGAAATCCTGTATGGTGATGATTCTTCTTGTTCGGTCGAGTTTAAATCCACGGGTATGGGTGTTTACATCGCGACTGTAAATCATATTCATGTTGATGGCTCCACAACCTGTTTTTTTCGATGAGCTGATAAAACCCTTGTAAACTGCTTCCTGAGTAGGATCCTGGTCGGCTCTGTAGTCGGGATTGTAAACCACCGCATTTTTACCTTCTGCGCGTTTTCTGTAAAAATGCCAGCTTTGGGATGCGGTTGGACTATAATTTGTTCCGGAATAGGAAGGCAAACAGTCGTTATTGCCTGCTCCAAAATCAAAATAGCCTGGATTGGTATAACTATCGCTACCCAGATTGCCATAGGCCCAGTACTGACCAGAACTCTGGATGTAGAATGAACCGGCATCGAGGTGACCGTGATTGGCTTTGTTATTGCCGGCATGAACAGCCAGATACATCGCATTTTTGTCTTTCCATTTTTCAATAAATGAATAGATGTCGATGCCGCGGATGTAATTATCCAATCCTACATTTAAGTCTTTTCCCTTCGCAACCAGTTCGGGAGAATAATGAAAAAGATCAAACCAACTCATTTTTTGTCCGTTTTCCATGAATAAGTCATAGGTGAACTTTGCAAGTGTTGAATCGTTGTGATGTTTGGAAAACCAAAGGATTGAATTGACCCTGGAGTTTCTTACGCCGTCATCACCCACATTCAGTGTTGCTACTGGTCCTGAAGTATATACAGGGAAATATCCGGTTTTTTTCATGCCATTTGTTTCGGCATAGCCATAGGTTTTTCCCAAAACACGTTCCATGATGTCAAATGCGGTTACGGTATACATCAATCCATACGACCAGTACATGAGTCCTTCCTCACTCTGACCATCGGGTTCAAATGCATTGATGTAATTGGGTAAACAATTGATGGCCCGGGATGCAATATCACTTAACAAAGCCGGTTCGTGTTCGTACATCGATAAACAGGCTGCGATAACTCCGCCGTTGCAGATGCCATTCCAGTTGTTATTGGCATACATCCAGTTCCATGTTTTAGAAGCCGTTCCATTGTATTGCGCCTGTGCCGGTACGAAGATGTATTTGCGTGTCATTTGAAAAAGTGAATCTTTTTGCTGCTGATTGGTCCAGCCATACAATCCATCGTACAGCATGGCCGCATTGAAAGCACCTATTCCTGCATCAAGAAAATGCCGGTCTTTGTAAGGTGAGGTGGTGGCTACACCCCAGTCCTGGTAAGTCATCAAAACTTTTGCAACCTGCCAGGCTCTTTTGGCATACTTTTCATCCCCGGTAATCAGATAAGCGATGACCAGTTCGGGAACAAAATCCTTGGAGATGGTATGTACCCCTGACACCCTCAGATTTGCAGCATCCAATCCCCAGACAGGAATTGTTGCATTCAATGCATTGTTTGCTTCCGAAATAATCTGGTCGGTCGATTTTTTAACGAGCACATCTCCGGATTGATACAGGGATTTTATTTTTTGAAGTTCAGTATCACTGCAAAGTAATCGGGGAAATTTTCCGGTATAACCGCCTGTCCCGAAATCATTTTGTATGATGGTTGCAGTAGTGCTTTCAAATGCGAAAGAACGGGTTTGATTAAATAGTTGAAATACGATCAGAAGGATGCAAATTTTTTTCATATCTTTTTAAAAACAGAACCGTGGGGTTCTTATTGAATGTTTATATAACGAATTTTATGTTTTTATTCCCTGTTTTTGTTTGTATACTGAGGATATAAATGCCTTTCAGTTTCAAACTGATGTGGATTTTTTCACCCGGTTGAATATTTCCCGATTGAAACAGCATGCCGGAAGTTTTGAAAATCCCGAATTTCACTGTTTCAGTCATCTCAGGCATGCTGAATGATTCGTTTCCGGGTCCGAATATAATGAGATTTTTTAAATCTGAGTCCATCAAACTTGTATTTAACTTTTCCTGTTTGTAAAAAGCAACCTGATCGAACCAGGCATAAGCGTTTGTTGAACCGGTGGAATACCAGGATGCAATGGCAACATCACATTGTTTGTTGCTCACCGGGATGTCCTTCATTTCAAAATACCGGAATTCCCCGTCTTCATTCGGAATGTTGATCTTTTTTTCAGCCTGACCGTGGTTTTTAACATACATATAGGCATCGGGTTTTCCGGATGTTTTAACGCGGGCACTGAAGGTGTAATTACCGGGTTCAAGTTCGGTGACTATCTGTACCGAAGCGTTTCTTTTTGAAAATTTGTAAGCATAATTTCCGTCGAAAGCATATTCGTCGGTCGACATCCTGCCATCGGCATGTGGCCATTGTGAGGGGGTGAAGAGCGACTTTTCACGCAGACCGTAATTTCCATCACAATCGAAACTGCCGTTGGCCAACAGGTTTTTGTTCTCATAAAGCCACTGATTGTCTAACCAGGCAGTTCTCTTGAGTATCCAGTCTTTCAGCCACGCTATTTCACTTTCGTAGTCCTGCGTGATGAAAAATGCCGGCCAGATTTTTTTACCCGACATTTCCCAGATAAGGTTATTTCTGCCGGCAGCATCACTTATCAGACTATACAATGAGTCTACGGTGTGGAGGATGGCATTATCGCTGAGTTTGTTTTTTCTCAGTTCTTTCCATTTGTTTTTCACCAGGATGAGAAAACTGTTATCCTGCATGACTTTTTTAAACCAGAACGGGGAAGCAAATGCCGTTTGATTGTACGACCAGCCTTCTGTTGACCATCCCCAGCCATAATCGGAGCCACCCAAACTGATATTAAAATCGCGTATGGTGAAGTGAAATCTTTTATCAATTCTGTCGGAATATTTATAAATTGGTGTGCTTAAACGATAACCGTCAATATTGCGCGAAAACTCCTGGGCAATGATGTATGCAGCCATGGATTCAGTGTCAAAAAAATCCTTGTAACCGCCTGTTTCTTTGTTGAAATCCTGGCTTTCCATCAGGGTTTCCATGCTGTCGATGCGGGACATGATAAAGTTTTTTTGTTCTTCGGTCAGATTTTCTGCTTTCGGATACTTAAACTGATACCAGGGTTTCACTCTCCAGCTTTCTTTGCTGCCATAAAGGTTCCGGATATCCTTAACCGACCTGAATCCGGGTTCATCATCCCTGTCAATTTCAAGATGATAACCCGACTCTCCGGGCTTACCTGTTGTGTTTTTGGACGATTGAATGTCTATTCTGTTCTTATGTCTTTCCGTTTTTTCCATCAGGATATAAAGTCCGTAATATTTCCCGTTGAAAACCAGTTCGCAAAAGCGGGTTTGAGGTACAAATTCCATGGTTTGTTGAAACAGGCAGGACATCAGCGGGTCTCTGAGCAGTGTTTTATCGGAATAAGGTGCCAACAGTATCCAATCGGATGCAGCCGGCATTCCAAGCAGGGAAACGGAAATATCATTCGCTATTGAATCAGCAGTGTGTGGCATATCCCATATCTCAATAGCATAAGGTTTTTTGGGTGATGTTGAGAACGAACTGTTGCCCCGGTATTTTATTCCGGCATATCCCCGAAAGGCATAAATGGTATCTGAAGGATTGTTTTTTTTTCCTGTTCCATGATCGATGATTTTTAATTCTGCCGCGATTCTTTCGTCCAGCTCCTTGCTTTTCAGGGCATTGCCATAGGTGTCGACGATAAGAACAGGCAGGTAAGTATCATGCAGTGATGTGTTTACCGGAGGGGGGTAGGTGTGCTGACCAAATAAATTAATCAGCAATGCTCCGCAAAGGAGCAACAGCATCAACAGGTTATATTTTGTATTAAATCCGGACATTCTTTTTGAAAACAAAGAGCTTGTTTCATATGCCAATACATTTTCAGTATATGCTATGAAAACAAGCTCTTATGTCAGTAAATGATTTTTACGGGTTCTACCCTTGTTTAACGAATAATTTTAAGTGTTTGACGTTCTGCTTTTGTTTGCAATTCAATGATGTAAATACCTTCATTGAGTTCAGGCAGTGCAACGGTAAACATACCTGCATCAACAAGTTGATTGTTAAGTATTTTAGCTACCTGCTTGCCGGCAATGTCGTAGATAACGGCCTGAACTTTTTCTGCAGTTTTCAATGAGAAGAACAACTGATCGCGGGTTACAAACATTTTGGTAATACCTGTTTCTTTGGTAGATGGAATTGCCGAAATGGTGATTGGATCCGGAGTCATTGAGAATAAGATATTATCCACGTAGAATGTTCTTGTTTCCAGCGTACGTTTTGTATTGTCGAATGTATTATCGGGTACAATTTCAACCTGACTGATTTGGGTAAGTCCTTTGGCAAATTTGAACGCATAGGTCGACCATTTGTTTGCTTCCCTGGAATTCTTATAGAAATAAGATTTCACCAGGTTTGTTCCTGACGGTGGATTCTGCATAACAGAGTCTTTTTCCCAGGTTGATTTGCGTGATGCAACAATCGGATCGATTGATAATCCGCCGATTTTAATAATTGGCAATCCTTTTTCAACCGGTGAATACATCTGGAACTGCATGTAACGGTAAGCTTCCTGGTTTGTTGATGTGGTATCACATGGAATCTGATAATAATTTTTGCAGGTAAATGTCACAAAAGTGTTGGAGTTTGACGTGCGACCTTTTGCACCGTATGCAAGCGAGTCACCGGGCGTACGAACAAGTTTCAGTACTTTATTTGAGTAATTTCCAATGCCTTTTACCGGATTGTCAAAATATTCCTTGAAGTCACCATCCTGCCAGCGGGTCCATTTATACATGTCTTTTTCGAAATCATCCGCGAGTACCCAGGAAAAGTCTTCTGCTGCTTTTAAACGGTATGCATAGGCAATCGAAGTTCCATCTGTGGTTTTTCCGGCATTGCTGCGACCTTCAATTTCAAAAGCATATTTAACACCGGGTTGCATGCCTGCTTCCTCATAAGTCAGTTCTTTGGTAACAATGCGGTTGTCGTCGATTACTGCCAGTTCTTTTCCATCCAGTTTGATAACATATTTGTCGGCAACATCCATCTTGTTCCATTTTAAAACCACTTTAAAATCGGTCGACATGGCTGAGAAACCGGCAATTTTAAGTTCTTCAATCGGAATTACCGGTGGTGTATTGGTGAAATAAATATCATCAATATAGGTTGTGTCAGGACCATTTCCACCACGGTCGGGTTGAATTAAAAATACATTGTAACCTCCATTTTTGTCGTTATTGGCTACAAGGTCGTATCCCGAACGGCTTTTAGCTTTGTTTGCCAGATCGAAAATGAACCACTGCCATTTGCCGGGACGTGCAGCGGGGTCGTTAGGCAGGTGTTCACTCCCGTATTGTTGTACAGGCGTCAATCCTTTGAACTCAATCTTGGCAACAATTTCGGTGGTGTTTTTTTTCAAAGCTCTGAATACCACATACTGATACTTGGGTAATCCGGTATTTCCAACCTGATATTTAGATGGTAACAGGTTGGTTGCATTCGGATCGTCGACATTAAAAGAACGAATCGGTCCGTCCCAGATTGCGCCACCATCTTTGCGGATGTAACGAAAACATTTGTTTGTAGGATCCATCGGATCAGCCACAATAGCTCTTTTTCCGCCATCGGCAGATACCCAGTTTACAGCTTTGGCAGAGTCGCCTTCAAAATCATCAATAATCCAGGGATTACTTCCCGGAAGTGTAAGTGTCTGTGCCGTTAAACTCAGGCCAATCAGGCAGGCACCCGTTAAAAAAAGTAATTTCGTTTTCATAAATAATGAAGTGTTTTAAAGATATTACAATGGAAAGTTCATTAACATTCAGGGTTAATTGAACAATACAAAAATACATGCAAAAGTGTTCTGTGATTAATAAAAAATAGCGCAATATTGATACTATTCTGAGTGATGCAATCCGGACATAAAAAAATTACCTGTTACTTTTCCAAAAGAATCAGTAACAGGTAATTGTCGTAATTTGTTCTGCTTACCAGCCCGGATTTTGTGTTAATTTTCCATTGCTGCGCATAATTTCACTGTTTGGAATCGGATAAAGATACATTTTATCTTCCCATTCTCTTTTTTCCACAATGGTATTCTGATCGTATGTCAACGCACCTGAAAGGGGATCTTTGGTTATTTTCATGGCTTTGATGGTCAATATTTCATCTCTTTGTGCCGGATTATCCATCAATCGCAACCGGCGAATGTCAAAGAAACGATGTCCTTCAAATGCCAGTTCAATTTGTCTTTCCCGGATGAGTGCTTTCTCAAAATCTGCCTTGCTGATGCTTGTCGGATAGGAGTATAAATTAAACCTACTGCTGATTTTGATTTTACTTCTGATTTCATTCACGAGTGTCAGCGCCGATTTGGCATGCGTAACGCCGTTACCGGCTACGGCACTGTTGGGCGACGGACATACATGCATCAGTGCTTCCGCATAATTCAGGTATACTTCATTCATGCCAAATAATACCCACGAATGCCAGGAGGTTTGACCTCTCAGTAAATCAAGACTCGTATTTACATATTTCCTGAGGTAATAACCGGTGGTTGTGGCCCTGAATTTTCCTATTCCTTCGGCTCCTCCGACAAATGTTTCGATGGATTTATTATTGGTGGTTCCTGCAGAGAATAAAGTGCCATTTTTAATGATGATGGAATCTAATCTCGGATCGCGGTTCAGATATGGATTTGCCGGATTATAAACCTGTGATGCTTGTCCCATTCCAAAGGCGTTCACAAGGTTTTGGGTCGGAGAAATCGTATTTGCCCCTCCACTCTGGAAACTGATCGGGAAATTCGCTTTTTCGAAATTATTGTTGATTCCCCAGCGTTTTTCAAAAATCACATCATCTTTGGTGAAACTGGGTATTGAATAGGCCGGTACGTACATATTCATGTAGTTGTTTTTGATCAAACCTCTTTGTTTTGTGGGTAAATCGAAATATGATTTTCCGATATTAGCGGCTTTGTACCATTTCTGAATGTCTTCTGCACCATTGTTAAAGAGCGGACTGGCGGCATAAACTGCTGCCCGGAGGGCCAGTGCATAGGCTGTGCCTTTGGTTACGCGACCAATCTTGCTTTGTCCTGCCGAACCACTGATACCCGGACATTCACCAATTCCAACTCTTGAGCCCTGTGGGATACCGTAATTATACCAGGTATGGGGTAAATCGCCGGAAACCGCAAGACATTCATTGATGATGAAATTAAAACAACTGTCAGCACTTTGTCTTTCCAGCGTAAAATCATCATTCAATCCAAGGGTTTTGGTAATTACCGGGACACCTCCGTATCTTTTTACCAGTTCGAAATAAAAAAATGCTCTCAGAAAACGGGCTTCGAGTCTGAGTTTGGTTATATTGTCATGCTGATCAATATAATTGTTTTTAGATGGAAGTGAAATCGTATCTCTTTTGGCTAATACAGTGGCATAATTTTCTGATCCTTCCAGGAAAAGATTTACTTTTCTGATGGCTGTATAGTAATACGACCACTTGTCATCCGGATTTGATGTGGGACCCCAGGCGCCGGTTGCGTAATTGTGTATGCTGCTGTTTTCGTTGGCATGATGGGCTTCGTCGCAGGCTGCTGCCAGCATCGAACCATCGATGTCGTTGTACCCCGAAGGGAGGTAGGCATATATACCGGTGCCAAAATCGCGCATGGTATTGTATTCCGAAAATACTTCTTCGGGTTTGTAATTACTGTCCATTCTTCTTTCCAGAAAGTCATCCTGACAGGATATCAACAGGATTGCCGACAGTGATATGATTAAAATTTTACTGATTTTTCTCATGGTTTTACTTTTTAAAATGTAAGATTCAGACCGATATTCGTAGTGCTAACCAGCGGATAAACATTGACATTGAAACTTTCCGGATCAATGGCTATGTCGCTGATATGATGCAGGGTAATCAGGTTATCGGCATTGACGAATATACGGCATTGTTCAATTTTTACTTTTTTAGTCATGCTTGCAGGCAATGTATATCCTAATTCCACGTTTTTTAGTCGCACATAGGAACCATCTCTCAGCCAAAAGGTTGATGTTCGGTAATTATTGGCATTGTCGAGTGATGATAATCGCGGATAAGTAGCTGTTTCTGCTGTAGCTGCCGTCCACCTTCCCGTTGCTGCCCAGGGGGTAATCAGGGCATTATCAACAAATGGTTTTACTGCATTTCCACTGAGCACTACCGAACGTTCTCCGATACCTTGCATCAACAGACTGAAGTCTAATCCCTTGTAGCTGAAACCTGCATTGAGGGCATAAATCAGTTCCGGAATGGTTGATTTTCCAATGGCCTTCATATCCAGATCGTCGATGAAATTATCGCCGTTCAAATCCTTGTATTTCAAATCACCCGGACGATTTCTTCCGAATAACTGTTTGGGAGATGCATTGATATCTGCCTGATCTTTAAAGAATCCAATGTGTTCGAGTCCGAAAATGGTTCCCAACGGATAACCTGTTTCCCTGCGGTACTCATCCTGACGGGGTTCTTCATTTTTATTGATAACCATGCTGACTACCCTGGAGATGTTTCCACCAATCGTGTAGGTGAAATCTCCGGTTTTTTCAGTGAAGGATGCCGCTAATTCAAATCCTTTGTTTTCGGTAATCCCTTCATTTACATAGGGTAAAGTAATGCCGATGTACGAAGGTCTGTTGCCGGATGCAGGTACCAGGATGTTGTTCCTTTTTTCGTAAAATAAATCCAGATCCAGCGCAATCTTACCCAACAACTTTGTTTCAATGGCAAAATTTGATTTCAGTGCTTTTTCCCATGTCAAGCCGGGGTTGGCAAGTTTACCTTCCAGCAGGTTCGATAATCCTGATGTAAGTTCACCACCAATGGTGATTCCCGAGCCGGACGAATAATATTGCTGATATCCCCATCTTCCGGTCGACCCAATACGGTCGCTTCCGGTCAACCCGTATGATGCCTTCAGTTTAAGATGATTGATGATGTCGTTGTCTTTCAGGAATGATTCATTACTTGCCACCCAGGCTAAGGCTGCAGCCGGGAAAAATCCAAATCTTTTTCCTTTCTCGTAATTGTCTGATCCACTGTATGATCCTGTTAGCTCAGCCAGGTATGTGTCTTTATATCCATAATGTACCCTTGCCATAATTCTCTGTTGTGCAAATGGTGAATGTACCCCGTTGGCGCGATACAGATTCTGGTGATAAAAGAGTAATCCTTCAATGGCATGACCTCCCGACCGGTGTTCATAATCCAAACCTCCTTCGATGTTATAACGGTTCCACTGCCAGTATGAACCCTGAGAAATAACCGGATCGCTGTATTTATTACGCATAACCAAATCGTACGCAACATCCGGAGTGCCCGGGGTAGTGCCGGGACGTAAATCAACTTCATAAAAAGGATATTGTTTGGTTTTGTTGTAATTGGTTTCAAACCAGCTGCTGAAAGCCACATTTCCGAAAATGCCCAATCCTTTTACCTGTTTCGACAAATCGTAATGCAGTCGCAGGGTTTGATTTAATTCTCTGGAATGATAGGATCTGTAACCACCTTCTATGACCGCTGCTTTGGGATTGTTGATTTGTCCCTGTCTGCCTGCCCACATGCCACCAGGAGTCATTACCGGAAATCCGGAATAGGTAAACATGGATTTCCAATGGTCGTTCACCGTAATATTGGGCTGAATTTTCTGAAAAATTCTGGCACTGATATCCAATGAAACTTCAAGTTCATCTGTAACTTTTACATCAATATTCGAACGGACGCTGTATCTGTCAAAATTGATATTGGAATTCTTATCCCTTTTAGGGTCAGTATCCGCATAAAAACCCTGATTGTTCAGATATCCCAGCATCAGAAAATACCTGATTCCGCGGTTACCTCCCCTGAACGTCAGACTGTAGTCGCTAACAGGTGCCGAGGGTTTCATCACTTCGTTTACCCAGTTCACATTGGGGTAAATATAAGGATCGGTATTTCCGGCAAAACCATCTATTTGCGATTTGGTATATAAGGTATCCAGACCATCATTTTTTCTGGCTTCATTGTGAAGCATCAGATAGTCGGCATTGGAGGCATAGGATGGAAATACAAGTGCCCTCTGAGAGCCGTAGCGCATATTGAACGACACTTTTGGTTTGCCAATTGCTTCACCGCGTTTCGTGTTGATCAGTACAACTCCGTTTGCACCTCTCAATCCATAGATTGCCAGCGACGCCGCATCTTTCAGAATAGTTACTTTATCAACTTCGCTCCAGTGAATCTGATGATAGGATGTCTCAATACCATCCACCATGATCAATGGAATATTTTCAAGCAGGGATGCCTTGCCACGTATGAAGATTTCGTTGTTTTCTTCACCCGGTTCACCGGATGTCTGGTTGATAAAAACACCGGGTAATTGTCCGTAAAGCGATTGTATCAGATTGGTTGCCGGCATTGATCTTAGCTTTTCACCACTTACCGACGAAGTGGAAGCAACCAAAGCCTGCGGGGTTGTTTTTCCGTAGGGAATAAATGCCGTTTTCAGACTATCTTCAACAGTGTTTGACTGTCCGCTTACAAATGCCGAACATATCAGCATAAAATATAATGTTATTCGTTTCATATTTCCTAAATTTACCAGCCCGGATTTTGTTTCAGATAACCTAAATTAATTTCATTTTGACCGAATGGATATAAGTACATATAGTCTTTCCATACCCTGTCTTCCAGTTTTTCGAGTTTATAAACCACACTTGCCTTGTTAGGTGTTGTGAGTCCATCCATCTGATATAGTCTGAGCGTCCACATGCTTCCTTTCATAACGCCTTCATTGTCTGCAATTTTCCATCTTCTTACATCGAAGAATCTTTGTTCCTCACAAAGGAATTCCACTGCCCGTTCTCTTTGTATGAGTTTTCTGAAATTTGCTTTTGAGTCGCAACCCGGACTTGCGGTTGTCAATGCAGGTAATCCGGCTCTTGTTCTGGTTATATTGATGGCGTCAATTACTTCCTGTGATGGCACTGCCATGGTTTCGTTCAAAGCTTCGGCATAATTCAGATAAAATTCAGCCAAACGGAATATCGGCCAGAAAAACGGCGACTCAGCATGGTTCATATTTACCATGTATTTCTTCAGATGTCCGACGCCGGTATAACAGGCATACATGGAAGCATCCATCCACTTTCCGCCGGGAACGATTTCCTTGGTGCCGTCCTTGCTCCACCAGGCTTCGATTACTTTGTTGGTTTCGAGTCCTGCAACTATCTGATCGGGACTGGAATACATCACGGAAACCTGAAAACGGGGTTCCATTTCCTTGCATTTGGCTACAAACTCGCCATAATTGCCATAAGTACCGTTAGGGTCAGTATTTTCATTCCAGCTCTGATCTGTTCCGTTTGCTGTTTGATAGAATTTCGTCATGTTGTAGGTAACCCCATGCGACCGTTTCCACGATCCGTAAATGGAATTGGTATAATACCTTACCTGATTGCCGTATCCGTCGGCCCAGGTTGCAAATTTCTGATGAGACCTGTCGTTCAGGATAATTTCGCTGCTGTTGAGGGATGTGGAATTATTATAATCATCAAATGGTTTTCCGGTGTTGACAATCATACACCATCCTGATTCGTTGGCAGCCCAGTCGATAACTGCTTTTGCTGCAGTTGCTGCCTGTGACCAGCGGTTCGGGTCGTAATTTTCGTAGCAAACATATTTTTTTATTTCCGGATTGATGGCAGTGGTATAATCACCATCATTAATACCGTCTTCGTAATAGGCTTTGCCATCGGCAGGATTGAACAGCGGACTCGCTGCATAAAGCAATGTGCGTGCTTTGAGGGCTAACGCTGCACCTTTGGTTATTCTTCCCCTGTTGTTTTTGTCGTACTGATTGGGCAGGTATTTCACAGCCTCATCGCATTCGTCAACAATAAATTTAACAGTTTCTGCAAAAGTGCTGCGGGCAATTTTTTGCTCCACTCCATCTTTGTCGAGTGTTTCAGTAACGATTGGGATTCCACCATATCGCTGCATCATGTCGAAATGCTGCAATGCCCTGAAAAACCTCGCTTCCGAGCGCATTTGATTTCGGTAAGCATCGGTAACGCCCGGTATCCTGTCGGCATTTTCAAGAAAAATATTGGCATTTCTGATGCCAAGATAGGCTGACCCCATGTTGAACTCCCGCTGATTACTGGCACTCCAGCTACCCCGGTTGAAGTCTTCGGCACCTTCTCCGCCATACATATCTCCTTCGTCGGTTGCACCCATCAGCAGACCATTCTTTACACCGCCATCTTTCCAGCCCGGAAATCCATTGATGGAGCCTGTTTCATAAACAGTCCCCAGAAATTGTTCGGCGCGTAACTGACTGTTAAATACCGAGTCTATCGTAATATCACTCGTAATAGGAATTTCAAAGAAATCATTACAGGATGATAAAACAACGCCCATAAAGGCAATTGTTGCAATGATATATGTTTTAATTGTTTTCATACAAATCGATTTTTAGAATTGGACACTGATTCCGCCATTAAATACACGCATCTGAGGATAGAATGTTCCTGAACCTGACGGGGCCTCGGGATCAAAATATCTCATTTTCGTAAATGTGACTAAATTATTGGCATTTACAAATACTCTCAAAGATTTCAGTCCGATAATTCCGAGATTTACTTTCTTAAATTTGTAAGCTAATTCTAT
>Ga0172371_10010272_pt1 | contig 12674 bp, 23 predicted proteins | sample Lak12m_FD_114543 | JGI IMG/M metagenome (GOLD analysis project Ga0172371, IMG submission 114543) | Freshwater microbial communities from Kabuno Bay, South-Kivu, Congo - kab_022012_12m | ecosystem: Environmental > Aquatic > Freshwater > Lake | place: Democratic Republic of the Congo: South-Kivu... | reverse complement strand
GACATTGATGTTGGTATTATAACAAATTAATAAAAAATTACCAGAGGTAATTAAGTTTTGTTAATTAAAGTGATAATTGTATCAAGCTTATTAAAAAGCACTTTGGTTTGACAGTTGTTGTCAATTAAAAAATCAGCCAGGGCAATGGGACCGCCTTTGTTAAGATTTTCCAGTTCGGCAATATCTCTTTGGCGAGCCTGATTAACGGTTAAGGGCCTTATTTTCCTTTTGGCTAAACGGGCATAGCGAACCGAAGACTGAGCATAAAGGCAAAGTAAAAAGATTTTTTTAAACTTTTTTTGAAGGTATAAATATTCCTCCCAAGAATAAAGGCCGTCAAGAATAACGGTAGTTGATTGTTTAAGGGCGGCTGTAAGCCGAGGGGCTAATTTAATGGCATAAGCAGCCAGACCAAGCTGGCGCCTTAATTGCTCGCGATAGTGTTTTTCGTTTTTAGGAGTAAGGGGTAAATGAAGTTTTTTTAACCCTAAGTCCGTCTGATCACCAAACCTTAAAACCGGATAACCTTTATCCTTTAAATACTGACAGCAGGTTGATTTACCGGCTCCGGCCATACCGACTAAGGCAATGATGTGATGCTTCATGAATGCTGATTAACCTCTTTGAGGATATCCTGATGAATTTGTTCAATTGACTGCTCGCCGTTAACAGTAATCAGTAAGCCGGCTTTTTGGTAGTAATCTAAGACGTCTTTTTCCTGATCGTGGTAGATATTTAAGCGTGATTTAATCTTTTCGGGTGAGTCATGAAGGGAACCGTCGGGACAACGACGGCCTCTTTTTGACAACCGGTTGATGGATTCTTCCTGTGAAACCTCAAGGTAAAAAACTATATCAACTCGGTGATGGCGTTTTGCCAGTTTTTCATCTAAAAAAACCGCCTGGGTGTGGTTTCTGGGAAAACCATCAATAACAAAACCGTCTTGAATATCGGGTTCTTTTAAACGAGCTTTCCAAAGTACAAACATTTCCGAATCAGCTACGTAGTGACCTAAAGCTAGGGTATCGCGACAAATGTCGCCCATGATACCTTTGTCCTCGGCGGCATATTTTCTGACTAAGTCCCCTGAACCTAAACAAGGCAAGTGAAGTTTTTCAGCTAACATCTTAGCCTGAGTAGATTTACCTGACCCTTCGGGGCCGTAAAAAATAATAAACATAGGTTTACTCCTTTAGGAAACCTTCATAATTTCTCATGATTAACTGTGATTCTAAATTTTTGGAAACCTCTAAAATAACGGAAACAACGATCAGGATGCCGGTGCCGCCAATGGTTAAAGTGGTAATGCCGGTAATGTAACGGGCAATGGAAGGCAAGATAGCAATCAACCCCAAAAAGAGAGCGCCGGCTAAAGTAATGCGGTTTAAAACGAAAGACAGATAATCAGCGGTGGGAGTGCCGGGGCGGATACCGGGAATAAAGCCGCCGTATTTTTTAATATCTTCGGCAATTTTGTCGGGGTTAAAAGTAACGGCGGTATAAAAATAAGTAAAACCTAAAACCAAAAAGAAATAAATCAAGTGATAAGACAGTTGGTTGGTGTCGAAAACCTTGGTTAAAAAGCTGGCTAAGGAACTAAAGCGAGAGTCGGGCAGCTGCTGGAGGTAGCGACCTAAAACTCCGGGCATAACCACTAAAGAAACGGCAAAGATTATGGGAATAACTCCGGCCTGATTGACGCGTAAAGGCAGGTGAGTGCTCTGGCCGCCGGACTGAGTTTGCCCCCTGATGCGGCGGGCATAATGAACAGTAATTTGCCTGGTGGCTTCATTAACATAAACAATGCCGCCGATGACTAAAAGACTCAAACACAGAAAAACCAATAAGTTGGTAAATTGCAAGGTCTTAGAGATAGAGCCGGTTTGCAGTAAAGAAACGGGGAGGCGGCCAACGATACCGGCAAAAATCAAAAGAGAGATGCCATTACCAATGCCGTACTCAGTTAACAATTCTCCCATCCACATCAAAACCATAGTGCCAGCAATCATAGAAACAATAATGTTTACCAGTTGAATAGGATAAGAAACAGTGATAATTTGCTGATTTCTAAGCAAAGAAACGGTGGCAAAAGACTGAATGGCGGCTAAAGGAACGGTTAAAAGGCGGGTATATTGATTGATTTTTTCCTGACCGTATTCCCCTTCTTTATTAAGTTCCTCAAGTTTGGGAAAAATAATCATAGCTAGCTGCAAAACAATAGAGGCGCTGATATAAGGACCAACGCCTAAGGCCATAACGGAAAAATTACCCAATGTGCCGCCGGAAAAAATATCCAGCAAACTTAAAAGCTGATTAGAACTAAACAGTTGGCGCAAGGCCTCCAGATTAACTCCGGGCACCGGAATATGAGCCACAAATCTAAAAATAGTAAAAATTAACAGAGTAATGAGGATTTTTTTTCGAAGATCAGGAATTTTAAAAAAATTGATGACAGGAGCTAAAAACTTTAGCATTATTTAGATTATTTTTTTTTGCGGGAAGCGGTAGTTTTAGCCGCTACCTTAGTAGTTTTTGATGAAGCTTTGGGCCTGGGTTTGGGCTTGGCAGCCACCTGACTAATTATTTTGCCGCCGGATTTTTCGATTTTTTTAATAGCTGATTTTGAGGTCGGTAAAGCTATAATAAGAGCTTTATCAAGCTGGCCGTCGCCTAAAATTTTTACTTTAGTAGATAAAGGAGTGTTTGAGGGCAAAAGTTTATATTTGATTAAAGCCTTAAGGTCAACGGTGGTGCCTTTGGGTAATTCGTTGAGTTGCTTTAAATTAAAAATAAGCGGTTTCTTGGCAAATGATTGCTGTTTAAGTTTTCCTCTTAACATAGGCATCCTCCTAATTAAACTTTTTCTCATAGCGGTACCTTCAAAGTACAACGGCAGTTTGGACCGAGCTTTTTGGCCCTTTGCGCCGCGACCGGAAGTATGTCCGCCTTTACCTGAGCCGTAACCACGACCCAGTCTTTTTTTTGATTTATCAGTAGTTTTTGCAAGTTGATTTAAAGTCATTGAAGTGAATGAGATAATTGTTTTAAAGCTTTGATGGTGGCATAAACGTTGGAAGCCTTGTTTCTACTGCCTAAAACTTTACTGGAAACATCTTTAACACCGGCTGCCTCCATGACTGCCCTAACGGCTCCGCCGGCAATAACGCCACTGCCTTTGGGGGCCGGTTTTAAAAGTACTTCAGCAGCTTTAAACTTAACTTTAATATCATGAGGAATAGTAGTGCCTTTTAACGGAGTTTTGAACATGTTTTTCCTGGCTTTTCTAACACCTTTTTTAATGGAAGAGAGGACGTCGGGCGCTTTGCCTAAACCAACTCCGACCCGACCTTTTTTATCCCCAACTACCATCAGAACAGAAAAGCCAATTTGGTTACCCCCTTTAGTTTTTTTACTGACACGGTTAACCTGAATAACTTTTTCGTCAAATTCTTGGTCTTTGGTAGGAAAATTTGGTTTAAAAGGCATATTAGAATTGTAACCCATTTTTGCGGGCGGCATCGGCTAAAGCTTTGATTCGCCCGTGATATTTATAAGCACCTTTGTCAAAAACAACTTTATCAATTTTTTTGGCTTTGGCGGCTTTAGCTAAAGCCTGGCCGACGACAACGGCTTGTTCCAACTTGGATTTGGGAGCTGATTTAAGAGTCAGGCTGTTGGCTGCAACCAAAGTAGTGCCGGTTTGGTCATTAATAATTTGAGCATAAATCTGCTGGTTAGAACGAAAAACCGTTAAGCGAGGCCGCTTGTCGCTGCCACGGGTTTTAGATCTGCTTCTGACTAGTCTTCTCTGATAATTACTGGAGTGTCTTTTAATCATAATTAAGCCCCTTCACCAGCGCTTTTGGCGGCTTTGCCAGGTTTGAGTTTAACCACTTCACCCTGATAACGAATACCTTTACCCTTATAAGCATCCGGGGTTTTAAGCTGACGGATCTTGGCAGCGGTTTGGCCGACTAAGTGTTTATCGGCACCGGTAATAGTAATAAATTTTTGGTCTTTTACTTCCAGCTTAACCCCTGCTGGAGGAGTAAATTCAACCAGGTGAGAAAAACCCAAACTTAATTCAATGCCTTCCCCTTTAGGGTTAACCCGGTAACCGGTACCCTGAAGTTCTAAAACTTTCTCAAATCCTTTAGTTAAACCGATAACCATGTTAGCAATTAAGCTTCTGATTAAACCGTGCAGGGATTTGTGTTTCTTGGAGTCCGAGCTTCTGGTGACAATAATTTGATCGTCTTTAAGCTTAACAGTAATACCTTCGGGGATAACGGTGATTAACTCGGCTTTTGGGGATTTAATAGTAATTTGGCCAGGTTTAATTTCGGCAGTTAAGCCGCTAGGTAGAGTTACTGGTGTGTTGCCGATACGAGACATAAATTATTTAACCTGACAAATAACTTCTCCGCCGAGCTTCTTTTGCCACGCTTTTTTGGCAGTCATAAGGCCCTGAGAAGTAGATAAGATAGTAATACCTAAACCTCTTAAATATGACGGCAGCTTAGCAGCCTTAACATAAATTCTGACCCCTGGTTTGGAGATTCTTTTGATAGCCCTGACAGCCGGCAAGTTACGACTATATTTTAAGGTTAATACCAGTTGCTTTTTAGTTTTTTGCCCTTCTGTGGCCACGGTCTGCAAAAAAGACTGTTCCGCTAAAACCTTGACAATCTGATGTTTGATAGCTGAATATGGCAGAGTAACCGTGTGATGCTTGACGGCATAGGCGTTTCTTAATCTGGTAAGTAAATCGGCGATCGGATCTGAATACATAAAAATTACCAACTAGCTTTAGCGACTCCGGGGAGTTCTCCTTTATGAGCTAGTTCTCTAAAACATAAACGGCAAATACCAAAATGTCTCAGGTAGGCGCGGGGACGACCGCAGAGTTGACAGCGGTTGACCCGCCTGGTGGCAAATTTCGGTTTTTTTTGCTGTTTAGCAAAATATTTTACTTTAGCCATAATTAATTATTTTTCAGCGTCGGGCTTGGCAAAAGGCAAACCCAATAAAGTTAACAATTGTAAAGCGGTTTGATCATTTTCAGTGTTGGTAACCAAAGTGATCTGTAAACCGCGGACGGTGTCGATTGTATCATAATCCAGTTCCGGAAAAATAATCTGCTCCTTAACCCCTAAGCTGTAATTACCGCGGCCGTCAAAACCGTCTCTGGGGATACCCTGAAAATCCCTAACTTGAGGTAAAACAACCGCAATAAATTTGTCTAAAAAAGCATAGAGGCGATCACCGCGTAAAGTGGCTTTGACGCCAATGGGATCATTTTTTTGAATTTTAAAAGCGGCTTCGGCTTTTCTGGCTCTGGTAACAATGGCTTTTTGACCGGCGATTAAACTAACGTAGTCGGCAATTTTTTGAACCACGCCTTTGTCGCCTGCGCCTTCCTTAATACCCATATTAAGAACAATTTTTGTCAATCTGGGAACGGCCATGTCTGAAGACAGATGCAGTGTTTTTTTTAAGGCGGGAACGATTTCCTGGTGGTATTTTTGTCTTAAGCGATTCATAGTTATTTTTTAGTTTTTTTAGAAACGGTGACCGAGCCGTCAATAGGTTTTTGACATTTTTTACAAATTCTTAGTTTCTGATTATTTTTTAGTAAATAACCCACCCGGGTAGGCTGATGGCAATGAGGGCAAAGCAGGGCCAGTTTGGAAACAGCCAGGGGTTTGGTAATAGTAATAATAGAAGAAGGTTGATTTTGATCACGGGATTTAAGATGCTTTTTGTATTGATTAATATCAGTAACCACAACAGCATTTTTTTTGGGTAAAACTGCTTCAATTTTACCGGTACGACCCCTGTCTTTCCCCAGGGTGACTTTAATAGTATCGTTTAGTCTTAGTTTCATAACTTAAAGTACCTCCGGAGCCAAAGAAGCTATTTTATTGTAGCCTAAATCTTTAATTTCTCTGGCGATAGGGCCAAAAACCCGAGTGCCTTTTAACTCTCCGGTTTTTTGGTTTTCAAAGATGACGGCGGCGTTGTCGTCGAAGCGAACATAGGAACCATCGGCACGGCGATGCTCTTTTTTGGTACGGACAATAATGGCTTTTACCTTTTCTCCTTGTTTAGCCTCAGAATGCGGCATGGCTTTGATGACTGAGGCACTAACTATATCGCCTAAATAACCAAAGCGTTTTTTAGAGCCGCCATGAACCAGAATAACCCTTATGCGTTTAGCACCAGAGTTGTCGGCTACTTTTAGGATCGAACGCAATTGAATCATATTTTTTTAACCACAGTAAATTTTTTTAACTTACTGACGGGACGAGTTTCTTCAATAATTACCTGGTCACCGGGAGAAAGTTTAAGATTAAGATTGTCAGCTAAATATCTTTTTCTTTTGGTAGTGGTTTTTAGATACAACGGGTGAGTCCAGTGTCTTATAACTTCAACTTTAACGGTGTTTTGACTGGAAGTGTTAATAACTGTGCCTGTAAGTTGTTTTTTCATAATTAATTTTTAGTTGGTTTAGCTTCAACTTCAGCTGAAGCTTTAGAATGAATTAAGGTTTTTAAAACAGCGATTTTATTTTTTAACATGCCGATTTGGCTGGTATTTTTTAACTGATTGGTTTTAAGATCCAAGCGTGCCTTAACTAATAATTGAGTAGCGTCAGCCAGCTCGACCTGCAGTTTGTTTAAAGGTTCTGTTTTTAGCAGTTGTTTGGTTTTTTTATTCATAGTTAGCTTTTGACAATAAATTTGGTTTTGATAGACAGTTTTTGGGCGGCTTTTCTTAAGGATTCCTGCGCTAAGGCAGGAGTGACGCCAGCCAATTCGAAAATGACTTTGCCGGGCTTGATAACACAGACATAGCCTTCGATTTCACCTTTGCCGCTGCCCATTCTAACACCGGCGCCCTTTTTGGTATAGGTTTTATCTGGAAAAACCCTAATCCATAATTTACCGGTTCTTTTGGTTTCATGGGCAATGGCTTTTCTGGCCGCTTCGAGCTGTCGATTGGACATCCAACCACAACCTAAAGCTTTTAAACCAAAGTCGCCAAAGGCCAATTGAAAACCAACCTGAGCCTTGCCTCTCATTTTGCCTCTAAAGTGCTTGCGGTATTTGAGTCTTTTAGGCTGTAACATAATTATCTAAGGTCTTTTTCTCCTTTATAAATCCAAACTTTAACGCCGACGTAGCCGAACTTAGTCATAGCCGGCTGTTCAAAATAATCTATGTCTGCCCTGATGGTGGAAAGCGGTACGCTGCCCTTGGTGTATTTTTCCTGACGACTGATTTCTGCGCCGCCGATCCTGCCGGAAAGCATAATTTTAACTCCCTTAGCGCCGGCAGCCATAACTTTATCTAAAGCCTGAGATATTGCCCGGCGATGAGGATAACGCTTAATTAATTGGTCAATCATTCTTAAGCCAATCAGGCGGGCAGAAAGATCGGGATTTTTGACTTCTACCACACTAAGTTCAAACTTGGGCGGTTTTTTGGTTTGAGGATCCCGAGGCAATTTTTGGGTAATCAGTTTTTTAAGTTCTTCCATACCCGAGCCGCCGCGACCGATAACCACCCCGGGGCGAGCCACATGGAGAGTAAATTTAATGGTGTTAATGGAACGGTCAATTTGTACCCGAGTAATACCGGCTAAAGCCAGTTTGTCGAACAAAAACCGCCTTAATTTAATATCCTGATGCAAAAACTGCTGATAATGACCGGCTTTAGCAAACCAGTTGCTGGACCAAGGGTATAATTTGTTGATGCGGAAGCCGTTTGGATTAACTTTTTGTCCCATAAACTTTAACCTTTTTTGGCTTTAACAGCCGGTTTTTTGGTAACTTTTTTAGCGGCAGGCTTTTGGACTTTGGGTTTTTTGCCCGAAAGCACAATTTTAATGTGACTGGTACGTTTAAAAATAGAGTGGGCCCGACCACGGGAAACAGGCTGCCAGCGTTTATAAGTGGGCCCCTGGTTAATCTCGATGGAATAAATAGTTAAGCTGTCTTTGGGTAAGTTGAGATTGTTAACAGCATTACCTACTGCCTGTTTTAAGGTTTTTAAAAGAGGCTTTGAAGCTCTTTGAGGCAACACCTTAAGGGTATCTAGAGCCTGTTCAACGGTCATGGGACGAACTAAATCAGCCACCAGCTTCAGTTTTCTAAAACTGGTGCGGATATATTTGGATTCGGCTTTTATCAACATAAATAAAAATTAAGTCTTAGTAATAATACGTTTAACCATTTTGCCGTGACCCCTAAAGGTACGGGTGTGGGCAAATTCCCCCAGCCGATAACCGACCATGGCTTCGTTGATATAAACTTCAATGAATTTTTTACCGTTATGAACCAAAAAAGTATGACCCACAAATTCCGGGGAAATCTGACTGGCGCGAGCCCAGGTTTTAATAGGCTCTTTTTTACCCTGTTGTTTTTGACGCTGAATTTTGATCATCAGTTTAGCGTCAACATATGGTCCTTTTTTGCTGGATCGAGCCATAATTATTTCTTTCTCCTATCTTTTAATATCTGTTGGTTGGAATATTTTTTTAATTTTCTGGTCTTTTTACCCAGAGTCTTTTTGCCCCAAGGGCTTAAAGGCGAAGGCATGCCGATTCCAGAACGTCCTTCACCGCCACCGTGGGGGTGAGAACCGGGATGCTGGGCAGTACCTCTAACGGTAGGCCTAACACCCATGTGGCGTTTGCGACCGGCTTTGCCTAATTTAATGTTTTTCAATTCTTGGTTGCCGACCTCGCCGATTGTAGCATAACAGGCTAGATTTAGCTGCCTGATTTCCCCTGAGGGTAATTTAACGGCGGCAGTTTTATCTTTGCTTTGTAAAATAGCAGCGGTGCCGGCAGAACGAGCCAGTTGTCCACCCTTACCAGGAGTAATTTCAATGTTATGAATAATGGTGCCGACGGGAATGTGTTTTAAACTTAAAGCATTGCCGGGTTTAATGGGGGCAGTGTCGGCAGCAATAACGGTTTGACCTAATTTCAGTTTCTGAGGAGCTAAGATATAACGTTTTTCTCCGTCTACATAAAATAACAAGGCGATGTGAGCTGAACGATTGGGGTCATATTCAATGGCGGCCACTCTGGCGGGGATATCTCTTTTGTTGCGTTGAAAATCAATTATTCTGAAAAGTCTTTTTTGCTGGCCGCCGTGGTGACGAACAGTAATCTTGCCGGTAAAATTACGTCCGGCATTGTAGCGCATTTTTTTAATAAGCCGTTTTTCTGGCCTTTTGGAAGTTAATTGACTAAAGTCCAGGTCGCTTCTGTGACGACGACCGGGAGTATAGGGTTTGTATTTTTTTATAGTCATATTTACTTATCCTGAGTCCTTTGTTCTTTTCTTTTGCCTAATCCAAAAAAACCTCTTTTAACAGGAGCGGCAGAAGGAGTTGTTTTGGCTGATTCTGCTTTGGATGAGGATTTTTTGGACTTTTTAGCATCATCAGGCAATTGAAAATATTCAATAGTTTGACCGCTTTTAAGGGTAACTACAGCTTTTTTACGAAAATCAGAGTAGATTTTTAAACGCTTTTTACCGCTAGTTTTTAATTTTTTAGGCAAATTAGTAATGTTAACTTTAATTACCTCAACTTTAAATTGATCTTCTACTGCCTGTTTAACCGAATGCTTGGTAGCAGACGGAGAAACAGTAAAGGTAAACTTCCCAGCTTGAGCTAAAGCAAAGCTTTTTTCGGTAATGATGGGTTTTATTAATAAAGTAACAGACATATTAAGACAAATAATGATTTTCTAGGGCCTTGATGCCGGCCGGGGTAAAAATTAAAAACCGGCTGTTTAAAACCCGATAAGTGGTGAGATTTTTAGCTAAAACGGTAGTTAAGTAAGGCAGATTTTTGGTGGCTCGGGCAATAACAGGCACTGACTGATCAAGAGCTAGAGTGGTGGTTTTAACCTGAGGCAAGAGAGCTTTGAAAACAGCATTAAAGCGTTTGGTTTTAGGGTCAAGTTTGTCTAAGCCATCGATGACAAAAATGGTTTGATTTTTAAAAGCCTGACTTAAAGCACTAAAAAGGCTAAGGCGTTTTTGGTTTTTGGTGAGTTTGGCTTGAAAGTTTTGCTGACCGCTGGGCCCATGGGCTTTGGCACCGCCGACAAAGATAGGAGCGTTTTTGCTGCCGTGACGAGCGCGACCGGTGCCTTTTTGACGCCAAACTTTAGCTTTGGTAACTTTGATTTCTCCTCTACTTTTAGTTTTGGCACTAGGAATGCGCTGATTAGCTAAATAAATCTTAACCGCCTGAGCCATTAACAATTGATTTATGGGGACAGCAAAAATGTCTTTAGAAACAGTAATAGTTTTAATCTTTTTGGCTGCGGTGGAATAGACGTTAAGTTGAGGCATAAATTAAGACTGAGGTTTGGCAGGAATTTTTTTAGGAGCAAGTTTCTTTTCGGGTGATTTTTTAACAAATAAATTAATAGGACGTTTAACCGAGCCGGTTTTTATCAGTTTAACTAAGGCATTCCTGTGACCGGGAACAGTACCGGCAAGAGTTAAGGTGTGGTGTTGATCATCGATGGCAATAACCTGAAGGCCAAGAATAGTTTTAGTGCTAGCGCCAAAGTGACCAGCCATTTTTTTGCCTTTCCAAACTCGGCCGGGATCGGTACGCATACCAATGGAGCCGGGGGCTCTTTTTCTATCTGATTGACCGTGAGTTCTGGGTCCGCCGGCAAAACCCCAGCGTTTCATGACGCCGGCAAAACCCCTGCCTTTGGTAGTACCGGTAACCTTAAGTTTGTCATGCAATTTAAAAATGTCGGTGATTTTTATTTGATCACCGACTTTAAGAGTGGGTTCTTTTTGAAGCTTAATTTCTCTAATAAATTGAGGGTTAAAAGAAACTTTGGCCTTTTTTAAATGTTGTTTTAAGGGTTTGGTGAGGGATTTAACTGACTTTTGACCAATTGCTACCTGATAAGCCCAGTAACCGTCGGTAGTTTGATTTTTAATCTGAGTAATGGTTAAGGGAGGGGTAGAAATCAATGTGGCCACGTGACGACCGCCCTCATTATCAAAGGCCTGAAACGACTCTAGTTTGGTGCCAAAAAAACTCAACATATTAAGTTACATGCGGATCTCAATACCCACACCAGCCGGTAATTCAAGATGCATAAGACTATCAATGGTTTTGTCGGTAGCATCCATTATGTCAATTAGGCGTTTGTGTGTTAGCATTTCAAAATGCTCTCTGGCATCTTTGTCGGTATGAGGACTGGTAGCGACACAGACTAATTTGCGGTTGGTGGGCAAAGGGACAGGGCCAACCACCTTAGCGCCAGTAGACAAGGCAGTTTCTAAAATTTTCTGGCAGCATTCATCTATGATCCGATGATCATATGATTTCAATTTAATTCTAATTCTGCCTTTGGGCATAATTATTGTCTTTCAAGATAAGAAGAGCCGTGAGGCTCATCTTATCTTTGTTTTTTTAATATTAATTCTTAATTAAAGTTACTTAAGAATTTTGGTAATTAAACCGGCGCCGACGGTTAAACCACCCTCACGGATAGCAAACCTAAAGCCTTCTTCAAGAGCCACCGGCTGGATGAGTTTAATGGTCATTTTGGACTTATCGCCAGGCATAACCATTTCCACTCCCTTTTCCAGGGTAACTTCACCGGTAACATCGGTTGTTCTGACGTAAAACTGCGGTTTGTAGCCGGAGAAGAAAGGAGTATGGCGACCGCCTTCATCTTTACTTAAGATGTAAACTTCGGCTTCAAACTCGGTGTGAGCGGTAATGGAGCCGGGTTTGGCCAAAACTTGACCTCTTTCGACATCTTTTTTCTCAACACCTCTTAAAAGAACGCCGACGTTGTCGCCAGCTTGACCTTCATCGAGTTGTTTTCTGAACATCTCGACGCCGGTAACAGTGGTTTTGGAGGCCTGTTTGAGGCCAACTATTTCTACTTCTTCGCCAACTTTAACCTTGCCTCTTTCAATCCTACCGGTAACCACGGTGCCTCGACCTTTAATGGAGAAGACGTCTTCGACCGGCATTAAGAAAGGTTGATCCAAAGGACGTTTGGGCTCGGGAATATATTCATCCAGAGCTTTTAAGAGTTCCTCTATGGATTTTTGAGCTTCGGCATCTCCCTCTAAGGCTTTTAAGGCAGAGCCTCTGATTATGGGGATGTCTTTACCGGGGAACTCGTATTTGGTCAGAAGTTCCCTGATTTCCTCTTCAACCAAGTCAATCATTTCCGGATCATCAACAGCGTCAACTTTGTTTAAGAAGACGACCAAGGCCGGAACGTTAACCTGTTTGGCTAAAAGAATGTGCTCTCGAGTTTGAGGCATAGGACCGTCAGTGGCAGCGACAACTAAAATAGCGCCATCCATCTGAGCGGCTCCGGTAATCATGTTTTTGATATAGTCTTTGTGTCCCGGACAATCGATATGAGCATAGTGGCGTTTGTCGGTTTCGTACTCCAAGTGAGTAATGGAGATAGTAATACCGCGCTCTCTTTCCTCAGGTGCTTTATCGATATCTTCAAACTTTAAAGCTTCAGCTTGATTCTTTTTGGCTAAATACTGAGTAATAGCCGCTGATAAAGTGGTCTTGCCGTGATCAACGTGACCAATGGTGCCAACGTTTAAGTGCGGCTTGGTTCTTTGAAATGTTGCCATGTGG
>Ga0172371_10010269_pt1 | contig 12680 bp, 12 predicted proteins | sample Lak12m_FD_114543 | JGI IMG/M metagenome (GOLD analysis project Ga0172371, IMG submission 114543) | Freshwater microbial communities from Kabuno Bay, South-Kivu, Congo - kab_022012_12m | ecosystem: Environmental > Aquatic > Freshwater > Lake | place: Democratic Republic of the Congo: South-Kivu... | reverse complement strand
TAGTTCTACTGCGCAGGTTCGGCCAAATACGTCGATGGGTGGTAGTGACAGCGTTGTTAGCAGCCCAACATCTTGTATAGAATCGCCGAACCTGCGCAGTAGAACTAGCAAGGCGGAATCGAAGGAGTCGCCTCCCGTGGCGGCCACACACGCCAGGTGGTGGCCTGCGGCAGGGGCGGGCCTGCTGGCGGTGGGGCTTGTCGCGGGAATCGCCACCTTGGCGGTGATGCTGACTTCCCCCTCCACCCAAACCGTTGTCGAGGAGTCGCCGCAGCCCGTTCTCAAGATCGACCGGCCCGAGGGCCGGCAGCCCACCCCCACGGTGACCATCCCCAGCCCTCCGGCCAACGACGACCCCACGGCCGACGAGCTGGCCTTTTGGCAATCGCTGATCGAAGGCGAATGGGACGGCTTTGAGGACGCGGCGGCCTCGCCTCCGGGCCCCCAAAATTCGGCCGCGGCCAAACCCCCGCCCGCCGCCGCAACGGCAAAGGGAGATCCCCAGCCGCCGGCGTCGCCGGCCCCCGTCGCGGTTGCCTCGATCCCTGCGCCCCAGCCACCCGCCTCCCCGACCGTCCCGGCGATGCCGAGTCCCGAGTTGCCGGCCAATAGGCCGGAACTCAAGCCGGAGCCGTTCCGGACGTTTCCTCAGCTCGACCCGCTCGTGGCGGATGCGTGGGCCCTGATTCGCCGCGGGGACCACGTCAAAGGTCGCGACAAGCTGGTGCAAGCCGCCAAGACCAACCGCGAGGACCTCCGCGTGGCCTTCAGCCTCGGCCTGTTGGACGCCCTCGTGACCCTCGACTGGGCCGCCGCCGAAAAAGAGTTCCTCCAGTGCCTCCAGGAACACCCGAGACACGTGGCAACGCTGAACAACCTGGCGCTGGTGCGGCTGCGACTGGGCCGGGAGCTCCTTGCCGTGAAACACTGGCAGACTGCGCTGGCCGAAGGGCCGCCGCCGGCCGAGATCGTGCAGAATCTCGGGCGCGTCCACTACCTGGTGCAGAAAGGACGCTTCTCGTTCAAGCCGGTCACCCAAAAGGCCCTGGACCGACTCTACAACGAGGCGCAGCTTGCCGGCGCGTCGAGGTTCGCTTCTGACGTCGGCTTTCAGTACATGGGGTTATACGGCGGCGGCAATCCGGATTTCGGCTTCGCCGACGTCCACGACTACGAGGACCGATGGTGCGTGGTCTGCAACGCTCGCGGCAAGATGCGGTGTCCGCGCAACGATTGTTCCCACGGCATGGTGACGCGCATGGCCTCCAAGGTGATCGGGTTCAATCCGACGACGAACGCGCCGATTTACCAGTCGGGCCCGATTCGCATTCCCTGTCCCACGTGCGGCGGCTCGGGCTGGGTCCCCTGCTCCCATTGCCGCGACGGGAAAGACAGGGATCTCTTGGGTCCGGCGCTGCCCATGCGCGAGCCCGACCCGCGGGACGCTGGCAAGAAGGGACCGCCTCCCCCGCCGCGATGACCCTTTCCCTTGAGAGAGAAATGGTAGACGATAGAATGGCTCGGTGGATGAGTCGCGTGGCGCTGTGGTCGGGCCTGGCCTTCGCCGCCCCGGGCATTTTCGGAGAATCGCTTGCCATGAATCCCAACGGACTCCAGCGGGAACGCTTCGGCACGACCGCCGACGGCACGCCCATCGATCGCTACACGCTCCGCAACGCCGGTGTCACCCTCCGCCTGATCACCTACGGCGCGGCGGTGAGCGAGCTTTGGGTCCCCGACCGCGACGGCCGATCGGCCGACGTCGTGCTCGGCTTCGACCAGCTCGCGCCGTACGAGGACCCGAAGAAGAACCCGTACTTCGGCGCCACGGCCGGCCGGGTCGCGTTCCGGATCACCGGCGGACGGTTCACGCTCGACGGCAACCCTTATCGGCTCACCTTGAACATCCCGCCGCACCATCTCCACGGCGGCGTGCGCGGGTTCAGCCGCACGGTGTGGAACGCCGAGGCAATCTCCACGGCCGACTCCCCTTCGGTGCGTTTCACCCTCGTCAGCCCCGACGGCGATCAAGGGTATCCCGGCAACCTGAAGGTCTCGGTGGTCTACACGCTCGCACCCAAGGGCGAACTGAGAATCGAGTATTCCGCAACCACCGACCGGCCCACTCCGGTCAACCTCACCCACCACAGCTACTTCAATCTGGCCGGGGCGGGCTCGGGCGACGTGCTCGGGCACACGCTCGAATTGGCCGCCAACCATTACACGCCGCTGGACGACAAAAAGATTCCGACCGGCCAGGTGGCCCCCGTCGACGGCACGCCGTTCGACTTCCGCCAACCGACCCGGATCGGCGACCGCATGAAAACCCACCCCGAAGTGGCCGACGGCTACGATCTGAGCTACCCCCTGGAGCGCACCGACGGCTCGTTGCGGCACGCCGCCACGCTCAGCGAGCCTACCAGCGGCCGGGTCATGGAAGTGTGGACGACCGAGCCGGCGATTGTGCTCTACACGGGCAATTACCTCGACGGCACGGTGCGAGGCAAGGGCGGGGCCGTCTACCGCAAACACGCCGGCGTGTGCCTGGAAACCGCCCACCTGCCCGATTCGGTCAACCAGCCGAGCTTCCCGTCGATCATCCTCCGGCCGGACCAGACCTATCGGCAGACCTGCGTCTACCGCTTCTCAGCGCGGTAGTTCCATAACGCACGGTGACGGAAAAACGGGACTGGCTTCATGGCGCACGTGGTTGCTCACCAAGCACAAACGTTGCCGCCACGGTGCCTGTACCCGTTCTTCCCTGTGGCCCGTCGCGGAAAGGGGACAAGGTTGTGGCCGGTCTCCGACCGAGCCACAGCACGGACCGAGGTCTCCTGAAACGCGGGAGACCTGCGGTCGACCCGGTGGCACGGTCAGGAGACCGGCCACAACCGCGGAACGGACGGGTTGGAAAACCCGTCCTACGTCTCGTCGGTTGGCTCGTCCGACCTCTCGACGGCGTGGACCGCCAACCCCAAGAGCAGGCACATCAGGTCCACGGCCAGCAGGATGCCAAGCCCGGCCGCAATCCAACGGAGGACCCGGCTCCCGACTTCGTCCCCCATGGCCGCCAAGATCGCCCCAAACGCCAAGACAGCCCCCACCGCGAGAACTAGCACGATGGTGACCCCGATCAGGAGAAACAGGAGACGTTGCGGGATCATTTTGCCGGGCATGTCGATCCTTCCTAAACACCCGAATTTTCGTGATCAGGAGACTCAGTGTCAATGGAACGCTCAGGGATTGCACACAACGCCCGATTGGGGGTATACTTCGTCGCCTTGTGGTAGGAGGGGTTTCCCAACGCGTCTGCCTTTAGTCTCCCTAGCGCGGCCGAGCCGCAACCAAGACTTCCGAAGTCTCCGAGACTTCGGAAGTCTGCGCAGCGAGCCCCACCCTATATCTGCAGTTTCATAATCCACCTGAAGGGGCATAAAACGTACCATCGCGGCGTCCGTTGGCCCGTCGCACGCCTTGTAGCCTAGGCGTCGGCACGTTAGGATTCATGGTTTCGGCAGTGTCAGCCCGACGAAAGAGGATATTCTACCGTGTGCGTGGTGCCCCGCCTTCGGGGGCTCGCGGAGGGATAAGGCAGATGAAAGACGGCATTCACCCGAAGTACGTGGAAACCAAGGTCACCTGCGGTTGCGGCAATTCGTTCGTGACCCACAGCACCAAGTCGGAACTCAAGGTCGATATCTGTAGCGCCTGCCACCCGTTCTATACCGGCAAACTGAAGTACGTCGACACGGCGGGCCGCATCGAGCGGTTTCAGACCAAGTTCGCCGCGGTGGGCTACAGCAGCGTGACGGCCGGCAAGAAGAAAAAGAAGGCGGCCGAAGCGACGGAGGAATCGACCTGATCGTCGGCGGCGGGTGGCGTGCTGTTGTCATCAGGCCGGGCCGGTGCGTTCTGCGGTCGAGTCCGGCCAAGCGCCGGGTGCGCGTGGTGGTAATCGTTCATGCGCAAAGTCCTCGAGGAAAAGCTGCGACGCTTTGAGGAGTTGGAGAAACTCCTCGTCGATCCCGCGGTGCTGGCCGATTCCGCGCGGCTCTCGGCGGTCGCGCGGGAACACGGCGCGCTGAACAAGGTGGCCGCCAAGTACCGCCGCTTCAAGCAGCTCAACGACCAGATCCGCGACGCCAGGGAGATGGCCGAAGGGGACGACCCGGAGCTGCGCCAACTGGCGGAGTCGGAGTTGCCCGCGCTGAAGGACGAGCGGGAGAAAGTCTGGAGCGATCTTCTGGACCTGACGATCGGGGGCGAAGACGCCGCCCGCCGCCGCTGCGTGATGGAGATCCGCGCCGGCACCGGCGGCGAGGAGGCGGCCCTGTTCGCCCGCGACCTCTACGACATGTACCGCCACTACTCCGAAGGCCGCGGCTGGAAGGTCGAGATCCTCAGCATGAATCCGACCGAGCTGGGAGGGTTCAAGGAACTCATCCTCGGATTGGAAGGGGAGGGGGTGTTCGCCGCGTTGCAGTACGAGAGCGGCGGGCACCGCGTGCAAAGGGTCCCGGAAACCGAGGCCAAGGGCCGCGTCCACACCTCCGCCGCCACCGTGGCCGTGATGGCGGAGCCGGAAGACGTGGAAGTGCAACTGAAGCCGGACGACTATCGCATCGACCGTTTCACGTCCAGCGGGCCCGGCGGACAGCACGTCAACAAGACCGCCTCGGCCATCCGCCTGACGCACTACGCCAGCGGGCTGGTCGTCAGTTGCCAGGACGAGAAGAGCCAGCACAAGAACCTGGCCAAGGCCCTCCGCGTGCTCAAGACGCGGCTCTACGAGGCCAAGCGGAGCGAGGAGCAGCAGAAACGGGCCAGCGAGCGGAAGAGCAAGGTCGGCTCGGGCGACCGCAGCGAGCGGATCCGCACCTACAACTTCCCCGACAACCGCATCACCGACCACCGCATCAATCTCACCCTCTACAAACTCGACAGCATCCTGGCCGGCAACCTCGATCCCGTCCTCGATTCACTCCGGGAATACGAGCGCCAGGAGCTCCGCGACGCCTTCGGGACCATCGAGTGATGGGTATCGTGGGGATGAATCCCAAGCGTAAGTTCCTTGATTTTCAAGGAGTCGCGCCGACTGGCATCTTTCGGACGGTGCTTTCAAGAAACGCAGCTTCCAGTATACTGCTCCTACAGGACGCTGCCAGCGCGGCCGTCATTGGGCCCCACGGAGGAACTGTACCTTGGGATTTGGCCAGAATCAGGTTTACAACAAAGACTGCCTGCGAGGGCTGAAAGAAATCGACACCGGCAGTGTCCATCTAGCCTTCGCCGACCCGCCGTTCAATATCGGCTATGATTACGACGTGTACGAGGACCGGCTGGAACGGGACCGCTATCTGGCCTGGAGCCGGCAGTGGACGGCCGAGGTCGTCCGGGTGCTCAAGCCCAACGGCACCTTCTGGCTGGCGATTGGCGACGAGTACGCCGCCGAACTGAAGATCATGCTCCAGCAGGAGCACGGGCTGACGTGCCGCAGTTGGGTCGTGTGGTACTACACCTTCGGGGTGAACTGCAAGCACAAGTTCAGCCGCTCCCACGCCCACTTGTTCTACATGGTCAAGGACCCGAAGAACTTCACCTTCAACGCCGACGCCAAAACGGTCCGCGTGCCTTCGGCGCGGCAATTGGTTTATGCCGACGGGCGGGCCGATCCCAAAGGGCGGCTGCCCGACGATACCTGGATGATTGCCGGTCAGCCGCGCTCGTCGGACTTTGTTCTCCGCCCCCAGGACCTGCCCGACGGATTCCCGCCGGACGAGGATACCTGGTACTTCCCCCGGGTGTGCGGCACGTTCGCGGAGCGGGCCGGGTGGCATGGCTGCCAGATGCCCGAGCGGCTCCTCGGCCGAATCATCGACGCGTGCAGCAACGAGGACGACCTGGTCTTGGACCCGTTCGCCGGGAGCGGCACCACGCTGGCCGTCGCCAAGAAGCGGAAGCGACGGTTCTTGGGCTTCGAGCTTTCCAAACAGTACACGGAACAGATCCGGAAGCGGCTCGTTTCAATCAAGCCCAGCGACCCTCTGGAGGGCGTGGCCGATCCGCGGCTCAGCGTCCCCAGCACCGCCGACGGCCGGCGGCTCGGCACCGAGAAGAAGAGAGGCGGAGAGGGGGAGAAGAAGAGAGGGGGAGAGGGGGAGACGCGGAGACACGGAGACACGGAGACGCGGAGATGACGCGCAAACACTGTTCCACTTCCCCAATTCCCAATCCCCAATTCCCAATCTCTAGCCCCAGCCCCTGTCATGAAATTCGCCATCTGCAATGAGACCTTCCGGGATTGGCCGATTGACAAGGCGTTTGGCTTTGCGGCCGAGTGCGGTTACACGGGGATCGAGATCGCCCCGTTCACGCTCGCCCAGTACGTGACCGACGTCACGCCGCAGCAGCGGGCCGAGGTTCGCCGGGCGGCCGACGCCGCGGGTCTCCAGATCATCGGCCTGCACTGGCTCTTGGCCAAGACCGAAGGCATCCATCTGACCAGCAGCGACGCCGACCAGCGCCGGCGCACCGCGGAATACCTCGCCGAGCTGGCCCGGTGCTGTGCCGAACTCGGCGGCGGCGTCATGGTCTTCGGCTCGCCGCAGCAACGAAACCTGCCCTCCGGGGTCAGCCGCGAGCAAGGCATGGAGTACGCGGCCGAGGTGTTTTCGGGGCTCCTTCCCGTGCTCGAAGAGACCGGCGTGACCATGGCCTTGGAGCCGCTGGGGCCGGAGGAGACGAATTTCCTGGTCACCACCGCGGAGGCCGTGGAACTGGCCGAACGGATCGGCTCGCCCCAAGTGCGTCTGCACCTCGATTGCAAGGCGATGGCCACCGAAACGGTGCCCGCGCCCAGCCTCATCCGCCAGCATCGCAAGCTCTTGGCCCACTTCCACGCCAACGACCCCAACCGGCAGGGGCCGGGGTTCGGCCAGCTCGACTTTCGGCCCATCTTTCAGGCCCTGGGAGAGATCGACTACTCCGGTTGGGTCTCGGTGGAAGTCTTCGACTACACGCCCGGGATCGAGAACCTGGCAGAAAAGAGCATTCAATACATGCTCGATTGCCTGGATCAATTGGCCGGGTAGTATCGGCCCAAGAATTCCCCCCAGGCTGGCTAGTTTACTGCCGTTTTGTACAGCAGTCGGAATTTCTTTCAAACCACCCCTGAGGTCCGCGCTCCACGACGGACCAACGTCGTGGGCCCTCGTTCGGCTGCAACTCTCGCAATTCCGGGCTCTTAGGAGCGGTGCCCGAGCGGTCGGATAGGCCGGATCTTCGGATTGTGCGGACCTGGCACAGCAGTTGCAAAGCAAAAGACCCCAAGACGCACGGGACCATGTAGTTCCTGGCGGGCATCCCAAGGCACGTGAAACCTGAGAATGTACGAGGCGCAAGCGAAAAAACTTGGTAAAATATCCCTTTGCGGAAGGGATTGTTGCGGCGGAGAAAACCCCTCTCATGGGTGAGTTTCGCCAACCGGCAACGAACTCTCTTCCCTTCGGAACCGTATCAGAAATGAACACCGCGATCGAGAAAAAGCAACCGCCGCCCACCGAAGCCCCGATGGCCGAGGCGCCCACGGACGAAGATCTCCTGCTGGCGTATCGGTCCAGCGGGGATCGCGGGGCGTTCGAGCAACTGGTTGGGCGGTACGAAACGGAATTGTACAGCTACCTGAGAAACTACCTGGGCCACGCCCAGATGGCGGAAGACGCGTTCCAGGCCACGTTCCTCCAAGTCCACCTGAAATGCGAGCAGTTTGAGCCGGGCCGGAAGGTCCGCCCCTGGCTCTACACGGTCGCCACCAACCAGGCGATCGATGCCCAGCGTCGGAACCGGAGGCACCGCATGGTGAGCCTCGACCGGCGCCGCAGCATGGACGGACCGGACGACGAGGACGGGGGCACCCTGATGAACCTGCTCGATAGCCGGGACACGGACCCGATCGAGCAGTTCGCCATCGGGGAGGATAGTCAAGCGGTGCGGGCAGCCGTCGACGAGCTTCCCGAGTCGCTCCGCCGCGTGGTGTTGTTGGTCTACTTCCAGGGGCTGAAGTATCGCGAGGCGGCCGAGGTCCTGTCGATCCCGGTGGGAACGGTGAAGAGTCGTTTGCACACGGCGGTGGCCAGGCTCAATGAATTGTTGACCGTGGGCCAGTTCTTCGGACATGAGTAATCGGAAGCAGCAACGGCAATTGCTCGGCTACCTGCTCGGGGCGTTGAACGACGCCGAGCGGGAGCGGATCGACGAGCGCCTGGCAAGCGATCCCGGCCTGGGGGCCGAATTGGCCCGGGCGGAGGAGAGCCTGGATCCCTTGCGCGCGGCGCCGCGGGTGCATCGGCCGCCCGCGGGACTGGCGGAGCGAACGTGCCGCATGGTGTTCGCGTATTCCGAAGCCTTGACCAGTCGGATGCTCGAAGCCCGGGCCGTGCGGCGCCCGGCTCGCGAGCGTGCCCGGGCCATGAGCCCGGCCGCCGTCCCGCCGAGTTCGACGACCACCTGGGGCTGGAGCGACCTGGTCGTGGCGGTAGGGGTGTTTCTGGCCGTGGCAAGTGTGATTTTCCCGGCCATTCAGCGTAGCCGCATGAACATGCGATTGGTGTCTTGCCAGAACAATCTGCGGCAGATCGGCGTCACGCAGGCGGAGTTCCAGCAGGCCTGGCCCGAGCCGGTTGCCGGCGCCACGCCTGGCGCCCAGGTCGTGGCCCGAGGACTGCCTCTTGCGCGGTTGTTCCGCGAGGGGGCGTCGGCTGACCTGACCTCGCCTCCGGCGACGCCCGCGAAGCCCGAGGATCGCACGTCGGCGGCGGCGTCCGTGCGTTTCGCTTGCGGCGCTTTGTCGCCGCATCAGGGATTCACTCAGACGGTTCGCGGCCAGAATCTCCTTTTCTTGGACGGCCACGTGACGTTCTTCGCCACGGGGCCCGCGCTCGATCCCCTTGCGGACGATCCGACCTGGGGCGACGGTCCGGCGACGGCGTCATGGCCTCTTGGTCGTGGGGACCGCGCGGTGGGTGCGAGCGAAGTGGCTCCGTTGGTGCTCGTGGGCCGACCCCAGCCATGAAAACCGGTGTCGTGGGGCACGTTTCCAACGTGCCCGGCACGGTGCAATCGCGCCCCACTCATGGTTTTCGCGGTCCTCAGAACGGGTCTCTACCCCGTCCGGAACGGCTTGGAAAGCCACCCTACCCATGATTTGCTCGGTTGCCGGGTTATAATGTCGTCCGGCCGATCTCCCAACCCCGTCCCCATGGACCCGCTTTCAGGAGCATCGCGATGAATCACGTGGACAACCGGCTTTGCAGTTCGTCTTCCGGTCTCTCCCGTCGCCAATGGCTCGGCGCTGCGGCCGTTGTGGTTTCGATCGTTCCGCGACGCGCGCTCGGCGGCCAGGGCCACACGCCTCCGAGCGAGAAGCTCAACATCGCCGGGGTGGGCGTCGGCGGCCAGGGGGGCTGGGACCTCGAACAAGTGGCCGGCGAGAGCGTCGTGGCCCTCTGCGACGTGGACTGGGACTACGCGGCCCACACCTTCAAGAAATACCCCCAGGCCAAGACCTACAAAGACTTCCGCAAGATGTTCGAGAAGGAGAAGGGCATCGACGCGGTGGTCGTCGGCACGCCGGACCACATCCACGCCGTGGTCTCGATGATGGCCATCAAGTTGGGCAAGCACGTCTACTGCGAGAAGCCGCTCACGCGGACCGTCTACGAGGCGAGGGCCCTGGCCAAGGCCGCGCGCGAGCACAAGGTCGCCACGCAGATGGGCAACCAGGGCATGGCCTTTGAGGGCAATCGGCTGATCAACGAGTGGCTTGCGCACGGCGCGATCGGTCCGGTCCGGGAGGTCCACGTCTGGTCCGACCGGCCCACGCACAGCGGCAAGCTCCCTCTCTATTGGGCCCAGGGGATCGAGCGGCCCGAGGACCAACCCCCGGCGCCGGCCACGCTCGACTGGGATCTCTGGCTGGGCCCGGCCCCGCGGCGTCCCTACCATCCGGCCTACGCCCCTTTCCGCTGGCGAGGCTGGTGGGATTTCGGCTCGGGCGGGCTGGGCGACATGGGCATTCACGACATCGCCCCGGTCTTCCCCGCCTTGAAGCTCGGCGCGCCCACGAGCGTCGATGCGAGTTCCACCGCAGTCTACCAAGAAACGCTCCCCCTGGCGTCGTGCGTTCACTATGAGTTCCCGGCCCGCGGCGACATGCCCCCGGTCAAACTCCACTGGTACGACGGCGGCCTCCTGCCGGCCCGGCCCGAGGAGCTCGATCGCGGTCGCGAGTTGAACCGGGACGACGGCATCCTCTTCGTCGGCGACAAGGGCAAGATGCTGGTCGAGGGTTGGGGCGGCCACAGTCCGCGTCTGATCCCCGAGAAACGCATGAAGGAGTACAAGCGGCCGACCAAGACCCTGCCCCGCTCGATCGGCCACCACAAGGAGTGGCTGGAGGCGTGCAAGCGTGGCACGCCGACCCAATCGAGCTTCGACTTCGCCGGCCCTCTGACCGAAGCGGTCCTCCTGGGCACAGTGTGCGTCCGCATCGGCGGCCGCAAGCTTCTCTGGGACAGCGAGAACCTCAAAGTGACCAACGTCCCCGAGGCCAACCACTTCCTCCATTACGAATACCGCAAAGGCTGGACGCTCTGAAGAGAAAACGGGCAGCAAGAAGCCCGAGACTTCCGAAGTCTCGAAGACTTCGGAAGTCTACGTGTTTTCGGCCATCGGTGTGCCGCGGCCGATTGCCAGGAGAGCAACTGGGATGCCAAACCGGAGGTGGCCGAATAATGATTGTATATCGAATAGATGATTTAAGCGGACCACGATCGGTGCGGAGACATCGTCCTTGCAGCACGCTGACTTTCGCCCGTTTCGCATCCCGCCTGATTCTGTTATCATTGCAGTGAATCGCGTTGGCCAAACACCGGCTTCCTTGTGGCACTCAGTGGCCACTCGAACGAATCGTTCGGGGGCAATTCCAGGCGGAGGCAGCGGAAACGTACCCGCAGGTTGGCCCGCTTTCTCAATGGAGAGAGGGACATGCACACGGCAGCCCCCCACATGAGGGACGAGCTCGCTCGGTCCGCGTTCGAGCTGTTTGCCGAGCACGGGATCAACAAGGTGACCTTGGACGACGTGGCCGCGAAGGCCGGGGTCACCAAGGGGAGTCTGTACTGGCATTACCATTCCAAGAAGGAAGTGATCCTCGCGGCGGCGGCGGTCTACTACCGCGATTGGCAGCAGCAGGCGCATTCCGAGATCGCGGCCGCCACGGACCCGGTGGAGCAAATCCGCCGGGTTTGGCGGATGTCGGTGACGATCTGCTTGTTCGACCGCGCGAGGCGGACGTTTTCCACGGAGCTTTTTGCGATCGCCCTGCACGATCCCGAAATCCGCGCCAGTTGGGCCCAATTCTACGATACGGTGCGGGAACTCTACGTGGGACTGGTTCAGGCGGCGTGCAATGCGGGGAGCCTGCGGATCGCCGATCCACGCCGCACGACCGAATGGATGTTAGCCACCTTCGAGGGGATGAAGCACCGCGCCTCGTTCCAGCCCCAGATGTGTACCACCGTCGAACGCGACGCCATCGTGGAGGGCCTGATGCAGATGCTCGCCACCGCCAGCCGGTGCTCTTAACCGCGATACCCACCGGGATGGTCACGGCCAGGCACCGATCCCACGTCCGCGCGTCTCTCTGGGCAAGCACCATTCGCCGAACCGGTCGCCGCTGCTCGTTACCAGGCATTGCACCGTCGCGTGACGACGCCTGCAACTCCAGGGCCGCCCGCGCCCATGATCTTCTATGCAAGTAGTTGCAAGACTGTTACTTAGATCACGAAATACGCATCGCCGATGATAACGTGCTCAACGGCCAGCGACGACCCCGATCGGTCGCCCGTCGGGTGGGGGATCGGGTGCCAAGAAAAGCCGAGGAATCGGTGTCACGCCGTCTTGACGCACGGAAACCGCCTGCTATACTCGCGGGTATGCTGCCCATGGACCGCGACGATCCGTTCGGCCGGCAATCGCATCCGCTCCGCGTCCCGGCTCGGGAGGTCGCGGGAGAACGTCTCCCGGCGGACTCTGTTTGCCGTTCGACGGGGACGTAGTGCAACATCGTCTTGTTCGTCATCCGTATCTTGCGCTGGTGCGTTCTTTGACTTCTTCCAGGAGAGTTCCTATGGGTATGGGCCGGCCGTCTTCAAAGCGACGGGCTTTCACGCTCGTCGAGCTGTTGGTCGTGATCGCCATCATTGGCATTTTGATCGCCCTGTTGCTGCCCGCGGTGCAGGCGGCGCGCGAAGCGGCGAGGAGGTCGCAGTGTACGAACAATCTCAAGCAATACGGATTGGGCTTTCACAACTACCACGACACGATGAAGGCGTTGCCGATGGCGGCGACCAACAGCCCACGCCACACCTTCCAGGTCGCGCTGTGGCCCTACATGGAGCAAAGCGCGCTCTATAGCGCCTACGACCAGAGACAGCCCTTCTATGTGTCGCCGAACACCATCACCAGCACCTTGAACGGCCCGGTGGGTAAGTCGATTGCCTACTACTTTTACTGCGCAGAGTTGATATTGCGTAAATCGGCGAGTTTGGCGAAGCTATTGCCATCCAACACGGAGGGCTTGGCATGGACGCCAAACAGATTCGCCAGTTGAAGCCGATGCT
>Ga0172371_10010267_pt1 | contig 12681 bp, 9 predicted proteins | sample Lak12m_FD_114543 | JGI IMG/M metagenome (GOLD analysis project Ga0172371, IMG submission 114543) | Freshwater microbial communities from Kabuno Bay, South-Kivu, Congo - kab_022012_12m | ecosystem: Environmental > Aquatic > Freshwater > Lake | place: Democratic Republic of the Congo: South-Kivu... | reverse complement strand
CGGGTTGCAGACCAGCAGCCAGCGTCGCTGGGTGATGCCGTTGGTCTTGTTGCTGAATTTTTTCGGGAATATCTCGGCGAAATAGCGGAAGACCTTCGACTGCAGGAGGCGGGAGTGCAGCTCCGAAACGCCGTTGACCGAATGGCTGCCGACGATCGCCAGGTTGGCCATGCGGACCTGCTTGGGCTCGCTCTCCTCGACCAGCGAAACATCGCGCAGGCGGTCGAAGTCGTGCGGGAAGCGCACGTTGACCTTCTGGAGGAAGCGGTAGTTGATCTCGTAGATGATCTGCAGGTGCCGCGGCAGCACCTTTTCAAGGAGGGGCACCTGCCACTTCTCGAGCGCTTCCGGCATGATGGTGTGGTTCGTGTATGCGAAGGTGTTCGTGGTCAGCTCCCAGGCTTTGTCCCAGGGCATGTTGTTCTCGTCCACAAAAAACCGCATCAGCTCCGCGATGGCCAGGGCGGGGTGGGTGTCGTTGAGCTGGATGGAGTTTTTCCTTGGGAAATCGTGCCAGTGGTGGTCGTGCTTTTTCTGGAAACGCCGGAGTATGTCGCGGATGGAGCAGGTCACGAGGAAATATTCCTGGATAAGGCGCAACTCCTTCCCGATCGTGGTGTTGTCGGAGGGATACAGTACGCGCGTGACGGTCTCCGCCCAGTTTTTCTCCTGCATGGCGTTGATGTAGTCGCCCTGGTTGAATACGTCCAGGCGGAAATCCTCGCTGGCGCGCGAGCTCCACAGGCGGAGGAAATTGACGGTGTTGACGCCGTAGCCGATGATGGGCACATCGTAGGGCACGCCCTCGAACATCTGCCAGTCCACCCAGACCTGCCGCGTGGTGCCGTCCGGCTTCTTCACCTTTTCGATGCGCCCGTAAACCAGGATCGAGATGGTGTATTCAGGCCGGATCATTTCCCAGGGATAGCCGTATTTCAGCCAGTCGTCCGGGCGCTCGCGCTGCCAGCCGTTTTCTATTTCCTGGCGGAACATTCCGTGCTCGTAGCGGATACCGTAGCCGTAGGCGGGCAGCTCCATCGTGGCCATCGAATCCAGGAAGCAGGCGGCCAGCCTCCCCAGGCCGCCGTTGCCCAGGCCGGCGTCGGCCTCAAGCCGGCCGAGGGACTCGAAATCTATTTCCAGGTCCGCAATGGCCTTGCGCGCGACCGCATCGGTCTTGAGGGCGACGATGTTGTTGTGAAGGAGCCGGCCGAGCAGGAATTCCATCGAAAGGTAATAAACGCGCTTGACGTCATGGTCCAGATAAGCGCCCTGGGTGGCGATCATGCGCTCCACGGCCAGGTCCCGGATGGCCAGGGCAACGCTTTCATACTTGTCGAAAAGGGTGGCGGAATTCCAGTTCTTGCACCGTGTGTATTTAACGTGGTGCTGAATGCTGCGGGCAATGTGGTTTTCGGTGACGTCGTATTTCACCTTGACGGGACAAGTCGTGAGTTTTTTTGTCATATGCGTTCCTGTCGGGAGCTGTAAAAACGTCTGATTTGCAATTTATCACAGGGCCCGCCCGAAAACCAAGAAAATTTAAGTATATCTCTACCCTGGCTTGCGGGTGGCGCGCCGGGACCCCATCCGATGGCCAGCATCAGGCAAGGGGAAGATGCATTTATCCCGTGTTTGGGTGTTGTGTTTTCCCCCGGGAACCACTATTATTGCGTGAACTGTATTTAGCGCTATGGAACTTGACAGGCGCACGCAGCGGCAAAGAAATGGAAAAAAACGTAAAAAAGACGGTCAGCATCGAGGCCGAGCATGTTTCCCAGCTGGCCTGCGTCGGCTGCCAGAAGATACTGGACGTCTCGCACCTGCCTTCCTTCAGCAAAATCAAGTGCCCCGAGTGCGGGACCGAGCAGATCGTGCCCGCCAAGTTCGGCCCGTTCCTGCTGATCAAGCAGCTCGGCGCCGGCGGCATGGGAGTCATTTACCGCGCCATGGATCGCGAACTTGGCCGGCAAGTCGCCCTGAAAGTAATGAAAAAATCGCTGGGCGACAACCCCGAATTCTACCAGCAGTTCAAGCACGAAGCCCAGGCCGCCGCCGCCTTGAACCACAAAAACGTGGTGCAGATCTATTCCTTCGGCCAGCACAACGGCCAGCCCTACATCGTCATGGAGCTCGTGGCCGGCGGCAAGCTCGACGACCTGATCGCCGGGTCGGGCGGGCTGGAAGAACAGCGGGCGCTTGAAATCCACATCGAAGTCACCGAGGGCCTGATGGCGGCCAGCGATGTCGGCCTGGTTCACGGCGACGTCAAGCCGGCCAACATACTCTTCGGCAAAAGCGGGGAAGCCAAGGTGGTGGACTTCGGCCTGGCCAGCTACATCGGCGACCAGCAGCAGGCCGGGACCGTCTGGGGCACGCCCTATTATATCGCCCCGGAAAAAGCCCGCGGCAAGAAGGTGGATTTCCGCTCGGACATTTACAGCCTCGGCGCCACGCTCTTCCATGTGCTGACCGGCAAGCCGCCTTTCGACGGACCGACTTCCAACGACGTCGTCATGGCGCGCCTCAGCCAGCCCGCGCCGAAGACGACCGATTTCAACTCAAACATTCATCCCGAGACCGCCCAGATGGTGGCGCGGATGCTGGAGCAGGACCCGGCCATGCGCTATCCTTCCTACCAGGCCCTGCTGATAGACATGCGCAATGCCGTCAAGGCCGCCGCGAGGCCCCTGCCGAAGCCCAAGCTTTCAACCGGCCCGATCCCGATCGTAGCCGCCGAAACAAAGCTGAAAGCCCTGGTAAAAAAAATCAACTGGAAAATCGTCGCGGCCGCCGCGGCCGGCCTGCTCCTCATAGCCGCGGGAGCTGTCGGGTGGCATTTCAACAGCAAGAAGCAGGAAAGACTCCGCCAGGAAGCGGCCGACCGCCAGCTTTTAACCCAGTCGCGCGAAACCGGCCAGGCCACCTGGGACAGGATCGTCAACCTTTCGGCCGTGGTCACCGCGGCCGCCACCAACCTCCTGCCCTACGCCGAGCGGGCCGACAAGATCGCCGCCGCGGTCAGCAACATCAACACCTCCACCGCCCTGCTGATGGATGAAACCGACAAGATCAAGGAATGGGTTAACGAGCTCGATGACATCCAGTCCGAAGCTCTCTTCGTATTCCAGAAGCTGGGCATCGCCACCAACGGCCAGGAAGCAAGCCGGCTGAACGCCGATCTCGAGAACAACTTCAACCGGCTTATTTCCATCAACACTTTCCTCGGCGAATCCTCGGAGCACATCAAGGAGGTCGCGCGCGAGGCGGATGCCTCCTTCCGCAAGAACGTCGATGCCATCAACCGGGCGCGTGCAGCCCAGGCCCAGGCCGAGGCCGCCCGCCGCAAGGCCGAGGCGGAAAAGCTGCTGGCGAAGAAAAAGGAGGAAGAGCTCCTGAAAAACAAGCCCATCATCATGCAGCAGGAGCTCGACGAGGTTGAAAGGGTGCGCGGCGCCAACGCCGCGCTCGTCACCCAGAAAAAATTCGAATTCAGGTTCGACGAAGCCGCGCGCTCGTTCGCCACAATCGAGGGGCGCCTCTCGCTCGACGAGACCCGGGCCGCCTTTAAAAACGCCGTAGAAACCTACGAGGAAATCGCAAAGCTCAAGAGCTGGCTCATCAACAACATCAACGCCGCCCCGGCCAGGGGCTGCTGGCCGATGGGCGCAAAAAAGCTCGACGTGGTCAAGGCCGACCTCAAGAACGGCATCACCGTCGCGCTGGGTGCGGTGGGCTCGACCAAGGTCGCCTGGGACACCATCACCACCGCCCAGCTTCTTAAAATCGTAACATATTACGCGGAATCCCTCAACCTGCCCGACCCGCAGAAGGCGATCATCTACAAGCAGTCCGCCCTGTTCTGCTACGAAAGCGGCGTGTTCAAGACCGCCGAGGCCTATGCCCTCTCCGCCTATAAGGCCAGCCCGGACATATCGGCGGATCTTGACCGCCTGATGCCGGGCATACTGACGCCGGAATAACTTTATGAACCCGCTTGAAGAAGGCAAAGAGCTGCAGCTGGATTTCAACAAGCTTGCCAAGGCCGTTGCGAGCTCCCGCGGCATCCTGCCGGTGGCAGTCCAGCACGCCGGCACCGGCGAGGTGATTCTGCTGGCCTACACCAACCAGCAGGCCTTCGAGCTTTCCATGAAGGAACGGAGGCTCGTGCTCTGGAGCACATCGCGCAACGAGCTCTGGGAGAAGGGAAAAACTTCCGGCGAGACCTTCGAAATCGTGGAGGCCTTGGTCAACTGCGAGCAGAACTCCCTGCTCTACAAGGTGCGCCCGCGCCGCGGCGGCATCTGCCACACCCGCAACCGGGCCAACGTTCCGCGCAACTGCTTCTACAGGCGCATAGATCCGGACACGCTCGCCCTTAAAAACACCGACCCCTGAAGGCGCGCCGGTTTTTGCGCAGCGCCGCGCTCATAAAATGGGCTTGTCTTCCTGATGTTTTTTTTATATTAAGGCGCCTGCAACCCGCATAAACATGAACCTCCGGGAGGAAAAGAAAAATGTATTCCGCTTCTGACCTGCGCAAGGGCCTGCGCGTGGAAATTGATGGCGCCCCCTACATCATCACCGACTTCAACTTTGTAAAGCCGGGCAAGGGCGCTTCCATTTACAACTGCAAGATGAAAAACCTAATCACCGGCAACACTCTCAACCGGAGCTACCGCTCCAACGACAAGCTCGACGAGCCCAAGCTTGAAGAGCGCACCATGCGCTTTTCCTACGTTGATGGCGACGCCTACGTCTTCATCGACAAGAACTTCGAGCAGGTCAACGTGAGCGCCGAGGTGCTCGGCGTCGCCCGCTTCTTCCTGGTCGAGGATATTGAGGTTGACATCCTGATCCACAACGACCGGCCGATCGGCGTGGAGCTGCCGACCTTCATCGAAAAGGAAATCAAGGAAACCGAGCCCGGGTACCGCGGGAACACCGCCACCAACGTCACCAAGAGCGCCAAGATCGAGGGCGGCTACGAGCTGCAGGTTCCTCTCTTCATCAACCAGGGCGACGTGGTCAAAATCGACACGCGCACCGGCGAATACGCCGACCGCGTGAGCGTGGCCAAGGGCTCCTGAGCCGCATGGCCACGGGCGCGCCCAACCGGAAGAAGCTCGCGCCGCCGCCGGCAGGAGGGTTAAGGCGGCTTAAGGCGCTCGGCCCTGCCCTCGCGCTCAAATCGGCCCTGCTCGCGGCCATCCGCGGCTTTTTCCACCTCCGGGATTACCTGGAAGTGGAAACGCCGGTCGCCGTGGCCACCCCCGCCCTGGAACTGCACATCGACGCCGTCCGCGCCGGCAATAAATTCCTGAGAACCTCTCCCGAACTCCACATGAAGCGCCTCCTCTGCGCCGGCTACGGGCGCATATTCCAGGTCGGGCCCTGCTTCCGCGCCGGCGAACGCGGCAACCTCCACAACCCGGAGTTCACCATGCTCGAATGGTACCGGGCAAAAGCCGATTACATGGACATCCTCGACGAAACCAGGGAGCTGCTAATTGACTGTGCGCAAAAATGCCTGGGAAGAACCTGGATTGAAAAAAACGGCGTGAAAATAAATATCGCGGACAACTGGCAAATACTGCCGGTAAGCGGGCTTTTTGAAAAGCACGCCGGCTGGGACCCGGCGCGCGACTACGATGAAAACCGCTTCGAGACCGACCTCGTCGCCCTTGTCGAGCCGCGCCTGCCGCGCGATGTTCCCGCCGTCATGAAAGATTACCCGGCCGGGGCGGCCGCCCTGGCGCGGCTGAAAAAAACAGACCCGCGCCTGGCCGAGCGCTGGGAGCTTTATCTGGGCGGCATCGAGATTGCCAACGCCTTCAGCGAGCTGACCGACGCTTCCGAACAGCGGAAGAGATTCGAGGATTGCGCCCGGCGGCGCGCCGCGCGGGGCGCGGAAATCTACGAGCCGGACCGTGAGTTCCTCGCCGCGCTCGAGACGGGCATGCCGGACTCGGCCGGGATTGCGCTCGGCATCGACCGCCTCGCCATGCTCTTTGCCGGGGCCGACTCCCTCGACCAGGTTCTCCCGTTCCGCTGAAACTTGGCTGACGTTTTACCTGAAACGAGCGATTCTTGCAAAAATGTAATATTTGTCTTTTTACGGATAACTTGCAAATGTGTCGTGCAATTTGCTCGCAACTGTAGCGCGCCACTGTTCGCCTCGGCTAAGCCCGGGAGTGGCGCGGCCGCCGCACTTAGTGCGGCGCTGCAACAAGACAAGAATCTATCAACTCAGGCATTATCCAGCGGGAAAATCGGGCGGCGGACCTTGCGGAACCGGTAATTCGCCAGGTTCGGCGAGTGGATACCGGGGGTGTCCACCTCGAATATTTTTGAGGCCATGTCCTGGTAGGATGAACGGTAGTGCACGGCCGACTTGAGCCCCACCAGCAGCCGGTCGCGCGGCTCGATACCCATGCACCGGATCGCCTCGGCATCCCAGGGCTGGAACCGGTTAGTGGTAAGAATAATTTCCACGTTGTTTACAACAAACAGTGCGGCCCGGCCCATATCCACCTTGAGCCCGGTCATCATCGGTCCCTTGTTCACGTAAGTTTTCGGGCCGACCAATTTCACCAGCCCGGTCAGCTTGAGCGGCGGGCCGTGGAGGCGGTCGGTTTTGCCGCCCACCGTGATCGTGGCCAGCTTGCCGGCCCCGGCTTTGGATGCCGCCGCCACCGCTTCCGGATCGGCAATGACCGCCACAACCGCGGAAGGCACATTCGCCCCGACCAACACCTTGAGCATGAAAGTGCCGTCGCAGGGCGCCCCTCCGCCGGGATTGTCGGAGCCATCCGCCAGCACCACCGGCCCCTTTCGCGTTTTAAGCGCATGGGCAATGGCTTCCTTGAGCGGCGTCAATTTCACCCTGAATTGTTCGCGCCGCTTCCAGATTTCCCCGGCGAGCTTGTCCGCCAGCTTCCCGGCCAGCCCGAGGTTGCCGTCGGTTATGACCGCCACCGAAGCCCCGGCATCCTTGATGTCGGAAAAGGGAAAGCCGCCGGAAACGGTCACGGCCAGCACCCCCGGCAGGCGCTCCATCCTGTGAGCAATTTTGAATACATCGGCCATGGGCGGGATTAGGGTGCACTGGCGCGGGGGGCCTATCAGCATTGGGAGCTTGCGGAAAGCGAGCGCCGGCTTGATTTTCCCGGCAATGGCTTGCGCCATCATCCGCGCCGCCTCCATGCCGCGCTCTTTCAAATCCACGTGGGGATAGGTGTCGTAACCGATGAGGGCGTCGGCCTTGGCGGCCATGAGCTCCGTGATATTTGCATGCAAGTCAAGAGTTGCGATCACCGGCACTGCCGGACCGACGACGTCCCGGACGCTCTTGATGAAATCGCCCTCGACATCCTCGCAGCGGTCCGTAACCATGGCCCCGTGCAGGTCGAGCAAAACGCCGGCGACCGGCAATGACTTCTTCAGGCCAGCGATGAATTTCTTTTTCAGCCGCAAATAGACCGAGTGCCTGACCGCGCCGCCGGGCTGGGCGAAGGTCCAGATGAGGGGCACGAGATCCAGGCCAGAATGTTTTGCCTCGGCGATGAACCCGCCCACCGGCATATTGACGCCGCGCAGGGACCGGAGCAGGCTTTCCCCCTCCCCGACCCCAATGGCGCGCCCGCGCTGAAAATCGGCGTATCCGGTTTTTTTCCGGGCGAATGTGTTGGTTTCGTGCAGGATCCCGCCCACCGCCACGCGCGGCTTTTTCATTTTTGTTTCCTCCGTTTGTTCGCCGCAAGGCTTATTATAATTTTTCTGTTCTCCGGCCGGGAGTGATTTTACCAGCCTTCACAATCAGCCAGATGGTCGGCCGGCCCGGCCTGGTTTGCTCCACGCGGTGGCGCGCGCCGGCGGGGATGAGAAGGCAGTCGCCCGCCTTGAGGCGGATAAGCCGCCGACGGCCGGCGAAGCGCAGCACGGCCGCGCCTCGCAGCAGGAAAACCAGCTCGTCAAAATTTTGGTCATACCAGAATCCCGGCGGAGAACGGTGCCCACGCGAAATAATTTTTTCCACTTTGACTGTGCCGGCCCGGGCCAGGGTGGAAAATATTTCCCGGGCCTGCTTGCCGGCCGGGGCGCGGTAGATATTGCGGACTTCAAGAGCGTGGCGCTTCATGGCAGGACCATAATGACCGGCAGCTTTTTGACCCTGATCCGGCGCACCGCCTCCATCCCGAGCCCGGCATAATCAATCACCTCGGAGGAAACAACATGTTCTTGCGCCGCCAGCGCCGCGGCCCCGCCGATGGCGGCCAGGTAAAACCCGCCGTAGCGCCGGCAGGCCTCTGCCACCGCCGGCGAGCGGTTGCCCTTGGCAAGCATCACAAGCGAGGCGCCTTTTGCCATCAATTCGGGCACGTATGGATCCATGCGCGCGGCGGTGGTGGGGCCGAGGCTGCCGACGACTTTACCCGGCGGGGTTTCGGCCGGGCCGGCGTAAAAGACCGGGTGCTTTTTGAGGTATTCGGGCACCTTGCCGCCGGCGCGGAGCGCCTTGTTGAAAAGCGCATGGGCCATGTCGCGCGCGACAATCAGCGTGCCATCCAGGAGCAGGAGCGCGCCGGGCTTGTGCTTTTTCAGTTCGGCCAGAATATTTTCCATGGGCTGATCGAGGCTGACGCGAGCGGTAATTTCCGGCATCCCGCGACAGGCCGCCAGGAACCGCGCCGGATTTCTTTCGAGCTCCTCCAGAAAAACTCCCCGGGCCGTTATCTTGCCGCGGACATTGCGGTGGGCGCAGCAGGATACTCCGATTGATATGGGGCACGAGGCGGCGTGGCGCGGGAGGCGGATCACGCGCGCATCCATCACGAGGTGTTTTCCGCCGAACTGGGCGCCCAGGCCGGTGGCGCGCGCCATGGCCATCACGCGTTTTTCCCAAGCCCGGTCGCGGAATGCCCGGCCCGCCCTGTCCCCTGTCAACGGCAATCCATCGAGGCAGCCGGCCGTGGCCAGCTTGAGCATGGCCAGGTTGTTTTCCGGCGAAGTCCCGCCGATGACAACCGCGAGGTGATACGGCGGGCAGGCCGCCGTTCCCAGGGCCCCGATCTGCTCAGCCAGCAGCCCGGCCAGGGACTTATCGTTCAGCACCGCCTTGGTGCCCTGGATGAAGGCAGTCTTGTTGGAAGATCCGCCCCCCTTGGCGATGAAGAGGAAGTGATATTCGCTGCCCGGCATGGCGTAAATATCAATTTGCGCCGGCAGGTTGTCGCCGGTGTTTTTTTCGTCAAACATTGTCAAAGGCGCAACCTGAGAATGGCGGAAACAGTGACTGCGCCAGGCCGCGCGCGCGGACGCGGCAAGGATGGCGGCGTCATCGGCGCCGGTCCGGACCCCCTCGCCTTTCCAGGCCGTTACAGTCGCCGTGCCGGTATCCTGGCAGAGGGGAAAAACTCCCCAGGCGGCGGCGGCGGCATTTTTAATGAGCTCGGCGGCGACAAGCCTTTCCCCCGGCGCGGCGCGCCTGTCCCGCGCAATCCGCGCCAGGCCCGCGACGTGATCAGCAGGAAGAAAAAACTCCAGGTCGGCAAAAGCCGCCCGCGCCAGCGCGGCGAGAGCCTCCCGGCCAACTTTCAAATCGCCTCCGGGCATAACCCGGACCGCGCCGGCGGGAACATCGAGTCGGCGGTATTGAATCCTGCCGTTAGTGACGAATTTAATCATGTCTAACCAGGGATTATTGCCCGCAAAACAAACTTCGTTGGCTTTTGTAAAATATTTTCTTGTCGGCTTTTCAGTTTAAAGCGGCTATCCGCGCGGAAATTTTCAGGAATGCCCCGGGTTGACAATCTCCCAGAGCGCGGGATCAAAAGGTGCCTTGCGGCCAACACACTTCTCGCGGCGACAGAGCTGGCAGGAGGTGAAATTGGCCTCGGTCTCGAAACGTATGCCTGAAACCGACTTGTTGGGTATCATGAGGCAGGTGTCGGTCAGGCGGACGCCGATCAGGCTTTCGACATCCCCGAAGAGCGAGAAGAGCTGCGCCTGCTGCTCAATCGGCCAGATGGAGGCGTCGCCGGAGCCGGGATTCATGCTGACGGTATTGCCGAGCCTGAAAACGCGCTTGAGGCTGGCGTTCAGGAAATCGAGGCTTGCGGCAAGCAGGGACTGCTTGATGCCGTCCAGCCAGTACTTCTTCACAAAATCATCCGCGGCTATTTCAATGCCGTCCAGTTCGCGGCCGCAGGTCGCCACGTAGGCGAAGACGCGCTCGACGCTGGCAAGCTTCAGGCCCAGCGCCCGGCTCACGAAGGCAACATGTTCTATGGTGATGGCATTTTCTTGCCGGCCGCTCACGAAGCATTCCCGGTAAACGGCTTTGGGCCTCGCAATAAGAACGGCTTCGCCGATGAGACTTTCGAATTCCCTGAAGTCATCCGACCCGGTATCTATGCGCAGCGATTTCGCCAGCGCAACCCGGTCGAGTTTGAAGGGAATATTTTCAAGTTTAGCCTGCATGCTGATTCGGAATTAAATTACAATGAAGGCGGCATGTCAATTACCTATCGGCGCCATGGAAACATTTTGTCCCCTCAAACAAGCATAAACCGGTAAACCAAAATCAAACCATCTTCAGAGCCAATATGACCCATCGCGGCCTTTGGCATAAAAATAAATTCTCATATTTTACAAAATGATAATCAAGAGTGCGTCAGGCCACAGCAAAATGCTGCGTGAATATATTTGGCGGGATGAGCAAAAGGATGAGGAATGACGTGTTTATTAAATAGAATACCCCGCCGTTAGCCGTGACAGTGCCTATACTGGTTTCTTTAGCTCATTTCGGCGTAATTAAACGCCATCAATAAACGTTTAAACCAGACCCAGAGATGGCTTGTAACACGAACCAGGCAGGGTATTCGTTTTTTATATTCGACTGCTAAAGAACAATTCCTTATCCTACTTTATAGGAAGCATCAGGCGTGCCAAACAATGGCCGTGCCTTTCGAAACCGGCAAATGACGCCGGAGGCCGGACCTTTTTTTCATGCCGGGCATCACCGCCCAACGCTGTTTTTTCACCTCCGGAAACGCCATCCATTTATTTGTTATTTCTATTTGACATTTCAGGGTCGCTCAAGCATAAAGAAACGCTCGCACGAGGTAATAAAACGTAAACCGGCAAGCCGCTGAGCTGAATCTATTCCTGGCACAGGCACACATTTTCAACCCCCATACTTTCCAAACCAGGCCCGGACGCCTGCCAAGCCCCATGATAACCATAAAAGCCCCTGCCAAAATAAATCTTTTCCTGGACGTCCTCGGGAAGCGGCGGGACGGCTACCACGACATCCGGAGCCTTGTCCTGCCAGTTTCGCTTTACGACACGCTCCGCTTTGAACCCCGGCGTAAAGGCATTACCGCCTCCATCGCCGCCGAGTGCCGGTTCAAGGGCATTCCCTGGTCCTTCTCCATGGGCAGCCGGGAAAACAACCTTGTCGTGCGCGCCGCCGAGCTGCTAAGGAAGCACACCGGCTGCCGCAAGGGCGCCGCGATAAGCCTCACCAAGCGCATCCCGATCGGGGCCGGTTTGGGCGGTGGCAGCTCGGATGCGGCCGCGGTGCTGACCGGGCTCAACCTCCTCTGGCAAACGGGGCTTTCGACCTTCGAACTCATGGAAATCGGCGCGCGCATCGGCTGCGACGTGCCCGCCCTGATCCACGGCGGCGCCAACCTGATGGAAGGCCGGGGGGAACTAATCACCCCGATCGAGGGCATCAACGGCGGCCAAATCCTGATACTCCTCATCTATCCCGGGTTTGCCATTTCCACCTGCGACATCTACCAGCGCCACGACCGCCGCGCCCCGGCCGCCCGGAGCTCTCCCCCGGTCCCGGGGATTAAATTCCGGCGTGTTTTGGAGGGCATAAAGCAAAATTCGGCCGGGCTGATCGGCCGGGGACTCTTCAACGCGCTGCAGGAAACAGTTTTCAGCAAATACCCCCTCCTAGAAATCATTAAAAATAGACTTGAAAAAGCCGGCGCCGAACATGTACAGTTGACGGGAAGTGGGTCTACGGTGTTTGTCCTGCTGAACGAACGGAGCGAAGGGGATAAACTGGCAAGGCTGATCCGCAGGCAGATTGAATCGCCGCTGTGGACTAAAGTTGTGCAGACCATTGGGAAAAGCAGCCGGTTGATGCCTGCGGCCACAGGCTGATGCTACTCTGCGAAGTAAGCTTCGCTACGAAGCGCGCGACCATTTGCCGGGTAGAGCTGTTGTTCCCGCCGGCGTACTGCCCGATGGTGTAATGGCAGCACACGGCCCTTTGGAGGCCAGAGTCTAGGTTCAAATCCTGGTCGGGCAAACCTTCCGCCGGCAAGCGGGAAATGACAAGAAAGGATCGGAGAACTTGAAAATATTTTCAGGCAGCGCCAACCCCAGCCTGGCAAAGGGCATCGCCGAAATCTTAGGCCTGCCGCTGGGAGAAATGGCAATTTCACATTTCCCGGACGGCGAGCTCGGGGTAAAAATCCTGGACAACATCCGCGGCAAGGACGTTTTCATCATACAGCCCACGTGCTATCCCCCGAACGAGAACGTGATGGAGCTGCTGATAGTCATCGACGCCATGCGCCGCGCCTCCGCCGCGCGCATCACGGCCGTGATGCCTTTCTTCGGTTACGCCCGCCAGGACCGCAAGGACCAGCCGCGGGT
>Ga0172371_10010264_pt1 | contig 12682 bp, 11 predicted proteins | sample Lak12m_FD_114543 | JGI IMG/M metagenome (GOLD analysis project Ga0172371, IMG submission 114543) | Freshwater microbial communities from Kabuno Bay, South-Kivu, Congo - kab_022012_12m | ecosystem: Environmental > Aquatic > Freshwater > Lake | place: Democratic Republic of the Congo: South-Kivu... | reverse complement strand
GCCGAGATTTTACTTATGTAGCAAATGTAGTTGAAGCAAATATACTCGCAGCAGCTAAAGAAGTAGAATCAGGAATTGTTATGAACTGTGCCTGCCACGGACAAATTACAATGAATGAACTCGTAGCGCAGATTAATAATCTGCTGGGTAAAGAGAATCTACCCCGATCCTTCGACGCCACTCAGGATGACAGCGGGGTGAAACCAATTTACGCCAAACCAAGACACGGGGATATTAAACATTCGTTTGCAGATATTGATTTAATTAAATCAAGGTTAGATTATAAATCTAATGTAGAATTTAATGAAGGTTTACAGTTAACTATTAAATCATTTATGAGATAAAAATAAAGATTTGAGCTTAAAACAAAAAACCATTACCGGGTTATCCTGGAGTTTTATAGACAACTTCGCAAATCTTGGAATTACTTTTATAGTTGGGATTATTCTTGCACGCTTATTAGAGCCACGTGAATTTGGGCTTGTTGGTATGACTACCATCTTCATCGCAATTTCTCAATCTTTTATCGATAGCGGTTTTACACAGGCTCTAATAAGAAAACAGAATTGTACACAAACTGATTACTCCACCGTGTTTTTCTTTAATCTTGCAGTGGGAATACTCTTCTTTATATTACTTTTAATTACTGCGCCTTTAATAAGCAGTTTTTTTAATGAGCCGCAGCTAACTTTAATTGTGCAAGTTTTATCACTTGGGTTAATTATTAGCGCATTAACCATTGTACAGCGTGCGAGACTAACAAAAGATATCAATTTTAAGCTTCAGACGAAGATTTCAATTATTGCAACAATTGTTTCCGGAGGCATTGGAATTTGGATGGCTTACAGTGGTTATGGAGTTTGGGCACTCCTAACTAAAACAATTACAGGATTTGCTTTTACCAGCCTGCTGTTATGGATGTGGAATAAGTGGAAACCAACGCTTGAATTCAGCGTACAATCTTTTAAGGAAATGTTTTCCTTTGGTTCTAAATTACTTCTTAGTGGATTATTAGATACAACATACAGAAATATTTATTTACTGATTATAGGAAAATTCTTTTCAGCTACTGAATTAGGTTATTATGCACGCGCTGATCAATTTGCTAATTTACCCTCCCAAAATATAACAGGGGTTATACAACGTGTAAGCTATCCTATTCTTTCTTCAATACGGGCCGACATACCAAAGTTAAAAACCGCTTATCAAAGACTGATAAAAAGCACTATGCTTATTACATTTGTACTAATGCTGGGCTTAGCAGCGATTGCAGAACCGCTGGTTCTTACATTGATAGGTCATAAGTGGCTACCATCTGTTATTTACCTACAGTTACTTTGTTTTTATGGAATGTTATATCCACTGCATGCATTGAATTTAAATATACTTAACGTACTGGGGCGAAGTGATTTATTTCTGAAGTTAGAGGTCATTAAAAAGATTTTAGCTGTGCCCGTAATAATTTTTGGGATACTGTATGGAATAAAAATATTAATATTCGGCATGATAATACTCGCTATTATCGCGTTATACCTTAACAGTTACTGGTCCGTTAAATTTATTAATTATTCATTAAAGCAACAGACTAAAGATTTAATACCTGCCTTTAGTATAGCAACGTTTATAGGCATTATTGTTTTTGGTCTTGGATTTATTCTTGATGTAACAAATCTGGCAAAATTGATTGTACAAATATTAATGGGCACATTACTTTTTGTTGGAATAGCAGAAGCAACAAAAATGAAAGACTATTTATATATTAAAGCTACAGTTTTGGAAAAACTTAAGAAATAGAGCTAATTTTATGGTGGACAAAAAAGATAAACTCATTTACGTAACCCAACCGTTTCTCCCTCCTCTGGAAGAATTTATTCCATACTTAGAAAAGATCTGGGATAGGAAATGGCTTACTAATAACGGCGAGTTTCACCAGAAGTTTGAAAAGGAATTGGCAGAATATCTTGGTGTAAAATATATTTCACTTTTTGCTAACGGTACGCTTGCGCTGATAACTGCATTGCAAGAAATGAGAATCACTGGCGAAGTTATTACAACACCATTCAGTTTTGTCGCAACGACACACTCGCTTTGGTGGAATAACATTAAGCCCGTCTTTGTAGATATTGAAGCTGATTATTTTAATATTGATCCTGAAAAAATTGAAGCAGCTATTACACCTAAGACCACTGCAATAATGCCTGTACACGTTTACGGCAATCCCTGCAATGTTGAGCAGATACAAACCATCGCTGATAAGTACGGATTAAAAATCCTTTATGATGCGTGCCATACCTTTAATACAAGAATTAATAATATACCCGTACTTAACTATGGTAATCTTTCAGTTATGAGCTTTCATGCAACAAAAGTTTTTACAACATTTGAAGGCGGGGCAATTGTTACACACGATGAAAAAACAAAAAAGCGTATCGACTACCTTAAGAACTTTGGCTTTGCAGGAGAGACTACAGTGGTTGCACCGGGAATAAATGCGAAGATGAATGAATTCCAGGCTGCGCTTGGCTTGCTGCAATTAAAATACGTTGACCAATCAATTACAAAAAGAAAGGATATTACAGAGTATTACAGAAAAAACCTTGAAAATATCGATGGTATATTCTGTATGAAAGAACTTAAGGAAGTAACGAGCAGCTATTCCTACTTCCCCGTTCTTATTGATAGAATAAAATATGGCTTAAGGAGAGATGAGCTTTATGAAAAATTAAGAGATAATGGAATAAACAGCAGAAGATATTTTTACCCTTTAATAAGCAACTTTCCTACTTACAATTCAATGCCATCTGCAGATAAAATAAACCTGCCTGTTGCAAATAAAATATCTGAAGAGGTTTTGTGTTTACCTCTTTACCCCGAATTACAGCATGGTATAGCTGAGAAAATTGTGACAATAATTGTGAATGGTAACAAATGACAAAGAGTGAGAAGTTAAACCTAATATTCTCTAAAAAAATTTTTAAGAAGTTAATTCCAATAATTAACTTTTTAATTACTCTTTTAAAAAGTAAAAGAATTGTTTTTACTAATTATAGTAAAGTAGAAAAACTATACATTCAAAGAGAAAAAGGCACAATCATTTATATTGATGAGCAACCTTATTGGAATTGTACTTTTAAGAAATTAGAAAGGAACCTGGGTCAAATTTGCTGTAAGTATTATAAACCAAAGGAGGGAGATGTAATAATTGATTTAGGCGCCGGTGTTGGAACAGAAACAGTTGTATTTCAGAAATTAGTTGGCACCATAGGTAGAGTTTATGCAATTGAAGCGCATCCAAAAACTGCGGCTTCATTAGAATTATTATCAAAATTAAATGATTATAAAAATGTAAGTAATCATCAATTAGCCATTGGAAGCAAAACAGGTACTATTATTATTGAAGATAAAGAACTTCATGTCTCTAATTCAATAATGAAAAGTAATAAGACTGATGGTATTAAGGTTGGGATGCAATCGCTTGATGATTTTGTATTTGAACAAGAAATTAAAAAGATAGATTTTTTAAAAGTAAATATTGAGGGGGCTGAAGAAGATATGATTGATGGGATGAAATCGTCGATCAAAATAATTAATAATATTGCCGTCTCTTGCCACGATTTTCTAGAAACTAATCCAACAGAAAGGATAAAAAATAAAGTTTCTAATTTCTTAGCCACAAATGGTTTTGATGTCATATTTTCAGATGATCAACATCCCGTAAGACGTAGTTGGATTTATGCCAATAGAGTTAGGGCAATATGAAACTTGGTATAATGCAGCCATATTTTTTCCCGTACATTGGATATTTTCAATTAATTAATGCTGTGGATAAATTTGTACTTTATGATGATGTTAACTTCATAAAGCAGGGATGGATAAACAGAAACAGAATATTATTGAATGGGCAGCCGCATTATTTTACACTCGGATTAAAAAACGCATCATCTTACAAAAAGATAAATGAAATTGAGATAAGTATTAATGCGGATAAATTATTAAAAACAATTTATCAGGCTTATAATAAAACACCTTATTTTTATAATATCTATCCAATAATTGCAGAAATTCTGAATTATAAAGAATTAAATCTGGCAAAATTTGTTTCTAATAGTATTTTTAAAATTTCTTCATACTTAGGAATTGATACAGAAATAATAGTTTCTTCTGAAAAATCAATAAGCAATGAATTAAAAAGTAAAGAAAGAGTGTTAGCAATTTGTAATTTCTTTGGAGCAGCAAATTATTTGAATGCTATCGGTGGCGTTGACATTTACTCAAAGGAAGAGTTTAGCAATTATGGTATTAAATTATATTTTATAAGACCTAATGAAATTACTTATCAGCAGTTTAAAGATAATTTCATTACAAATCTTTCAATAATTGATGTAATAATGTTTAATTCAAAAGAAACTATTAACGAAATGTTAACAATGTTTGCCCTAGTCTAAATAATTTATGATCCTTGAATGAATAAAAAGATTGCAATTTTAGGTGCTAATGAACCGCTGAAGTCATTTTTTATACAGACTAAACAGTTAGAGTATGAAATACACTGCTTTGCCTGGGAAGAGGGGGCTGTGTGTAAAGATTATGCCGATTATTTTTATCCTATTTCATTTATTGAAAAAGAAAAGGTACTTGAAATATGTCAACAAATTAAAATTGATGGAATAACAGCTTTTTCACTAGAATCTGCTCTGCCTAGTGTAAATTTTGTTGCTCGTAAATTGGGGTTAGAATGTCACAGTGAAGAATGTGAAAAATTTACACCTAATAAGTATGTAATGAGGGAACAGCTCAAGAAATCAAATGTAAATGTACCTGATTTTATTTTGGTTGAAAGTGAAGCTGACATAAATAAGCAGGAATTTCAATTTCCTGTAATTGTTAAACCAATGGATAGCGGCGGCAGTCGAGGTGTAACATTAGTAAAATCCTATTCTGAATTAAAGAATGCTTTTATTAGAGCAAAACAATTATCGAAAGCAGGCAAAGTTTTAATAGAACAGTTTATTGATGGCAGAGAATTTAGTGTTGAATATATTTCTTATAGGGGCAAGCACTACTTTGTTACAATTACAGATAAAGTTACAACCGGTACACCATACTTTGTTGAAACAGAACATCATCAACCCAGTAATGTATCCCATTTACTTAGAGAATCCATAAAAAGAATAACTTCAAGAACACTTGATGCACTTAGGATTAATACTGGTGCAAGCCACACGGAAATAAAATTAAATGAGGCTGATGGTAAGTTTTATATAATAGAGATGGGTGCAAGGATGGGCGGAGATATGATTACATCGGATTTAGTAAAACTATCTACCGGATACGATTTTATAAAAGGTGTGCTTGAACTAAGTACTGGTAAATTTACTAAGCCTGAGTTTCCAATCTCAAGACATTCCGGTATTTATTTTCTATCTAATAAGAATCCAGAAGTACTACATTATATTAAAAATGCTGCCAACTATCCGGCAATAGTAAGATGTGAATTATATGCAAATGAAATTACTGAAATAAGAGAAAGTAATGACAGAGCAGGCTATTTTATTTATAAATCTGATAAAAAATTTGAATTAGAACAACTTGAAAAAAGTTTTTAATGAAATAGGTGGTAATTTTTGGTTCGGACCTGATACACTTAGTTACCCAAAAGTTATAAACCTTAACTTACAATACGTCAGTAAGGAGGAGCAAATTGTATATACTTCAACAGGAAGAAGTGCAATAAAACTAATACTGCAGAATTTAACAAAAAAAAATAAAAAAGCTCTCCTCCCTATTTTCACTTGTGATTCAGTTATAAAACCTTTTATACAAGAAGGTTATAAAGTCAGCTTTTACAATGTTGAAGAATCATTGCAAATAAATAGTGAACATTTAAAAGAATGTATTGAGGCTTTAAACCCTGATATAGTGTTTTTCCAATCATACTTCGGATTTGCCACTCTGCAAAATATCAGACTGATTTATAATTGGATAAAAAATAAAGACATAATAATAATTGAAGATTTAACTCACTGCTGGTTAAGCAATTTTGACAAAAGGGGGGCTGATTACTATTTATTAAGTTTGCGGAAGTGGTTAGAAATTCCTGATGGCGGTGCTGCAATATGTAATGATAAAAACTTAATCTTTAAGAAACAGCTTTTTAAAGAAAATGATGGATTGATAGAACTTTTTACGAAAGCTGCGCTCATGAAAGAGGAATACACAAAAAACCTTGATACTTCATTAAAACCTGAATTTAGAAGACTTTATTACAAAGCTGAAAATTTGTTGGATAGTGAAGATGAAATTTATAAAATTAGTAATCTTTCAAAGGCTATCATAAATAGTGCAAGTTTAGAAAATATTAAATCAAAACGCAGAAATAATTTTCTATTACTTCTCAACAACTTAAAAGAAAACAGTAGAGTAAAAACTATATTTGGTACTTTAAATGAAGAAGTTGTTCCGCTTTATTTCCCAGTTTATGTAAATTTAAATCGCCAAAAGCTTCAGAATTATTTAGCAGAAAATGAGATCTATTGTCCTATTCACTGGCCTTTACCGGACATAATTAACAGGGAATTGACAAGCAATGCAGAATTTATTTATAAAAACCTACTGTCTATACCTTGCGATCAAAGGTACGATGAAAAAGATATGCAAAGAATTGTTCAAGCTTTGGTGGATTACTAGATTTGTAATAATTATAAACTATATAATTAATGAAAAATATGTATACTAAAGACCCATTAAAGAAATACAGAATTGAAATGGTTGATTATACTCAACTAAATAAATTTTTCAACCAATTTTTAGAATTGTTCGCAGAAAATACTAGGGGACACGAGAAGAAAAGAGCAATTACTGATGATTACATAAAATCTAAAGCCGAAGAGATTTTGAAGTATTTAGAAACAGGAAGGGCATTATTGTTTTCTGCTTTTGATGATGATAAAATAATTGGTTTCCTTTGGGCTTATCCGAGGATTTTCTTTGATGAGCAGCGTATCTATATAAATTCAATGATCATAAAAAGTGATTATCGCGGGAAAGGGCTTGGCAGACTCTTAATTAGTAAACTTGAAGAATATGCTAAACAAATGAATATCTTTATAATTGATGTTTCTACAGCATCTTTTAAAACAGATGCAATTAAATTTTATGAGGATTTAGGATTTGAATCTGAAAGAGTTCAACTAAGGAAAGAGCTTAAGTGATAACCATTCGCGAGTTTATGTAATATTATGCAAGATGTATTTTTGGTTAGCATACCTGTTATTACTTACAATCATAAAAATTTCATTAAGCAAAATCTTGATGGAATTTTAATGCAAAAAACCGACTTCAGATATGAAATTATTATTGGAGAGGATTGCAGTACTGATGGGACAAGGGAAATTATCTTTGATTATGCAAAGAGGTTTCCAAAAATGATCAAGGTTATTACTTCAGACACAAATGTTGGTTCATTAAATAATCAAATAAGAACACTTGTGGCGTGTTCAGGTAAATATTTTGCATTTTGTGAAGGGGATGATTATTGGACAGACATTTTTAAGTTACAAAAGCAAATTGACTTTCTTGAACAAAATCAAGATTATGGTATGGTTCATACAGATGCAGATTACTATTATCAAAAGGGAAATAGGCTTGTAAATAATTTTAATAAATCTAACAAAATAAATTTCCCTTCCGGTAAAATATTTAATGAATTATTAAATAATTTTTTATTTATTGTTACTGCAACGGTTTGCGTACAAAAGGAAATATTTTTAGAAGCATTTAATCCTGAATTATTTGCTAGTAAAAATTGGCTGCTAAATGATCTGCCTCTATGGCTTGAAATTGCTGCAAAAACAAAGATTAAATACTTTGGTGAGTCAACAGCAGCATATCGCCTAAGCAATGACTCAGCTAGCAGATCAAATGATTTAGTTAAACACCATAAATTTCATTTATCAGTCTTTGATATCAGATACTATTACTGGAAGAAGTATTCAAAAGACGAAGCTATTAAGAAAAAATTGGATATAGCATATTACGATATGATTATAGGTGATGCATACAAGATGAAAGATTTAAGACTGGTTAGAAATGCGATGGAAGAAATGAAGCAAAAGAATATACAGGTTTCTCTTAAGCAATGGTTCAAATATTTTTTAGTGTTTTTAATCGGGTTTTTAAAATTTAGATGAAAATACTACAGATAGTGCATTCTTTAGGTATCGGTGGTGCAGAAAAATTTGCTGTAGAATTAAGTAATGAACTTTCTAATAATAACGAAGTTGTTCTTTGTTCCGTTAAACCAATTGAAGGTTGGATGAATCCAGCAAAGAGTATCGGTGCAAATGTAAAAACTGAGGTGTTAGGTATAGAGAGTAAATTTAGTTTCGGGCTGCTATCGTCACTATATTCACTTATAAAGAGGAATAAACCGGATGTGGTTCACGTCCACTCTTCCCTGCTGGTTTTTTATTTATTTATTATCTCGGCATGCTATCCTGACATTGTATTCCTGCAAACTGTGCATAACACAATATCACCTGGATATAAAAAATTATTCAGCTTTCTTAATTTATTAAGATTAATAAATAATAAATTTATTAATGTGTGCATATCTAAGGATATTTACAGGGAATACACAAGCAGCTATGTGAAATTAAAATTTGTTCAAATAGATAACGGGATCAAAAAAATTAAACAAACGCATAAATTTGGAACTGTTAAAAATGAAATTGAACAATTAAAGAGAACGCCAAAAACAAAGGTTTTTTTAGCAGCTGGGAATTATTCAGATTTCAAAAATTTTGCTATGCTCGCAGAAGTTTTTAAAGAACTAGAAATTCTAAATAAGGATGTTATACTTATTATTCTTGGCAGCAGTGAGAACGAAAATTATAATAAAGTTACTCAACTCAAATCTGCAAATACTTATCAATTAGGTTTAAAAGATAATGCTGCAGACTATATGTTTTGTGCAGATGCTTTGGTCATATCCTCAACAATGGAAGGAATGCCATTGGTAGCATTGGAAGCTTTATGTGCGGGATTACCGATAATTACAACACCTGTGGGAGGTATGATAGATGTTGTAGAGAATGATAAAAACGATCTGATTGCTAAAGATTTCAGTAAGGAATCTTTATTAGAAAAAATTAAGTTATTTTTGGATATGGATAATAATAGCATCACAATGATAAAAGATAATAACCATAGAAAATATCTTGATAAATATTCAATAGAAAATTGTGCTGCTAATTATCTTAAAATATTTTCTGCAGGTAATGCGTAACACTTTATCTAAAAATATCTGGCCAAAAGAATACACGCGCAAAGCCATACTCTATTCTATTAGTTTAATCTTTATACTTAATGTATTTTTTATTAAATACTACACCCCTATACCACTTCTTATATTTATAATCTTAACAATAGTATTTTTCTTTACTTTACTTTACAAGTACACGGTAAGATGGAATAATTTATCCGAGAAAATATTATACAAAAAATTATTCTGGCATAGTGTTTTTTATCGTTTAATAATACTTGGTGTAGTTTTTCTGCTTACCTGGATTTATGATCCAAAATCTTTACCATTAGAAATGTTTGCGGCAGATTCCTGGCGATATTTAGATTCCGGCACACAAGTAACAGGTAATATTTTTAATGGTAAATTCATTAATATTTTATCCAATTACTGGCGTGATGAAGCTGATTGGGGCTTTTCATTTTATATCGGTTTTATTAATACAATATTCTTTAATTCGGTTTTATTAATAAAGATATTTAATATTTTTTGGGGGAGCCTAACAGTTGTATATATATCAAAAATTGCTACAATGCTATACTCACCAAGAAATGGAGTGATTGCAGGAGTGATTACAATGCTATTACCATCTTTAATGTGGTTTAATTCAATGTATCTGAAAGAAACCATAATGATTTTTATAATAGTTGTAATATTTTATAATGTGATCAGATTGATTAAGGGAGGTAGGTTAAGGTATTCATCCTTAATATTAATTTTATTGGGAATACTGTCTTTGTTCTATTTCAGAACAGTTATTGCTGTTATTGTAGCATTATCATTGATATTTTATTTTATAGTAAATTTCCGTAATCGAAAACACAATAGGGTTCTTATATTTTTTATTACGCTAATATTTATTGGCGGCATATACACCGCTAGCACCAAGTTAGATAAAATTGAAGAGGTACGCGCACAATATCTTCAATTAGGCAGCGGCGAAGCAAATAGGATAGTGTGGAAAGTAAGTATGCTGCAGAATTTAAATGTTACATCTTCCCTTGCTACACCATTAGTAGTTACTAATGCACTAGTATCACCGTATCCATCATTTTTAAATATTGATGAAAGACAGATAACTGTTATTTCGCATGCGCAGAATGAGATTACAAGGATAATAATGTATTTTTTTGCCCTGCTTGGTCTTTATATTGTTTTAAAGAAAGATTTTAGAAACAGTGCTTTGATCTTATCATTTACATTAGCATATATTTTAATTCTGGCAGTTACGGGCGCTTCTTATTTCGATCGCTTCCAACTACCGGCTGTACCTTTTATGATAATTTTTATGTCTGTTGGTATTCTAAACTCACCTCGCAAGTTATTTAATAAATTTTACATTTACCTTATTTTTATTTTTGTTGCTACGATTGCATGGCACTTGTTTAAATTTTACATTAGGAATTAATTAAAACGGGGACTGCGCCTATATGAATAAGACATATACACTGGATTTTCTGCTTTATATGCCATTAGAAGATGTAGATTGTGAGCTTAATATTGTAAGAGAATTAACACCATTAATAAAAGTACAAGCTAATCATCAATCTATTTTATACTACCCTGCTGAAAGTAAATTAAAATTGTATGAGGACGAAAATTTTCTTTTTACTTACTGCGGTGACCCAGTCTGTTTTAATGAAGCAACAACTAACAAATATTTTACCGATGAATTTGACACAAAGAAATTCCTAGATTCACACCCCGGTCATTATTATTTATTTTATTACAACAAAAAGACAAAACAAGTTTTAATTTCATCTTCCCTTTTCGGAATGTTCCCCTTATTCTATTTCAAGAATGATGATTATTTAATAGTAAGTTCGCGTATTCACTTAATCCTTAATTTTCTTCCGCAGCTTAGTGAAGTAAATAAAAGATTTTTAATTGAGCAGTTACTTTTTAATTATGCTTTGTTTGATTTAACAATTATTAAAGAAATAAAACTCTGTCCGTCTGATCATTTTATATCTGTTAAAGACAGCAAAGTTGATTTTATAAAGCATACGGATATTACCAAGTTATTTGTTGATAAGCCTATCAAATGGAAAGACTCGGCAGATGAATTAACATCATTATTTATAAAAAGATTTAAAGATTTTATAGTTGACGAAAAATCGATTATATCTTTTACCGGAGGATTTGACGGAAGAACATTGGTCGCTTGTTCAAAATATTATAACAAGGATTTCTCCACTTATTCTGTAGGATCAAAGGATAATTCAGATGTTTATGTCCCACAAGCGAATGCAACTCAGTTAGGAATAGAATATACACCTTATTTTCTGGATAATGATCAATACATTAAAAACGATTTTTATGCAACGGGCAAAAAACTGATTAAATTAACAAGTTGTATGTCAAATTATATTTATGTTCACTTTCTAAATTCAGCTAAAAAATTAAGTAATGAATTTAATTATTTATACACTGGATATTTCGGTAGTGAGCTTTTCCGCGCACTTCATTTAGCTGGTGCAATGAATTCTGCAGAACTTGTTAAATTTTTTAGTGAACGAGATGAAGAGAAATGGATCAGTTATATAAAGAATTCACCAAAGTTAAGATTTATAAATAAAGAACTGTTTAACAATGAACTTGAAGAAATAATTGAAGATCTGAGAAAATACAAAGCAAATAATCAAAAGAATTTTTCAACCCTAAATAAATTCTTTTACAAATATGTTTTGGAAGAAATATTCAGGAAAGTATTTGGGCCGCATATTTTTTCGCAATCAAATTATATAAATGTTCACACTCCTTTTCTTGATATACAATTTATAACAGAATTATTCAAATCTGAGCTAGCCGGTGTAAACAATGATTTCTTTACGCATAATCCATTAAAGAGAATGAAAGGTCAATTACTTTATGGTAAAATTATTTCTAAAACCTTTCCTGAATTAGCCATGATAAAAACTCAAAAGGGTTACAGTCCAAAAGACTTATTAACTACAAAAGGCAAATTGAAAATATTAATCCCTTATTTACAAAAGAAGATACAACGTAAAGTAGAAAAACCTAATCTGGATAATTTATCGATTATATCAGGACTTAAGTTTAACTGGCACAATTTAAGAAAAGAAATAAGCTTAAATAATTTTTATAATATTAATGAATTGGATGAATTTGCTGAAAAATTAGATAATGCGCCGGAATACCAGAGGGATATTCTAGCATTTGTCGCCTCGTCAAGTATTTTTATTAATTCTACAAATGGTTAAGAAAATGGAAAAAGAAATTATTTTACTTACTGATTATCAAAATAGATTTGGTTCCAAACATTTTGACACACCTTACAGGAGCGGATTCGATAAATCTCTTTTGAAAAAATATTTTAATGAGCAAGGATATGAGCCTGTATTAAGGAATTTTGCTGAG
>Ga0172371_10010263_pt1 | contig 12682 bp, 13 predicted proteins | sample Lak12m_FD_114543 | JGI IMG/M metagenome (GOLD analysis project Ga0172371, IMG submission 114543) | Freshwater microbial communities from Kabuno Bay, South-Kivu, Congo - kab_022012_12m | ecosystem: Environmental > Aquatic > Freshwater > Lake | place: Democratic Republic of the Congo: South-Kivu... | reverse complement strand
CCCAGACTCTATGCAGCCTTCTCGATCGGCGCCTCGTCGCGATCCCCGCCCTCCACCGCATCCAGCTCCAACTGCAGCGTCTCGGCGGGAGGGCGCGGCCCCCGGCTCTCGAGCCCCTGCACGGCGAAGGTGCGATGAAACTTCTCGCTCAGCGTCAGCCAGGAGGAGCGCCCGTCGCACTGGCGGCGGCGTTCGATGAAGTTCTGAGCCAGCAGCTCCTTGATGTGGTCGTAGGCGCCGGACCCGCGCAGCTCCACCAGGTCCGACTGGAGGATGCGCCGCTTCAGGGCGATGGTGGCCAGGGTGCGCAGGGCGGCGGTGGAGAGATCCACCGGCAGCAGGGTCGAGACCAGATCCCCCAGGCCGTCGCGCAGCTGCAGGCTGTAGCGGTTGCCCTCCTGGTGGATCTCCAGAGCCGTGTCGCGATGGGCGTAATCGGCCATCAGGGTGATCAGGGCCAGTTCGGTGGCGTCGGCATCCAGACCCGCCAGGGCGGCCAGCTCGGCAAGGCTGAGGGCACGGCCCTTGAGATAGAGGATCGCCTCCAGGCGTGCTGGCAGTGAGAGGGCTCCGAGGGCTTCCGCCGCTGCCGAACCCAGGCCGGCGGCGCTCGCTCCGGATTGCTCGCCGCCGGCCTCCGGTGCCGCCACTTGGGCCGTGGCCGCCGCTACAGGTGGACTGCCTTCAGCTGCAGAGCCTTCTGCCGCAGAGCCTTCGGCGTCTGCAGGCTCCCCGGCCAACCCTGCGGCAGCCCCTGCAGGTGAAGCCTCGGAGTGGGCCGGAATCCCGGCCGGGCCGGTATCGGCCATGGGCTGGTGTGTGTGGAAGAGCCGCACCGTATCGCAGCGATCAGGCGCTCACCAGGGCATCCCTCAGCGGCGGCAGGGCGGCGGCCCGTGGGCCGAGGAACACCTGGTAGGCGGGATTGCCGGTCTCCTCCCAGTGGGGGTAGGGGAGACCCTCCAGAAACGCCTGCCAGTCGCCGCGCTCATCCGGCGGCACCTGCACGCCCACCACGATCCGCCCCACATCGGCGCCGTGGTTGCGGTAATGGAAGATGCTGATGTTCCAGCTGGGGTGCAGGCTGCTCACGAAGGCCATCAGCGCCCCCGGCCGCTCTGGGAACTCGAAGCGGTAGAGCAGCTCCTCGCCCTGCTCCACGGCCGCACCGGCGCTGGCCGGCAGCCGCCCACCCACCATGTGGCAGAGGTGGAGCTTGGCCAGCTCGTTGTGGGAGAGGTCGAGGCACGGGAAACCCTCGCGCTCCAGCTCCTGCAGCAGGCCCCGCGTGTCGGCCGGGCCCTGGATCTGCACCCCCACGAAGATGTGAGCCCGTCGCGGGTCGGCCAGCCGGTAGGAGAATTCGGTGAGGCTGCGCGCTCCGAGCAGCCCGCAGAAGCGGCGCAGGCTGCCGGGCTGCTCGGGGATCTCCACCGCCAGCAGGGCCTCCCGCTGCTCCCCGAGTTCAGCACGCTCGGCCACGAACAGCAGCCGGTCGAAGTTCATGTTGGCGCCACAGGCCACCGCCACCAGGGTCTGGCCCTGCAGCCCCCGCTCCTGCACGTCGGCCTTCATGCCCGCCACGGCCAGGGCGCCGGCGGGCTCGAGAATGGAGCGCGTGTCTTCAAACACGTCCTTGATTGCGGCGCAGATCGCGTCGGTGTCGACCGTGATCATCCGATCCACGAAGCGGCGCGCCAGATCGAAGGTGAGCTCGCCCACCTCGCGCACGGCCACGCCGTCGGCGAAGAGCCCCACACCCTCCAGGCGCACCCGGCGGCCTGCCGCCAGGGAGCGGGTCATGGCGTCGGCATCCACCGGCTCCACCCCGATCACCGCCACGGCGGGCCAGAGACTCTTCACATAGGCGGCGATCCCGGCGATCAGGCCGCCGCCGCCCACCGCCACGTAGATGGCATCCGGTGGCGTGGAGCACTGGCGCAGGATCTCCAGGGCGATCGTGCCCTGGCCGGCGATCACATCGGGATCGTCGAAGGGATGGATGAAGCTGAGCCCCCGCTCCCGCTGCAGCCTGCGGGCCTCCTCGCAGGCGGCGTCGTAGTTGTCGCCGTGGAGCACCACCTCCGCGCCGCGGGCCGCCACCGAGCGCACCTTCATCTCCGGCGTGGTGACCGGCATCACGATCACGGCTCGGCAACCGAGCCGCTGGGCCCCCAGGGCCACACCCTGGGCATGGTTGCCGGCGCTGGCGGCGATCACACCCCGCCCCAGCTCCTCGCGGCTGAGGGCGGCCATGCGGTTGTAGGCACCGCGCAGCTTGAAGCTGAACACCGGCTGCAGGTCCTCCCGCTTGAGCAGCACCCGGTTGCCCAGACGGGCCGAGAGATTCGGGGCGGGATCGAGGGGGGATTCAATCGCCACGTCGTACACCCTGGCCCGCAGGATCCGCTGCAGGTAATCGCTCGCCGGCGGCAGCGGGGCTGAGAGGTGATCGGCGCTCATCGCACCAGTGTTGCAAGCGAAGCGGCGATCGGTCGCGGTTGTCGCCGTCCGCCGGTGGGCAACCCGTAGATTGGCCACTCCGGGAAGGGAACGGCCATGCATCTGAGCGCGCTGAATCATCCCAATCAGCTGCATGGCCTCTCGATCACCGAGCTGGAAGCGGTGGCCCGCCAGATCCGCGAACGCCACCTGGAGGTGGTGTCCACCAGCGGTGGACATCTGGGTCCCGGGCTCGGGGTGGTGGAGCTCACCCTCGCTCTCTATCAGACCCTCGATCTCGACCGCGACAGAGTGGTCTGGGATGTGGGTCACCAGGCCTATCCCCACAAGCTGATCACCGGCCGATACGGCGATTTCCATACCCTGCGCCAGAAGGGAGGCGTGGCGGGCTATCTGAAGCGCTGCGAGAGCCGCTTCGATCATTTCGGCGCCGGCCATGCCTCCACCAGCATCTCGGCGGCCCTGGGCATGGCTCTGGCCCGTGATCAGCGCGGGGAAGGCTTCAAATGCGTGGCCGTGATCGGCGACGGGGCCCTCACCGGCGGGATGGCCCTGGAGGCGATCAATCATGCCGGCCACCTGCCGAAGACCCGTCTGCTGGTGGTGCTCAACGACAACGACATGTCGATCTCACCGCCGGTGGGCGCCCTTTCCACCCATCTCAACCGCATGCGGCTGAGCAAGCCGGTGCAGTTTCTGCAGGGCAACGCCGAGGAGGCGATACGCAGCCTGCCCTTCCTGCACGGCGAACTGCCCACGGAATTGCAGAACCTCAAGGAGAGCCTGCGGCGCCTGGCGGTGCCCAAGGTGGGGGCTGTGTTCGAGGAGCTCGGTTTCACCTATGTGGGCCCGGTCGACGGCCACGACATCGGCGCCATGATCCGCACCTTCCAGGCGGCCCACCGCGAGGAGGGGCCGGTGCTGGTGCATGTGGCCACCACCAAGGGCAAGGGCTACCCCTACGCCGAGGCCGATCAGGTGGGCTACCACGCCCAGAGCGCCTTCGATCTCACCACGGGCAAGGCCTATCCCTCCAGCAAGCCGAAGCCGCCGAGCTGGAGCAAGGTGTTCGGGCAGACGCTGGTGACGATCTGCGAGCAGGATCCCCGTGTGGTGGGCATCACGGCGGCCATGGCCACCGGCACCGGCCTGGACCTGCTGGAGAAGGCCCTGCCGAAGCAGTACTTCGATGTCGGCATCGCCGAGCAGCACGCCGTCACCATGGCGGCAGGCATGGCCTGTGAGGGCCTGCGGCCCGTGGTGGCGATCTACAGCACCTTCCTGCAGCGCGCCTACGACCAGCTGATCCACGATGTGGGCATCCAGAACCTGCCGGTCACCTTCGTGCTCGACCGTGCCGGCATCGTGGGCGCCGATGGCCCCACCCACCAGGGCCAGTACGACATCAGCTATCTGCGCTCCGTGCCCAACTTCACGGTGATGGCCCCGAAGGATGAGGCCGAGCTGCAGCGCATGCTGGTGACCTCGATCGGCCACTCCGGTCCCTGCGCGATCCGCATTCCCCGGGGAGAGGGAGAGGGGGTGCCGCTGATGGAGGAGGGCTGGCAGCCCCTGCAGATCGGCCGGGGCGAGCTGCTGGCCGATGGCGATGATCTGCTGCTGGTCGCCTACGGCGCCATGGTCGCCCCGGCGATGGCCACCGCCGGGCTCCTGCAGGAGCAGGGGGTTCGTGCTGCGGTGATCAACGCCCGCTTCCTCAGGCCGCTGGATGAGGCGCTGATCCTGCCGATGGCAGCCCGCATCGGCCGGGTGGTCACCTTCGAGGAGGGTGCCCTGGCCGGCGGCTTCGGCGCGGCGGTGGTGGAGAGCCTCAACGACCAGGATCTTCTGGTGCCGGTGCTGCGTCTCGGCATCCCGGACGTTCTGGTCGACCACGCCAGTCCCGACCAGAGCAAGCAGGCCCTGGGGCTCACCCCAGCCCAGATGGCGGCCCGCATTCTTGAGCGCTTCGGCCCGGCGCTGGCCGCCGTGCGGCCGGCTGGTCAGCGGAGCAGCGGCGATGATCGTCGCGCCCCTGTGGTGGCCTGATTCTGCCTGCGCCTTCCGTGCGCTGCCGGGTGCTGGTGGTGGGTGCCGGTCCCGCCGGCGCTGAGCTCTGCCGCCTGCTCGCCCGTGCCGGGATCGCCGTGGTGCTCGCCGAGCGTCTCGCCGATCTGCGTCTGGCGGCCTTCAGCAGCGCTGCGGTTCCCCTCGATGCCCTCGATCGCTTCGGGCTTCCGGCATCCGTGGTGGCGGCCCGCTGGCGTGGCTGGGAGCTTGCCGGTCCCTGGGAGGAGCGGCGCCGCTGGGTCGCCGAGACGCCTCTGGGCGCGGTGCTCGATTTCGGCAGCCTTCGCCAGTGGCTGGTGGAGGAGGCGCGGAGCTGGGGTGCTCAGGTGCTGCTGGGGCACCGGGCCCTCGGCTACGAGGCGCACGGCGACCAGCTGCACACCACGCTTCAGGCTGCCGATGGAAGCAGGCGGCAGGTGGTGAGCGACTGGCTGATCGATGCCAGCGGCCAGGCCCGGGCCCTGCTGGGGGATCCTCCCTCCTGCGGTCGCCGCCATGGGCTGGTGAGCGGGGTGGGCCTGGAATGGCTGATCCGGCTGCCGCGCGAGCACTGGCAGCCCTGGAGTGAGCGGCTGCTGTTCGCCCTCGGCAGCGGCTGGGTGAGCCAGGGCTACGGCTGGGTGTTTCCGATGCAGCAGCCGTGCCTGAAGGTGGGCGTCTGCCGGCTGGAGGATCGGGGCCGTCCGCAGGAACCGCTGGGACCCGTGCTGCAACGGCTGATCAGCCGCCTCTTCCCCGCCTGCCGCAGTGGAGACCTGGAGGTGCTGGATCGCCATGGTGGCCGGATCCGCAGCACCGTCGAGCGGCGCGAGCCCCATCTCCGGGGGCGTCTGATCGCGGTGGGGGACGCCGTGAGCACCGCCAACCTGCTCGGTGGAGAGGGAATCCGCCATGCCCTCACCAGCAGCCGGGTGCTGGCGCCGCTGCTGCTGAACACGCTCGCTCTGGAATCGCAGGGCGCCGCGGCAGCGCCGCGAGCGCGGCTGGCCCGATCGGAGGTGCCTGCAGCAGCAGACCAGCTCGCTGGCTATCCGCTTCTGCTCCGGCGCGCCCTCGGCCGTCGATGGTCGCTGAGCGGGCGCCTGGCCTGCCGCACCTGGCTGGGCCTGCACGATGCCCGTGCCGATGCACGCCTCGAGCGGCTGCTCAGGAGTCTGGAGGGCCAGCCGGCGGAGGCGCTCTCGGACCTGCTCTTCAGCTACCGCTTCGAGCGCTACGGCCTGCGCGCCCTGCCCTACCTGCTGGGTTGGAGCTGAGGGTGTTCCCCTCGGCCTGGGGAGAGCACCGGCCCGCACCGGCCGCACCGGAAGGCACGGCCAGCCTGCCGGGGATCAGAGCACGCCGCGGGAGGCCAGGCCCTGGATGGCGCCCATGCCAAGGATGTGCCCGAGGCTGATCGTGCCCAGCATGGCGCCGTGGCTGAGGCCGCCGAACAGGCTGGAGCTGGGCAGTTGCAGACCCACGTTGGGCTGCTTGATGGTGGCCTTGCCGATGGCGATGGCGATGACATTGGCAACGATCATCACCAGGCCCACCTTCGGCGACCAGGAGATGGAGGCGGGAGCCAGGGCCAGGAGGGGAGCGATCATGGAGGCAGGAGCCGACGCCCTATCTTCCGGGCAGCGGGGCTGCCCCAGGCGACGGCGTAAGACTTGTTCATCCCTCTGCCAGCGCGGGCGGTGGGCTCAGGCGAGCGGGATGGCTCAGCGAGGCTCCGGGCTGCGTGCGGCCCGGAAGCCGAGCAGCACCAGGGCATTGCTGAGCGTGAGGAAGGCCTCGGCTCCGCCGTGCAGCACATCCACATCCGCCAGCTGCCGGCCGAACTGCCGTTCGGCCACCACGGCGGCCACGATCGTGACCGCCACGAACAGGAGCGTGAGCTGAAAACCGAGCAGCGCCAGGCGGGGAAAGCCCTTCACCCGCGACGCCCACCACAGGAAGGCCAGATAGGGCAGCAGCGACAGCACGAACAGCGGTGCTGGATCGATGCCCGCCAGGGCTGCCAGTGGCACGGCGGATGCGCTCATGGCTGCGGCTCGCCGGCCAACGGCGGGGCGGCAACCGGCGTCTCGGCACTGCCGATCGCCTCGCGGAGGCGCTGCTGTCGCAACAGGTTCCAGGCGGCCAGCGCGAGCACGCCATTGCCGATCGTGGTGAGCGCAGCCTGCAGCACCACCAGTCCCCGCAGGCTGTCGGGGTTGTCGTAGAGATGCCAGGTGCAGGCGGCCATCGCACTGCCGAGGGCCGGCAGCATCGCCGCCGCCAGCCATCGCCAGCCCCCTTCGCCGCGCAGCCGCCCGACCTGCTGCACCGCAAGGATGGCGAGAAGCCACTCCAGCACCGAGGTGAGATGAATCCACCAGGTGCCCGCTGACAGGGCGTGCATCCGATCGGAGGGCGAATGGCCGCAATGTACGGACTCTGCGGCCTTAGCGTGTTGATCGCCGCGGCGCGGCGTCGTGACGGGAAGCGGCGGCGACAGGATCTAGGGTCTGCGCGGTCCAGCGGGGGGTGAGGGCTGTGGCGAGCGAAGCGGCCGGTGCCACGGCAGCCCGGGGATCGCAGCGAGGGCACGCCGCCGATGCGGACGCCGGCGCGGCAAGCCAGCCGCCGGGGCGGCCCGCAGCCCGGGTGCTGCTGTGCGGCTACTACGGCGAGCACAACCTCGGCGACGATGCCCTGCTGCAGGTGCTGCTGAGCCAGCTGCCGCAGGGTTGGATCCCCCTGGTCACCGCCCATGATCAGCAGCAGGTGCGCAGCCGCTTCGAGGCGGTCTGGCCGGATCTGCAGACGGTCGATCGCCGCAGCCTCAAGGCCGTGCTCGCTGCGCTGTCGGGCTGTCGTGCGCTGGTGCTCGGTGGTGGCAGCCTCCTGCAGGACAGCACCAGCTTCCGCAGCCTTCTCTATTACGCGGCCCTGATCCTCGCCGCCCGCGCCCGGGGGCTGACGGTGCTGCTGTGGGGGCAGGGTCTCGGTCCGCTGCGCCGCCGACGCAGCCGCCTGCTGGCACGTCTGCTGCTGGCTCAGGCGGATGGCATCAGCTGGCGCGACGCTGCCTCCGCCCGCCTCGCCGCCAGCTGGGGCATGGATGCCGCCCAGGGCAGTGATCCGGTCTGGGCGCTGCCGCCGCTGCACTGGCAGGGGCAGGGCGGCCCGATCGTGCTCTGCTGGCGACCCGTGGCCATGCTCGGCGACGAGGGCTGGCGTCTGCTGCTGCAGGCGCTCGAGGGATTGGCGGAGCGCAGCGGCAGGCCGGTGCAGTGGTTGCCCTTCCACCAGGATCAGGACACGGACCTGCTGGCGGATCTGGATCGTCGCGGCCTTCTGGGCGAGCAGCTCCGGCGCCGCAGCGTGCAGGTTCAGGTCGAGACGCCCGAGCAGGCGATGCAATGCTTCCAGGGGGCCTCGCTGGTGCTGGCGATGCGCCTGCACGGGTTGATCCTGGCGGCTCTGGCCGGCAGCCCCTGCGCCGCCCTCAGCTACGACCCGAAGGTGGCCGCCGCCGCCGAGGCCCTCGGGTGCCCCTGGCTCGACCTGGCCCGGCTCCAGCCGGAGCCATCCGGCGAGGCTGATGACCTGGCGACCAGCTGGGAGGCCCTGCTCGATCGCCCTCTCGCTCCGCTCCGGCGTCAGCAGCTGAGCGCTGACACACGTGTGCATGCCGCGCTGCTGCAGCGGTTGCCCTAACGAGGAGCACCGGGCTGCTGAGCAGACCAGTGCAGCCCATACCTTTGAGCGGGTCCGGGTCGCGGTCCTGAAGGATCGATTCAGAGCAGGGCACCGCTGCGGTCAAGCCTCGCCCAGTCGAGCCGCTGGCCGCTGCTGTTCAAGGCCTCGATGGTCAGCGTGTCCGCGTTGGCATGCAGGGAGGCGAATCCGTAGGTGCTCACGGCTCGGGCGCTGTTGGGACCCGGAACGACCGGGCGAAGGGCGGCCCCGCCGTTGCCCACCACCAGGTAGGTGGTGCCGCCGATCGGTCGGCTGCGTTCGTAGTTGTGGTCGTGGCCGTTGATGTACAGCTGCACGCCATGGCGGCGCAGGTGGGGCGTGAGCCTCCCGATCGCCTCCTGATCGTCTCCATAGAGCCCAGAGGAATAGATCGGATGGTGTCCCACCAGCACCTTCCAGGGTGCGCGGCTGGCCGCAAGAGCCGCCCTCAGCCACGTCATCTGACTGGGCCAGTCGATGTTGCTGTCGTGCATGAAGAACTCCACGGGGCCGCGCCGCAGCGTGTACCAGCGCCCCTTCATGCCGAAGCCCGGGTAGGCGAGCTGGTCAGCTCCGTTGTTGGTGCGGATGTCGTGGTTGCCGAGCACGGCGTGGAACGGCACTCCGGCCTTGAGCAGCTCGCGGTAAGGACGCTCGAACTTGGCGCCGACCTGCCGCATGTCGCCGTGGTCGTAGATGTTGTCGCCGCCCATGATCACCAGATCGACCGGATCGCGACGATGCACGGCCGCCATCGCCGCCCCGTTGGCCAGCTGATGCCGGTCGCCGCTGCCGCTGTCGGCGGTCGCCAGCCAGTGGAGCGTTCCGCTGGAGGCTGACCGCCCCGTCTGGGCTGCGGCACGGGATGCCAGCAGGCCGGAGGCTGAACCCAGGGCCAGATGCAGCAGTCGGCGGCGGCTGAGGGACATCGGCTGCGGCGGAGACGCTGCGCACCACCTTAGGCAGTGCGCAGACCCGGGGACTCGTGTGTGCCGGTCCGGTCATCCGGGTTGGGCTGGCTCAGGCTGCCGGGCCGCGCTGCAGGCGTTGCAGTTCGGCCAGCACCTCCTGGGCATGGCCGGCAGGACGCACCGCCGTCCAGATCGACCGCAGAACTCCCTTCGGATCGATCAGAAACGTGTGCCGCAGCGAGTAGGGCGCCATCCAGGAGCCATAGCGACGGCTCACCTGGCCGCCGGGATCGGAGAGCAGCGGATAGGCCAGCCCCTCACTGCCGCAGAAGGAGGCGTGCGAATTGGGATCGTCGGCACTGATCCCCACCACCTCGGCCCCAGAGCGGTGGAAGGCCGTGAGATCGCGCTGGAATCCACGCGCTTCGAGCGTGCAGCCGCTGGTGAAGTCGCGAGGGTAGAAGTAGAGCACCAGCCAGCCCCCGCTGAAATCCTCCAGCGCCAGGGCGGCCGGCTCCGGGCTGCCCTTGGCATCCGGCCGGACCCCATCGAGACGGAAGGCCGGAGCGGCGGCATCGAGATCAGGCAGGGTGCCGCCCAGGGCCAGCGCGGCCGAGCCACGGCCCTTGTTGCCGAGCGACCCTGCCGGCAGAAGCAGGGCAGCGGGCAGGATCATGGCGCCACGCAGAAAGCTGCGGCGGCCAAAGGAGGCCGTCATCGAAACGGAGGCAGGTTCGGCGAGTCTGGCGTGCTGATCGCCGGCCGGCGTGGCTCCATGAGCGGGCCGATGCGCGTCAACGTCTGGCGCCGTTCAGAGGATGGGATCCGATCAGACCTTGGCGAGATTGACGCCCAGCTCGCGGGCGTAGGCACCGAGACCCTTCTTCTGGATGGTCTTGAGGGCACGGGTGGAGACGCGCAGCTTCACGAAGCGGTTTCCCTCGGTCCACCAGAGGCGGCGCTCCTGAAGGTTCACCTGCTGGAGCTTCTTCGTGCGCACATGGGAGTGGCTCACGGCCATGCCGTTGTTGGCGCGCTTGCCGGTGAGCTGACAGACCCGGGACATGACGGAGAGGCTGGAGAACAGAACGGCTGCGCAGACCCCGGAGGACAACGCCACAGCGATTCCAACTTACCAAACACCCTCCAGCCGCTCACCGTCGGCGCCGAACCAGAGCTCATCGCGCCGCTCCCAGCACACCTGCAGGCTGTCCGGCAGCTGCTGCCCGGAGGGCAGCAGCATCCGCAGCGGCCCACGGGATGTCTCCAGCCAGCAGAGCTGCTGGGCTCCCCACCACTCCCGCCGCAGGAGCCGTGCCGCCAACCCTTCACCCTGGCTCGGCCGCAGATGTTCCGGCCGCAGGGCCAGCTGGCGGCCTCCCTCCTGTGGCAGCAGGTTGATCGCGGGTCGCCCCAGAAAACAGGCCACGAAGCGATTGACAGGCCGCTCGTAGAGCTCCCTTGCCGTTCCCACCTGCTGGAGCCGCCCGTTCTGCAGGATCGCCAGCCGATCGGCCATGCCGATCGCCTCCTGCTGGTCGTGGGTCACGTAGAGCACCGGAGGGCCGTTGCCGCAGAGCAGACGGCGCAGCTCGGGGCGCAGCTCCTCCCGCAGCTGTGCATCGAGGTTGCTCATCGGTTCATCGAGCAGCACCAGCCTCGGCTGGCGCAACAGGGCTCGTGCCAGAGCCACCCGTTGCCGCTGGCCGCCGGAGAGCTGGGCCGGTCGCCGCTGGCGCAGCTCCGAAAGCTGCAGCAGTTCGAGTGTCGCCCCGATCCGCTGCTCGCGCTCCCGCGCCGGCACGCCCCGCAGGCGCAGGCCGAGTTCCAGGTTGCCCAGAACGCTGAGATGGGGGTAGAGCGCGTAGCTCTGGAACACCATCGCCACCCGGCGGCTTCCCGGCGGCTGCTCGGTGATGTCGTCGTTGCCGAGCAGGATGCGCCCCTGGCTCACCGGATCGAGCCCCGCCAGCAGTCGCAGGGTGGTGGTCTTGCCGCAGCCGCTCGGGCCGAGCAGCGCCAGGCATTCGCCCGGGGCCACCGTGAGGGTCAGCTCCTGGAGCAGGGGGCGCTCGGCCACACGCCGGCCGATGCCGAGCAGGCGAAGCTCCTCACCCCCTGCCTGCGCCGGGCCGGAGGCAGGGAACGGTTGCCCCGTCGTGGCGCTGGGCATGGTGCTCATCCTTTGACCGCTCCCTGGGTGAGGCCGTTCACGATCGAGCGCTGGAAGACCAGCACCGCCAGCAGCAGCGGCAGGCTGCCGAGCACCGTGGCAGCCGCGAACGCTCCGTACGGAACGGTGAACAGCGAGGAGCCCGCGATGCGGGCGATCGCCGGTGGCAGCGTCAGCAGCTCCGGCCGGCTGATCCAGGTGAGGGCCACGGGGTATTCGTTCCAGCTGAACAGGAACACCAGGATCGCCGTGCTGCCCAGGGCGGGCGCCAGCAGGGGCAGCAGCACGTGGCGCAGCCGGGCTGTCTGGTGCAGACCCTCCAACCGGGCGGCATCCTCAAGATCGGCAGGAAGATCGGCGAAGGCGGCACGCAGCAGCAGCACCGCCAGCGGCAGGTTGAGCGCGCTGTAGGGGAGGCTGAGGGCCAGGAGCTGGTTGCCGAGGCCGAGCGAGCGCGCCAGCTGCAGCAGCGGCAGGAACAGCAGCACGGTGGGAAAGATCGCCGCGGCCAGCAGCGCCAGCACGGTGGCGAAGCGGAGGCTGCCGCGCTGCTGCTGCAGCCCGTAGGCACAGGGAATGGCCAGGGCCAGGGTGAGCGCCGTGCTGACCGCCCCGACAACGGTGCTGTTGAACAGATGGCGCCAGAAGGGTGGATCGGCCTCGAGCAGCTGGCGGTAGTTGCTCAGCGTCCAGAAGCCGCCGGCCGCCACCGCCTGCGGATCCACCAGGGCCTCAGGGGTGACCAGGGAGCTGTAGAGCTGCCAGAGCAGCGGGGCCAGGCTCCAGAGCAGCAGCAGGGCTCTCATCGCGCCAGCTCCCGGGTCCCGGCGGGGGTAGGGGCGGGTCGCCGCAGCAGCAGCCAGCCGAGCAGGGTGAGCAGGGCCACCAGCATAAACGTGGCGAGCACCACGGTGGCGCTGTAGCCGAAATCGAGGAAGCGCATCGCCTGCAGATAGGCGTAGAGGGCCAGGCTCTCAGTGCTGCCGGCGGGTCCTCCGCGGGTGAGCACCTGCACCAGATCAAACACGCCCAGGGCCTGGGCCATCCGGAAGACCAGCGCCAGGGTGATCCAGGGCGTGAGCAGCGGCAGGGTCAGGCGCCAGAGGATCTGGATCCTTCCGGCTCCCTCCAGCCGCAGACTCTCCTCCAGCTCCGCCGGGATCGACTGCAACCCCGCCAGGAGCAGCAGTGCCACGAACGGCGTGCACTTCCAGACATCGGCCAGCACAACGAACAGCCAGGTGCTGGCAGGGGAGGTGAGAAAGCCATGCGCCGGCAACCTCAGCGCCTGAAGCAGGGCGTTGAGCGGACCGTAGGGATCGTTGTAGATCCAGCGCCAGCCCAGCGCCAGCACGGT
>Ga0172371_10010258_pt1 | contig 12687 bp, 14 predicted proteins | sample Lak12m_FD_114543 | JGI IMG/M metagenome (GOLD analysis project Ga0172371, IMG submission 114543) | Freshwater microbial communities from Kabuno Bay, South-Kivu, Congo - kab_022012_12m | ecosystem: Environmental > Aquatic > Freshwater > Lake | place: Democratic Republic of the Congo: South-Kivu... | reverse complement strand
TTCCTCCAGTACATCTACGGCGAGTTCAAGCTCGTACCCATATGCATGGGCTACCAGGACCTTGAGACCAGCCGCGAGGTCGCAGAGGCAATCCACAAGGCCGCGAATGGTAAGAACGTGGTCATCCTAGCCTCAACGGACCTGACCCACCAGGAGACCCAGAAGTCAGCCAACGCGAAGGATAGGATGATCATCGACGCCGTGCTGTCCATGGACGAGGAGCGGCTCCAGAGGGTGGTGCACGAGAACAGGTTAACCACATGCGGGTACGGCCCAGTCTCGGCCGCGCTGGTCGCCTCCAAGCTTAGAGGCGCCAAGGCAGCGGAACTGCTTTCATACTACACAAGCGGAGACATTATAGGAGACTACAGCGGCGTCGTGGGCTACGCCGCGGTCAAGGTAACAGAGTAGTGACTGGGATGCAGGCAGAGGCGACGGCACCGGGGAAGATGATACTCTTTGGGGAGCATAGCGTCGTGTACAGGGGCCCCGCCGTGGTTCTAGCCATAGACCGGCGGGCCAGGGTCCTGGCTCAGAAGAGGAACGATAAGAAGATATTCATAGACGCCGACAACTTGGGGTTCAGCGGCTACTTCGAGGACGACATATACTACCCCGTGCACGGCAAGGCGTGGAGGGGCCGTAACTTGGCCGCCATCAATGTAGCCACCAAGAAGACCATGGAGTACATGGGGGCGGAGGGCGGCGTCAACATGAAGGTGAGGTCCATGATACCCATAGCGGTGGGCCTCGGAAGCTCGGCAGCCATATGCGTCGCCACAGTAGGCGCCGTTCAGCAGCTTTTCGACGCGAACCTGTCCAAGGATGTGATATCCAACTTGGCGTTCGAGGGCGAGACCATTATCCACGGGAAGCCCAGCGGCGTAGACAACAACGTGAGCACATTCGGCGGCGTCTTGAGCTTCGACAGGACCATGGGCCTCAAACACTACAAGATGGAGGGCACCATGCCCTTCATCATCGGCGACACTCGGCGCAAAAGGTCTACCCGGATGATGGTGGAGAACGTGGCTGCCCTCAAGGAGAGGAACCCGGAGATCATGGATGACATCCTCGCCTCGATGGCCGACCTGTCCACCAGAGGACTGGACGCGCTGCTGGCAAAGGACCTCCCCAAGATTGGGGACCTCATGAACATCAACCACGGCCTCCTATCAGCCATCGGTGTCTCGACGATGAAGCTGGAGAGCCTTATCCACACTGCCAGGAAGAACGGGGCCCTGGGCGCCAAGCTCACGGGGGCGGGCGGCGGGGGCTGCATGATAGCCGTGGCCGAGGAGAAGGACCTGTCAAGCGTCGAGAGGGCCATCAGGCTGAGGAAGAGCGAGTCCTACCGCGTCACCCTAACGGACAGGGGCGTCGAGAGCAGGTGGGTTGAGGACGAAAATGCGGATTCTTAAGCTGGGCGGCAGCGTAGTCACGGTCAAGGATAAGCCCTTCACACCGGACACAGGAAACATCAAGAGACTGGCGGAGGAGGTAGCCTCGTCAGGGCCCCAGCCTCTGATCATCGTCCATGGCGGGGGCAGCTACGGTCACCCGGTCGCCAAGGAGTACAGTATAAGCGGAGGCTACAAGGAGCATAGACAGCTCCCCGGGTTCTCCAAGACCCACCAGGCGATGGTGGAGCTGAACAGGATAATAGTGAACGCCCTACTTGACGCGGATGTACCCGCCTTCAGCCTCTCCCCATCATCCTTCATCGCGACAGAGGCGAAGAGAATAACCAGCGTGGACACATTCATAGTCAAGGCTCTGCTCAGCTCAGGGATGGTGCCCGTGCTTTACGGCGACGCGGTCGTAGACACCCAGCAGGGCTTCGCCATACTGTCGGGGGACCAGCTCGTAACAAGGCTGGCTTACTCACTCAAGGCGGAGAGGATAGTGATGGGCTCCGACTTGGACGGGGTGTACACGGCGGACCCCAAGCTTGTGAAGGAGGCCCGCCTCATACCTGTGCTCTCCCCGAGAGAAATGGAGGGCATGGTCAAGATCGGCGAGGCCCTCAACACCGATGTGACGGGGGGTATGCTGGGTAAGGTCAGGGAGGCCGCCGACGCGGCGGAGGCCGGCGTCGATGTGGTTCTGGTCAACGCGGGAAAGCCTGGGCGAGTCAGAGCCGCCCTCCGCGGGGAAAAAGTAATTGGCACAGTCCTCACAGTGTGATACCATGAGCGGCATAGAGACCCGTAAACTAAAACACATCAGGGTCAGCCTCGAGGAGAACGTGGAGGGAGACATAGGCACGGGCCTCCAGGACGTGAGGCTCATCCACAGGGCCCTGCCCGAGATCGACCTCAGCGATGTCTCCACGGAGGCCACCCTATTCGGCAAGAGGCTCAGCGCGCCGCTCATCATCAGCGCCATCACAGGCGGCTCAGACAAGGCGAAGCGTATCAACGAAGTGTTAGCCACTGTGGCGGAGGAGAAGGGCATCGGGATGGGCGTGGGGAGCCAGCGGATAGCCCTGGCTCAGCCCAAGACGGCTCACACGTTCTCGGTCGTAAGAGAGAAGGCCCCCACCACCTTCATCATGGGGAACATCGGCTGCCCGCAACTGAACCTCGGCTGGGGCGTGGAGGAGGCCAGGCGATGCGTGGACATGGTGGACGCAGACGCCCTCGCCATCCACATGAACCCCCTCCAGGAGGCCGTGCAGGTGGGCGGGGAAACCAACTACAGCGGAATCCTGAGAAAGGTCGAGGAGATAACGTCGTCCCTCGAAGTACCCGTCGTCATGAAGGAGACGGGCTGCGGCGTCTCCCACGGGGACGCCGCGAGGATGGAGGCGGTTGGGGCCAGAGGATTGGAGGTGAGCGGCGTCGGAGGGACCAGCTGGTCCGCGGTTGAGCACCACATAGCCAGAGAGGTGGGCGAGAAGCGGCAGGAGTACCTGGGCTCGGCCCTGTGGAACTGGGGCATACCCACGGCCGTGAGCGTCGTCGAGACCAGCAGTGGAACCAGCCTGAAGATCATCGCCTCGGGTGGACTGAGGACGGGGGCCGACGTGGCCAAGTCCATCGCGCTCGGTGCAGACGCGGCGGGGATGGCCAAGCCCTTCCTCATCAAGGCCGTGGAGGGCCACGAAGCGTTGAGCGAGCACGTGGACAACCTGGTCCAGGAGCTGAGGGTCGTCATGTTCCTGGTGGGCGCCAAGGACCTACGCGAGCTCCGGAAGGTGCCGGTCCTGATTCTGGGCCGCACCGCCGAGTGGCTGAGGCTCAGAGGCTTCAGCGTAGAGGAGTACGCCAGAAGGTAAACAAACTTTTATCAGGCGGCCCCTGGTCATTCAGTGGAACGGGGATCAGTTTGAAGTGGGAGCAGGAGATCAAGAGGCAGCTGGCCGAGAACGCCGAGAAGATAGACGAGTTCATATACGATGAGATACGAGGAGACAGACCCGCGGCACTCTACGACGCCTCACGCCACCTAATCAAGGCGGGAGGTAAGAGGCTCAGACCTTACCTGACGGTAAAAACCTGCGAGGCCGTTGGGGGCGACCCCGCGGAGGCGGTGCCCTACGCCGCCGCCCTCGAGGTTCTCCACAACTTCACCCTGGTCCACGACGACGTCATGGACCACGACGACTTCAGGAGAGGACACCCCACGGTCCACAAGGTGTACGGCGTACCCATGGCCATTCTGGCCGGCGACCTCCTCTTCGCCAAGGTCTACGACATCGTGGCCAAGCACGCGCCCCGGAACATGCGGCCCGCCGACATCGTCAGGTGCTTCGACAAGATCACCGAGGCGACCCTCATCCTCTGCCAGGGTCAGGCCCTCGACATGGAGTTCCCTGACGCCAAAGACGTCTCAGAGGACGAGTACATATCCATGGTTAGCGCCAAGACCAGCGCACTCTTCAAGGCCTGCGCGGGGGTTGGCGCAATAGTGGGAGGAGCCCCCGACGCCCATGTCGAGGCGCTCGGTAAGTTCGCGTGGGACGCAGGCATCGCTTTCCAAATAATAGACGACGTCCTGGGGCTGACAGCCGACGAGGAGAAGCTGGGCAAGCCCGTGGGAAGCGACGTGAGGGAGGGAAAGAAAACCCTCATCGTCATCCACGCCCTCGCACACGCGAAAAAGAAGCAGAAGGATATATTGCTGAGGGCCCTGGGCGTCGAGGACGCCGACGACGACGCAATATCCAAGGCCGTAGAGTCTCTAAGCGCCTCAGGCTCGATACAGTACGCTAAGGACACGGCCAAGAGGTACATGGACAGCGCCTACACCATGCTCGACAGGCTACCCGACAGCGACGCTAAAAACGACCTCAGAGCCCTCGTGGACTACTTCGTCAACCGCGAGTACTAGGGAAACGGATAAATGACCTCCGAGTCTTCAATTCACGGGACCAGACGTGTCCACGAGTGACGAAGAGATCAGGGCAGCCGCCACAAAGTACGCGGCCCACAACGCCTCCATGTTCGAGGGCAAGGCCCAGCCCGGCTCAGTCATAGGCAAGCTGATGGCCGAGTACCCTGAACTCAAGCAGCGCGTCAAGGAGGCCATGCCCATCATTCAGCAAGCCATAAGAGAGGTGAACTCGTGGACGCCTGAGCGGCAGCAGAGCTTCATAGAGGAGAACTACCCGGAGCTGCTGGACCGGAGGAAGGTGCAGGAGGAGAAGAAGCTGCTCCCGCCTCTGGAGAACGTGGACGCCTGGCCCATGGTGAAGACCAGGTTCGCCCCTAACCCGGACGGCGCGCTGCACCTTGGCTCAGCTGAGCCCATAATCTTCTGCGACGAGTACGCAAAGATGTACGGCGGCCACTTCATCCTCAGGTTCGAGGACACCAGCGCGGAGGTCAAGCCCCCTATCCCCGAGATGTACGACGCGATAGTGGAGGACCTTGAGTGGCTTGGAGTCAAGATAGATGAGAAGTACATCCAGAGCGACAGGCTCCCCATCTACTACGAGTACGCTGAGAAGCTCCTGGGCATGGGCAAGGCGTACGTGTGCACCTGCGAAGTTGAGGTCTTCAAGGAGCTGTACATGGCGAGCAGGCCCTGCCCGTGCAGAGAGCTTCCCCCGGAGGAGCAGCTCAGGCGCTGGAGGATGATGCTGGACGGCGGATACGAGAAGGGTGAGGCAGTCGTTAGGGTCAAGACGGACCTGGATCACCCCAACCCGGCGATAAGGGACTGGCCCGCGCTCCGGATAAGCGATCATCCCCACCCGCTCCAGGGCACAAGGTACCGCGTGTGGCCGCTTTACAACTTCAGCTGCGGCCTGGACGACCACCTAATGGGGGTCAGCCACGTCATCCGAGGCAAGGAGCACGACGTAAACTCCATCAGGCAGCACTGGCTCCAGAGACACCTGGGGTGGAGGAGCCCGGAGGTCGTCAACGTGGGCCGCCTCGGCTTAGAGGTGGGCATCCTCAGCAAGAGCAAGATGAGGCGAGGCATCGAGGAAGGCACGTACTCGGGGTGGGACGACCCCCGCCTGGGAACCCTGAGGTCGCTCAGAAGGAGAGGACTACAGCCCGAGGCGATAAGGGCCATCATGATCCAGGTGGGCCCCAAGCCTGTTAACGTCACCATCAGCTGGGACAACATAGCAGCGGAGAACAGGAGGCTAATCGAGCCCACCGCTGACAGGTACTTCTTCGTCAAGGACCCCGTCAGACTCGTGGTAACAGGAGTACCCGAGCCTCAGGTTGCCCGCCTGCCGCTGCACCCTGATCACCCTGAGCGAGGAACCAGAGACTACACTTTGACCCCAGTTTACGAAAAGCTAAGCATCAGCATATCGGGTGACGACTTGGAGAGACTTGAGGTCGGAGGGATGGCACGGATCATGGGCGTCATGAATGTAGAGTTCGTGTCAATTGGACGCGAGTTAGTTGAAGCAAAATACCACTCGCACGACTATCAGGTGGCCCGTGAGGCTCAGGCGCCATTCATCCACTGGCTTCCTGAGGGCGAGGGCGTTGAAGGCGTCGTCGTGATGCCCGACGCGTCGAAGGCCCTCGGATTGGTCGAGGCGAGGTGCCTGAAACTAGGCGTAGACGAGATGATCCAGTTCGAAAGATTCGGTTTCTGCCGCGTGGACTCGGCTGATCCCTTCGTCGCCTACTACACGCACAAGTAATTCACATGATTCTGTTAACGGGCGGAACGTTTAAGAAGGAACGAGATTGTATGGGTATGTACCCTGAGGGAAATGATATGTCAAGAAACGTAGATCCTTCGAAGCCCTTCTACGTCAGGTTCGATGTACCTAAAGAGGTCGCGGATGCGGCTTACGAAGCTCTCAAGATAGCGTCAGAGACGGGAAAGATAAGGAAAGGCACCAACGAGGCCACAAAGAGTATCGAGAGGGGCAAAGCCAAGCTCGTGCTCATAGCCGAGAACGTCCAGCCGCCGGAGATCGTGGCGCACCTGCCGCTCCTCTGCGAGGAGAGGAAGGCCACATACGTCTATGTCCCGGACAAGAACAAAATCGGTGAAGCCCTAGGCATCACCGTGAGTTCAGCGGCGGCCGCGATAGAGGAGACCGGCGACGCTGAGGGCCTTGTCGCCGAGATCATAAAGAAAGTCCAGGAACTAGTGAAGTAGGATGAGCCAAGATTCTGACTTACTTACACCAGCCACGGTCATCCAGATACTGGGAAGGACCGGGTTGACGGGCGAAGTCATGCAGGTAAGAGTCAGGATCGAGGAAGGCAGAGACAAGGGACGCATCATCACACGCAACGTTAAAGGCCCCGTGAGGATCGACGACACGCTGCTTCTGCGCGAGACTGAGCGCGAGGCAAGGAAGATCAGGTAGGTGAACCGTGATGCCTCAGACCCACAAGTGTAGTTTCTGCGGTAAGGATATCGCCCCAGGCACGGGCATAGGGTTCGTGAGGAGAGATGGTAGGGTCCTCAGGTTCTGTGGCTCCAAGTGCCGGAAGAGCACACTGGTCATGCATCGTGATCCACGGAAGTTTAAATGGACAGCGGCCTGGAACCTTAAGCAGCGTTAATCTAGCTCATAGACATCTATTTTCTATACTATTTTATTTAGTGGAAATTATATGTCACATTATATAAATTAATGATAAATTTAGTTGTGAGTGAGGGTAACGCATATAATCCCTCGACCCAACCAACTACATGGGGGTTACTTGTTAAACATCCCTAATGAGCTGCAGAAGTACGTGGTCCTCACAGATAACGGGGACCAAGTAGATCGGTTCAAGTGCCCCGTACCTGGATGTGACTACGTGACGCGCCTCGGCCCAGGCGCCCTCAAGATGCACATGATCCTCAGAGCTGACCCTAAGGTACCCACGAGGTACGACCAGGGGCATGAGGAGTACTTAAAAAACAACATGGTCCTAGACCAAGAACAGATAAAGATGCTCTCGGACTACCCGCGTAAGGAACTGGGGACCTAGCCGGTGAGATGTTCTCCCTTTTTTATTTTAACCGTTAAATCCATATCGTAGCCCACCCATCCCTAGCCCAATGTACCAAGAGACTCTAGTCATCCTCAAACCCGACGCCCTAGAGAGGAACCTTGTAGGCACTATTGTAAAATACTATGAGGAAGCCGGCCTCAAGGTCCTAGACATGAAGTTCTACGAGAAGATCGACAGAGCCCAAATGAAGAAGCACTACCCCGACTCGATGGCCATGTCCATCGGCCTAAAAGCCCAGAAGGCTGTGCCCTCGATCAAGGACCCTGAGGCCCAAGGGAAGAAGGTGCTGACGAACCTGAGGAAGTACTTCAGCCGCGGACCTGTCCTAGCCATAAGGATCGGTGGTGAAGACGCAATATCTGAGGTTCGTAGGGTGACTGGGTACACCGACCCGGCTACGGCTGAGAAGGGAACCGTTCGGGGCGATCTTGGAGTGGACAGCATAGGGACGAGCACAGCGGAGGGGAGGGCCGTCGAGAACCTCGTCCACGCCTCAGGAAACAAGGAGGAGGCTGAGGCCGAGTTCAGGCTCTGGCTTCCCTAGCGCTCAACTTTCCCAGAGATGAAGTCCTCCACCCACTGGTGAGCCTGGTCGTCCGGCACCTGCTTGGGCGGATGCTTGAAGCTGTAGCTGCTTATGCCCAGCAGGGGCCCACCTATGCCCCTATCTAATGCTACCTTCGTCGCCCTGATGGCGTCTATAACTACACCCGCGCTGTTGGGGCTGTCGTTCACCACAAGCTTAGCGTCCAGTATGATGGGTAGGTTGCCGAAGCTATGGCTGTTGACCCTGATGTAGCAAACCTTGTGGTCGCCCAGGAAGGGCACGTAGTCACTTGGCCCGATTCTGGTGGGCACATCGTACGGTATGAGGCTCTGCACGGCCTCAGTCTTGCTCACCCTCTTGGTCTTGAGCCGGTTCTCGACGGTCATGTTCTCGAAGTCCGTGTTGCCGCCGATGTTCAGCTGGTACGTGGAGTCGAGGAGGACGCCCCTGTCATAGAAGAGCCTGGCTATGACCCTGTGGAGTATGGTGGCGCCGACCTGGCTCTTGATGTCGTCCCCGGCCACGGGCAGCCCCGCGTCTGTGAACTTCTTGGCCCACTCGGGCCTGCTGGCTATGAACTCTGGGATGCAGTTGACGAACGCGCATCCCGCGTCCAGACAGGCTTGGGCGTAATACTGTGTGGCCTTAGCGCTCCCCACGGGCAGATAGTTGATGAGCATGTCGGCCTTGGACTCCCTGAGCACCTCGGTCACGTTCACAGGCTCCAGGCTCTTATCCGCGTGGAAGCTCTCGAACATGTGGGGGGCCACCCCGTCCATTATGGGCCCAGGTTGAACTATGACGCCGGTCTCGGGGACGTCCGCGAACTTGGCGCAGTTGTTGGGGTGGGCCCAGATGGCCTCGCTGAGGTCCTTACCTATCTTTTGCCTGTTTACCTCGAATGCGGCCACGAACTCCACGTCTCTTATGTGGTAGTCACCGAAGTAGACGTGCATCACCCCCGGGACGGCCTCGTCGCGTTTAGCGTCCTTGTAGTACTCTATGCCCTGTATCAGTGCGGAGGCGCAGTTCCCCACACCCGTGATGGCTACTCTGATGCCCAAACCTGTCCGTCTCCCTGATAGGAGACGTATCGCCTCGCTGCCCCTTTAAGAGTTTCCAATCAGAGCCAGCCGCTTAGCTGCATAAACTGGGCCTCGTGCAGGGCCTGGAAGACCCTCACGGTCTCCTTGGGTGTGAGCCGGCACCTGAGCCTACCCCTGAGGAAGGGCAGGGCCTTGGATGCCTGCTTTATCACGTGGACCTTGGTCCAGGTTACCTCCACCTGCGCAGGGTAGGTGCCTGAGCCCATGAAGGCGTATGGGTCCCTGTGGATCATGGGCTCCGAGGACGCCTTGAACGGCCCCATGAGGCTACCGTTGCTAAGGTTGCAGAGGAAGACCGGGTCGCCAATCTTTATGTTTTTCACCTGGTCCCAGAACCTGCTATTGTTCCCGAAGAGGCCGTTCCGGAGACACTCACGCTCCGTGGCGTCGCTGCAGTAGAACAGGTAGCTCACATGATCAGCTTCGGCGCCCCTCTTTATTTATCATTTTCACCTAAAAATAACTAAAAGGGTGGCACCCTAATGAAAGGGTGGGCCTCAGCTGGTCCTCTTGTAGTACCCCGGCCTAGGCGAGTATATGGTCCCGTCCTTCATTAGTACGCCGACCAGGCGGGCTCCCTCGGACCTAGTTATCCCGTGCTCGCTCTGCAGAGACTCGAACAGCTCATCGTCCCTGACGCTGCCGCTGACCCTCTCCATCTCGCCTACAACCTGGAGCACCTTCTGCAGCTGGTTCTGGAGGCTCCTCGGCTTACCCGTGTACAGGATGTCTATGTCTATCTGGCCCGTGGACACGTCTATGCCCACCTGCTCCAGGCTCTTCTGCATCAGGTTGATGGTGGCCTCGGCGTCCTCCACGGTTATCTCCTTCCTGAGGTGGGCCCTGGCCCTGGCCTCGGCTAGCCTGACGAGGCTCTCAAGCTGCCGCGCCGTTATGGCCACGGCCGCGGCTTCGCCGCCCTCGATGCTGGCGTTCCTCATCTTCACGTAGAAGTCCTTGAACCGCTCAACGACCTCGTCCGTGATGGCTGGCTTGATCTTCTTGGCGTAGCTGACGTACTTCTTGAGCAGCTCCACTGTGAGGGGAGGCTCGCCGCTTGTTAGCACCCTGTGCAGGTTCAGGATGTGCTCCGCCATGTCGGCGTCTCTGGAGTTGTCCGGCTGATCCTTTAGGATGAATATAAGGTCGAACCTGCTCAGGATGGTTACAGGTAGGTTGATGTTCTGGGCGATTGTCTGGTAGGGGTTGTAGCGGCCGAGGGTGGGGTTTCCTGCGGCCAGGATGCTGGTCCTCGCGTTGAGGGTGGCCACGATGCCTCCCTTGGCGATGGGCACTATCTGCTGCTCCATGGCCGGGTGTATGGCGCCGCGGTCCTCCTCCCTCATCTTGTCGATCTCGTCGATGCAGCAGATCCCTTTATCGGCTAGGACGAGGGCGCCGGCCTCCAGTATGAAGTTTCCTGTGCCTCCCTCCTTCACGACGGCCGCCGTGAGACCCGCGGCCGTGCTTCCCCTGCCCGTGGTCATGATGCCTCTAGGCGCCGCCTTGGCGGCGAAGCTGAGTATCTGGCTCTTGGCTGTACCTGGGTCACCCACCAGAAGAACGTTGATGTCCCCCCTGATCCTCATATCCTCCAGCTCCTTCAGGACGCCTCCGAAGAGGAGGTACAGGACGGCTTCCTTGATGTGCTCGTTGCCGTAGATGCTGGGGGCTATGCTGTTCATGAGCTTCTGGTGTATCCAGGGGTCCCGGGAGAGCTCAAGGATCTCTTCCTCCTCATCTGGAGTAATCTCAAGGAGCTCCATCTCCCTTCCGCTCACCTCGGCGTAGCTGGCGTCAACCTGAAGGTCGAATGTGCGGAGCTCCCCTCCGCGGCCGTACCTCGGCAGGAGCTTGATGAAGCCCGTCAAGGTGATCCTGTCCCCGGGGCGGACAAAGTCAACGAGGTCGTCCTTGAGCTCTATGTTGAGGGACCTGGGGAGCTGGCCCGGCGGCAGGTCCTCGGGCCGCTCCTGTATGCTGACGGTCTGGCAGTCTATGAACACGGACTCCTTGGGCACAAGCTCGAAGCCCTTCCTGTTGTCGCAGGCTATGCACTTCTGGGGCCTCACCAGGATCTGGCCGCTCTGCTCTATGTGGTTGAGCTCGCCGCAGGCGGGGCACCTGAACGTGGCCTTCACCACCATCGGTGTCATGGATGACGCCCTAACGATGATGCCGCTCACCATGATCAGCCTGCCTACGTGGTCTGACCCTATGCGGCGGAGGGGTGTAGCCGCCGGCAGGTTCCTGTAACGGACGTTCACCCTGTTGAGGCTTTCAGCGAACATGGGGTCTCTGGTGCGGAGCTTCCCCCTGACCACCGAGCTGAAGATGGATGTGAGGCTCTCAGGGTCCTCCAGGATGGCTTTGGCCAGGTCCATGTCGTAGCTGTATATGTCGGTGAAGTCGATGATGAGGCTCTTTGAGCCCTTCACTACCATCTCGCTTATGTACTGGTCGTACTTGAAACGCTTCTGCCCGTCGAGGAAGTCCTCAATGAACCTGGTGAAGGCTTCCTCAAAAGTGTCCAGCCGAGCCATAGCTTACTCCCCAAGCCCCCGTATATCTTCTCTCCAGGCCGAGATCAGTCGGTGAACAACATCGTATAATTGCTCCTCCTCTTTCTGGAGGGGGGAGGTCGGTGAATCTGCCTCGGCTGAGGCCATCCTGGCTATGCGGCCTATCCTGCTCTCCAGGACATCCCTGAACCTTGCCCTCATGCGGATAAGGTCGGGCGCCTTATCTTTATCCAGCTTAGCCAGGTTGAAGCTCTGGTAGGCCCTGGAGTAGAAGTTGTCAGGCAGGGGGCCCGGGGGCCCAGCTGGGTTCAACCGCTCCTTGAAGTGGACCTGGGTCCACTCCGTCTGCGATAGAGGGTCCTCGCCGTACTCCGCTAGACCGGCTTCAACCAGCTCCTTGGCTGCCCAGAACCACGTGGTGAACTCGCGGCCTTCCTCTGTTGGCGGGATGCTCACGCCGGGCGTGTTTATCGCAGGTATCTTCTTTGTTGCCCGGCAGGTGATTTGGCGTGTCTCGTAGTTTAGGTGGGCTACCTTGGAACTCATTGGGTGACTCTAAGCCATTGACAATCATATAGCACAATTCTTGCAGCCCATGAGGGCAACTTTTTTGGATCTATGGTTAATGAGAGTGTCAGCCTTAAATGACGCGGTTACATGGATGCATCAATGCAGTCCAAGCTCCGCGAAGACCCCGGCGTCGCTTCCATGGCAGAGACGGTCCGAGAGCTCACCGGAAACCCTAGGGTCAAGGCCATGGTCGATGAACGCATGGATGAGTTCCGCAGAGTCCACGGGATGGACTCACAGAAATGGTACGAGGAACTCGTCTACTGCTTGTTGACGGCGTACAGCAGCGCCCTCATGGGGCAGAGGTGTGTTGAAGCCTTGTGTCGCGGGGGAACAATCATGGAGGGAGATTTGGTGGACGTCCAGGCCTGCCTTGTCGGCGAGGGCCACAGGTTCGCGAACACGCGAGCCGAGTACATCTACAAGACGAGGCACCTGGCCCCCCAAATCAAGTCTATCATCCAGGGCTTCGGTGGCAGCGCCGAGGCGCGCGAGTGGCTTGTGGC
>Ga0172371_10010257_pt1 | contig 12688 bp, 13 predicted proteins | sample Lak12m_FD_114543 | JGI IMG/M metagenome (GOLD analysis project Ga0172371, IMG submission 114543) | Freshwater microbial communities from Kabuno Bay, South-Kivu, Congo - kab_022012_12m | ecosystem: Environmental > Aquatic > Freshwater > Lake | place: Democratic Republic of the Congo: South-Kivu... | reverse complement strand
TTGCAATGTATTACACCTAAAACCAACCTTTCCTTGTAGGGTGTCGTTTATCGTGTAAGGATAAACACCAAAGTCTGTTGTTATAACTGGTGTACCTGAGAGCATGGCTTCTACATGAACTCCGCCAAAACACTCTATGTACTCCGTTGGGGCAAATAGAGCCTTAGCGTGAGACATTAGTTTCTTTCGTTTGTTGACATCTGCATAACCCACATATTCCCAATTAGAATCGTGGAGAATGGTATATTCCTGTGGGTCGTTATCTCTAAGTGAACCATCTGGTTGAACAAAAGCTCCTTGTCCTGCAAAGATTAGTTTGTCTCCCGTAGCCTTAGTTGCTTCGTAGGCTATTAACACACCCTTACGTTTTATCATCCTACCAACAAAGAGAAAGTAATCTTCTTTTTTATCTGAAAACTCAATATCCCCTGGGTCAAAGTAATTAGGTATTACCCTGTCATAGAACGAACCATTTACAGAGGCATAAGGATGGTCAGAACCATAAGTGAAGTTCTGGATATATGGACTTTCAAAACACCTAAACATCTCCTGGCAACTACCACGATATCCGATACCAGACTCGCATTTCAGAAATAATCCAGTTCCATCAGCCACAGGTTTGTGATAACTACCCTGGGTACAAAGTAAGAAGTCATCAGGTTTCTTAATCTCATTTATCTTGGCAATGGCATTGGCATAGAATTTTAGAGTTGATGGTTTTCTCTCAGAGTTTAGGTCATGTCTAAAGTCTTGTGATTTCCAATCATACCCCAATTCAAAGAGATTATTTCCATCACCATAGTCACGAGCAATATCTTCTACTGTATGTGTTTCTACAAAGTGGAAGTTAGGGGAACTAACATAATCTTCTAGCGGTGCTTCATCTTTAGATCTGGCTCCGTAAAGATAAACAGTGTGTCCTAGGTCACAAAGCATTTTGGTTAGCTTACAGTTCTTCTGGGTGAAAGCACAGCTCATGTATTTCTTAGCCGTAGGAAGATGAACAAGTCCTAATAGATGAAAGGTATATTTATTCATAATACTTTCCTTTAAACACACCATAGTAACAACGACCTCTACAGCCACTTTCATTTATTTCTTCTACCTTACCAACTCCACCCAACCACTTATTTAATTTATCTTCTTTTAGTTCCTGTGGGTGTCCTTCTGTTGGGGGCATATCTATCCATTCAAAAATACGAAGAACCTTACAACAGTTTAAAGCGTTCTTGATTATCTTCTCTGGGTCTATGGTGTGTTGAAGGCAGTTCATTATCCAAACTTCGTCATAAGTCTTATCGGTAACAAAATCTTCGGCTGGTTTCTTAATAAACTCAATTCCGCACTCTGTGTAACGATTAAACACCCAATTAGGATAATTACACGGGTCAACAACAGTACCTTTAACATTCTTACCTTTAAGTAGAGGGGAGACAGGTCCACCACCGATATCACACACAGATATCCCCTTCATGTCATAAACTGGAAAATGTCCATAATCCCATTCAGGAACTAGACCCATTTTCCGTAAATAAACCTGCTGTTTTTGTTCCTCTTGAAAAGTATTACCACAATCTGACCACCAATCCGCTTCAAACTCTTGATCTTGTTTCCATGACATTGACCAATTATACCCTATTTGTTTATTCTTTTATTATTTAGTCTATTTCGTAACTGGTTTCGCACCAGATATATCTTCCAGCTCCCTGAGTCCAAATAGTTGCATACTGTCCCATCTGAATAGGGTCTGCCCCAACATAATAACCAGCCGCATAGTTTGAACCGTCATACAAAAGAAGAACATAACCTCTGGTGTTAGAATCAAATTTTGTCGATTTTATTGGTAATGTGGCCGTCAACATTGTTCCATTTGCCACACCAATAGTTCCGTCTGCTTTAATACTAAAACTACATGTTTTACCACGGAATAAAAACTTACAAACACTCGTCACTGAAGTAAAAGTGGTCGAGCCATTAGCCCCCCATGTGGGTGTCCATGAATACCACCTATTTTCTTCAAATTGATATCCACTTATCACGTTAGGAATATCCAATCTCAACAACCTTGGAAATCTACTCCAATCATCTTGAGAGTGGGTGAAAGGTAGAGAGGAAGAACCCTGATTGAGTCTTACTTCTTTGAACCAAGTACTACCGTCAGTAGTTGAGTGATTTAGTTTAATCGTTATAGCCGTAGCCGTAGCAGAGATTGTCTTGGTAACAGTAGAACTTAACCAACTTCCTGTCGTGGCTGAAGTAGATGAAGCAGTAGCCGTTCCATCATCAATAGAGATTGTCCCTGTAGAGGCCGTGTCTTGATACATCTGAGCAGAGAGAGTGATTGATTGACCCCTTAGCCTTTCTACTAGATCTTCTGGTAATGCCTGAGTAAGTGAGGCATCTGTAGTTGCTCTGCGGACCTTTTGTCCACGGTATGATGTAGCCGCCCAAAGTCGTTTGACTTGAGCATCTGTGAGGGCAACTGATAAAACTCCTACGTTTGCTATTGTTCCCCCAAAATATAATCCAGCCCCTGAATTAGCCCTACCAATAGCAAAGTCTCCGTTAGTATCTGTCGCTGAACCACTGGCTGTTACGGACTTTTTAACTCCATTAACAGTAATAGAAAGAGTAGTAGCTGTTGAATCATATCGAGCAACTACGAAATACCATTTATTTGCTTCCAAAGCTACATCAGTAGTTACGGTTGTGTTGGTAGTCAGTCCCTCTACAATGTAAACAAGATGGTTGCTAGTATTTATATATAAAAGACCGTTTCTAATGGTATTGTCAGACTTTGACTTACTCATTATTGTTTGATTTATACCTACCGCAGATGGTTTAACAAATGCAAAGTATGTTCTTGATCCAGCTATTTCAAGATTGGCACAAGAAGCGTCGGCAACATCTAGATACTCACTATTAGCAACAGTAAAAAACCTATTGGAAGCCATTAAACCGTCAGAACTTGAAGTTACAGTATTTCTATCCGTCAAGGTGTATCCATTCGCACTTAGATCAGTAGCATTTCCATTAGCCTCGTTAAGATTCCAAAGACCCTCTATATCCCCATCAGCAACCCCTAATAAGTCAATTAGGTTCTGCTTGGTCATAGCAGGGAAGCCACCCTGAACAGGGTTGGACGAAGATGAGGTCCAGTCGTCAGGGGTTCCACCATAACCATTGGTGGAGTTGTTGATGAAGTTACCGTTTTTGAGGAGGTTATTTAGTTGTTGGGTGGTGGCGATTGTGCCGGTGTCTCCCTTAACTCCAGTATCTCCTTTTGCACCAGCGGTACCTGTATCTCCTTTACTTCCAGCGGTTCCTGTATCGCCCTTTATTCCTTGAATTCCTGTATCTCCCTGAGTTCCAGTATCTCCTTTACTTCCTGCGGTACCCGTATCACCTTTGCTACCCGTAACCCCAGTATCTCCCTTCACACCCGTATCTCCTTTAGGACCGACACCTATATTGTCATCCACATATTTCTTATTAGCTACTTCATAATTAGTTGTAGGCGCAGAGCTTGGTGTTATAGGAAAACTAGAAAACGTCTTGACGCCTGCAATGGTTTGGTCGCCAGTAAGAGCAACGCCACCCAGTCCTGATAATGTCTGGTCGCCTGTGTTTGTTCCTGAGGTGTTTCCTATTACAATTAGTTGAGCATCAGAAACATATCGCTTGTTTGTAGAATCCGCAATATCAGCAGTCGTAGCGTCAGCCCCAGCAGTTACTAGCCCTTTAGCGTCATAAGTTATCTTAGTTTTAGTAGCTCCAGTTATGGCTGTGTTTGCAGTAACCTTAGCATCTACTGCTGTCTTAACTGCTTTCTGAGAAGGATAAAAAGTATCAGAGTTATCAGTTAAATCTGTTTTTTTGTTGGTAAGTTGCTCATAATTATCATCTAAAAACTCTTGGCTTACTGGTATTTGCCAGTGCGAATCTTCTGTTCCTTGATAATATAATTTACAAGTAGTAGTTGAACTTCCACCTGCTGTATTAAAATAAACCTTACCAACTAATCTTGAACCATCTGTAGGTGTATAATCTTCACTCAAAGTAGAGTAAACTCTCAATCTTGCTTTAGTTGTCACCAACTCACTTAAATTAGAAGTATTAATTAAAACCTCGCTTGTATCAGCTAATCTTTCATAAAATCTCCAAAATACTCTAACCCCCCTGCTTCCAGTTGTTCTTTCAGCAAAGATATTCAAATCATAAACACCTCTCTGAAGCTCAGAAAAAGTCATACTTGCAGAAGAAATCCATTCCTCAATTAAAGTATCCGTTGAAGCATTCACAGAAGCACTAACAGTCGCAGTCGCTAAAGCAGAGGCAGTGAGTGAAGTTTTTTTGTATGTAGCAACTCCATCATCAGCCTCATCTAACAGATAAAATCTCGAACCAATTACTGCTACTGCACTATCTACATACGCTTTATCAACGATTTGATGCTGGTCAGTAAACTCTTCGTGTCCATCTTCAAGAAGTGGTATACCATTGATAATTGTCTGTGGGGTTGTTTGGTCTAAGTGTAATGATAGTGGGTCTGATTCATCTGGTAAATCAGTCCATTCTGTATTGAAGTCGGTTTCATCTATCTTTGTAAGATATTGCCCAGCAGTACCGCCAGAAACAACTCCAGCTCCAGCGGCTCCAGTATCACCTTTAGCACCAGTATCACCTTTTTCCCCTTGAGTTCCAGTATCACCCTTTGGTCCCTGAGTTCCAGTATCACCCTTGGGACCTGCAACTGTGGAGGCAGCACCAGTATCACCCTTTGAGCCTGTGTCTCCTTTGGCTCCAGTAGAACCAGTATTACCCGTGTCTCCTTTGTTTCCCTGAGTACCTGTATCACCCTTAGAACCTGTACTTCCAGTATTGCCAGTATCTCCTTTTGTACCAGCGGTACCAGTGTCACCCTTAGTACCAGTATCACCTTTAGCACCAGTGTCACCAATACTCGCAATAACCTGCCAATGGTCAGTATCAGTGGGAGCAGTGCCAGCAGCCGCATCCGCATACATTACATAAGACGATCCGTTATAGTCAACTGAATCACCAACCGCATAATCTACTTCACTGTCATATGTTCCTTTGGGTACTAATCCATCAGATATATTTACTATCTGTAATTTGTCTAATAGTTTAACAAGTTGAAAGCTCATAGTTTAGTCCACACGCCCTCTATCGCTACGGTATCGCAGAGCGTAATTGTCTGTTGATAATTATCAGTTCCTATTGTTTTAGTGATAACTATGGAACTAGGATCAGAAAAATCATATTCAATACTAGGATTCGCTCCAGATGTTGGGAGTTCCTGTCCTGGCTGTACCATTCTCTCAATACCTGATGTTGTTGGGTTATATACCAGATTTTCGACGACGGGGAGATTAAACTCTGTGTCGAAACCAAGATTAGCAATCTCTTGAGTACTTTTGGCTGTTTTTATATCCTTAGTTATTGCCATATCTAGTTATATTTCTTTTAATGTCGTCTTTTTTCATTAAAAACTTAACGTATTCGGCCATTACTTCTAGTTTTACAACCGCTCTATCCTCTTTATCCATTCCTACGATCTTTTCAATCTCTTTAATTCTGTTTTTGACACCTTTTAGGCTATTATCTACTTCTCTGTTTGTTACTTGGTCTTTAAGATAGTCCTCAATTGCTTGGATTTCTTCATTAAATCCACCCACCCTGTCCGCCCAGTGTTCACCAAGTTCAAATATCTCAACCAAATATGGTTTACCGTTCTCTGTTTCATAATCTAAATATGGAACCTCTACCTTTGAGACGCTAGAAACCATAGGGTTAGACCCTTTTGCTTCTGGTTCAACCGCTGGTTCAACTCTTTCTCTAAAGGTAGTCTCGCTCATAGTTGTATGTTATTGTTATATTTTTCTGCTTGTATCCGTCTTAATTCGTTTCTCAAATAGTTCATTCTGTTTAGATCGCTAACTCTAGCACATCTGATTAGTTCATCTCTTAACTCTCTTGATGCTCCTGACTCTCCCAAAATATCTCCCATTGTTCTCTCTATACGATTTTTCCAATAGGGAGACTTCTCTTTTTGATAATCAATAAAGAGTTCATCTAAGTCTGCTTTCCTTCCGTAGTCTAATTGCATATCCCAGCCTCCCGAAGGAAGCTGAGTATGCGTTAGGCAGCGGTGAAGCGTCCTGCAAGAGCCCAAGCGGAGTTGAGCAACTTGACTGCATAAGAACCAGCCCAAGAGATGATACTGATACGTCCAGCAGGAGAGTTTGAATCAACCTGATTTGGAAGGATGTATAGTCTCGGTTTGTCTTGTGCGAGGTCATAGCAACCGAAGGAATTGTCTCCGTGAACAAAGGTGTAGAAGCGGACAACTGTTGAAGCAGCCGATCCTGCAGCCTCAGTACCTGAGAGCAAGTCCATGTTTAGTAACCAACGAACCTGATACAACTCACCCATTTCACCTTTGTAAAGGTCTTTAGGATCACTGTAGGTCTTAGCGTTTAGCCAAGCATTGTCACCCAAGAGCTTGTACTTGGAGTATGAGTCAGTCTTTCCCATGAACATCCCGTCCTTGTAGGCTTTAGCCTTACCAAGTTCGAGTGCTCTAACCATCAACCTAATGTTGCAAGCGTCAAGTACATCACCAGCGGCGATTGTACTTATACTGTGTCCATTAGGATAGAAGGCGGTAGCATCATCTAATTCGTTTCTAACGAGGCGATTTAAGGTTTCGCCCATACCTTGTCCAACGAGTTCAACTTTCTCTTTCATTCCAGAGTCAATGCCTGTGAGGGTTAAGAGCTTGGAGTGGTTGGTAGTCATACCATATTCACTCAAGGTCATAGCCACTGTGCAAGCGGTAATAGCACATGTTACTGGGTTAGATAGTTCTCCAAGAGGATCAGTGATGATCGTCAATGGCTCGTAACGAGTGAAGTTAGCAGTCCTTCCTTCGTTAGCTGGATGAGTTCTCAATTGTGCACCTTCTTTAAGAACGAGTGCATAATCAGCTCTATCAAGAAATACCTTCTCGTAATATGTCGCTACCTCTGGGGAGAGGGTTGAAGTCAGGTTCGGGTTGGTTGCACCCGAAATTTCTGAACCAACTGCAGCCATATACTTTTAAGTATTAATTTCTAATAAGCAAGATTTAAGACTGTACAATTCCCAGTTCAGCCTCAAGTTCAGCAATAGATTTCTCACTTGCTGATTTCTCTTGTTTGCGTACGTTAGTAGGTCTTAGAGCGGATTCGGAGACCTGTCTTGCAATCGTCTCTTTTTCCTGTGCTACTCCGTTATTAACAGCCCTCATAAAGGGTTTCATCAGTTTGTCAGCAACTTTCAAGACTGATGTGCTATATGGATTCACTTTGATTTGTGCCTCTATAGCGTCTGTAATGGTTTCAGAAAGTTCCTTGTCAAAAGCCTCGTTATCTGGGTCGAGCTGAGGATATTTCCTCTCTACCTCTGATGATTCACTAGCTATCCTGTTCAATGATTCAGTCTGTTTCATCCTTAGCTGGACGATAGCGTCAGCTTGTTGAAGGATGTGTTGTCTGTATTGGTCAGGAGTCACTTCTGAATCTAGGTCTACTTGTGGTTGAAACTGTTGAGTGGGTATTTCACCATTCCCTCCAGTAACCTCCTCCAAGCGTTGCTTGAGTGATTTGACTTCTCCATTAAGTTCACGGATACGTTTCTCCGCTCCCTTCTTGGGTTCTTTCTGATCGGTTTCTTCTACTACTGTTTCTTCCTTGGATGCCTCCTTGGGTTCTTCAATAGGAGTTTCCTCCGCAGTTTGTTCTTCGGCCACCGGCGTAGTGTCGACAACACTTTCTTCTGTGTTGGTTTGGTTTAACGCCATTTCGTCTTGTTCCATTTCGGTTTTGACTACTTTTAATAAACACACCCGTAAGGTGATGTGAGAATACCTAAGCAAATAGCTTATTAAGGTACTGGAAATGAACAAACCAGTACCCAAATAAACTATCTACCTATTTCATTACGTTTTTTAAGGAGCGGTTGACCTTTTTCATCAATCCCAACCATGACTTTATCCATTCCGATATAGGTAGAATGGGAAATTTCACACGATTTACATACAAGGTAAGGACCTTGTTGCCTCCAATTGTGATTTTCATTTGGTTTAAACGTGTAGTCAGGCTTGGTAAAGTCCAAAGTTTCGATGATTGAGTCGTCTTTTTCTTCATTGTTCATTGCCAGTGCATGCCTCGGTAGCATCCGAGACTTTGTTTAATATTCTTTCGATAACTTCTTGAACAAGATTGATAACCACTGCATTTCTTCCTATTTCCTCTAGTGTCTGACCACTAGCAATAGCTGTTTTATTAATACTTCCGACCTCTTCATAAATGTTCTCGATATATTCTTTCAAGACTAACCATCCCTTCATCTGCTTAAGAGCAAATAAGGCTTTTTCTTCTTCAGTAGCCCCTTTTCTGTCTGCTTCGTTATCTGCCTGCATAGAAGGAATACTGTTAAAGAAGAAATCTGGGGTTAGGGCGTTGTTCATTGTATTGGTTGATTGTTAATTGGTTGTTCTTGGGGCATTGCTGGTACTTGGTTGGTTCCATTTATCTGCATCATCATTTGCTGAAATGTTTGAGCGTCGTTATCTAGTATCGATTGAGATTTTTCCTGTTCAGTCATTTCAATTAAAATCTTGTCCCAGTCTTGAATACCTGATGAAGATACGACTCTCTTAAACAACTCACCAAAGTTTAGATTAAAACCAGAGGTTTTTAGGTCATTTACTAATATGTTTCCCTGTGGTGTCTGAGATGATCGATATAACTCCATTAACTTAGCTAAATTCTCTTGTTGAGACTTCTGGTCTAAAGCATAAGTTGATCCTGATACAATCTCGTAGTCATACATCATGCTCTTTTTACCTTTTGGAATAGTAAGCTGGCCTTTATCCTCGTTATACATTCCTTCGACTTCGGGATAGTCTCTCTTAATCTTTTCTATTTCTTCTGGGAACATGCGAATAGAGATTTGAGATGTCTGTTTCTTGTTTAAGAGATTGACCATCTTCTTCATTACCTTAGTTACAAACTGCTCCATAAAGAAACGATCAGCATTGTCTCTAGTATTCTCTCTAGCTTGTTGCATTTGTAAGGCTTGAGGAGTCTTACCATATCCTGCATCCTGTTGGGCTGTTACTGTAGTGTCTGATGTTCCAAAGACATTAAGAAGTGAGGCGTTGGCCGCTTGGAAGATGTTGTTGAATGTATTAAGACTCTGAGGATTAACTTGAATAGGCTGAACTGTGTTTTGGATGTTTGCACCTCTTACTAACCATTTCTGAGCCGCTCCCCATTTAAGCGAACTCATAGAAGCAATGTTGTCTTTATTTACGAGCATAGGAGGCATCATTGAAATCTTGGCTCCATCTAGGGCTAGATTCCAAATACTGTTCTGTACCATCTGCATGCTCATGCCTCTTTCACCATCTCCCATACCATCTGAGTCGTCGAGTAATGGAATAGAATATTTACGAACTACTGGCAAGTCATTATCACCTTGTGGGTTCTTAATGTCTCTAAACTCCATATCAGCATCAGTACACACATCAACCCATCTATCTCTTTCAAATCTAGTTAAAACTTCATAGAAACCATCTGGGGCTTCGTCAGTGTATTCTTTTTCTTCGCGTTTACTTATATTCTCCGAGTCTCGTTTAGTCTTAGAACCTGCTTTCTTTTCTAACTCGGCAATAATTTTAGGAACATTTATAAAACCATTTGATTTACTTAATCCTTCGAAGAATGAAATTGGTCTCCATGTGCGGACAATTACTTGGTCTGAGTCCTCTAGGGATACTGCTCCTACTTGGTCAAAGACATCTCTTTTGTTAAGAAGCCACATATCTGGCCCTGTATATCCATTCTTCTTAACATTCTGGTCAATAAGGACATCAAACGATCCATAAAGATTAGAATACATATCAACCATGCGTAACTTGGTTAAGAAATCAAACTGTGAATCAGCATTGGGGACTACATACTTCTCAAGTAATAGATTTTTAAGTTTAGCGTCACCAATATCGTTACTTCCGATACCAACTACTTTTCCAATACCCAACTGAGCCATAACACGATATGACCTTTCAATTAAAAGTGAAGATAGACGAGGGTCAAAGACTCTTGATTTAGTCTTATCACTTACAGAGTCGTTCAACTCACCATGAAACAACTTTTCGAGATTGTCCCAAAGCTCTCTCTTAGTTTTCTTATTAACGAATGAATTTTGTTTTTGGGAAATAATCTCAGATGATATGTTTGACATAGTTTATACAAAAAAAGACGCCCATTGGGACGCCTTATGTTCGCACTTATGCGATATTAGCAACTCGTATTGTATCAAGTCATAGAATACCTGTCAATAGCGTAGTCGCTTTCTTTTGACAATATTAGTCGTTTCTATCTTTGCACGGCCATCTAAGACCTCTACAGTGACCGTAATCTCTCCATAAGGTGTCTCTCTAACCTCATTTTCGATTATTGTGTGTAGTGGTAGATTCTTTTTCAGCATTTCGTTTAACACTGAGTTGAAATTCGGCTGTAATACCGCTTCCGAAATACTTTTTGGCGTTGACATATTCTGTTTTTGTATAGTCGACTATATTCCCTGCGTTTACTCTAAGAGAAAATGTTAATAATCCTCGTTTAATTTTACTAATATCATCTTCGATATCTAAATGAGCCGGTATGTTTGCTTCTCTTAGTTCCACTTTTGTCATTAGTAGAATCCATTTTCAAATAATTCAGTATCATCTGGTGGGAGTTCATTATCATCGTCATTTGGTTTAAGACTCTCTATCGCATACCTTAAGGAGTCTGTGGCGTGATCCCAACCTGATTCTGGTGTGTTTATAATCGTTCCTTCTTTGTCAGTTTTCCACATATAATTACGATATTCTTTCAATAAATGGATACTGCGCTTGGTTACACTTATCTTCTGATCTTGAACATACTGGATACCTTGATTTACCGACCCTTGTCCTTTCTGTGATGGTAAAATAGAGACTCCATATGAAGCAATCTCGTCAATACTCTTGGGTTCGGCAGAATCGGCAATCACTAAAGTCTTTGGTATATTCATTAATATATCTGCTATCTGCTTATTTGATAGTCCTTTTTGGTAAGTTATTTCATCTAATATAAATCCTCCGTTATACTTGTAGACTGCTACAATAGCCGTAGGATCGTTTGTATACCCAAAGTCGAGTCCATATCTTTCTAGTCGTGCTTCGTGAGGTATTGAGTCTATTATCTGCCAGTCTTTGTATATCTTTCCTTCTACTTCTCCTAACTGTCCTAGTCCATATACCAACCACCAGTTCTTATTATCTTTCTTAGATTCAATTGAGGCAACAATACGAGGGTCTAAGACATTCAGACAATCAAGATATGTAAGAGTAAGGAAATCGTGGTCTACTTTATCTTTAATCTTTTCGTAGTACCAAAACTCAATGCTTGGATTCCAGTCTAACCAAATTACTTCTTTTGTACGGACTTCTAACTGTTCATAGATAAGATAAGGAATGTTGTTTGCCTCGTTTATAAATAAAACATCACGTCTAGGACCATGTGCCTTACCTAATTTGTCAATTGAAATGAATTTGATAATACTGCCTGTATCGAAAGTATAAATGTGATCTGTTTCATTCCATTGGCTATCGTTCCAATATCCTCTATCAATTAGAATTAATTTAAAATCTCTCATCGCACCATCTTTTAAGTGAGGATATGATTCAGACATAATATCTATCTTCTTATCTCTCCTTGACTGAGCATAGTCAATAAGCCAAATAAGAATAGAAACAGTTTTACTAGCACTTGTACCACCACAAATTGCCCTTATACGTTTAGTTAGGTCAAATATCTTCTGGGTAGCTTGTGTATCTCTAAAGTTAAATTCCATTTATTCTCGCTTCTGCTATTTTGCAGTAATCAGGGTCAAGTTCTATCCCAATAAAGTTACGATTAAGTTTTTTACAAGCCACTCCAGTAGTTCCACTTCCCATAAATGGGTCTAATACCATATCGCCTTCTTTACTGACTAATCTTACAAGCCAAGACATAAGGTGTGTAGGCTTTACCGTTGCGTGTGTATTGCCCACCCCTCTATCCTTCTTACTTGCCTTTGGGAATTGGAGTAGCCCGTGTTTCTCTCCCCAGACATCTATATCAAAGTAGCGAGATTTTGAGCCTGAGTCGTTGTGTCCTGTCCTATCCATATCTTTTTCAGATTGTCCACCAAAGTTTCTTCCAGTTGATTTTCCGCCTGATTGGCTCTTCGTCATCTCCCCATCATTCAAAGCATCATCTGTGCAGATAATGTTGGCGGGGAAGCGACCTTGAGGCTGAATAAATGTGTCGCCCATTTTGTTGTACTTACCATAAATCTCATTAACCATCTTTTCTGTATTGCTTGAATATCCACCACCATTCAGCCCTTCACTTGTCGGTATCCTGCATCCGTCAATATCAATCGCCCCAGTTCCGTGTTTAAGACAGTTTTCCACTATCGTCTTTTCCGAAAGCGGTTTCCTAGCCATTATGATAGGTTCGTGTGCTGGTTTAAGAGCTGTGCCAAAGCCTTCCCATTCGGAGTTGCCTTTGGTAACATCAAATTTACCCATACCACCTTCTTCTTGCCA
>Ga0172371_10010255_pt1 | contig 12690 bp, 10 predicted proteins | sample Lak12m_FD_114543 | JGI IMG/M metagenome (GOLD analysis project Ga0172371, IMG submission 114543) | Freshwater microbial communities from Kabuno Bay, South-Kivu, Congo - kab_022012_12m | ecosystem: Environmental > Aquatic > Freshwater > Lake | place: Democratic Republic of the Congo: South-Kivu... | reverse complement strand
TGTTGAGCCGGGCCATGATCTTCAGCCGGCTGAGAATGGCCGCCTGGAAGCGGTTGATTTCCGGAGGGGCCGGCTGCGTCTGGAGCACGCCGTCGATGCGGTAGCGGATTCTCATGCCCCCGGCCTGCGATTCCAGGTGGATGTCGCTGGCGCGGGTCTCGATCGCTTCCTTGAGAATCTCGTTGACCAGTTTCACCACCGAGGCCTGCTGCGCCATCTCCGAGTCTTCGGAATGGTCGTACTCGACCTCGTCGAGCATCTCCACGCCGGCCTGGCGCTCCTCGTACTGCGCCACCAGCCCGTCGATCGTCTCCGAGGCCACGCCCAGGTGCGTCTTGATCAACTTCGCCAACTCGCCGGGCACGGCGAGCACGGGCGTGACGCTCATGCCGAGCGCCGCGCTCACCGCGTCGACCGCGTGGAGATCGAACGGGTTCCCGATCGCGAGGATCACGGACCCGTGCTCGATCCGCAGCGGGAACACCGTGTAGCGATGGATGAGCCTGGTCGGGAAGTCCTTCAGCAGCGAGAGGTCGACCTGGGGCGACGCGAGGTCGACCACCTCCATTCCCATCGCTTCGCCGAGGGCCCGCAGGGCGTCTTCTTCGGTCGGCGTGGCGAACCCCAGCTCGGCGGCGATCTGGATCAGGTCGGCACGGTTCGAACAGAGGGCCGCCACGCGCGTCATGCGCTCGGACGACACCCCGGAACTACCCAATGTATGAGCGGACGGCATGGTACACGCACCTGGGTCAAACGACTCATATCGTCAGGGCCTGTCGCCACGCTCGGTCGACAGGCGAGCAGTCATCCGTGATACTCTCGTGCTTCAGGCACTGTGGCTAACGACCATCCGCCCGCCGGCGTCGAGAACCCGAACCGGGGTCCGACCGCGGGCCAAGGGACGGTCGCACTGGATGCTCCCGCTTTATCTCGAGGGCCTTGGCGACCCATTGGAGTTCGTAGGCAGGCAGGTTGTCAAACGGCGGGTCGGCCGCAAATCAGGCAGGGGTGGTCGGGCGGCCGCGTCTACAACTATCCAGTCTTCCGCAGCGATTATAACGCATCATGCGAGCCAGTCAATAGCCGGGCGGCCTCCCCGGGGCAGTTTCTTACCCCCCAAGCGGCACAACGGACCGCCCGGCTCACCCGCCAGGTACCGCCGCTCAGAGCGAAGTGGTATCCTGACTGTGTGCGTATCAAGTGTCGCAGTTTGTACGCTGCCGTTTAGCCGCGGCACTTGTGCCCGGCGCTCGGCTGTGGCCATACGCCGCGCTACGAATGAGATGACGACGGATGAGCGAAGAATCGAGGACGGGGTCAGCGACCGTGAATCCCACCAGTGACACGACACGGCCGCGTCTCGGGCGTCTGCTCGTTCCGCGAATCGTGTTGCTGACGTGGACCGCGTGGTGCTGCTCTGCGCCTCGAGCAGCGTTGCTTCTCGCCGCGCAGCCTGGATCGAGCCCCAGCGCATGGCAGGTTTCTCCAACCAACACGCCGGCCGGCGCCGCCGACGCAATCGCCCCCAAGGTCCGACGTTACGCGGAGCACCTCCTGCGTCGCTACGACAAGAGTGGCGACGGCCAGATCCAGCCCGACGAGTGGGGCAAAATGCACGGCAACCCGGAAGCCGCCGACGCCAACCGCGACCACGTGATCACGCTTGACGAGTTGACCCGGTACATCGCGGCCTTCGGGCAGCACCATCGACTTCGGATGGCGAACGCTACAATCGGGGGGGATGCTAAGGCAGTTTCGGGTACGGAAACGCCGGCCCGCCAGGAATCCACCCAGGGTGGGCCATCGGCCAACCCAGAAGATGCAACGAGGTCGCTTACGTCGGGGGCGGAGGCCGGGCCGGCACCCGGCACGCAGCCGAAACGCGATACAACGTTCTATGTCCCAAGGTCGCGACTTCCTGCAGGGCTGCCCGAGTGGTTCCTGCGTCGCGATACCAACGGCGACGGCCAAGTGTCGCTCTCGGAGTTCGCACCCAATCCGACGCAAGCCGACCTCGGAGAATTTGCCCGCTACGACAAGAACGGCGACGGATTCATCACGGCCCGAGAGTGCCTCGATACGCTCAAGCCCGCCAAATCGGCGTCCGGCAAGGCCGCCGGCGCCGCATCCGGCAAGACCGGAGAGAAAAGCGGCGCCAAGGCGACCCGGAAGAAGCCGTAGGGCGCCACGGACAGACGTGTTGCGGAGCTAATTGGCCTTGCGTGATTCTGGGACAATCGCCTGTAGGGAACGCCCTCTGTGGCGTTCTCGAACCCGCCATGGATGCCCGTTTTGCGATTCCCGGAACGCCCCAGAGGGCGTTCCCTACAGTCCGTCGCCAAGTCGGCCGAGTGGTACGGTCGGGAGACCGCACCCCCGCACGCCCTCCATGCCGACCCTCGGCTGCGCCGAGTGACGGCGTGCCACCCACGTTGCCGCTCGACGACTCTGACCCTCGATCTCCGCTCACGGAAACACCTTGAACTCCCACAGCGAATAGCCGAACGGGGAGCCGCGCTTCGTGCCGTTCATCCGTACCCAGCGGGCCTCGATGGGGGCGAAGCGGATGGTGTCGATGCCGCCCTGGCCCTTCTCGGTCGTGAAGACGTCGTTCCACGTCTTGCCGTCGAGCGAGACCTGGATGGAGTACGCCTTCCCGAAAGCCCCTTCCCAAGCCAGCTCCACGCGGGAGATCTTCACGGGCGCCCCAAGATCGACAGCGATCCACTGGGGATCGGAGAATTCCGAGGACCAGCGGGTCGAGGGGTTGGCGTCGACGGCGGCCGCGGCCGGATAGTGCTCGCCGCCCACGGTCACGCTCGAGGATGCGGTAACGGGCTTGCCCTTGGAGAGTCCTTCCTTCGCGCGGCGCTCGGCCTCGGTCAGGACGGCAAAATCGCGGAGGCTGCGCACCGTGTGCTGGCCCGGCGTAACCAGCTCTCCCACGAGCTGATAGCGGCCCGTGGCGGCCGGGACCTTGATTTGAAACGAAAGCCTGTGCGTGCCCAACGCCGCCACGCGGCAAGGCTGCGAGTGTTCTTCGACGGCCCGGCGCCCGTGTACGAGCTGCAGCCGCACCGTGCCCTGCCAGTCCTTATCGAGATCGTTCATCACCACGACCGGGACCTGGCGGGTCTCGCCGGGTCGCACCTCTTCGGCCCAGTGGTCGATCATCAGGCCGACCGGGGAGAAGGCGTCGCCCACGTAGGTCTGGAAATGCGGCTCCAGGGCCAGCGATTCGATGTCGAGGAAGTGATCGCTGGTCTGGCCGTCGGGGCGGGAGTATCCCAAGCCGCAGAAATGGAGCACCCCGGCCACCTGGCGATGGGCCCGCCAAAACTCCGTCTTCGCCGCCAAGAGCCGGGCATAGAGGTCGCGTCGCTCGTCGGCGGTCGCGTTGGGCCCGAGGAACCGCTCGTAAACCTTCTTGGAGAGCGTGGTGGGCGTGCCGTCGCGGTTGAGCCACAGCCAGCCGTATTCGTTGATGATCACCGGGTTCTTGGCCGTATTGAGAAACACGTTGCCGCCGAGCTCGCCGGGCGCGCCGGCCGCGCCCTTCATCGTGGCGAACCGCGAAAGCTCGAACGCAGGATTCCCAAAGGCATACGGGTGGGCTTCGTAGCTGTCGCTGGGACTTTGCGGCTGCCCGTAGCCGTTGTCCCAGGGGCGGTTCGACAAATCCAAGTGCCGCACGGCAACGATTGCCTTGCCGGTCTCGGTCGTGACCGATTCGTTCTGCGCATCCCAGAGAATCACGCAAGGATGGTCCCATCGCTCGCGCATCCACTCGGTATACTCCTTGACGAGGGTGTCGCTCTTGAGCTCGGCCGGCCACTTTCCGCCTTGCCAGAGGGGGAACTCGTCCTGAATCATCAGGCCCTCTTCATCGGCAATCCGATACCACATCTCGGGCGGAAAGCCGATGCAGTAACGGATCGAATTCCAGTGCATGCTGCGAAACACCCGGTGCAGGCGCCGCACCCACTCCTCGCGCCACGGCCGGTCGCCACGCTTGGGATCCTCGAAGAAGCGATATGCGCAAACGTTGGTGCCGCGGAGGAAATAGGGCTTGCCGTTGAGGACGGCCCTGCCGGTCTTCTGATCGAAGCGGAAGGTCCGCATGCCGAAGCGGGTCCGCAAGGCGTCGCTCCCCGTGGAGACCTCCAACTCGTAGAGGAAGGGGTCTTCGGGCGACCAGAAGCGGCAATCGCGAATGGGAACGCGGACATCGACTGTGCGCTCGCCGTCCCCGGCAGGGCAGGGGGTTTCCAACTCGCCGGCGAGCTTGCCTGTGGCTGCTTCGCGCACGCGGCAAGTGATCTTGGAATCGGCGGTTGCGCCGGCTCCGTCGATCGACGCCACGATCCGGACCGCCTTGGCCTCCAGGTCGGGCGCCGCCTGCACGTTGGCCACGCGCGGCGTGCCCGAGAGAATCAACTCCACGCCGTCGTAGATCCCCGGGATGTAGCGGATCTTCTCGAAGTCGAATCCATCCGGCATGCCCTTGGGGAGCACGTCGCGATGGGCCCCGACGCGGATCACCAGCTCGTTGCGCCCGCCGGGGCCCTTCAAGAGGGCGCGGACATCAATCTCCGCCGGCGTGAAGCAGGGCAGGTGCTCCCCGACCAGCTTGCCGTTGAGCCAGACCTTCGTCCCGTATTTCGCCTTGTGGATCTTCAGCCGGGCCACAGCGCCCACCGGTCGCTCGAGCGAGAACTCGCGGCGATACCAGAATGCCTTGCGGTGCTGGCCGCTCTTGGGCGTGCCGACCTCGGGGAAGGCGGGGCGGGCCATATCGACCAGGCCCGGCACCGGCACGGTTGCGCCGAACGCCTGCGGCCTCTCGTCGAGCGAGCCCTCGGCGATCTGCCACGTCCCGTTCAGCGAAACCACGGTTCGCGGCGAATGCGATTCGCCAGCCACACACGGCCCGCCCGTCCACGAAAACACGAAAAGCCACCACACCGGCAACACGATCGGCAGGATCGCTCTCATCTTGCACTCTCCTGATTGACTTCGGAAAGACGCCATTTTAGCATTCGACACGACTGGCCTGCCACCGGTGGCCGCGAGTGCCGTCACCGCAAGATCGGCAAGGTGAGCGTGAACACGCTTCCGCGCTCCCCGTTCGGCGACGCCCAGATCCTCCCGCCGTGCCCTTCCACGATCGATCGGCAGATGGCCAGGCCGAGGCCCATTCCGGCGGCCTTGGTGCTGTGGAATACCGAGAAGAGTTGGTCGGCTTTGTCCGGCGGGATGCCGCGCCCGGTATCGGAGACGGCGATTTCCAGGAACTCGCCGCGAACCGTTGCTTGAATACTCAGAGAGCGGGCCTCGGGCGGGGTCTCTTCCATGGCCTCGACGGCGTTTCTCGTCAGGTTGAGGAGGACCTGTTGCACCTGGATCTTGTCGGCTACGATCTTCGGCAGCGGGGACGCCACGTTGAGCGCCACCTGAATCCCGCGATTCCGCAGGTCGCTTCGCAAGAGCGAGAGGACTTCGTCGAGCAACTCACCGAAGTCGAGAGGGGCTTCGACCGGATCGCTCTTGCGGATGAAATCCCTCATGCGGCGGATGATCTGCCCGCTGCGGTAGGCCTGGTCGGCGATCATCTGCCACGTTCTCTTCAGCTCGTCGGCGTCCAGTTGGCATCCGAGGTCCAGCTTTCGACAGGCCAGCTCGGCCTGCATGAGGATCGCCGTCAGGGGCTGGTTGAGCTCGTGGGCGAGCCCGGTGCCCATTTCTCCCATGATTTTGAGGCGATCGACGTGGGCCAGCTCGGCCTGAAGGCGCTCGAGACGCTCCTCGGCTTCCCTGCGATCGGAGATGTCCTCCACCACGCTCAAAACGTAATGGAGCGATCCATCGGCCTTGCGCACGCACTTGTGGGACACGATGGCATGGAGGATCCCGCCGTCCTTGCGGATACACCGTTTTTCTACCCTCGCGCCTTCGAGCGCGCCGGTCCTGACATGTTCAAATGCCTTCAACTCGGCCTCGACGTCCTCGGGATGGGTCAATTGGTCCCAAGTCGTGGCGGCGAGTTCCTGTCGCGTGTAGCCGAGCATCTCGCAGAGGCGGTCGTTGACCACCAGCCATCCCCTCTTGGGCGACGTGATGGCAAAGCCCACGGTTCCGAGCTCGAAGAACGTACGGAAGAGCTCCTGGCTCGTGCGCGCGGCGTCCTCGGCCTTCAGGCGTTCGGCCATGGCCTGGCGGAGGGCCTCGTTGGCGGCCGTCAGCTCGGCGGTGCGCTGGCGCACGTGTCGTTCGAGTTCGGCGTGCGACTCCTCCTGAAGCCGCTCCAGCCGCTTCCGGTCGAGGATGAGTCGCCACTCGCGCAGGGCACGTTCGGCAATGTGCGGCGCGTCGGCCAAGGTCGATTCGCTCTTGACGACGTAGTCGATCGCCCCCCGCTTGATCGCCTCGACGGCCGCCTCCTCGTTGCCGTTTCCAGTGAGCATGACAACCGGGAACTCCCCCTCCCCCTCCCCCTCCCGCCCCGGGAGGATCTCCATGCCGCTCCCGGCCGGCAAGCGGATGTCGGCAATGACCAGATCGGGAGGCGAGACGGCCAGGACCGCCCTCGCCTCCCGAAGCGTGCCCACCGCGGTAAGTCGCATCGGCTGGCCGTGCGACTCGAAGGCCCGTCGAATCAACTCCACGTGGTCCGCGTCGTCTTCGATCAGCAAGACATGAGTCGTCTGGTCGTCCATCAGAATCCTTCTTGACCTTGTGCGATTCCGAGTCGCGTTTGGGTGGCATGCTCTCACGACGCGAAGCGTCGGGTGAGCATGTTGCCCCTCAAGCATGCCGACCCGCGGCCTGCGCCGCGTGACGGCATGCCACCCGGATCCGCGAGGTTCACGCTCGCGGGTCGTGCGGCCGGCAGCACCAGGGGCAGTGATTCCAGCCCATCCAGTAAGAGCCCACTTCGCCGATCAACCGCGAGAACTGGGCCGGGTTGACCGGCTTGACAAGATAGCTGTTCGCGTAGCGACGGTACGCCGCGGTCACGTCCCGCTCCGCGGCGAAGCTGGTAAGGATCACGACCGGGATCCGCCGCAGCTCCTCCGACTGCTTCACTTGCCCCAGCACCTCCAGCCCGTCGATCTTGGGCAGGCGGAGGTCCAACAATACCAGATGGGGCCTCGGACTCGTGGCGGGGTCCGCGTACCGGCCGCGGTGAAACAGGTAGTCGAGGGCAGCCTCGCCGTCGGCCACATGGCGGGTCCGCCCCGCCAGTCGCTGACCCTCCAGGCAACGCATGATGAGTTCCGTATGGTCCCGATTGTCCTCCACAAGCAGAATCCACAAAGGCTCCCCGAGCCCGTTCTGCGGGTGCATGGCTGGTTCTCCTTGCTCAGTGGGGTATCACGAAGCAGAAGCGCGAACCGTTTCCCTGCCCCTCCGACTCGACCCAAATGCGCCCTCCGTGCAATTCGACGATCCTCTTGACCAGTGCCAGGCCGACCCCGGCGCCTTCGGTCTGTTGGTCCAACTTGTCGAACAATCCGAACACCTTTTCATGATAAAGGGGATCGATCCCGATCCCGTTGTCCCGGACGTAGCAGACGATCGGTTCGCCGGGGGCGTCAGCCTCCCTCGCCCCGATCTCGATGCGCGGCTGCGGCTGGTCCCCCAGGAACTTAACCGCATTGTCCAGGAGATTCTCGAAGACCTCCACCAGGCGGCGACGATCCCCGTAGACCACCGGCAGATCGGGGGATACTTCCACCACGGCCCCCCGCGCAGCGATCGGCCCGGCCACCAGGTCCACCGCATCCCGCGCCACCACCGCTAGGGGTAATTCTTCTGACGGGATGAACACCCGCCCGATCCGGGAAAGCTCCAGCAGATCGTCGAGCAACTGCCGCATCGTCTCGGCCGCGCGGCGAATCCGGAGGATATCCCCCTGCAAGCGGTCCGGCCGCCCCTGCGCCAAGTCGTCCTCCAAGTGCCCGAGAAACCCCAGGATGGTGATCAACGGGGCCTTCAGGTCATGCGAGACGGTGTACGCGAAGCGTTCCAACTCCGCGTTCTTCACTTCGAGCTCGGCAAGGGACTGTTCCCGCTCCCGCTCCGCCAGCTTCCGTTTCGTGATGTCGCGGGCGTAAACGTTCACGTAGCCGGCCTCGCCGACCGGAACGAACGTGAAGGAGAAACACCGGCCCTCCTCCTCCATTTCCTCGTGTCGCGGATGACCCGCCAGACGGGTCTCCTCGGCGAGCGTCAGGAGGTACGGGGGCGCGGCTTCGCCCAGGTGAAGCGGCCAGTGGGCGAAAGCGGCCGAGCCGGCAGGGTTGACGTAGACAAGCGTCCCATCGCCCGCCACTCGAAATACCGGATTGGGGTTTTCCGAGGGAAAGCGTGCCAGGTCGAAAAGGTCTTGCCCGGTTTCGGCTGCCTGTCGGGCGTGGTTGCTGTCGTTCATGACGTCGCCCGGCCGTTGACCCGAGATGATTGCCCGCAAACCGACAATCCATCCGTGGGCTGTCCACGGCGCCGTAATTGTAACGCGCCGGTTGACCTCGGGTAAAGCCGGCTCACGGAAATTGGGGGCGAAAAATTCCACCTCCGCCGGCCCATGAGGCCGCGAACGCCGGCTTCGTGACGGCCCGGCAGGCAACGGGGGGCCTTCAGTGCACGTCGAGTCCGTGCAGCATGAAGACGACGTGTTCCATCGTCTTGAGGATCTCGCCGAGGTAGTCCTCGACGGCTCGGACGCTGCCCGGCAACGTGTAGACTTGCGTCTTCCCGGTGACGCCGGCGACGGACCGGCTCAAAAGGGCATTCGGCTTCGCCGCGCCGAATTTCATTCGGATGTTCTCCATGATTCCGGGGATGAGCTTGTCGCACACGGCGGCGACCGTTTCAGGCGTCATGTCTCGCGGTCCCACGCCCGTGCCGCCCGTGGTGAAGATGACATCGACGCCGGCGGCTCTTGCCGATACGAGTTCCTCCCGAAGTTGTCCCGAATCGTCGGGGAGGATTGTGGCGTCGATCCGCGTGTGCCAGCGCTTGCCGCGGAACCAGGCTTCCAGCAGTTCTCGAATTCGCGGTCCCGACCGATCCTCGTACTGGCCGGCGGCCGCCCGGTCGCTGAGGGTGAGGATCACAACACGGAGGGTTCGCGGCACGTGTTCCCCCCGGTCGCCGGCGGCCAGCGTCCCGCCGGACGCGACGCGGGTGAAGATCCCCTCGACCGGCATCACGCATCGGCCGACTTGCTGGAAGATGGCGCACCCCGATCCATGGCATTGCTTGCCGATTTGCGTGACTTCGAGTTCCAGGGGACCGAAGCGAAAACGGTCGAGGACGGCCACGCCGGCGGCGTCCAGGCCGCGGATCGTGAGGTTCTCGGCGAACTCGCCCGGCAGGATCGCCCGCCCCATCGGTTCGGCGAACCGCTCGATGCTCTCCAGGCTCAACAGGCTGACCTGGCGGTGCCAGGGGCCGGCGTGGGCGTCGCCCTCCACGCCGTTGGCGTCGATCGTGATCCGTTCCACCGGCCTCTTGATCGTGCCCTTGTGCGTCGAGAGATTGACCGAGACGACTTCAAGATTCTGCGACATCCGACTTGGCTTTCTCGATAAGGACAATATCTCCGATCCGCATCTGCTCGTCGACCGCCTTGCACATGTCGTAGACGGTCAACAGCGCTACGCTGACCGCAACGAGCGCCTCCATCTCGACTCCCGTTCGCCCGACGCACGAGACCTTGCTGGCGACCGAGATTCCCCGGTCGGTCAAGGCGAGCGTCACGGCGATATGATCGAGCACCAAGGGATGGCACAAGGGGATCAACGCGCCGGTCTGTTTGGCGGCTTGAATTCCCGCGATCTGGGCCACCGTGAGCACGTCCCCTTTCTGGAGCAGGTTCTTCCGGATCAGGTCCCGTGTGGCCGCGGCCAGTTCGATGCTCCCGCTGGCCCGGGCAATACGGCGTTGCGGCGTCTTGGAGCCGACATCCACCATCCGCGCCCGCCCCTGTTCATCGACATGCGATAGCTCGTTCATCTTACCCACCAATGAAATGGATCGCGCGGTTGGAGCAGACGGATCCGGCCTGGGGCTTTTCGGCCACGGCCCGGGCCACGGCCTCGGCGGCTCCGAGCCGTCGCACGTTGAAGCTCAGATCGGAGAAGAGGCAAGGGCGGATCTCGCCGTCGCTGGTAAGGCGCAGGCGGTTGCAGCGAGGGCAATCGCCACCGCTCCCCCCTTCGATCACGTGGAAGCGGCCGTCGGCCAGGTTCATCCGTCGAATGAAGCGAATCTCCAGGCCCTCGCGCCGGGCAAACTCGGCCACGTCGTCGGCATCCCGGTCATGGCCTTCGGAGCTGAGAACGCAGTTGAGCTTCACGGGGTTCAGGCCGGCCTGCCGGGCCGCGCGGATCCCGGCGAAAACGCGGCGGACGTCCCCGCCGCGAGTGATGGCCGCGTAGCGCTGCGGATCGATGGCGTCGAGACTCACGTTGACCCGCCGCAGCCCGGCCGCGGCCAACCCGGGGGCGTACTGCTCCAGGAGTTGGCCGTTCGTGGTCATTGCCAGGTCGGCCAACCCGTCGATCGTCGCCAACATGCGGACGAGCACTTCAATCCCACGCCGGACGAGCGGTTCGCCGCCGGTCAGGCGGATCTTGGTCACGCCCAAGCCCACGGCGCAGCGGGCTACCTCCGCGATCTCCTCGAGACTCAAGATGTCCTCGTGCCGCAAGAGGGGCACGCCCTCGGGCGGCATGCAATAGCAGCAGCGGAGGTTGCACCGGTCCGTGACCGAGATCCGCAAGTAGTCGATGACTCGTCCGAAGCGATCGATCATTGCCAGCCCTTCATAAGGGGGACGAATCGGACGCTTTGGCCGGCCGAGACGATCGTTGTCCCAACCGGGACCACCAGCAGACCATCGGCCTCCATCAAGGCCTTGAGGTGCGCCGAGCCATGGAACTCCACGGGAACCAACATGCCGCCATCGTCGATGCGGCAGGGGAGAAACTCGACGCGGTCGGCCATCCGGCGGCGGAACTCGCCCCTCAGGGAAAGCGGGAACTCCCGCATCGTCCAAGAACTGCCGCGCAGCCGGGCTGCGGCGCGGAGGACAAACAGGTGAAACATCACGTAGACCGACACGGGATTCCCGGGAAGGCCGAACACGGTAGCGCCGGGCCGCGAGGCAAAGGTCAGAGGACGGCCCGGCTTGACCGCCACCGCGGAGAAGTGCACGGACAGGCCGGCCTCGGCCAGGGCGGCGCCGACGAAGTCGCAATCGCCGACGGAGACTCCACCCGAGAGCACGACGAGATCGGCCCGATCGACCGCCCTGGAAATTGCCTCGACCGTGGCGGCCCGGTCGTCCGGGATCGATTCCTCGATCACCACGTCCATGGCGAACCGCCGGCCCAGCAAGGCGAGCATCGGCCCATTGGTATTCATGATTCTTCCGGGGCCAAGGTCTTGCGGATCGTCGACGATCTCGTCTCCAGTGGAGAGCACGGCCAGTCGGATCGGACGGAAAACTTCCACGTCGGTGATCCCGCAACTGATCAGATTGGCGATCTCCAGCGCGCCCAGCCTCGCGCCCGCCCGGAGAATCACGTCGCCGACGCGCACATCCTCGCCTTGAAGGCAGATGTGCCGCGCGCTGGTGCGACGAATGACTTCGATCGTTCCGGCCTGAGAGCGAACCTCCTCGACGGGCATCACTTGGCCGGTGCCCGCCGGGACCGGCGCGCCGGTCATGACCTTCACGGCGGCTCCCGGCCGCAGCGGTACCGCCGGGGCGCTGCCTGCCGGAACCGTCTCCAGGACCTGATAGCAGTCGCGTACGTCCCCGGCCAGTATGGCATAGCCGTCCATGGCTGCTTTGTCGAAGGGCGGCAACGGCAATTGGGAGAGCTGATCCGACGCAAGCGTTTGCCCCGCCGCATCGCGAACGGCGATCTTCCGGCGCGGAATGGTCCCGCCCGAGAAGGTCTGATCCACGATGCGCAGGGCGTCATCCAGGGGAAGAAGAGGCGTGGAATGGCTCATGGGTATTCTTTTTCAGGCGCAGGTCGCGCTTCCGTTTGCGGAACCGACCGGGCGCAACGTTGCGAACAGCCGTATTTCAACTTCCATCACGGGCCCCTAGGGGTGGACGCCTCAGGTCAGTTCCAGGGCCGCGAGCTTCTCGTGGGTAGGGATCCCGTTCGCGTCCCAGCCGCGCTCCTTGTAGTACTGCGGCAGGAGTTCCGCGAGTCGGTGCACGTGCCCCTTGGAGGGCCCTGCGGGAATCGGCTCGTTGAGAAACCGTTTCGGGAGCTTGTCTTCGCTCGGGTCGATCCCGGCCGCCAGGTTGAACAGGCGCTCCAAGTTCCAAATCCGATCGCCGGCCTCCAGCAGGCCGGCCGTCGTCGAGTCGGCGCCGGCAATCGCGTTGTAAAGATCCCGGTAATCATCGGCCTTCATCGCGAAGGACGTGAAGAGGCAGACTCCGAGGGAGTCGATCACCGCCGTCAGGTCCTGGAAGAGTTTGGCCAAAGCGGGCTTGCCTTCCAGGGCGAAGCGGTCCACTTTCTGGGGAATTCCCAGGACTTCGGCGGAAATGACGTATCCGCGGACATGGCAGCCGCCACGATTGGAGGTGGCATATTGGAGGCCGTGCCCCTGGACGCCGCGGGGATCGTAGGCCGGCAGATCGAGTTTCTT
>Ga0172371_10010254_pt1 | contig 12693 bp, 12 predicted proteins | sample Lak12m_FD_114543 | JGI IMG/M metagenome (GOLD analysis project Ga0172371, IMG submission 114543) | Freshwater microbial communities from Kabuno Bay, South-Kivu, Congo - kab_022012_12m | ecosystem: Environmental > Aquatic > Freshwater > Lake | place: Democratic Republic of the Congo: South-Kivu... | reverse complement strand
GTGGTATCTGTCGAACAAGCCGCCCCGCAAGAGGAAGAGATCCTTGTTGCCTCTCCGAAAACAGGTGAACCCCCGCCTGCTGAAGAAGCCTTGTCCGCAGCCAAGCCTGATGGGGACGAAGTCGCTGATGCCGTTGTGGAGGAGAGCCCGTCTGTCACCGAGCCACAAACAGCGCCGGTTGATAACTCACGTAAGGGCTTTGCCCGGGTCATTAAACGGGCCGCAATTCAGCTCCCGGTGGAGGCCCCTCGCCCTCCTGCCCGTCGTCCGTCAACCACCGACAGCCGCCCCGTCGCCCCTGCGAAACCGAAAAAGCCCCAAGGCCCGGCGCCAACGGCCCAGGCCACAACCGATGACGACAATAACGCTGCCCACAAGGGTAAGCGTTTCGTGAAATTCACCCACACGCCGGAAACGGAGATTCGTGCCAAGAAGGGGGCCGCCAAGAAGAGAGGGGGCTACGCCGATATCGACATTGAAGACGTGGCCATGGCCGGTGGCGGGCGTTTTGCCGCCTCATTGAAGATTGGCCGTGGGGGGCGGGCTGGTGGTAAAAAAAGCAAGGGAGATGGTGGCTCAGGCTCTGGTGAGACCAAGGCCATCAAGAAACGGATCATCGTGCATGACACCATCACGATTGGCGATCTCGCCCACCGGATGGGGATTAAGGTCAGCGAGTTGATCGCCAAGTTGATGCGGCTTGGGGTGATGGCGACGGTTAATCAGGCCCTTGATTTGGAGACAGCCACCTTGGTTGCCTCCGATTTTGGCTACGAAGTTGAGTTGGCCTTAACCGATGAGATCAGCGTCATCAACCTTGAGGAAGAGGAAAGTGGTGGCGATATGGAGCCTCGTCCGCCGGTGGTCACTGTCATGGGGCATGTTGATCATGGTAAGACCTCAATCCTGGACGCTATCCGCAATACGGATGTGGCGGCCGGAGAGGCCGGGGGAATCACCCAGCACATCGGAGCCCATTACGTGCGCTCTGCGGTCGGCGATGTTGTCTTCCTCGATACTCCAGGGCATGCTGCCTTTACCGAGATGCGTTCGCGTGGCGCTCAGGTGACGGACGTGGTTGTGCTGGTGGTAGCGGCCGACGATGGCGTCATGGATCAGACCAAAGAGGCGATTAACCACGCCAAGGCGGCTAAGGTGCCCATCGTGGTTGCGATCAACAAGATCGACAAGCCCAACGCCGATCCCATGCGGGTCAAGCGCGAGCTCTCTGAGTTTGCCTTGGTGCCGGAAGAGTGGGGCGGGGACACCATCTTCTGTGAGGTCTCAGCCAAAAAGGGAATCGGCATCGACAACCTGTTAGAGCATATTCTGCTGCAATCCGAGGTGCTTGAACTGCGGGCCGACCCCAAGCGTCGGGCTCGTGGCCGTGTGGTAGAGGCCCATCTGCACAAGGGGCGTGGGCCACTGGCTACTGTCCTGGTGCAACAGGGTACCCTGCATGTCGGAGATTTCTTCGTGGTTGGCGATCACTACGGCAAGGTGCGGATGCTGTTGGATGACAAGGGGAAGAAGGTTGAAGAGGCTGGCCCGGCCATGCCTGTCGAGGTCCAAGGCCTGAGTGGGGTGCCGATGTCGGGCGATGAATTCATCGTCTTAGCCGATGAGAAGATGGCCAAAAATCTCAGTAACGCCCGGCAGATGAAGAGCCGCGAGTTGCAGCTTGGCAAGGCCTCCAAGGTGTCGCTTGACAACCTCTTTGATAAACTGAAGGAAGGGGAGATGAAGGAGCTCTTCGTCCTCATCCGCGCCGATGTGCAGGGTACGCTTGAGGCCTTTGGCCAGGCCTTGGCCAATCTGGGGACGGAGCAAATCCGAGTGCGAATCCTGCATGAGGGCACAGGGACGATAACCGACTCCGATGTCGTTTTGGCGGCTGCCTCTAACGCGATCATCATCGGCTTCAACGTCCGGCCCAGTAGCAAGGTGCAGGAGCTTGCCAAGAATGAAAAGGTTGATATCCGTTTCTACGATGTCATTTACCACGCCCTTGATGACATCCGCCTGGCCATGGTTGGCATGCTTGATCCTACCTTTGTCGAGCGGATTCTTGGCCACCTTGAGGTGCGGGAGACCTTTGTGGTGCCGAAGATTGGCACGATTGCCGGTTGTTATGTGATGGATGGCAAGATCGAACGTAATGCCAAAATTCGCTTGCTTCGAGAGGGCGTGGTTGTCTTTACCGGCTCGCTGGCCTCCTTACGACGCTTCAAAGATGACATGAAAGAGGTTGTCACCGGTTATGAGTGTGGGGTTGGCATTGAGAATTATAATGATATCAGGATTGGGGATACCCTGGAAGCCTATGTCATGGATGAGGTTGCGGGTAAGCTGTAGCCCGTTGAGTTAGCTGGTGACCACTTCGCGTAAAACAAAGACTCAGTATGCCGTTCCCGAACTCGGCAGGTCACCTAACCGCCGCCCATCGCGGGTGGCTGGCGCCATCCGCGATGAATTAGCGATGGCCTTGCTGCAGAAGATCAGTGATCCCCGTTTAGCCGAGGTGCTGATCACCAGGGTTGAGGTGACCCCGGATATGCGCTCCGCCTTTGTCTATTTCAGTTGTCCTGAGGCGGTGCTCAAATCGGTTGAGGCTGGCCTTGCTAGTTCGCGGGGATTCATGCGCAGTTACCTTGCCAAGATCGTCAACCTCCGCTATATGCCGGAGTTGTTGTTTAAGTATGACTTGTCCGAGGTTAGGCAAGCAGATATGGAACGGATACTGCGGGAGATTGCCAATGAGCGCCAAGCATCAGAAAGAGATAATCCAGGCGATACAGAAAGCTAAAACCATTCTGGTTGCCACCCATGTCTTCCCCGATCCAGACGCCTTAGGCTCTCAGCTCGGCCTGAGCGATATCCTGGAGGGAATGGGCAAGAAGGTGATTCGCTACAGTGAGGAGCCCGCCTCCTATCTCTATGATTTCCTGCCGGGTTGTGAGAAGTTGGTCTGCGATCTGCCCGATCTTACCGAAATTGACTGTGCCATAGTCCTTGATTGTGGGGATCGGTTCCGGCTGGGCAAGGCCTTGGATAGCCTGCTGACTATCCAGCCGATGATCGTCATTGATCATCATGCCGGGCATCAGGATTTTGGCGACCTTCGTTGGGTACAGCCGGGGCGGGCCTCCACCGGAGACATGGTCTACGAGTTGGCCAAGGCCCTGATTGCTGAGATCTCGCTCGATGCCGCCTACTGCCTGTATACGGCGATTGTCGCGGATACGGGCTCTTTCAAGTACTCGTCCACCACCGCGACTACCTTTACGATTGCCGGGGCCTTGGTTGCCCGGGGGGTCAACCCGGAGCAGGTAGCGACCAAACTCTTTGACAATTTCACCGAACGTCGGCTCCACCTCCTGCAGGTCGTCCTTGCAACCTTAGAGCTCTATGCCGAAGGGAGGCTGGCCCTGATTACCGCAACGCGAGATATGTTTGAGCGGACTGGCGCCGAGGCAGATGATGCCGAGTCGTTTATCAATTACCCACGGGCCATGATCACCGTCAAGATAGCTGTCTTTCTCAAGGAAAAGGCAGGGGCGATCAGTCTCAGTATGCGCTCTAAGGGAAGTCAGTACGATGTCTCTGCTGTTGCCCGTCAGTTGGGTGGCGGGGGGCATCGCAATGCGGCTGGTTGTAAATTTTGTCATGGTGAGACCATTGCCGAGGTGCGCGAGCGGGTCTTTGCCCTGTTGCTGCCCCTTGTGGCCGAGTAGCGGTGTCGGCGAGTTTGAGCGAGCTAGCTGGGGTTTCGACTGTCGCTAACGCCTCCTTTGAAGCAGGGGTCTTCTTGGTCGATAAACCGGTTGGCCCGACCTCGTTTCGGGTTGTGCAACAGGTACGGCGAGCCCTGCAGATCAAAAAGGTTGGGCATACCGGCACCCTTGATCCCTTTGCCTCTGGTCTGCTGATCCTCTGTGCCGGGCGCCGAGCGACGCGGATCATCCCCCGCTTGATGGGCGGGGATAAGCTCTACGAGGCGACACTACAGCTTGGGGTTGAAACGGATACCCTCGATTGCCAAGGCAGGGTGCTTGCCATACGACCGGTGCCATTCCTGGATTTGCCCGCGGTGGAAGCCTGTCTGGCGAAGTTTCGCGGCGAGATCATGCAGGCACCGCCTGCCTTTTCGGCACTTAAGCACGAGGGGAAGCCCCTCTATCAGTACGCTCGACGGGGCATCGTCATCGAAAAAGCTGCTCGGCCCGTGTTCGTTTCTGAGTTAGATTGTACCTCCTTAGGCGAGGGGACAATGGGGATCAGGGTTCGTTGTAGCAAGGGGACATACATTCGAAGTCTGGCAGCCGATATCGGTCAGTCCTTGGGTTGTGGTGCCCATCTGCTTGCCCTGCGCCGTTGGGAGAACGGCCCATTTTCGGTGACCTCCGCCTTGCCTGGCGTCTCGCTTGAAGATCGTCAAGCCGCGCAGACGGCCTTGTTGTCGCGGTTTTATACGGTCGAAGAGATCGAACTGATTTTGCTGGGTCAAGAGGGCATGAAGAGGGAACAATGAGTCGTTAGTAAGGGGAAAGGGAAATGCAATTCGTCTTCGAGTTGCTTACATTCAGCGCGCTGGCTGAATGAGATTGTACTATTTGAGATAAATTACGGAGGGTTACTTTGACACTGCAAACGGAACAAAAGCTAGAGATTGTTGAAAAATTTGGTCACCATCAAGGAGATACTGGTTCGCCTGAGGTGCAGATTGCCCTGCTAACCGGGCGGATCACCTACTTGACGGAGCACTTCAAGACGCACAAGAAGGATCATCACTCACGGCGTGGATTGCTGAAGATGGTTGGTCATCGCCGCCGCCTGCTGACCTACTTGAAAGGAAAAAATGTTGAGCGCTATCGAGAGATTATTCAGGCGCTTGGTATTCGTAAGTAAAGAAATCCTTGTCTCTGTTGGTCAGGGACGAGATGATGATGAGATGGAGCCCTTGGTGTGGGAAGGAGGGGGCGGGTGTCGCCCCCTGTCAATCCTGCCTCTGCGGGCAGTCTCATAAATCCGCTTAGGAAAAGGTACCGTTCAGGGCCTGTTTTTTTGGTGAAGGCATCGGTGCCGGGCGGCAAATGAGGAGATGGGATGTATAAGAAAGTCGAGGCTGAAATTAGTGGGAAGAAACTTACCTTGGAAAGTGGGAAGTTGGCCAAGCAGGCCGGGGGATCGGTTTTGGTCACCTATGGCGAGACCGTGGTCTTGGTTACCGCGACGGCGGCCCCAGAGGCCAAGCCTGATATTGATTTTTTCCCGTTGACCGTCGAGTACCAAGAGCGGTTATATGCGGTCGGCAAGATCCCTGGCAGTTTCTTTCGACGTGAGATTGGTCGACCAAGTGAAAAAGAGACCTTGACCAGCCGATTTATCGATCGCCCCTTACGTCCGTTATTTGCCAAGGGGTTTGCCAATGAGACCCAAGTGATTGCCGCCGTACTCTCCATGGATCAACAAAACGATCCTGATGTCCTGGCTATTGTTGGGGCATCGGCGGCGCTAGGTCTGTCGAACATCCCTTTCCTCGGGCCAATAGCCGGTGTGCGCGTTGGCTTGGTCGACGGGGCGATGATCCTTAACCCAACCAAGAGCGAGCTTGAGAAGTCGCGGCTTGATTTGATTGTCGCTGGCTCTCGCCAGGCGGTGGTCATGGTCGAGGGTGGCGCCGATCACCTGAGTGAACAGGAAATTCTGGACGCCATTTACTTTGGTTTTGCCGGTTTGCAGCCCTTGCTTGATATTCAAGAGGAACTGCGTGGGGCCCTCGGCAAGACCAAAATGGCCGTGCAAGCTCCAGTTGTCAACGAGGCCTTACTGGCGCAGATTACCGCCATGGCTGGCCAGGATATGGCGACGGTTACCGCTACCGCCGATAAGCAAGAACGTTCCCTCGCCTACCACGCCCTGGAAAACAAGGTGCTTGAGCACTTCGCTGGGGATGAGTCGGTTTCTCCGAAAGAGGCCAAGGCCCTGTTGCATGGCTTGAAGAAAACGGTGATGCGAGGTCATATCGTCAAGAATAAGTCCCGTATCGATGGCCGTAAGGTGGATGAGATTCGACCGATCAGTGCCGAGGTTGCCCTCTTGCCGCGAGTTCACGGTTCGGCTCTGTTCACTCGCGGAGAGACGCAGGTGATTGCCACCGCCACTCTGGGCAGTGGTGACGATGAACAACGGGTCGAGTCTCTATACGGCATGGCCTTCAAGCCCTTTATGCTCCACTATAACTTCCCACCGTACTGCGTCGGCGAGGTCCGCCCGCTCAGGGGGCCCAGTCGTCGTGACATCGGTCACGGGGCCTTAGCCACCCGTTCCATTGCGGCAGTGTTGCCGGACCGTGAGCATTTCCCCTATACCATACGGGTGGTCTCAGAGGTGACGGAGTCAAACGGCTCTTCCTCGATGGCGACCGTCTGTGGCGGCATTTTGGCCCTCATGGACGCCGGTGTGCCCATCAAAGAGCCCGTCTCCGGGATCGCCATGGGCCTGATCAAGGAGGGGGATGAGGTGGTTATCCTCTCCGACATTTTGGGCGATGAAGACCACTTGGGTGATATGGATTTCAAGGTCACTGGCACGGCGACTGGCGTTACCGCCTTGCAGATGGATATCAAGATCGATGGCGTGTCGCCCGAAATCATGAGCCGTGCCCTCGAACAGGCCAAGGCTGGGCGTCTTCATATCCTGGGTAAGATGAAGATGGCCTTGGCGCAATCGCGGACAGAGGTCTCGGTCTACGCCCCCAAGATCGTCACCCTAACCATCAATCCGGATAAGATCCGCGATTTGATTGGCCCTGGCGGCAAGGTCATCAAGGGCCTGTCGGCTGAGTTTGAGGTCAAGATTGATGTTAATGATAACGGAGAGGTAACCATCTTCGCGCCTAACGGTGAGGTTGCCGCTCAGGTTGAGGCCCGTGTTCAAGCGATTACTGCTGAGCCGGAAATTGGCCAGGTCTACGAGGGTACAGTCGTCAAGGTCGTTGATTTTGGCGCCTTTGTGCAGATCATCCCTGGGGTTGACGGCCTTGTTCACATCTCGGAACTTGAGAATCGGCGGGTGGAGAAGGTAAGCGATGTGGTCAAGGAAGGGGACAAGATCAAAGTCAAGGTCCTCGAGATCGATCAGCGTGGCAAAATTCGCCTGAGTCGTAAGGCCTTGCTGGAAGCCTAAGGCGCTCGGCGAGAAATAAGCGTACCAAGATTGCGCCGGATTCCGGTTCGATTTCAAGGCGTCACGAGGGGAGCATAGCCGGGCTATGTGACTCTCGTGACAACGCGGAAAGCGGGCCGGAAGACAAGCAAGACGGGATGATGATTTCTTGCCGAGTGCCTCATCTCGACTGTTGTTGGTTTTGGCGTACAGGGGCTATTGTTCTCCTGTGCGCCTTTTTTTTGCCTGCGATTTTGTCATCGTTCACTGTGGTCGTCTCCTGGCCCGTCTCCCCTTTCCTCCGTAAGTGATCACCTCCACCCCCTGAGCGAGAACATTCATGTACCAAAAAACGGTACTTCATAACGGCTTGAGCGTAGTCACGGAACGGAGTTCGTCGCGTACGGTCTCTTTCGGCATCTGGATCAACATCGGCTCTCGTGATGAGGAACCGGCGAGTCTCGGCTCGGCCCATTTTGTCGAGCATATGCTGTTTAAGGGGACGTCTCATCGTAACGCCAGCGTTATCGCCCGTGAGCTGGATCGGTTGGGCGGACAGGCCAACGCCTTTACCACTAAGGAGCAAACCTGTCTTTACGGCACGGTGCTTGACGCTCAGTTGCCGCAGTTGGTGAGCCTGCTCACTGACCTCTTGTGCCATTCTCTCTTAGAAGGGGCGGAGATCGAGCGTGAGCGCATGGTTATCCTCCAAGAGATAGGGATGGTGCAAGATACCCCGGAGGACTTGATTCAGGAACTCTTTGCCGGGGTGTTGTGGGCAGGACATCCTCTGGAACGGACGATCTTGGGGCTACCTGAGTCGGTCATGGGGGTGACTCGGGAGCGCTTGCAAGAGTTTATCGCCCGTGGCTATGTGCCGCGTCGTATCCTGGTCGCGGCGGCGGGGAATGTTGATCATGATCGATTGGTGGATCTGCTTGAGAGTACCACCCTCTTTGCCCCTGTAGACCAACCCCTGCCGGTTGTTTGCCGGGTGGCGCCCGTCTCCTTGCCAGCGAAGATTGTGGTGCAGCCCAAACGTCTGGAGCAAGCCCATATCCTGCTTGGCGGCTACGGACTACCGGCCAGCAGCCCTTCGCGATACGCCCTCGCCTTGCTCAACACCATACTCGGTGGCAACATGAGTTCGCGACTCTTTCAGGAGATCCGCGAAAAGCGGGGCTTGGCCTATTCGATCTACTCCTTTGTCGAGACCATCAGTGATGCCGGCATGGTTGGCATCTACGCCGGGACCGGACATGGGGATGTCAACGAGGTCATGGACTTGATTCGGCTGGTTCTTGCCGACCTCTGCGCTGGGGGGATCACGCCAGAGGAGTTGGCTGGTGCCCAAGATTTCGCCCGGGCGGGGATCTATCTGGCCGAGGAGAGCATGGAGACGCGCATGATGCGCCTGGCGAAAAACGAGTTGACTCATGGCCGTTCGCTGCCGATTGGCGAGGTCGAGGCGGCCTTGGCCCGGGTGGGTGTCGATGAGTTGACGGCCCTGGCGGTGGAGATGTTTGCTCAACCCCTGAGCGGGGTGATTCTTGGGCCGGTGCGGAGAGATGACTATCGCGCCGATCCCGCCCTCTGTGTCGAAGAAGGGCAGGAGGGCTACCTCGATCCTCGTGACGAGTGAGCCGAAAAGCGATGCGTTTTTGTGTCCTGGGGAGCGGGAGCAAGGGAAACTGCACCTATGTCGAGGCCGATGGCGTTGGGGTGCTGATCGATGCCGGCTTTTCCGGGATTGAGGTGGCTCGGCGGTTGGCCGTAGCCGGGCTGTCGATCGATCATGTCCGGGCGATCTTGGTCACCCATGAGCATACGGATCACCTCTCCGGGGTGGGAGTCTTGTCCCGCAAACACCACCTGCCTGTCTTTGCCACCTCTGCCACCCGCATGGCTGCGGGGGTGGCCCTCGACAAGTTGCACGCCTTTATCCCCTTCACCACGGGCTCTTCCTTCTCCGTCCCCCCCTTCACTGTCCACCCCTTCGCCATTGCCCACGATACCGTTGACCCGGTTGGTTTCACCCTGGACGATGGACGCCGCCGTTTGGGCTATTGTACCGATACCGGCATGATCTCTCGTCTGATTCGTCATCACCTTCAGGGGTGTCACGGCTTGGTATTGGAGAGTAACCACGATCTTGAGATGCTGAAGAATGGCCCCTACCCCCCGGCCCTGCAACAGCGGATTCGCTCGAAGAATGGCCACTTGGCCAATTCGGAGGCCATGGCCTTCGCCCGGGATCTCCTCCATGAGGGCTTGCGCCATATCGTCTTGGCCCATATCAGTCATGCCAACAACAGCCATGCCCAGGTGCGTTTGGAGCTTGAGCGAAGTAAGTTAGTGGGGCCGCAGATCAGTCTGGCCTGTCAGGAAGGGCCGGGAGAGGTGATCGTGCTGTGAGGTGACAACCTTGGTGCGATGCCCGCTCAGGAAAGGGGGGCGGTCAGATGGGATTGTTGTTGGCGTGGCGAGCGATATAGGCTTGCAACTCTTGCCGCTTGTGGTCAGCTAACTGGCCGAATTCGACGGAACGCTGCACCATACGCATAGCGTTGAACGAGGATTGGTTGATCACGGGCTGTTCGATGATGGTCTGACAGGGGATGGACTCCATAAAAAAGTTGTTCTGACCGTCTAGGATGTCGATAGTGTCCCCGTTCGTCTTTGGCCCGTCACTCTGGAGATAGACAAAGGAAAGCCCACCGAGACTGATATTTTGAATATGGCCGGAAATATCTGCCGACAGGGCGATGGCCCCCTCGCCAAGTCGATAGCGTGGCTGGCAGCGTCGTTCGTTGGTCGTCTCCATATTCCTCGCTTGTTATGAGTTCAAGCGAATGCCCTCTTCTTCCAGGCAGATACGGCGTCTTCTGTAGAGGGCGCCAATCGCCTTCTTGAAATTTTTCTTGCTCATGCCAAAGAGCTGGTAGATCCGTTCTGGGGGTGTTTTGTCGTTTGCCGCCAGATAGCCGCCGTGTTCTCGGAGGAGGTCGAGCACCTGCTCCGAGACGGTGTCCATTTTTTCGTAACCAGGTCTTTGCAGCGAGAGATCGAGCTTGTGGTCATCGCGGATCTTTTTGATATACCCAGAGCAACGCATCCCCTTTTTTAAGGGGCGAAAGACCTCATTGGCGTAGAGAACCCCCCAATGGGCGTTGTTGACGATGGCCTTGTAGCCAAGGTCGGTATGAGGGCCGATCAGCAGGTTGACCGCTTGACCCACTCGATAGTCGACCGGAGATTGATCGAGGAACTCGTCCACTCGCGAGGAAGCAACGATGCGATGCCATTTCTCCTCATGCAGGATGCGGACAAGGTACGATTTGCCTTCCTCCATGATTTGCCGTTGTTCCCTGATTGGTGCCAGCAAGGGATGGCTGAGTCCCCAGTCGAGCCAGGCCCCGAGGTCGGAGACCTTAATGACCTTGAGGTAGGCAAATTCCCCTGGCAGGGCCAAGGGCGGGCGGCTGCTGGCAATGAGGCGGCTTTCTTGATCGTAGGAGAGAAAGACCTCCAGCGTGTTGCCGATCAGGCAATTGGCGGGCACCCCTCGCTGGGGGAGCAGGATCCTGCCTAGGTTATCGCCATCGAGATAGGCCCCGATGTCGACCAGCTTGGTGACCACTAATCGGTTGACTTTGCCTGCTTCTGCCATGGTTTGATCCTTGTGCCAAGCGGTTAGTGGCAAGAGGCCTGCAACTCAGTCGTCCCGCTATCCAGGCAACGGAGCAGCGAGGCTGCCTCTTCGGGAGTCACCTTGGCACCACGCTCGGTCATCCGCTCGATAGTGCGCTGCCAACGGGCCTTACTCTTTTTGCCCAACTTGTCGCATATCCTGGTGGTGTTGTGGCAGGCGACGCACTTGGCGGTGAGGAGCGCGTCGCATTGGCCCATGCCGCCAGCAGCCGCAGCTTGTTCAGTGACAGCAGGGGGTGGCGCGGGCGCGCTTTGGGCAGCCGGTTCATCAGCACCAGCAGTTGGTTTGCCCTCTTTGGCCGTCGATGCGGAGTCTTGGGGTGTCTTGTCGGAACAGGAGGTGAGCATAAGTAAGCAACCTCCCGCCGCGAGCAGGCAAAGCGTTAAGGCGATTTTTTTGGGCATGTTCATCAGCGATTCCTGGTAACAGTTTTGAGTGGTAAGCAGTGGATTTCTGTCGCTGAGGCGGGATAGCCACAGCCATTAAGGCTTCGCATGGTACCAAGAAGGTCAAGGCCAAAGCAACTCATATTTTCGGATAAAGGCGATTGGCTTGTAGGATAACTTGGCCTTTCGTAGTCCTTCATTGCCGAGATCCTGTTCCCGGTTGACCAGGGCGAATTCTTGGTGGGCGGCCAGGAACTCTCGATTGATTGCCTGGTAGACCCCTTTATAACTCCCCATGCCCTTTTCAAAGTGGATGAGGAGGGTATCTGGCCGCAAGGGTTCGGCGATGGTGAAGGCAACCAGCCGCTCATCGACGAATAAGGTGCCGCCCATGAGCTCTGGGAAGGCAGCGGCGGCAGCCAAGAGCCTGCCGATGGCGCGATCTTCGGCGGCGAGTTCTGGTGAGGAGTCGCAGTTGCGCCAGGCACACCACTGTCCCTGCATCTCAAGCACCCTTGTAATCAAACTGTGGTCTAGCGTTTGATAGCGCCAAAGATAGCCCTTGTGGAATTGATGGAGCAAGTTGAGCTTGGCGTGGAAGCGGTTGCCCGCCAAGGCGACCAACTCTGGCACGGCATAGAGGTAATCCCAATGGCCACGACTGGTGAGCATCCGGGCCTGGGGGTAGGCGTGGATCATCATCAGGGCCAGGGCCTCAGGGAGGCGGATCAAGGGAACCCCGCGAAGTTGGGGCATGATCTGTCGCCAGTCACGCTTGGCCCAGGGGCCAAGCGGCGCCCAGTAGCAGACAGACGGTTTCCCTTGGCGAATCCAGACCAGCCCGTCCCCCCAGGCCCAAGTCAACTCGTGCTCATCGGCCCAGGCCCAGAGATTCATCAGACTGTAGTCAGAAGAAACTTGGGGCGTCAGCCGTAGCAGGGCTTGGTATTCGTGCCGACGATCAAGGCTGATCGGGGAGAAAGAGAGATTCATCGCTAGGTCACGTCCTTTTCCCGTTCTGGCGAATGGCGGCAATGCGGCTGAGGAGCGGGGGGTGAGAATAGTGGAGAAAGACAGTGAAGGGGTGCGGAGTCAAATTGGCCAGGTTGTGGACAGAGAGCTTCTTTAAGGCGCTGATCAGATCCTCTCCCCCGCCGGTGGTCTGGCAGGCAAAACGGTCGGCCGCAAACTCGTTGTGCCGGGAGAGTTGATTCATCAGGATCGAGAGCACCAATTCCAGAGGGGTCAGCAGTAGCCCAAAAAAGATCAGGCCGCCATAGACGGAGCGGTGGCTCATGCCAAAGGCCTCAAACAGGCCCTGGCTGGTCAAGGCCAACGACAGCAGGTAGAGCATGAGCCCCAGATGGGCGATGCTGATCACCATGCCTTGCAGGATATGTCGCTTCTGATAATGGCCGATCTCATGGG
>Ga0172371_10010253_pt1 | contig 12694 bp, 9 predicted proteins | sample Lak12m_FD_114543 | JGI IMG/M metagenome (GOLD analysis project Ga0172371, IMG submission 114543) | Freshwater microbial communities from Kabuno Bay, South-Kivu, Congo - kab_022012_12m | ecosystem: Environmental > Aquatic > Freshwater > Lake | place: Democratic Republic of the Congo: South-Kivu... | reverse complement strand
TCTTACTTCAGACCTTGCCGTTGCCAGCAACGCCCTTGATCTCATGTTGACTTCCCGCTGGTAAGGTGTCAGGACTTCTTTCAGTCCACCGGCGCAGAAAGCATTCTAGGCAAACAAGAAAACCCCGGTTTCCCGGGGTTTTCATATTCACTTGTTAACCAGTTAACTTATTAACCTGTTAACCTATTTCATCAGCATCATCTTGCGGGTTTCGACCTTGCCATCGGTGGTAAGGCGATAGAAATACAAGCCGCTGGTAACTTTGGAGCCATTGTTGTCGGTGCCGTTCCAAACCTGGCTGTTTCTGCCAAATTGGGCGGTGCCGTTAAACAGGGTCTTCACCAGTTGACCTTTCACGTTGTAGATGGAAAGGTTCGCCGGAGCGGTCTTAGGCATGTCAAAGCTGATGGTGGTTTCGGGATTGAAGGGATTGGGATAGTTCTGCTGCAGCAGATTCACTACTGGAGCAACGGCAGGATCGTCACCGGCTTCAGTCGGGAAAACGATCTGCAGTTCAGTGAACATCACCTGACCGCCATCGTTGGTGGGATGTACGGAAGGAGTGATGGAGAATGAACCCCAGGTATAGTCGTTGTAGAACATGATTCCCAGTTTTCCAACCTTCTGGTCACCCTGCATTCCGGTGTAGATCACTTTGTCGGCGGGATAAACCCACATGGGCTTCAGACCGGCAAATTGAGGAGTTTCGATATTGTTGAGCTTAATGGGCTCGCTCCAATGTGAACCATTGTCAGAGGATACGGAGATCCACATCTCGGGGGTATTTGCCCAGGCGGCATAATCAGTGTCGCTATCGGCATTATACTTCTTGGCGCGCAGGCAGTTCTGCCACACGGTGGCAAGCATGCCATGACCGTTACCTTCGGTAACCTTCAGATTGCTGTAGTGGAAGAACATGGCATCACTGTGAGCGGATTGATCCCAATAGGGGAAATCCCAGCTGTCGGCAATGTCCGGAGCCCAACCATTGGTATATTGAGTCCAGCTATCCACCACACCCCAAGGAGCTTGCAGATCCCAGGGAGTATAGGTTACGTCGTGATCATCGGTAGTATCTTTCTGGGGCCAAACCTCGTGAATGGCATATTGCTGATCCGTGGGAGCCAGAGGATCGAAGACAAATTCCTTCGGATACTGCATGGCAGGATAGTAATAACCTTCAGCATTGTTCAAAGCCCACAAAGCGGTAGCGTGCAGACGACCATTGTCGTCCACCGTGGCGTTCAGATGGCTGGAATTGGCGATCTGCCAGTAAAGATCGGTATCGGCATAGGGCAAGCCAGTGGCATCGCTCTTGAAATAACCGGTAGCATCGGTGGCGCTGGTAGGCGGATTCCAGGTGGGAAGCTTGCTCCAGGCGCTGATACGGGTCCAGGTGCCAGTTCCGTAGTTTCCGCATTTGAAGACGTCCATATCCGGTTCAGGAATGTCGGTGGTTCCATCGGCTTCGGTAGCGAAGTGATAGCCCATGTAATAAATATTACCGGCACCATCAGCAGCCAAACCGTGGAAGGGACGACGCCAGGTGGAATTGTGATTCCAGTCATCCATTTCAGGAATGGAGGTGTAAGTCCATACCAACGGAGTTCCCATTTCGATATCGTCACCATTGAAGTCTGCATAGGCGATCTTGGGGTTTTCGCTGGGACCGTAGGTATGGCTTACGGAGTTGCGCGCAATGATGTAAATGCGGCGTTTGCCATCGATGGGGGAAGGTCCGATCTGCGCGGTGGGCCAGATGAATTCATTATCGGTTGACGAACCGCTGGTGGCAGTTACGGACGAGGGGTTGTTAATTGCAATCTGCAAGTCATTGAACAAACCTGCGAACCCGTCGATGAAAGCATCAGAGGTGAACTGAACTTCCAGCTGGGTGTCCGTGGTTCCGTCGGCATTGGCATGCCAGGCATACAAAGGCTTTCCGGATACGGGATCAACCGCTACGGTAGTATAACCTTCACGGTTCACCACAGCGGTGATTTCGTTGTTGTTGATCACATTACCCTGGGCATCGAGGTAGGCATAGAAAGCACGGCGTTCGCCGGTTGCAGTGCGCTGACCATGGTAGGTTAAGAAATACCCGCCGCCGGCTACATCCGGAATCACCCGGAGAGGTAAGCCGTTGTAACTTCCTATCATATAGTCATAATAAGAAGTCATCAAAGCGGTCGGAGTTTTCGTAAAGGTGTATGCAGGTACTGTGCGGCTGCTTACTACCGGCATACTTTTAAACAGAACTTCGGCTGTCTTTTTGTTCGTGCCTGGCACCATTTCCTGGGCATAAACCAAGCTGATGAACAAGGACAGACACAGGGCGACCAATAGGATTCTTTTCATTCGTTCCTCCTGAATCATTTTAAGGTCATCTTAATATCGCATTTTGAGGGAAACCCGGTGAGCACTCTTGAACAGGTTTTCAGCCAGATATCCCATGTCTGTGTAAGCATAATCGATGTTGAAGATACCAAGGCTGGTCGGAACCTGCCAGCCTAAGCCGGCGGAAAAGCCATTGGTATCATAATTAAACTGATAGCCGCCGCGGAAAAAGATGTTACCCAGTTTATACTCAGTTCCCAGGTTCCAGGTTTCCAGACGGTCGATCACATTATCCAGCTGCAGAGAGGCGATCCAGTGATTGTTGCCTTCCCGCATCAGGTCTCCACTAATACCCAGGGAGAAACTCATCGGTATCTTGCTGTCGAGCTCCACCCCATCCTCATCGGTCAGACCGTCACCGTCGTTATCGAACAAATCGAATGGATCTTCATCGTATCTTCCATCTTCATCGTCATCCACACGATAGCGGATATCAGGACCGAAATTTTTCAGCGCCATGCCAATCTTCACGTTTTTCCAGCCGGTGTTATACATCGAGCCAAGATCGAAGGCATAGCTATTTACATCATATACATACAGGTTCTCACGCAGGTATTTCACGCCGATTCCAGCGGAGAACTTGTTGGTAAACTGCTGTGCATAATCAACGCCAAAGGCGAAAGCGCTGTTGGTGAAGGTTTCACCCGTTTCACCAAAAGTCTCTTCCTCGGTAACCTTCATTTTATCCATATGCATAGCACTGCCATAAACGGCAAGCGTGGAAACGCCATTGGTGTAAGTCCCCGCGGCAAATTCCTGCATGATATCCGCAGGCCAGTTCGTATGCGAGAAAAACACCTGGTTCTGGAAAGACGGAGCCAGACCGGCAGGATTCCAATAGACGGAAGAAATGTCATCTGAAACAGCGGTATAGGCTTCGCCCATTCCAATCGCGCGGGCATCCACGCCCAGTTTGAGGAACTGCAGCCCCACCGTTCCGGTTTTTCCAAACGGTTTGGCGGCAAGAAGGACTGGCAGGGCAAGAATTGCGAGCGCCAGAATAGGAATCAGAATCTTTTTCACAGTTCCTCCCTTATTTGATGATCACGAACTTGCCGACCTTGATCTTCTTGTCGGCATTGTTCTCTACTGAATACAGATAAACGCCAGGGGCGATGATCTGATTGTGTTTGGACAGTAAATCCCAGGCTTCCATGCCATCGGCGGAAATTCCCTGAGAACTGGCTTTGGATACGGTAATGATATCCGTGGTATTCGCTCCGTCGTGGGCAAGTTCCTTCACCAGGTCGCCCGCCAGAGTGTAAATCCGGATGGTGCAGCTGTAGGGAAGGTTCACAAACCACAGGCGACGGCTCTTGTCACCCTTTTTATCGTTTTCACGGCGTCCGTCGAAATTGCTGCGTCCCACATAGGGATTGGGGATCACCATGATATTGTCCATTTTTTCCTTTGCGGTGGTGCCAGGGAAGAATATCTTCATGTTGGCATCCGCATCACGCCCGGTTTCCAGATAGTTCAGATCATTGGAAGGAATACCGCGGTCATAGGCTGTTACCGCCACATAATACTCTACTCCCTTGCGGGGGTAGGTGATCTCGGACTTGTAATAGCGCCGGGACAATCTTGCTTCCCGCAGACTGGTAAGCATCGTGGAATCAGGGACTACCGCTCCCACTCCGCCAGGATAGGCAAATCCCCGCAAGGGGATCAGCTTGGGATCGTAGAGCGCGTAGAAGATCTTGTCCGGAACCGAAGGATACTTGAACATTCTTGCCTGAAGCAGCTTTTTGGTATCCGCATCGGGTGCCGTGATGGCATTTTCTGCCTCATCCTGCACCGCGTTCCAATCGGTCACTTCATTAACCGGATTGCCGTTTATGGTCGTCAGCTCCGGATTATACAGCGGGAAGCCATAGAAAGTGCTGTCATTGGGTGCGAAACGATAGTTTTTGTCCAGACGGTAGAACTTGTTGTATTCAGTTACTGACGCATCCCAGGCATTTTTATTGGGCAGATCGGTGCCAATTCCCAGATATCCGCCAAAATCGCGGAAATGAGCTGTGTCACCGCTGTTTACCTGATAATCCGCATGATCTTGCGGAGTGTCAACCTTATCCCAGCGATGGATCATTTCCCAGTCTTCCTGACTGCCGCTGCCGCTGCGTCCCCAGACGCTGTAGCCCTGGAAGTCATGCCGCAGGCGCGAAGCTGTATAGGGATTCACCAGCGCGTTCATGTTCCATTGCAGGGTATCCGCCGGATTGGAGTTGAATCTGTATTCCGGTGGAAAATAGTCCGGATCGTTAGTGTCTTCTACCCAATTGTTTGGCCAATGCGGAGTAGGATCGCTGTCCAAGCCGTGAATCAGATTCGGACTGTTCCATTTCTGCCAACCGATGATTGCGGTGCTGACAGTTTTCACATCATAGGAAAATTCGCTGCGGTTGTCCCAATACAGGTCTATCCGGTTACCATCATCCACCAGCTCAGCATAGAGATTGGGAATTTCAGGGGGTTCGGGCGGATTGTAGTGGGGGAAAGTATCCGGCTGGGTAACTGTGATCAGATCCTGCGCCTTGCCATAGATTTCCTTCGCCCAACCAGCGGACTTTTTCAGGTCTTCCTTGTTGTCTCCGGGAAATACGGCTACCACGATCTTCATGGTTTTCTTGGGTGGCAGATTCCAACGTTTGTAATAGACGCCCTGATCATCGGTCTGATTGTATTCGGTGGAACCCGGCTGAGCTCCGTAGAATGAAAACAGGAAACGGGTATCATTGGGAGTAGGCTGTTCCCATTCCGTCTGATCGGCAGATTCAGGACGCAGAGGGGTATAGTAGGAAGCATTGGGGTTTTTACCTGTCAGCAGCCAGTATTTTTCGTTGGCTGTTCTGCCGCTGGGACTGAGATTGCGCGGTCTGGAGTCGTCAGGACCCTGTCCCACTTTCCAATACCAACAGTGAAACTGAAGCTTTTCAGGATCGGGAGTACAAACTCTGGCTCCCACCAGACCAGTGCACAAGCCACCGTCGCCATCGGCGTCATAGGTATAGGCGAATTCATATCCGGTACCTTTAACGTAACCCGATTTGTCGTCGGATGCCTTTTCAGCCCCGTAGGTTTGCGGACCTACGTCGGCGTCCATGTAGATACCCATGGCGCAGTCTTTCAGCTCGTCCTCTTCATTCATATTGGTAATGTTGAATTCCACATAAACGAGGTTTTTAATGTAGTCATAGCTCCATTGATAGCTCATCTGACGCACCCGGACTTTCAAGGGGATGTGAGTGTTTACGCCCTTGCTCGAGCCATAGTCGCGTTCCCCTTCTGTATTGAACGGACAATAGTCATAGTAGAACGAGATAAAATCCTGTTCCGAAACGGGTGCTCCGTCTTCGTCGATACGGTTATCCAGGTCATCATCCCGTGGAGCTGTGAAGGCATAGTTAAACTGGGGATCCGTAGATCGATAGGAAATATCCATAAATCCCAGGGGGAACCAGATTTCCGCATTGGCTGGATTATCCAGGACAGAGAAATCGGCGGCGGTGCATTCGTGCAGGAATTTCCCGCCAAACAGGGGGGTTACCCCATCAGCTTTATAACCAAACACCGTCGGTAATTCATTCGGACTGCGGAAGGGAAAGGTGAATCCCGCACCGTCTTCGTCGATCAGACCGTCGCCATCATCATCCACTCCCCGTTTTTGCGAGCGGACAGAGGCTGTGGCTATTCCATCCACATTGTTGTATAGCGCATAGTTCGACGCCTGGGCTGTATTCGACACTACCAGAGGATTGTAGGCTGGTAAGAATTCATACAGATCGGCATCTCCGTCAAATCCCACGGTCACCAAAGTATCCAGCGCAGGAATCTGCGAGGAGGTGGAGAAACGGGGATCGAGCTCGGTAATCAGAGTGTCATTACTGGCTGAAGGCGGATAACGCAACCAGTAAAGCTTCTGATTCAGGCTGTTACGGCGTTGTTTCTTGGCGCCGAACCACAGAGCTCCCTGGTATAAATAATCCATACCGCTTCCACCGGGGTATTCCAAAGACGGATACTGAGGGACAATATCGTCGCCGGATCCGAAGAAACCGTAATTACTTACTCTCAGCCAGATATTTCCCACATTGTGGTATTTTGTCAGGTCAAGTTTTTTTGTTCCAGTGGAAGGGACTGCCTTGTTCGCATAAGCGGATCCTGCTGCAAACAGTAACAGCAGAATCAAGCAGAATCCTGTTTTAAACAACTTCATGAAACACTCCCAATTAATTCAATTTAAACTCTACCGGAATGATCACCAGACAGTCTACCGGCTGTCCGCTGCTGCGTCCGGGTTGAAATCTTACTTTTCGAACTGCGGCGATGGCAGCTTCATCCAATCCACCGGGAACTGAACGTTTCACAGTGATATTGCGGACGCTTCCATCCTTGAGAACCTCCACTTCCAGAACCACGGTGCCCTGTTGTTTGGCTCGCCGTGCAAATTCAGGATATTCGGGGGAAATGGTTCCGATCACCACCGGAGCATCATCATAAGCCACGAAATTTCGCGGAGTGGCATCTTCGGTGGAGGTCATGGATTTGGAAGTGGTCGTAAAGATATCACCAACCGTGGATAGGACTGATTCATAGGCTTTCATATCCACTTCCTTGGTTCCCAGTTCGTCGCTAATCTGAAAGTTCACATCGATGTTCACCTGCGTTTCCGGTGGCTCGATCTTTTCGCGTTCTTCCATCGGAATATCTACCAGTTCCATCTGTGAGGATTTGAATACTTGTTTGCGCACGTCTATCTTAGGAGTAACCATCATGCCAAAGATCAGCAGGGTAAGCGAAAGGGCAAGGGCTTTGCCAAATTGAGCATTGGCAATATCCTTCCAATCCTGATATTTTGTACTCATCTTATCCTCCTTACTGCTTTTGTTGTGTTTCAAAAGCAACTACCAGAGTATTGGCATCCTGGAGTTGTCGCATTACGTCGGACATCACTCCATACTTTGTGTCGCGATCGGTGCGGAAACAAACTATCAATTCAGGATCTTCAGTCTTTTTCCGCGTCAACGTGTTGGCTACGAACACATCCTCGGAAGATTCGATCCGGGTGGGGACGTCGTCTATCAGAATGGTTTCATCACGCATTACATATATGGTGCTGGTGTGATTGCGAGGAATACGCTCAATGCTATCGGCAACGGGCCAGCGTTCACGCTCCACCCAGAATTTCTTCTCCTGGACAAAAACAGTTGACACCATAAAGAACAGCAGCAGCAGAAAGGCAATATCACCCATGGAGCATTGAGGAATGGCTGCATCGCGTTTTTTCTTCAGATTAAAAGCCATCTCTACCTCCTAATTGGTTGACAGGGATATTTTCTCTATCTTGGCAGCTTTCAAACGATCGACAACCCTGATCATGTCGTTGTATTTGGCTTCGCGATCGGTGATTACCTTAAAGATCATATCCGGATTTATCTTTACTTTTTGCTGAATCAAGGCGTCTATCTGGTTGTTTTCGAGATTCCGCGGCGCTTCCTTGTTCACCACTATCTGCCCGTCAGCCAGGATCTGGAAACGGGTCATCTCTTTCTCGGTAAGAGTAAGAGTTTGAGATTTCCCTTCCTGTTTTTCCGTGGCTTGCGGCAAAACAATCTTGATACCTTCTTTTACGTCAAACTTGGTAGTTGCCATAAAGAAGATGATCAGCAGAAAGGCTATGTCCGAAGTCGAAGCTGTCGGAATCTCAGACTTTGCCTTTCTCTTACGACCGATTTTCATTTATTCCCCCTATGCTTCAAGCAGGGCTTCAATTACTTTCTCGGAAGCTCGTTGCATATCGATAACCCGGCTATCCACCATGGTAACGAACATATTATTAAAGAACTGGACAGGAATGGCTACGATCAGTCCTGCCTCAGTAGTTATCAAAGCAATTTTTATACCACTTGCCACGATTGTTGCGTCAACCGCACGGGCTGCTGCAATGGCATCGAAAGCGGCGATCATACCAGCCACGGTTCCAAGGAATCCCAGCATGGGGGCAAGAGTGATGGTCGTTGACATCTCCAAAAAGCCCTTTTCCAGATAGCTCATTTCGATCATGGCGGCGTTTTCGATGGCTTTTTCCACGGCAGAATATCCGCCGTCAGCTTTCAATAAGCCGGCATAGATGATCGAGGCTACAGGTCCGCGGGTCGCTTTTGCAATTTCCAAGGCTTCTTTGATCTTCTTTTCCTTGATCAGAGGAATGATCTTGTTCAAAAAGCTGTTCAGGTTTACCTTTCCGGTAATCAGAGCAATGAATTTCCAGATAATGTAGGCAAGACCATAAATGGTGACGAAAAGGATAGGCCACATAGCCCAACCACCGTCTTTGAACCATTTTACCATTCCGCTGCCAAAAACCAGTTCGGCAAAGCTCTGCAATCCCCCACCAGAAGTGGGAGCAGCTTTTTCCTGGGCATAAACCAGTCCGATAAACACGAAGGTCATTATCGCTATCAGCAGCATAACTCGTGAGAATTTTCTCATTTTATAATTCCTCCTTGGAATAATTTAGAAATTAAAGGCAACACCCAGAGTAAGTCCCCGGAAGTTGTTATAGTATAAGGGGTTATTAGTATATAAACCATTGGTGTAAGCCACTTCGTCATATACGAAGTCCGCAATCTGCGCTTCTTCCAGATTGGTTCCATCATTCGTATAGCTGCCGGTTTTCGGATACACCGTGCTGATATTGGTGTTCTTGAACAGGTTTTCCACTTCCGCCCAAACTCTCAGGTTCATCTTTTTCGGCAGGGTGATGCCCTTGGTGATCCTCAGATTGGCTTCCTGGGACATTTTCATCCGTTTGCTGTTGGTATCCAGGTCGCTATTGCCTTCCATGCTCTTGGGAGTGTAGGGCGCACCGGAAGCCATGCTCCAGGTAAGGTTAGCCGAAAAATCGTCCAGCGGCAGAATATAGTCGGTAAAGGGAATGAAGAATTCCTCACCTTTGGCGATGCGGAAGGTGACGCTGGCATTGATATTATGCCTCACGTCCCAATCCAGCTGGAACTCACGCAGATTGGTGGTTTCATCCTGCACTACCGCCCGGGAGCTATTGCCCTGCGCCCACGCAAGCGAATAGGCAATACTCCAGGAATAGAAGTCTGACTGCAGCTTCTCCAGTTGCATGTCGATACCTCTGGCTGAGCCGTAGTCATCAGAATAGTATTTATACCAGAACAGGGTCTGTTCGATTTTGCTTCTTTCCTTCTTGGTGTTCACATAGTTATACAGGTTCTTGTAATAAGCGGTTAGGTCGAGGATATAGTCATCACTAAGCTGATGCGACAATCCCACTTCATAGGTAACGGTGATCTGAGGTTCCAAACCGGTGTTTCCCACTTCGATTTCAGTTCCGTCGGCATCGGTGGTATCCCGGCTGGTAAAGATGTATTGCATTTGGGGCAATTGGTTCTGATAGTTGTAGGCAAAACGCAACACATCGCGGTCGGTAATAGGATGTGAAACGCCCAAACGCGGGGACAGCATCATTCTGAATCTGTCGCTCTTGTCAAATTCCTTGGTTCTGTATCCGCCATAGAGATCGGCGATCGAGTATTCACTTCCCAGATACCAGAAGTCAAATCTCAAACCGGCGTTCACGATCATGCCTTCCCATTCCATCTTATCCTGCAGATAATATGCCATCTGCCAGGGATCGGCTTTGTAGCCGTCGCGTTTTCCCGAAGCGGCTTTGGCTGCAGCATAATAATCCTGCGGGTAATATATAGCCACCAGGTCCTGAACCGAGGTAGGCACAGGCTGAGTGGAAAGCAGGGCATACAGACCTGCGGGAGGATTTGCAGGATCATAGTCGTTTATATCAAAGGTATTGGGATTGAATATTTTGTCCAGATACTTTCTGTATCTAACCGGGTCAACCGTCAGATAGTCTTCGAGCTGGTCTTTTTTGATGTGGTTTTTGATCACTTCCAAGCCGGTTTTTGCCAGATGGGTTTCATTAACCTGCCATTCAAAATCGGCGCGGGTACTCAGTGTAGTGGTGGTATCATCGATAAAACTGTTATAGATATAGCCGGGAGCTACGAAACCGGGAACGTTCCTGGGTTCTTCCACGCTGTCTATCCGATAGCGCCAATACAGCGAAGGCAGGAAACCGGCATCATACACGTTGTCATCGTTGTTGTCAATCGAGGAATAGCCGTAATAGCCGAGGTTCACCCCATCTGCATATTGGGCTGGGATGTGATTCGGATCGATATCCAGCTTCATATAGGAATCGCGGTCTATTCCGCGGGGGCTTTCAAAGCTGTCCTTCTGGTAATAGCTGGCTTTCACCTTCAGGTTCATCGTGGAATTGAACACGTGATCGTAGGTGGCTATATATTGTTTCTGGGTGGTTTCTTCCTCTTTGTAATGCTGCAGGGCATAGCGCCAGGTATTGTTGTCAAAAGGATAATTGAGACTGCGGTCGCCACGGATAGCGAAGGTGGCGGTTTGACCGGAGCTGATGGCATATTTGGTTTTCAGGTTCACATTATAGGAATTGTAATTCCGGTTTCCTGTTTCTATGCCCAGAACGCTTTTCCGGTCGGCATAGGGATCATACCTGTCGTATTCGCCTTCCAGCAGGGTTCTGCCATTAAGGGAGAAATCCTGGTTGGGATCGCTAACGTAGTAGTCTTTCAGTCTGCCATCCAGCCATTCGCCGGCACCATTAAGGTAAAAAGTGAGTCTTTCTTTCAGATCCTGATTGGCAAAGGGTATTACCGGTCCGCCAATGGCGAATTTCACCACATCGGAATTTCTGCCTTCAAACAGCAGATGATCGGTGTTGTATTCCAGTTTACCCGAAAAGAAGGGATCGCCGTCTTTGGTAACAATATTGATAACACCGGACTGGGCATTGCCGTATTCGGCGGGGAAACCTCCCGTCATCACCTTCATATCGCTGATAGCGTCGGTATCCACCTGCAGAGTGGCTCCGCCATCCACAGGATCAGACACGCTCATACCGTCCACAGTGTAGTTCACTTCATTGGCGCGTCCACCCCGGATGTGCAGTTCACCGCCAATATTGGTAACCCCAGCTTGCAACGAAACGATGCCGGCAACGTCGCTCACCGCGGCATCCGACATCTGGTTCATTTCAATGTTTCTGGCAGTTCCCACACGGTCTTTTTGCACCTTGTCCTCCGTAGCGGTCACCACCACCGAGGATAGCTTAACCCCGGCACGGTTCATGATCGGAGAGAGGCTGGTGGACTGATCAACCTTGATGCTCACATCACGGTAAACATATTCGTCATAACCAATAAGCGAGAATTTCACAGTGTATAGACCTGGAGGGATGTTGATAATGATCGCCGAGCCATTCGCATTTGTCTGACCGCCGGTAATCCTTTGAGTCCCCTGCATCACAGTGACATTTACAAATTCCAAATTTTTCCTCTGGCTGTCGCGGACACGCACAACCAATTTGCCCGTGGTAGCAGCTTCTAAAACTGCTCCAAGTAGCATTACAATTAGCAGGATCAATGCATATTTACGCATCGAAAAACCTCCCTTCATCCTGGGTTGTTATTCTTTTTTTTAACTTAAACTTATCTCTGTAAGCTTTTCCCAAAAGCTTAGTGGTTTTATCACTTAAATCTCGTCTGTCTGAAATACACAAAATAGTCAAGAGGTTTTTTTTATTTAAGCAATCCGCATGCCATTTCGGTGAACTTATTCTCATTATAAAGTGCTTTTTTTGCCGTGCCCTAAACAAAATTTACCCTCACTTTCCTGGAAACGCCGGATACTATCTCACCCAAAATCCAGCTGCCGGGAATTTGTAAAAAGCCATCCACCACATCTTTGGACAACGCACAGACCATTCCCACCCCCAGATTGAAGGTTTGCTCCATTACCGTTTCACTTAGCTTTCCGGAGCTTTGCAGCCAGCCAAACAGGGGAGGAATATTTTTTCTGGCAAGTTCCACCACGGCTTCCGTTCCCTCCGGTAAAATGCGTTTCAAATTGCCGGAAATCCCTCCTCCGGTGATGTGTGCCAAACCGTGCAATGCGGGGTCTGGCAACCAGTTTTTCAGTAGCGGCAGATAGCTGCGGTGAATCTGCAGCAACAGTTCGCCCAGAGTTGCTGAACAATCTCCGATAAAAGAGTCCAGCTGTAGTTTAAGCTGTTCAAAAACCAGCTTGCGCACCAGGGAATAGCCGTTGGTATGCAGTCCGTTGCTGGGCAGGGCGATCAGGATATCTCCCACGCCAAGGGACTTCCGGGGCAGCAGAAGATCCTTTTCCACGATCCCCACAATGGTTCCTG
>Ga0172371_10010250_pt1 | contig 12698 bp, 10 predicted proteins | sample Lak12m_FD_114543 | JGI IMG/M metagenome (GOLD analysis project Ga0172371, IMG submission 114543) | Freshwater microbial communities from Kabuno Bay, South-Kivu, Congo - kab_022012_12m | ecosystem: Environmental > Aquatic > Freshwater > Lake | place: Democratic Republic of the Congo: South-Kivu... | reverse complement strand
GCCGTGAAAGCGAATTCTCATGATTTTGGGCCCTCGCGGCAGGCTTCCTGCTCCTATAAAGGAATAGACCGGCGATCGGTAAGACTACTAGGACCGGGAACGACACCGCGCATATCGCGTCGGCCTGAGCTATTGCAGACGCGGAGTGGCTCAAGCTTGCAGCAACACCAATGGCCAGACAAAAGGCTGCATCGAGCACTACCAGAGACGCAGCAAGGCCAAGGCAGTATTTAATACCGATCTTCCTGCTGCGTTTGATGTCCGCGACTATTCCGGCTACCGACCAGACCAGAATGCCGACCGCGAGGACAACGGGTATAACCAGGATGAGAATCATGTGCGCCTTCTCCCGGAGGTTTGTAGCGCAGGCGTTTATTCACGTAAATATCGAGGTGGAGCGCGGCCGCGGTCACCTCGACCCTTGCCGCCCGTGCTCCGCCAGTATCCTGATCACTTCCTTATGCCGTCTTTTTTCAGCCAGTGTCATGGCGGTATTTTTTTGGAGGTCTTTGGCGCTGACGTCCGCACCCGCGGTCAATAGGGCTCTGACCATTTCCGCCTGACCCTCTTCCGAAGCTATCATCAGTGAGGTCTTGCCGTCGTAACTCCGTTTGGCACTCATATCCGCGCCTTTTTCCAGCAGCATCGCCACCAGGTCAGGCCGCCTGCTGTAACAAGCGTCCAGGAGCGCGGTCCGGCCCGTGGTGCCTGTGGCGTTGACATCCGCGCCGTGTTCAATGAGCAGTTTTGCCGTATCCACGCGCTTGGAAATACACGCGTGCATAAGTGCCGTATCTCCAATGAGGTTCTTTCCGTTGACGTCCGCTCCCCTTTCCAGGAGGAGCTTGACCGCCTCCGGAGTGCCTTGCTGTGCAACCGCCATTAGCAGAGTGGTAAAATGGTCGCTGGCATTGGCTTCCACGCCGCGGTCCAACAGAAGCCTGAATATTGTCAGGTCATTATGACGGGAAGCCATCGACAACGGCAAGATGGGGCCGCAGAAGTTCACGTTGGCCTTTGCATCCAGCAAGACGCGCACCCTTTCCAGGTCGTTGTCTCGGCAAGCAAAGGCCAGCGGCGTCATCCCGCCTTCAGTACGCACATTCGGGCTGGCGCCCACCGTGAGCAGTTGTTTGAGCAATGTCCGGTTACCCGATTTCGATGCCGCGATCATCAGATACCGGGGCACGTACTGAGCGCACAACACGGCCGAAATGAATCCCACTATCACGGCGGTCACTATTACAGCGTCTCGGATACCGTCCGGATCGGACAGTGCGCCGAGATCTCGCGCGGGCAGGTATCTCTCCCTGTGGCGTGACTGGTATACCCGATACGCCACCAGGCCCACGTACGGGCAACACACCAGTCCCGCGGTAAGCAAGATACACATGACCAGTGCTTCAGATTCGCCGTGTTGGCTCAACCATGCGATGCGCGTTGAGTTTATACAGAGGTATGCGTCAACGATCACCAACGCCAGCAAGACTATGTGGATGTGCTTGAGACTGACTAATTCCTTGCGCCCGATTTGGCCCAGTAGGATGACTGTAGACCTTACGGCCAAGTACACACCCACCAGCATTGGAAAGGCAAGAAGAGTCGCTACGATCAAGTCGCCGGGCACTTTGCGTGTCCCCCTGGGGCGGAGCGGGGTCGTACGATGCGGTTCCCGTCAGCCCCGATTAATGTCGGGTCATTAGAGTTCCCCGTAGTTGGCTCCTATGGCCTTGGAAAGTGCCTCAGACGTCCTGCGGGCAAGCCTTTCGGTGGTATCCATCCTTCCCGGACTCAAGTGCCAATCCAGGCCAACCAGCCAGAAGCCGGCCACCATACGCTTTCTGTTCTTTTTGCCGTAGAAAATCGGGGCTGCCACTGCCTGCACATTCGAAATGTACTCCCCCGCGTCCAGAGCCATTCCCGACCGACGGACCTTTTCGAGTTCAGCCAGAAATTCCACCTGGTTCGTGAAAGATTGAGGAGTATACTTGATTAGTGGATGCTGTTTGAGGGTCCTGAGCAGCACCTCACGGTCCAGATACGCGAGAAAGATTTTGCCGGCAGCACCAGCGTATAATGGAAGTCTTGTTCCCGGCTTTGCCGTGATCTTGAGTTCCTTGGAGGATTCCACCTGATCCAGGATCAGAATGTGGCGGCCTGCGAACACCCCCAGGAATACGTCCGCGTCCAAATCCCGGCTCAGCCGCTCCAGAAAAGGCCGTGCCTGCTCGATTAGCGGAATGCGTATCGCCGCCTTGCTCGCCAGATCCTTTACCGCGTATCCACACGTGTATTTTCTGGTGATGGGGTCCCGCAGGACCCATCCTGATTCCTCGAGGGCCGCGAGGATGCCGTGGGTGGTTGACTTGGCCATGGACAGGGTAGCGGCTATCTCGCTAATCCCGGGATTATGAGGAGCGCTGATAATCAGTTTGAGCACCTTCATGGCCTTGGAGACGATCGGTGCCGAGTATGCTACATGTAATGCTTTTCGGGTGCCGCCCATTGTAATTAACCTCGAGCGCTGGCCATGCAACTCCATTGGAATCATCCGGCACCCCTATGGGAACCAAAACGAAACCTGATGCCAATGCGCTTTCATACGAGTAACATTGTGAGACTGATTCAGTACTGGCCGCAGATGTCTGTTCATTATAATGAACTCATTAGATATCTAGTCTCCTAATGAAGAATTGTCAATGGTTTTCAGCAGCACCGGTTTACACCTTGACACTACGGTGTCGCCTCGGTATGTTACACTGACGAAAAAGTTCCTTATACCGAATACTCTCCTGGCAGCAGATGCTACGCATAAGGTTTCAAGACGTTCTTAGAGCCACCTTGCCGCTCCGATCCGGAAACGAAGGATGGATCGGGGTCTCTCCCACGGGGGACGATTACCACGTTGTGGTGCCGGTCGACGTCCAGATAGCCAGAGGAGTCATGGCGTGCAACCGCCCGACTGATGGCACTCCCTTCGGCGGTTATTCCGGTTGGCTCTATTTCAGGTGCCCTCCTTACGAGGATGCAGGTGCGGATGATGAGAATTTGCGTGCTATCCAGGCCCGGGAGACGAGCGTAAAGGTCGTTGCGTGGCTGGGTTCCTTTGGAATAAGTGCGGAGTGTCTGTGAAAGTCCTGACCGGAACGCGGGACGCTAGTCGGTACGCACGCGTTCCCTGGGTGTGCTAGTATGAGTCGTCTCTGGTGTCCTGTAGAGCCGAATGTTAAGGTGCTCGCTTCAGGCGGATGGCCGGGAAACTGAGCTCGCGCTCTTCCGTGCGGCACCGAAAACAGCTGTGTCTTCTTGGAAGTGTTCAACTCTTATTCATCAGGAGGAAAATAGAATGCTCCTGCCAAAATTCGAGTACCACGAGCCCTATACTCTCGAAGAGGCATTGAATCTCCTCTCGGATCTGGGGGGTAACGCGAAGGTGCTGGCGGGCGGTACCGATCTTCTAGTGAGGATGAAGCAGAGGATCGACAAGCCGTCGGATGTGATTTCCATAGCAAGGGTGCCCGGCCTTGACACAATCATTCCTCGTAACGGCCACGGTGTAAGCGTGGGAGGAGCAGTCTCCGCGGCGGCGCTTGCCAGACATGAACTGATCAACGACCGGTTCAGACCGCTGGCTCTGGCCGCGGGAAGACTGGGCGCTCCCATGATTAGGAACAGGGCTACAATAGCGGGCAACCTGGTCAATGGCCGTCCGGCTGCGGACCTTCCTCCCGCATGCATGGTTCTTGACGCTACCTTGAAGCTCAAGAGCGCTTCGGGGGAGAGAGACGTCCCGGTGAACGGCTTCTTTAGAGGTCCAGGCGATACCCTGATAGAACCCAGCGAACTGCTGATCTCGGTCAACATGGAAACCCCACCTCCATGGACCGGCGGATCCTACATAAAATTGGGGGCGCGCAAAACCCTTGAGATCTCAATGGTCAATGTGGCAGCCCTGATTACTCTGCAGTCTCCCCAAGGTCCGATCGTGGGCGCCAGGATCGCATTGGGAGCCGTAGCGCCTACACCGGTGAGAGCCATAGGGGCCGAAGAACTTCTGATCGGCCAGAAGCCCTCCGACGAGTTGTTCCAGAAAGCAGGAGAAGTTGGCGTGGGGATGTGCAGTCCGATCACGGACCATCGCGGTACAATGGAATACCGCTGTATGATGATTGAGGTTCTGATCAAACGGTGTTTGGGACAGGCTCTGGAGGAGGCCCGCTCCTGGAAACCGCTGAGAACCTAGTGATGGGTGCGGTCGCTGGAACCGGGCGAATCGGGCAATCAGCCCGTTCGCTTCACACTACCGGATCAAGGGGCCACAGGCCCACCCATTCATGACTTTTGGGAGAAATGCCGATGAAGACCATAATACAGCTTACAATAAACGGTGAACCGGTCGAAGCCGCTGTGGAGCCAAACCGCACGCTGTTGCAATTCCTGAGGGAAGACCTTGGGCTGACCGGCACGAAACACGGGTGCGGATTGGGTGATTGCGGTGCTTGCACGGTGATACTGGATGGTGCACCTGTAAATTCCTGCCTCGTGCTGGCAGTCCAGGCCAGGGGGCGGGAGGTTCTGACCATTGAGGGACTGGCTGAAGACGGCCGACTGCATCCGATTCAGCAGGCGTTTGTGGACAAGGGAGCCATTCAGTGTGGCTTCTGCACGCCGGGAATGATCCTTTCAGCAAAAGCCCTTCTCGAGGCCAACCCCAAACCGACCGAGTACGAAATCCGCACTGCGATTTCCGGGAACCTGTGCCGATGCACCGGCTACCAGAAGATAGTCGAGGCGATTCAGGAAGCCGCGAGCGTGCTACAGAAAACGGAGGTGTCCTGAAATGAGTGAATATCAAGTCCTCAGCACGAGAGCTCCGAGATTGGACGCACCGGCAAAGGCCACAGGCAAGGCTCCGTATGCCGACGATTTCTCCTTACCCGGGATGCTCTACGGGGCGATTCTCCAAAGCCCGCTCGCACACGCGAAGATCGTCCACGTGGATACCTCCAAGGCCAAAAAGCTTCCGGGGGTCAAGGCTGTGGTGACAGCCAAGGATGTTGGCGTAATCAAATATGGAGTGTCACCCGCGCGCTACGACGAAACTCTCTACGCAATCGACAAGGTGAGGTACGTGGGGGACGAGATTGCGGCCGTGGCAGCGGTGGATCAGGCCACAGCTCAAGAGGCGGTCGAATTGATCAAGGTGGATTATGAGGAGCTCCCCGCCGTCTTTGACATGTTCGAGGCCATGAAAGAGGGCGCCCCGCAGATTCACGAGGAGTTTCCCAACAACATAACAGCGGAGGTTCACCAGGAGTTCGGCGACACGGAAACCGCCTTGGCTCATTGCGACCTGGTTGTAAATCACACTTTCTTGAACAAACGTCAGGATGCGGCTTTCATCGAGCCACACTCGTGCCTTGCCGTTTTTGGCCTGGATGGCAGGCTGACTCTGCACACGTCTACCCAGGTGCCTCATTATGTGATGCGCACAGTGGCGATGGTGATGCAGATTCCTGTGGGCAACGTAAGGGTGGTCAAGCCCTATGTCGGCGGCGGATTTGGCCCCAAGGCAGAGGCGACACCACTGGAAATGAGTGCGGCCTTATTGTCCAGACATACCGGGAAACCGGTGAAAATCACCTATTCACGGGAACAGGTCTTCTTGCACAGTCGGGCCCGCCACCAATTCTACGCGGAGATGAGCCTCGGGGTTAAGAAGGACGGTACGATGGTGGCGCTCAGGAACAAAGCTGTTCTGGATGGCGGTGCCTACACGAGCTTCGGCATAGCGACGGTATACTATTCGGGATCGCTCCTGGGGGGGCCATACAAGCTCCAGGCAATGAAATACGACGGTATCCGCGTCTACACAAATAAGCCTGCTTGCGGGGCTCAGAGAGGTCACGGCGGCGTCGCTCATCGCGCTTGCTTCGAACAGCTTCTTGACATGACCGCCGAGAAGCTGGGGCTGGATCCGGTAGAAATTCGCCTCAAGAACATCATGACCTCCGGCGACATGACCATCAACGAGTTGGACATGTCCAGCCTCGGGATGAAGGAGTGCGTGGAAGCGGTGCGGGATGGATCCGACTGGCAGCACAAGAAAGGCAAGCTTCCCAAAGGTAAGGGTATCGGAATGGCATGCGGATTCTTTGTTTCAGGAGCCGGCTATCCCATTTACCGATCTGACACCTATCACTCGACCGTCGTGATCAAGGTCAGCGAGGACGGCGGTATTGCCACGGTTCTGACTGGTTCGGCCGAGATTGGCCAGGGATCGGACACCGCGATGGCGATGATAGCTGCTGAAACATTGGGGATTCCGCTGGAAAACGTGAACGTTGTCTCCGGCGACACGGATTTGAGTGTGGATCTGGGGGCTTATTCAAGCCGGCAGACCTTGATGACCGGCCATGCCACCAAAGAGGCTGCAGAGCAGATTCGGGCCAAAATAGCCCAGTATCTGGCCGACGAGTTGGGATGCGATGCCGCTTCGATCACTTTCCGCAATGGAAATGTATTGTTCGACGGACAGGCCGGAAATTTCGACAAGATCCGTACAATGTACATAAAGGAGCATCGCGGTTGGACGGACCCGCCATACGGTGACTACCTTACCTTCAGGGAGGCGGCCCGTCTGGCCTTCCTCAAGGGAGGGACGCTGGTGGGCACCGGCAAGTACAAACCTCCCAGACTCGGCGGATCTTACAAAGGGGCAGCGGTAGGAACATCTCCAGCTTACGGGTGTTCGGCGCAGGTGGTCGAAGTCCAGGTGGATCTAGAGACGGGTCAGATCACGGTGGAAGCGATGACCGATGCCCACGACTGCGGACGGGCAATTAACAGAACCCAGGTGGAAGGCCAGATGCAAGGGTCTCTTTCCATGGGCCTCGGGGAGTGCCTCTTCGAAGAAGTGAAATTCGATTCGCGCGGCAGGATACTCAATCCCAACCTGGGAGAATACCGAATTCCCACGGCCCTGGATATGCCGAATGTGAAATGCATAATAGTGGAGTCGAATGAGCCCAAGGGTCCGTACGGCGCAAAAGAGGTGGGAGAAGGCGCGATAATGCCAACAATACCCGCCATCCTGAACGCCATATACGATGCCACCGGAGTGAGGATAAATGAATTGCCGGTATCGTCCGAGAGACTATTCATGGCCTTGAAAAAACGTGAATAGGGGCAGCGTGATGCTGTTACCAATGCACGTTCAAAAGAGTAAGATCGGGGGGCACTTCTTTGTGCATTGTGCAAAGAAGCTTTTCTCCAGATTACTTCTTTGAAAGCGAGTTGGTATTGGCGGCCGCGCAAAGCAGACCCGGATTGCAGAGGCGCGAAGTGAAGATCACACTTAATGGTTTTCCTGAGGAGATCCAGGGGTCCGAGGTGACCATCCAGGACCTTCTGGATCAGTCCCAGGAGGATGACCCTGCCGTTATAGTCGAGGTCAACGGCAGGTTCGTCTATCGCAAGGACTTCAAAACGTTCAAAATAGGGGAAGGGGACCGCATAGAGTTCATTCATCCTTCCTTCGGCGGGTGACCCACGAACGTGTTGTAGCGTATTGAAAAGAGTCTGGGGCGAAACCTTTTTCGTATGGATTGCATTCTGGCTTCGCTGAGCTCTCTAAGGGGGTCTTGTCAGAGGCAATGCGGTTGTCTCTTGATGATAGTCACATCAGACCATGTCGTCACCCCGGCGAAAGCCCGGGTCCAGAAGATTCCAAGAAGGCTGGATTCCGGATTCCGCCGGAACGACGGGAAAAATTGCTTGGTAGACAACGGCTTCGCAACGCTTGCGGCGCCTAGACCCCTCTGGCGTCATGGGGCCAGATATACTTGTGGATCTGCATCTGGAAGCGCACCTGGAGCTTGTCTTGAAGAATCCAGTCCACCAGATGCCCTGGCGGTAGCTCGCCGAAGACAGTTGAGAACAGGATTTTGACCTTGGGCCTTCCGAATTTCTCCCGCACTATCTCTCTGGACCACTCATAATCGTGCCGGTTGGCAATGACGAATTTCACCTCGTCGTCCGCACGAAGTCTCCAAAGATTCTCCCACATCATTTGCTGGCTTTCTCCGCTGGAAGGGCATTTGATGTCCATGATCCGGATCACCCCCTCAGGCAGCACGGAAATGTCCTGGGTTCCGTTGGTTTCTACCAGCACCTGATGCCCTTTTTGCACAAAACCGGCTGACAGAGCAGGTGCTTCGCTCTGCAACAGGGGTTCCCCGCCGGTAATTTCCACTAGGTTGCATCCGTAGGACGAGATTTGCTTGAATATGTCGTCGAACCGCATCTCCTCCCCTTCTTCAAGGGCGTAGCGCGTGTCACAATAGCGGCATCGTAGATTGCACCCAGCGAGCCTGACAAAGGCGCAGGGCAATCCCACGAAAGATGACTCGCCCTGAATGCTCCTGAAAATCTCGGTGACGCGCAGCTTCATCATTTGCTCCAATCCGAATTCAGCCTTGGACGCGAACCATAGTGCCGCACATTAGTATGAATCAAGGATTATCAGAACGTCTTGAAAAAGTCACCCTTGGTGATAAGATACTGGTCTTCGCGGCACTGTTCGGCGGCCAAGGCCTATGGACGGGTGCAATTAGGTGCGGGTTACAACAAACCCTGAAAATGAGCCCGTTCACTCCGGGAGGAGAAAGGTTGAAAAAAGTTCTGGTCAGGTTTCTTCCTGATGATGTTACAGCTGAAGCCCAAGAAGGGGATCTGCTCCTGGATGTGGCTCTGCAAGCCGGAGTCTTTATTCCGGCCGCCTGCGGAGGAACAGGCGGGTGCGGCCAATGCAAAGTCAAGGTGCTCGAAGGGGCCGCGGACGCTCAAATGCTCGAGAAGATACCCCAGCAGGCCAGGGCCGAGGGGTTCATTCTCGCTTGCCAATCACGCCTTACCGGAGACCTCACGGTTCGCATACCTCTTGCCAAGGTGGGGCGCAAGGTCATCCCCAGGGATGAAGCGCAGCGGATGCGGGTCACCGCCACTCCCATGGAATCTCCGGTGATCCCGGATATCAACCCCATGGCCGCGAAAGTCTTGATGGAGCCGAATCCGCCGTCCCTTGAGGACAATGTCAGCGACTATGAGCGGGTCGTGCGCACACTCAAAGTATACCACGACATACACCCTGTCACAGCGAATGTGGATCTCTTGAAACAGCTGCCTGTGGAAGCCCGAAAAGAAAGCTGGAAGCTGACAGCTTGCTTGCAGATCGAAGACTCGTGCGATCCCGGGTCGCCCGGTTATCGGATCATGCGGGTGCATGCAGGGCATCTGAAATCCCCGGCTACAGCACTGGCCGTGGATATAGGCACCACGTCACTTTGGGGAGAGCTGATCAACCTGGAAACCGGACAAGTGCTCGCCCGGTCCTCAAGGTACAACCCGCAAATCTCCATGGGGGATGATGTCATCAGCCGCATAGTCTTTGCCCTGAAGAAGGACGGGCTGGAGAGACTCCAGCATCATGTGGTCAAGGGGCTGAACGAAATCATTGAGGAGATCTTGCAGCTGACCGGACAGCCTCGGGAGTGCATAGGTTACATGGTGGCCGCGGGAAACACGGTTATGACCCACCTGTTCCTCGGCCTGTATCCCAAGTTTCTGCGCGAAGCCCCATATGTCCCTGTTGCACAGAACATAGAGCCGGTCTCCGCAGCAGCCCTCGGGCTCAACCTGCCCCTGCAATCCTTTGTGCAGGTGTTTCCGGGGGTTGCGTCGTACGTGGGTGGGGACATTGTCAGCGGAGTGCTGGCCAACGGCATGTGGGACTCGGACGCAATGACCCTGTTCATAGATATCGGGACCAACGGGGAGATCGTGGCGGGCAACAAGGATCTTCTCATGACTGCTTCTTGCTCTGCCGGCCCGGCCTTCGAAGGGGGAGGGCTGGAATACGGCATGAGAGCGGCGCCAGGGGCAATCGAGGGTATCCTCATCGATCCGGAAACCTGGGAACCGATGATCAGAACCATCGATTCCAAGCCCGCTTTGGGAATATGCGGCTCCGGCATCATTAACATCATTTCGCAACTACTGAAGATAGGGGCCCTCGATCAGAATGCCAAGTTTGTCCCGGATTCCAACACAAAGAGAATCCGGGAGGGCAGAAGCGGCCTGGAATACGTTATATGTTGGGCAAACGAAACAGGAATAAATGAGGACATAGTCCTGACCGAGGTTGATCTGGACAACATCCTCCGGGCAAAAGGGGCCATGTTTTCGGGCTACACCTGTCTACTAGGCAAGATAGGTCTCAACGTGGACGATCTGGACAGGGTAGTTATCGCCGGGGCGTTCGGAAGTTTCATCAATCTGGATCACGCTGTAACCATTGGGCTGTTACCAGACATACCTAAGGAAAAATTCTGGTTTATAGGAAACTCGTCCTTGAAAGGAGCCCGGCTCGCCACTATCGACCGCCGCCTCTTCGCCCGTGCTCAGGAGATAGGCCGCTCCATGACGAACGTGGAGCTTTCAGAAGATCCTACGTACATGGACAACTTCATGGCCGCCCTGTTTTTGCCGCACACCCGGGGGGAACTCTTCCCTTCGGTCCAGGTGGGAGCTTACGCGCAGAGTGGCCGCAGAAGCTGAACGCCCTTTCCCCGGAGGGGAAGCGTCTTTGTGCATAGCCTTCCCAGAGAACTTATTCTTTTGAATGCGCATGGGCATAAGATCTTGTGCAGTTGAGACGCCGGGTGCCGGCCCACACTAGAATCGCTTTATCATTACCACTCCGGCCACTAACATCGCCACCCCCACCAATCTCCACACGCTGGTAGGATGCAACTGGTATCCGACCAGGCCGTATTGATCCAGAACCAGCGACATGGCCATCTGACCGGTTATCATGAGAGCCATCAACGTGGCTGCGCCGAGCTTGGGCACAAGAATAATTGTCACGGCTACAAGAAATGCACCCAGAACCCCACCTGTCCACAGCCACCATGGAAGATCGAGAAAAGCTCTGAATGGCGGGATCTGAATGCGCGCCGCCAACGAGTAGGCCGCCAGGGCTATCGTTCCCACCGAAAAAGAGATCAGAGCCGCCAACAGAGGGTCACCTGTGGCGTAGCGCAACTGGGAATTGATTCCCGCCTGCACGGGGGCGCAAGTCCCGGCAATCAGAGCTAATAAGATGTAAATGATTTCCATGTTGGGCTCGACCTCCACCCCGCGCTCGACTGGATTATACTATAGTATGTAACCGGGCCGTGATTCCACAACTAAAAGGACGTCCGCCGCTGACGGTGGCTCCCGGCCAAGGAAGTTGACATGGTGGAGTTTAGCTTCATATCCGTCGGTTTTGTAGCCGTCTTTCTTCTTCAGACACTTGCGTCGGCTTGCCTGGAGCTATTGAATTCCGCTCATCTTGTCAGTTTGCGCGCCAACGTTCCACCGCCGCTCAGAGATGTGGTCGATGCCGACAAACTTGTTCGAATGAGTCAGTACTCATTGGACAACAGCCGTCTCTTCCTTATCGGCAAGATTTCTCAGGACGCCATAATCTGCGGATTCATCGTCTCAGGGATGTTGACACGTTGGGCCCAGTGGTTTTACACCCAAGGGCCGGGATACGTGGCAGCGGGCGTTTTCTTTTTCCTGGCTGTAGGAGTGGCTCTTCTCGTTCTGGGGCTACCGTTTAACTATTATCGGACGTTCGTCATTGAGGAGAAGTATGGCTTCAACCGTTCCGATTTACGGACATGGGCTCTGGATCAAGTGAAGGGCGCTTTGCTCTCTGCGGGGGTTCTCGTAGTGGTTCTTGCTCCGCTCCTCTGGACCGTAGAGCAATTGCCGGGTTCGTGGTGGTTTTGGGGATTCGTGATTGTGTCGCTGTTCGAGTTGGTCTTGATTGTTCTTTATCCGGTTCTTATAGCTCCGATTTTCAACAAGTTTGAACCTCTCGCGGACGAGGCGCTTGCAGCGCAAGTCACGTCGCTGATAAACCGGGCCGGGATGAAACCGCGCGAGGTCTTCCAGATGGACGCGGGCCGCCGAAGCGCCCACTCCAACGCATATTTCACAGGACTGGGAAAGACCAGGAGGATAGTGCTTTTCGACACGTTGATCTCGTCACATACTCACGAGGAGATCCTCGCGGTTCTGGCGCATGAGATCGGGCATTCAAGACTCAGACATATTGTGAAGTTTCAAGCATTGAGCCTGGTGTTCACGCTGGCCGGTTTCTACGCGACCTTTCTGTTGATGAACTGGGAGATGCTCTATTCAACCTTCCATTTGAATCACTCGGAGTCTTACGCGGTACTGCTCATTGTGGGCATATTCTGGCAGAGGATCGGATACTTTGCTCATCCGCTCCTGGCAGGTCTTTCCAGGAGTTTTGAAAGAGCCGCGGATATGTATGCCGTGCATCTGACAGGGAGCGGTAGACCTCTCGCGGAAGCTCTGAAGAAGATGGCCGTCCTTAATCTGGCCAATCTGAATCCTCATCCCTTCTACGTCTGGTTCAACTATTCGCATCCACCTATCCCCGAGAGGATCGAACTGCTGGCGGGCAAGGGCAACATGTAGTTACACACCGATTTCGTTTATGCAAGAAAGGCGCTTCGAGCCATTCGACAACGTGTAAGGTCCGAGGCACAATGCAGTTGGAAACGGGCACGGTGAAATGCCAGCCGGCGTGTCCATTTTGCACTTTGACTTTGTCCATC
>Ga0172371_10010249_pt1 | contig 12700 bp, 10 predicted proteins | sample Lak12m_FD_114543 | JGI IMG/M metagenome (GOLD analysis project Ga0172371, IMG submission 114543) | Freshwater microbial communities from Kabuno Bay, South-Kivu, Congo - kab_022012_12m | ecosystem: Environmental > Aquatic > Freshwater > Lake | place: Democratic Republic of the Congo: South-Kivu... | reverse complement strand
GAAAAATTTTGATGCTGAAATATTAATAGGTGGCATTCATGCTTCAATTAACCCTGATTTATATGAAGAAGAATTTGGGATTAAACCCAATATTGGATCATTAAGAGGTGACATTGATTCAATTCTTGAAAAAATAAGAGTTGATGAGTTTTTATCTCTTTATTTTGATCAAATTGAAGAATTTGGGATTGATGTATTACCTCCAGATTATTCGCTTTTTGAAAATCAGGAATTACCATTTAATCATATTTTAAAAAATAACTATTTATTGAGAGCGACAAAAGGTTGTAGACGAAATTGTAGTTTTTGTGATGTGAAAAGAATTTGTGAGGGTTACATTGATAAATTGCCACTATTACCAATCATCAACTATATTGACAGAGATTTTGGGAAGAAGACCAATGTTTTATTTTTTGATGATAATACGTTAATGTCAAATAGTTTTGAATCGATTATTACAGAATTAAAGGATGCTGGTTTCATAAAAGGAACAAAGTTAAATAGACGAATGCGTTCAGTTGATTTCAATCAAGGAATGGATTTAAGAATACTTAAAGATGAAAAATTGGCTTTGATAGAATCAATAAATATAAATCCTGTTAGATTTGCGTTCGATGATATTACAATGAAAGAAGTTTATATTTCTCAAATAAAGAAAGTAATAAGAGTTGGGATTAAAAACATATCAGTTTATGTGCTGTATAATTATAATGACACACCTTATGATTTCTATGAAAGGCTAAGAATTTCTATAGATTTGAATAAGGAATTTGGTTGTAGAATATTTTCATTCCCAATGAAATATGTACCTAATGAGATGCTTGATAGAAAGTTTATTGGCAAGCATTGGACTAAAAAGATGATTAGGGGTGTTCAATGTATTTTAAATAGTTCACATGGAATAGTTCCTGTAAACATTGGATTCTTTGAAAAAGCATTTGGAAAAGATTATAATGAGTTTTTTCAAATAATAAATATGCCTGAAGATTATATTATTTATAGAAAAAAGAATGAGTTAGAAATTCAACAATGGATAATTGAATTTAAAAATAATTTTGAATAAGCTTTGAACTTAGAATATTAATATTTGGCAAATATCGACTAATTAAAATAATTTACTTTAAACTAATTCAATGAAGAGTATAAGATTATTACATATTACAGATTTACATTTTGGAAAAGAAATTAAATCAGATAAAGAAGAAAGCGTAGATAAAAAGGACAAAGCAATTTCACCTGAATTTTACAATAAAATAAATACTCATTGGACACATGATTTCATTGAAGCGGTCAAGAATTGGGAAAGAATAACTCATACAAAAATTAATGGAATAGTTTTTACAGGAGACCTTGGTATAGCTGGTAACTCAGAGTCCATTGAAAAAGGCGTTATATTTCTTAATTTATTGTGTCAAAGTTTAGAAATTGAAAAAGACAATTTAATTCTTTGTCCCGGAAATCATGATTTACAAAGAGATAATATAGATACTGAATTTAAAATCTTCGAAGACCACTTGAGATCAAATGGCTATACAAATTTCAGTAGTTATGAAAAAATATGTAAAATTAAAATCAACAATATTTCTATATATTCAGTAAATTCATGTTTAGGTGGAGTTGAGCAATCTTTATTCATAAAAAAATATAAAGATATTATAAAAGATTTAGGATCAGAAGAAAAAGATGAATTCGTAACCCAACTGAACAATTTAAAACAAGACTATCTTGCTGATTACCTTGACATACCAGCCATTGGAACTAAACAGATAGATGATTTAGTTGCTACTATTGGAAACTCAAACTCAGATAGTGCTATAGTTTTAATGCACCATAATATAATGCCAAATAATTCCATTGAGATGAGACCTTACAGTAATATCATAGATGGAGGAAAAGCAATTACATCATTAATGAATACTAGAAAGAAGATATTTATTCTTCATGGACATACCCATTTTGAATATAATATAGTTGCTTCATTTCCTGAACAAAAGGACAACTTTGTTTCAACAATAGGCTGTGGTTCTTTAAATGAGGAAGAAGGTACAAAATCAAATATTCTAGAATTTTACTTTTCAGAAAACGATAAACATCTTATTACTAAAGTTCATTCATTATTCAAATTTGGAACAACTGGATATAAAAATAAATTTTCATATGATATTTATGAAAAAACTTTGTCTAGAGGAGAATCAAAAATTAAGCTATTAGAAGTAGTTGAAGAACATAATATATTAAGATTTGATGAACTAAAACAAAAGACGAATAGTCTAAACGATGATGAATTATTAAAAGTATTGCTTACTAATGAACACAAAACAGTTTCAATAAATAAAGGATCTACCGATGATTATAATAATTGGATAATAAGCAAAAAAAACAACTAAAGTTATGTTAATAAAAAGCATTCCGCCTAGTCCATTTGTTGACAATAGAAAAGAAAGAGAACCTTCTGCTACAAAAATATTTGTCAATTACTTAGATTATATTCATTGGACGTCATATAAAAATTGTCTTATTCAAGGGTCAAGAGGTACTGGCAAAAGTTCAATCTTAAGTATATTTTATTATGAAACAAGATGGTTCAATGAATCTATTATTGTTCCATCCAATGAATTAGAAAAGCACTTCCCCAAAAAACAAGATATAATCGGTGTCCTTTATAAATGCGAAGAATTAGAAAGGAGTCTCTGGGAAAGATGGAGTAAAAGTTATAGAAAAGAATCTGAAAATTTTGATTCGCAAATTGTTTTTGCTTCTTTCATGAATTATTATTATATTGAAAAAATTGTAAGTGCGATTATTCAAATAAGAGAAAAAAAAGAATGGGTGATTAGTGATGAAGACAATATTCCATTATTAATATCTGAATTATACCAAGCATGTTACCCAAATTTAAAACTACAACCATATTTATATGATCATTCATTAATAACATTACGAAATTTATTAGAGGATACTCATTCTTCTTTAAGACAACAAATATACTCACTAACATCATATAATGTAATAAACGAAAATTTCACAATTCATACTGCCAGTTCATGTGTAATTGAAAGAATTTGTACTATTGTAAGAAATAGATTACCTAAATTTAAAGACATTAAATTTTTCTTGCTAATTGACGATGTAGATAGGTTGGAACAATGGCAATTAGAAGTGATAAATTCATTTATAACAAGTTCTAAAGAGCCATGTTCGTTTAAAATGTCTTGTACAGGAGATTACAAAACAAAAGTTAACACAAATAATAGAACAATTAGCACTACAGATTTACATATAAGCAAATTAAACGATGAATCAGAAACTGAAAATAAAATATCAAATTCTAAGATAGATGAATTATTTAATGCGATTTTCAATATTAGATTATCAAAAATATTTGATAAGAATAATTATGACCTTAAGATCGTTTTCGGTGAAAATCCTATTATTGAGTCATTATTGATTGATGCTCTTAAAAAAAGCATTAACCCAGAATTAAAGAAACTTAGAGCTGATTTTGAAAAATCAGGATATGATAGAATAACAGATTACTGGATTGATAAAAATGAAATAATTGATATTAACGCTGATGATCATGTTAAATCAAAAAAATATGATCAATATAGGGTTAGTAGTGTTTTTTCAATTCTTACATCATTTGATATAGAAAAATCATTTAATTATCATTCATATGATATGATAAAAATGATCTCAAGTGGAAGTCCAAGACATTTTCTTAGAATATGTGATAAAATGTGGAATGAAATATATACAGCTATTGATAATAATACTTTCCCTATAAAAAAAGAGATTCAATCTAAAGCGATAACGAGCGCTTCTGAAGATGTTTTCCAGAATATCGAAGATGATAATTTTGATGGAACAATACAAAATTCGTGTAAAAGAATGTGTGAAAGACTTAATGAGGTATTTAAAAAACTGATAAGTATTGAATCATTAAAGATAACCCCTGAATGTTTATCTTTACAAATAGATGAATCGAAATTTCAACCTAAAGACAAGGAAACATATTATAAAATAATAGATTGGTTGTTAATAATTGAAGGAATTAAAACTAGAAAGATCTCTGATAATGTAAATAAAATAGCTTTAAATCCAATGCTTGCACCTAAATTTTGTTTGCCTTTTAGATCCCCCTTTTCTTATTCATATACGATAAAGGAACCTATAGTATTATTAAATCTACTAATCTCGGAAGATGAAATTGCCAACAAGCTAATTGAAAGAATATATTTCGATAGGATTAAAAATGATCAATCACTTACACTTTTCTAAGAACATGAAAAATTGGGATACTATTAATATTTCAAATGAAGCTGATATTTTTTTTGAAATTACTGCGAAAAGACATGATTGTATAGATGCTGGGATAATTGAAGAGTGTTTTGATTATGGTATCTTTTTTAATTCATCTGAATTAAGGACGCTTGAATATGCTAAATTATTTAAAAAGGATTCAATTGGTCAAACATTATTGATTGATTTCAAAAATGATAATTGCGAACTCAAGATTCAAAATTTTACTAAGAATAAAGAATATCTAAATTCATTTACAAAAACACTTTATGAAGAATTATTGATAGAGGATATATTTGATTATGAAAAAAATCTCATTGATATAATTAACCATATACCATCTGTTGTTTTTAAAATTAATGCAAAATGTTTTATTGATATAACAGGAATACCTTTAATTTATTCAGTTGCTTTAGTTAGATATTTGAAATTATTGTTTCCAAGTCCAACATTGTATTTGTTAAATGTGTCTGGAAAATATGAAGAAGATGGGAAAAAGGGGATACCTCAATTTTCAGATGGTCAAAAGGAAAATATATACATACCAGGATATTATGGCAAACCTGATTTTGCAAAACCTTGGTTATACATTCTTTTACTTGGATTTGAGGGTAACAGAAGTCTAAGTATTTACAAAATGAATGAACCTGATTATGTAAAAGCTATAGTAGCAGAGCCAGGCTATCAAAATGAGTATTGTTCTAAAGCTATCGAAATAAATAAACGATTTTTATCAGAAGCTAAAATTACAGAATCAGATTTGATTAAGATTGGTGCTGGTGATCCAATAACAGTATATGATAAAATATTAGAATTGTATGAAGATTATAAAGACCGTGCGAATATTTGTTTAGTTCCTTTAGGGACTAAACCTCATGCAATAGGTGCAGGTTTAGCCGCATTAAAACAAAAAAGAATGGCGATAATGTATCAAGTGCCAAAATCATATTCAATGAATGAAACAAAAGCAGCAAAGGATATGTGGATTTATATAATCAAATAATTTAATTATCATGAAAATCATTCAACCGGAATTTATAATTGAATCTCATGTAGATGGAGATTATATATTAAAACAAATTGAAAAAGCTGGACGTACAGCATATAAAAGTGAAGATAAAATTACTGATGATTCTGCAACCAAATTTGTGACTATGATAAATGGGCTAGGTCATAATTCAGTCATTGAACATCAAAGTGTAACAGTTCGCATTATTTGTGACAGAGGGGTTTCTCACGAAATAGTAAGACATCGCTTAGCTAGTTATACACAAGAATCTACTAGATATTGCAATTATACTAAAGGAAAATTTGGAAATGAAATTACCGTTATCAAACCATGCTTTTGGGATGAAAATGATGAGAAATATCAAGTTTGGAGACAGACTATTGAATCTATAGAAATTGCGTATAATAAACTTATTTTACTTGGTGCATCTCCACAAGAAGCAAGAAGCATTCTACCCAACTCATTGAAAACAGAAATCGTTATGACGATGAATTTACGTGAGTGGCAACATTTTTTCACTTTAAGGACTTCTCCAAATGCACATCCTCAAATGAGAGAAGTTGCAATTCCATTATTGAAAGAGTTTAAAAAACGAATTCCTGTTATTTTTGATACTATATTAATTGATATATAATAAATTAATGAGTTAATAACCTAATATTTGCTATTGACTATGATAATACTTAGGCTTCCTGCGGTCGGAACGACCCAGCAAGGAAGCGTTGGTTGAACGAAATTTCCGTATCAGGAGCATTTCTTCAACGATCAGAAAAGTTTTTTTATTATGGAGAAAGCGACCGAAATCCGGGGTTAATCGGTTTGTAAGAATGATATAAAAGAAAGATGAAAATGTGCTGTTTCGGATTATTCCGGCAATTAAACAGCTGTATGATATGATAAAACAGGCAGAAACAGCGGTTTTTGCAAGTATTCAGACACAGCAATGGCCGTCCCTGCTTGCTTAACAGTGCTTTCGGGTTCAGGGATTAATGTACATTTTTAACGTAAGCCCCCGATAAACTACACTAGACTTTCAAACTATACTTCCTGATTTTTCAAACTCGGGTACGAAAAATCCAAAAATCGTTAGAGCATTATTAGAGTATTGTTAGACTTTGGCTAAATTCCAGTTGTTTGGAAGCATATCTTTTAAGTTCGTTTCTGATCCGGGTTGTTGCAAACCGGGCATTTTGTCAATCACATCGATTAACCAATCGCGTGGATTCACACCGGCTTCTTTACAGGTTGCAAGCAACGAACAGATAATTGCCGTATTTTCTGCAGCTTCGTGATTTCCCGCAAAAAGAAAATTCTTTCTGCCCAGAGCAATGGGACGAATCGCATTTTCAATCAAATTGTTGTCGATTTTTATTTTACCATCGGTTAAGTAATTCTCCATCCTGCTCCACAGTCCGTAAGCGTAACCAATGGCCTTGCCCGTTAAGCTTTTGGGCAACACTGTTGGATAAGTCTTTTCCATCCACGTTTCCATTGATTTAATAATCGGACGGGCATACTTCTCCCGCAACTCAAACCGTTCCATATCTGATAAGTTTTCTTCATCAGCTTTACGTTCCAGTCGGTAAAGAAGCTGTATCTGACTCAGAGCAAACTCAGCCAATACCTTATTTTCTTTCAATGCAGCTTCAAAATGCCGACGGATGTGTGCCATGCATGCAACCTGGGTCACACCCACCTTGTCGTTGAATGCATCATAGGCATTATAGCCATCTGTTTGAAGATATCCCCTGTAAGATCCCAGTAAATTTGTTGCTGTTTTCATCGATCTTGAACCGTTGTCGTAATGAAAGAAAATCATTCTCTTCATTACTGCCCGAACCGTCCAGAGATATTCTTTGGTCGCTTTTTGTTTTTCCTTATTGATTACCGGCAGTGTGGTTTCATCTACCTGGACGTAATCCGACTGAAGAACTTCGGCTTTTAAGAGCTCATACAGTGGTTTGAGAAGTTCACACGCTGGTTTAAACCATCCATTTAACGTGCTTTCCGGGATGTCAAGCCCCAGATGTTTAAACTGACGCACCTGACGATAAAACGGAACGTGGTATTCATACTTTTGAAGCAGTATTTCAGCAAGCAGACTGGCTCCCGGCAGACCTTTGTAGATAGGAGTTAATATACGTTTAGCCATAACAACCCCACTCTGACCTTCGGCAGGAACATAGGTATTATCCTTCAATCCGTATTTAGGATAAACTGTTTCTTTTACGTATAATTTACCGGGTTCAAACTCAATGGTGCGGGTGCTTTCGCTTCCAATCTGTTTGTAATGCTCCAGATCAACTGATTCCGGCTCAACCACCACCTGAACAACAGGAAGTTTGTCCAGCAATTGTCGATTGGTTCGCACTGCCTTAGGGGCAACAGCCTTTTGTGTTGATTCGATAATCTGTGTTTCGGCTTTTTCACGAGCTGCTTCAATCGCTTCTAAGCGTTGCTGTTCCTCTATACGGCTTTCGAAGATTGACAATTGGTTGGGGTCCAGATGGGCCAGTTTTTCGCTTTTACGACCAAAATACTGACGTGTAAACCAGGCAACCTTAGCGAGCAACTCATCAACCCTTTTCTGAAAGCTGGCTAGTTGTTCACTTTGACGGACATTAGCCTCGGTCAACAGTCGGATTTGTTCCGCCTGCGACTTGATTATTAATGCTATTGTTTCGTCAATATTACCTTCATTATTCATGATGTAAAGATACTAAAATACAATCATTTACGCAAATAATCAGGCAACTTTTTATGTCTTTTTTGATGCTTTTTTTGCACTTTTTTAGCGCTTTTTTCGCAGTGCTTTCAACCTTTTAAGCCGGGAATCCGGGTCTTCACGAATGCCCTCTACCATCATCACCAAATCACGCCACTCCATCGGAAACGATCGGCTTTCGGGATCGTAGGCAGGCAGGCGAAAAGTGCCTTCTTCGAGCCGTTTCATGTACAGTACCAGTCCGCCATCCTCGGCATGCAGCAGTTTGATGGTAGTGCGGCTGCGACTGATAAAAATAAAAACATCGCCCATCCGGATATCATAACCCATTTGGTTTTGAACAACACCACACAGCGAGTTCATCCCTTTTCGCATGTCGGTTTTGCCCGGACACAAAAAATAGCGCATCGTGTCATTTAGCGAGAACATAAACCGAACAGATTTGATTAAGCACTTGTAAAGCAATCTCAGTTTGAGTTCGACCTGTAAAAGTCACTTCTACTCCGCCCGGAAATTTTATTGCTATTTCTCCGCTATTTACTTCTTGGTTTCCGGGCTTGGATATAGGACTCAAATGTGATGATTTTAAACTTACCGGTATAATGCCGGAAGGAGATTGATCTTCCGGATTTTTAAATTTGTACTGACGGGAAAAACCAAATTTGCTCTTCCAGTAATGAAAACTCGATACTGTGTATGACTCATTACTGCAAAAATCCCGGATACTTAATCCGCTTTCTTGCTGGCGATCTAATATCGCACTAAATTCTTCTTTGTTCATTGGATTCATATTGTTAACTTTGCAAGCAAAGGTCAATGTTTTTGTCGAATCCTAAAACGTGTAGTTTATCGGGGGCTTACTTTTTAACAAATGGCTCACTTTATGCCGGAATGACAGTCCTAATAAAAGACATCATTAACCAATAAAAAACTTCTAAAAGTCTTAACAAATGGCTCACTTTAATCCGGAATGATGGCTCAGTTTGGATCGGAATGAGTGGCTCAGTTTAGTCCGGAATATTCAGACATAAACCAGCATCAGGCATTTGGTGAAAAATGATAACTATGAATTAACCGAAAAAAGGCGATAGTGTTGAACTGAGAAAGGATGGAAAAATCGTAATTAAAAACTAATACTACAGACATCTTTTAGTGGCTTTTTGCATGCAATTTTATTAACAAAAATCACATTGACAATTATGAGAAAATTTAAGATTTTACTATTATTAAATTTATGGATTTTGGGACTTAATGCTCAGCATGTAAATTTCAAGCATGATTGGGATATAAAATACCTTGAGCATGAGATTGAGTTTATCAGTAAAATGAAAGCACCATTTCCCTTTTCTAATACCGGTGAGCCACAGGCTAAAATGATTGTAGGAGCTTCCGGTTTTGATAAAACATCAAATAATGATTTACGAAAAATTGTTGCAGATGAAATAGCTGTGATTAGAAAAGAATTAAGCCTCGATGAATATCTGGAAGATGACTATCAAGCTAAGGATAATATTGTGTTGTATTTTGATAATATAGGAGATGTTGAGATTGCTGTGATTAAATACAGAACAAACGGAGTAATAGGAGGTCAAAGAACGATACCAAGAAGTACCCAACAGATTTTGTTTATTCATAACAATAAACGCTGGATTTCATCACTGATAGTTTTATTTGCTGAGGATCAGGATAATATGTGGAGCGACCAAATGACATTTATAAAAGCAATAATAGGGGAAAAATAGTTTTTTTGTTGTTTCCCCAAAACTTGACGAAATAGATTAAATGGTAATGATGTTAGAATTTATACAATTGAGTCCGTTGAATACAATTCTAAAGATAAAAAATGGGTAAACGATTAAAGCAATAATGCTACTGTAGTAAAGTTTGAAATATAGTGTAGTTTATTGCGGGGGGCTTATAGAAAACAAAAATGCAGGTGGTATTCATCAGGAGAAGAATTTAAAACGATTCATTTTCATAATGAACTTTACCGGACAAGTTACCGGACAAGTTACCGGACAAGTTACCGGACAAGCTCCTGATATGATTATTATTGAGATAAGATAAAATCTTCATAAGCCAATAAATAGAAGTGAAATTATGGATGTCCTTTGCTGCGAAATTACTTACGCCATAATTTTTTATTGAAATTTAAAAATACAGCAATATTAATTGTATTGTATCATAATCTTTTGTAGATTTGCAAAAGTATAAAACTCACAATGCTATATTTAGGTAAGTTGTGAAAATGAGGAAATTTTTGTAACTACAAGCGTTTGATTTACAATATGTGTATATTTGAAGATATGGGAATAAAAGGAAATATTTTATATGTTCGCATGTATTGGTGTTGCATGACAGTTTATAAATCAGAGTGCGTTGTACCTTGTTGACTATACATTAGCACCAATTTTTAAAAAATAAGACAGCGGGATAATTGAATTTTCATGAAAAAAAATCTTATTTATTTTCTATTTGCTACTATCACTACTTTTCACTTTGTAAGTTGTGAGAAGGATAGCGACCAAGACAATATTGGAAAATATGAATTTAATATTGACTCTATTTATAATATAACAGAAACTTCAGCTACCATACAAGCGACTTTATATACAGAGAAAGTAGAAACAAAAATAATAGGGTTAGAAATTAATTACAGTCCTGCAGACGACGAATACAATGAATTCAAGCAATCCTTTGATAGCAATGAAGGAACAGTAACAATGGTTATAGAAAACCTAAAACCAAATACTGAATATATTGTAAGACCAATGGTGAAAATTAAGCATTATTTTAATATGTCTTTTGGGTCTCTATTTTCTGACAAAACATTTACTACAAAAGGAAATTTGCCACAAAAAGGAACTGTTGAAGATATAGATGGGAATATTTATAATTATATAACTATCGGAAACCAAACTTGGATGGTTGAAAATTTAAAAACAACACGACTTAGAGATGGGACTCCGATACCTCAAGTAAAAGACTCTATAAAATGGTGTCTGTCTATGGAAAATAAAGCGATACAAACTTCACTTTCTTATTGTGATTATAGAAATGATTCTGTTTTTGGTATGAAGTATGGACATATTTATAACATAAAGGCTTGTCGGTCTGAAATTGCGCCTAAAGGTTGGCGTGTTCCGACACGTTCTGATTGGTTTATTCTGATAAACTATCTGAAAGCAAATGGATATAATTTTGACAAATCAACAGAAGAAAATAGATTTGCAAAGTCTTTAGCTTCCAATACGACAGATTGGATAACAATAACTTATCCAGAAGTAGGTTCAATTGGCAATGACTTAAATAGTAATAATTCTACAGGATTTACTGCTTTGCCGGGTGGTAATCGATCTCGTGATGGAGAATTTAATAATATCGGATATGCTTGTAGCTTGTGGAGTTCAACTCCATATTATCAATACAACTATTTTATTGAATTGAATTCACATAGTGCTTATTTGTACATGGATGAATCCAGGGAATATGCGGGTATGTACATTAGGTGTATAAGAAACAACTAATGACAATTAAAATGAAAAAAAATAGTGCTAATACTTATGCTTTCTGCGGTCGGAACAACCCGGCATGGTTGCCTTTATTGAACTAAATTTCCATATCAGAAACATTTTCTCAGCAAGCACAAAAAGAATTTCTATTATGAAAAAAGCGAACGATATTCTGTTTTTTTTTGTCAACCACCTATAAATGTAGTTCAACCTCTTGGTAGTGATGCTCAACCAAGTGGCATTTGACATCCACCTCTTGGCAGCGCCACTCAACCAATTGGAAATGTACTTCAACCGTATGGCAGCGAAGGTCAACTGTTTGGCAATTGACTTCGACCTACTGACAGCGACAGTCAACCGCACAGCATTTGAATACAACCACATGGAAGCGCTTCTCAACCAAATGGAAATGTGCTTCAACCGCTTGGCAGCGACACTCAACCATTTGGAAATGTACTTCAACCGCTTGGCAGCAACGATCAACCATTTGGAAATGTACTTCAACCGCTTGGCAGCGACGTTCAACCACCTGAAAATGTAGTTCAACCATTTGGCAACGACGTTCAACCATTTGGCAACGACGTTCAACCATTTGACAACGCTACTCAACCAAATGTAAAAGGAGCTCGACAATAAGTTTCCTCAAAATAGTTAAACACCATTTCCCCCCTATTCAACTCTCATCTTCACCACTTCCCATTTATTCTCAGCCCTCACTTTCAACAGATAATCTCCTTTGAGTAGTGTCGATATGTCAATTTCTTTTGAAATTACCCCCTTCTGTTTTGATGAAAGACTTATCTTGCTTAATAATTTTCCTTCAAGGGTATGAATGGTCATTTCCTGAACTGAATTGTTGTTTGATGAATTATATTCTATTGAAACGGAATTGGTTGCAGGATTCGGGTAAATCTTTAAATTGAGTATTTGCAGTTGATTGATTTCTGTAGTCATGCCTCCCGGGGGCATTTCGGTGTAATTGCCAGCCAAATAATTGGCTTTTGCCGGTATGGTTCCTGTGTTCAATAGATTGGGATAACCTATTGCTGGCCAGTTATCGGGGATATTCCAGAAAGCGGGTCTGCTGCTTAGATAATAGGAAGCATCGGTAAGACTTGTTGTACCGGCTGGCATTGCGGTATTATTCACATT
>Ga0172371_10010246_pt1 | contig 12701 bp, 12 predicted proteins | sample Lak12m_FD_114543 | JGI IMG/M metagenome (GOLD analysis project Ga0172371, IMG submission 114543) | Freshwater microbial communities from Kabuno Bay, South-Kivu, Congo - kab_022012_12m | ecosystem: Environmental > Aquatic > Freshwater > Lake | place: Democratic Republic of the Congo: South-Kivu... | reverse complement strand
AGCGAATATTCAAACCGCCATTTTCAGATTTATATGCAATCACTGAAGCCAATGGACCAGTTGGCGTTCCAGTTACGGTAGGGATTGAACCGGTTGGCTGTTGTGCAGTGACACTTTTTGTTCCAGAAATCGTAAATAATAATAAGAGGAACATCACAAATATGGCTACCAAACCCGTCCATCTTAGAATTTTAAAATTCATCGCGCTCCACAATTTCATAATTTAATAAATCTGATTATAATTCATATATGCCACAACGAATTTATCACGGAAACTTACGAAATAGCGACTTAGCGCAAGCTCTTGTATCCGAATTCTCCAGAGGAAATTTAAGAGTTCAACAGTATGAAACAGGAGATACGATCCTGGTTCAAATAGCCACGTCCCAATTTTCTCAATCTGGAGGAACCACCGCACTTAGCATTTCCCTTCAAAATGTAAAGGACGGTGTTGCTGTCGAGATAGGCAAGCAAGTCTGGTTGGGTATCGCTGCCAGTCTTGGCGTTTCAACGATTGCCGCCATTCGAAACCCGCTGTCATTGTTGAACCGTCTTGATGATATTGCGCAAGACATTGAATCTGCCCAACTAACAGATAACGTCTGGGATGTAATTGATGCTACTGCAAAATCACTGGGCACCGGATTTCAATTATCCGATCGCCTTAATCGTTATATCTGTAATTATTGTAATACCCCCAATCCTGTTGGTGAATCAACCTGTATAGCATGCGGAGCTCCTTTAGGAGATATACAACCCTATACATGCAATAAATGCGGGTTTGTGGTTCACAAGACTGAATCAGTCTGCCCAAATTGTGGTGCACCGTTATCTTTCGCGTAATCATTTTGTAAATTCACAAAAGGAATAATAAAATGATAAAAATATTGACGGATACAACGTCCACGATCACAGTTGAAGAAGCCAAAAACCTGGGTATTTACTATCTCCCTCAGATCATTGTCTTTGGCGATAAAAGCTATCGTGATGATAACGAAATTACGACAGAAGAATTCCTTGAGAAACTCAGAAAATCGGCATCCCTGCCAAAAACTGCCGCCCCTCCGCCGGCTCTCTATACGCCTATCTTTGAAGAGATCACAAAGAATAATGATTCCGCCCTTGTTTTAACTCCATCGGCTTTGGTAAGCGGAACTTATAGAAGTGCAACTGTAGCAGCACAGGATTTTCCTGATGCACATATAACGGTGATCGACACACGGCTTATCGGGCCTGGTTTCGGTACCGTTGTACGCCTTGCCGTTGATTGGGTCAAACAAGGCATGCCAATTGATGAGATAGCCAAAAAGATAGAAGAATTCAGCAATCGTTCAATTATCTATTTATACGTTGATACGCTTGAATATCTTCACAAAGGCGGACGCATAGGAACAGCCAAAGCCCTGGCCGGTTCTGTACTTCAAATTAAACCAATATTATTATTTAAAGATGGGCAAATCAACCAATTTGAAAGTCAACGCACCAAAAAACGAGCCCTGGCAAGGATAATTGAACTTGTAAAACAGGAATGCCCAAATTCTCCTGATTCTCACCTCGCTATCTTGGAAGCCGATGCGATGGATGATGCCAAGGAATTACGGGCTGCTTTTTCGTCCCTTTCTGAAATTAAACAGATTTCTATTTGCAATCTCCCTCCCGCAATTATCGTACATGCAGGACCTGGTGTCCTTGCTGCAAGCTTCTTCAAATAGAAATTATTCATGGAAGTTCTTTATTCTGATAATTCCCTGATCGTGGTCAACAAACCATCAGGGTTATTAACGATTCGAGATGGTTATAACCCTGACCTCCCAACCGTAAAAAGTGTTCTTGAAGTTGATTTTGGACGTTGTTTCATTGTTCATCGACTTGATAAAGAAACAAGCGGTGTGCTTTTAGTCGCAAGGACTGGATCCGTCCATAGAGCCTTAAATATTGCTTTTCAAAATCATAAAATTAATAAGTGTTATCGCGCTATTATTCTTGGAAAACCTGAACGAGATCTTTTTACCATTGACCTACCCTTAAGAATTAATGGAGATAGAAAACATCGCACTGTTGTTGATGAAATTGCCGGCAAGCCGGCAAAGTCTGAGGTCAAAGTATTAAAGTCAAATGGATTAATATCCTTAGTTGAGATAATAATATTTACTGGCTATACGCATCAAATAAGGGCGCATCTATCGGCGTCAGGATTTCCACTTATCGGTGACAAGTTATATGGCGACAGAAAAATCCTCCAAGACGCTTCTTTTCCTTATAAAATAGATCGCACAGCCTTGCATTCCTATCAGCTAGATTTTATTCACCCAGTTATAGATAAACAACTGTTTTTTTCAGCTGAAATACCCCCGGATCTTCGATCAATATCTGACCTTATATAAAAATAGAATCCGGCGAAAAACCGGATTCTATCTTTATATTTCAAACTTACTACTTAATTACAGCAGGTTTTTTGCTGCCTGAAATTGCCCAAACAATTGCAGCAAACAATACAACCACTACAATCCAACCTACCACTCCCAGATCTTGATATTTCACAATTACAGGGGCGGCAATCAAACTGATCAGGTTGACCACTTTGATCATTGGGTTCAAAGCAGGGCCAGCAGTATCTTTCAGCGGGTCACCAACTGTATCACCGACAACTGCTGCTTTGTGGCGTTCTGACCCCTTGCCTGTATTGGCGACAAGGTCTCTCGGTTGGTCTTCGACGCTCTTTTTGGCATTATCCCAGGCGCCACCTGTATTTGCCATAAAGACCGCCAATAACTGACCACTCAGGATAACTCCGGCAAGGAAACCACCCAGAGCTTCAACCTGCAAAACCATACCGATCAGGATTGGAGAAACCACAGCGATCACAGCCATTGGGATCAATTCTTTTTGAGCAGATCCAGTTGAAATTGCGACAACTTCGGCGTAGTCAGGTTTTACAGTCCCTTCCATGATGCCGGGGATCTTGAATTGACGTCTTACTTCTTCCACAACCTTCACGGCTGCGCGGCTTACCGCTTTGATCGAAAGTGAGCTGATCAACCACGGCAAAGCGCCACCGATCAGGAAACCAATGAACACTTTTGTGTCAGAAATACGGATTGACTTCAAAACTTCAAAGTTCATTCCGTAATTGTTATTCATGTCAAGTTGAACTTTGCTCACATCGGTAATGAATGACGAGAACAAACATACTGCGGCGATAACTGCTGAAGCGATGGCAACACCTTTGGTGATCGCTTTGGTTGTATTACCGACAGCATCAAGGTCTGCCATGGTCTGGCGTGCGGTTTTTGTTGTTTCGTCTTCTTGGTCGTGCCAGGCCATTTCACCAATACCGTTTGCATTGTCAGAAATTGGGCCAAATGAATCCATGGCAACATTGTTGCCCGTGTGGCTTAACATACCAATACCGACCATTGCGATTCCATATAAAACATACAAAGAATCTGATCCGGTATAAAGCAGCATGGCTCCAATAAAGGCTACTGCAATGACAAGCAGTGCATAAACGCTGGATTCCATACCGATGGACAAGCCCGAAAGGATCGTGGTTGCTGAACCAGTCTTTGTAGAATCAACAATCTCACGAACCGGAGCATATTTCGTTGAAGTAAAGTAAGAAGTCAACGGGTTGAATGCAACTGCCAGGCCAACGCCGATGGTGGTCAACATTGCCAAACGCCAATCATGGGCATAAAGAATCGCCACGACAAATGACCAAATGATCGTATTGACGCTGGACACTTCATACGACCTAAACATGGATTCTTCAGCGTCGTGCGCCCGCATGAATTTGATCGGGAATTTCTCCCAGATGGGAACGGTGAATGTACCAAAAATGGAGCTGATCACACCGATACCGCGAATGATGAGCGGATAGATGATCCATTTCATGTTTTGATCCTGGCTCCAAAGTGCCAGACCAAGGATCAAAGCGGAAACGATTGTGACCTCATAGCTCTCAAAAACGTCAGCAGCCATACCGGCACAATCACCGACATTATCGCCTACAAGGTCAGCAATCACCGCAGCATTACGAGGATCGTCTTCAGGGATGTCCTTTTCGACTTTTCCGACCAGGTCAGCGCCAACGTCAGCAGCTTTTGTATAAATGCCGCCGCCAACACGCATAAACAGGGCCAGGAGCGTACCACCAAAGCCAAAACCCAACAGAGCGTCTGGCGAGGCTTTACCAAAGATCATAAAGATAACGGTTCCACCCAATAAACCTAAACCATCGGTTAACATACCGGTGAAAGTACCGGCATAATAAGCAATGGATAAGGCTTCATTGAATTCACGCTTAGCGGCTGATGCAGAACGAACACTCGCCTGAATAGCCATGCGCATTCCAAGCTGACCAACAGTCAAAGAGAAGGAGGCACCTAAAACGAAAGCAACAGCGCGACCGATTGCGATGACAAGTTGAGTATTATATTTCGCAGGCGGAAATTCAAGCAATGCCTCAGAGCTGGGTGGCACCACATAAACTGAAAGGAACAATGCAACGACCAGGATGCCAATTGCCGGCAAGATCGTTTTCAGTTGTTTTGAAAGGTAGCTTTCAGCTCCAACACGAATTGCATCCCAGACAGCCTGCATCTTCTCGCTGCCTTTGTCCTTTTTAAGAACAGACCGCCTCAAAAGCCACGCATAAACCAGGCTGATGAAAGCGGTCACGAGGACTGCGAGGATGGCTATTTGCTCAAATCCACTGAGCCCATGCCTCGTACCTAAACCAATTAAGTCCATTACTCCTCCTTGAAAAAATGATGATTTTTATAATTGTTTAGTATCCTAAACAAAAATTGCTTGGGAAAAACACATTAACTTCCAATTTTACTCTTTTTTCCCGGATAGTAAAGATGTTTGTCACTATTAATGTATGCATTGGTTATTGACTTTTAATGACAATTTGTTGTATATTGTTATGCAGTTTGTTTTCAGAAAACAGTACAAATTGAGCGGAAGTTTGCTTCCGCTTTTTATGCGCTTTTTTATAAATAATTTCTGCACAAAATGCTATTGTAATTCTAATAAAAGAATTGTATTCTAAAAATCATGAGGTTTTAGCCTTTCAGAATATAGGCAGAACCTCCAGTAAGGACTGGATAATTAATGGATAATCCTATTATCAATATCGTTGAAGATGACGATGACGAATATACAGCAATTGCCAGATTGATTGAACTGGGTCGGCAAAAGACTTACGTTACAATCGACGACATTTTGCATTTCTTCCCAGAGGCCGAACAAGATGTAGAACAACTCGAAGAAACTTTTGCTGCACTAATGAGTGCCGGCATTCCATATATTGAAGATGATACTTTACATGAAGAACCCACTGAAGAAGATTTAGTTGCGAACGAAGAAAGTGAAGAAACCAAATCTCTTCTATCAGATGATCTGGAAAATATCGATACTGACGATACGATCGGGTTATATCTTAAAGAAGTCAGCCGTGTACCTTTATTAAATGCGGAAGAAGAAGTTGAATTGGCTCAACGCATTGAGCGTGGCCGTATGGCCAGAGAAGAATTAGCCAAAGGGAACGTTAATTCAAAGAGAAGACAGGAATTACGTAATTTAATTGAAGACGGCTGGTCTGCCAGAGAGCACCTTATTACTGCAAACTCCCGTCTTGTGATTTCAGTTGCCAAAAAATACATGGGACGAGGCGTTCCATTTCTGGATCTAATCCAGGAAGGTAACATCGGTTTGATCCGCGCTACCAAGAAATTTGATTATCGCCGCGGACACAAATTCAGTACATACGCTACTTGGTGGATCCGCCAGGCCGTCACAAGAGCAATTGCTGATCAGGGCCGAACGATTCGCGTTCCCGTCCATATGGGCGATCAAATTAATAAGCTGTTGAGAATTCAACATCAATTAACGCAACGTTTGGGCAGAGAACCAACCGTTGAGGAGCTTGCCATTTCTTTGGATGTTCCACCAAAGAAGGTGGAGAATATGATTCAGGTAGCGCGGAGACCGTTATCCCTTGAGACTCCGACTGACGACGAAGAAGATTCTGTCCTCGGTGATTTCATTGAGGATGATGAAGCTCCCCCGCCTGATGAAACTGCTACATATAATTTGCTGAAAGAGCATCTTGAAGATGTTTTGAACGGACTCCCTCCTAGAGAAGTGCGAATATTGCAATTGCGTTATGGTCTGCTTGATGGCCAGGCTTACACTCTTGAAGAAGTCGGTCGAAAGATGGGTGTTACTCGTGAAAGAGTGAGACAAATCGAAGCGCAAGCGCTAAGCCGCTTAAGGCATCCGTCTATAAGACGAAAATTACGTGATTATCTGGGAGATTAAAGATCAAAGAAGCAGTCCAAAACAACTGCTTCTTTTTTTTTACTCTTGCGTAAAAATCTTGATTGTTGCATACTTAAGTACAAGGGTTACCTGCCATGATGATTTCTTTAAAAGCCTATTATATTGAGCTTGAAAAATTAATAGACCTGGGACAATACAAAGACGCCATTGCTCATGGTAAATATATTCTTTCTAAATACCCGAAATGTATCGAAGCCTATCGCATTATTGGAAAATCACTGCTTGAATTAAAAAGATACCCGGAAGCAAAAGACATATTTAATCGAATTCTCACGGTCTTTCCTGATGATTTTGTATCACATGTCGGGTTGTCTATTATTTCTGAAGATGAAAAAAATTTGGATCTTGCCATCTGGCACATGGAACTTGCTTTTGATGTTCAGCCCTCTAATCTGGCAATTCAAGATGAGTTGAAACGGTTGTTTAAATTTAGAGATGGTGAATTCCCATCAAAGATAAGATTAACTCGCGGAGCTTTGATCCGCATGTATGCAAGAGGCGAATTGTTTCAACAGGCGATCACAGAAATCTATTCTGTATTAGCTGAAGATCCAAAAAGGATTGACCTTGAAGTAATTCTGGCAAGAATGCAGTTCTTGTCTGGCTCGGTTGAAGATGCGGTTAAGATCTGTGATCAAATTATTAATAAGATCCCTTATTGTTTTGAAGCCAATCAAATAATGGAAAAGATTTACATTCAAAGTGGAAATCAAGAAAATGCTTTAGTATTTCGTAATCGTTTAATCAGTCTTAACCCCTACTATGAATTTACTGATCCTCAATTAACTGAGGATGAAGTCCCTGAGAATAAAATAATCCTCGAAAAAGCCTCTATTTCTCCATTTCCTCCTGAGGATCAAGATCTTGGCAAAGTCTGGAGCGATGATTCTATTTTTTCTAATACTAATGAAATAGATCACAAAGAAAATATTGATTGGCTTCAAGGATTAAACAAAGCAGATAGTAACGAACCTTCCCAAGTGGAAAATGTTCAAGGTAATGACCCTCATGCATCATCACCAAATTCAAAAGATACAAAAAAAGTTGAACCCGATTCTAATTGGATGCCACAAGCTGATTGGAAATCTTCTATTGATACTTCTCGTTTAGATACAAGTCAAAATGCTCATTATGCATTTGAAAATGACAGACCAATATTTTCCAGTAACGATAATGTCATAAACGAAAATTTCAATTCGTCCCAGCACCAGGATATAAGTTCTACAGAAATTGGAAAAGACATGCAACCGGGTATGGCTACTTCAAAAGAACAGGTACAAGATTTAAAATCGTTTTTTTCAGAATTAAGCGAGGGCTCAATGGATAATGAAAACAAAGACCAAGAAAAACATGATGAAGAAGCATTTCCACCATCTGATTGGATGTCACAGTTTTCAAAAAATGATCAATCTGCCGTATCTGAATCTTCCTCGTCAAATCTGCCAGATTGGTTGGAGGGCATTGAAAATCAATCTAAAAATGATAAAGAAGACGAATCCGATATGCCAAGCTGGTTAAAAGACTTACAATCTGAAGTTGAACCTGAACAACCTGTCTCTCAAGAGCCGACACAAGATTATCCTGACAATGCCGAACCTCAAGAAAAAGAATCAAATGGTTGGGAAAAAGTATTATTGTCTGAATCTCAATCAGTCGATAATATTGGAACACAGCCATCATCGACAACTGATAATAATGCCAAATCAGATGAGGATAAAATTCCTGAATGGGTTAATTCAGTCCTTTTATCAGATACAACAAATAACCAATCTACTGATCAAGATATTACAACAGGTCCACTGAATGGAACAGATCAGGAAGACGCAGGAATTATTTCACAACAGACAAATGACGAACTGCTTGATTGGCTTAGAGGTCTGAAAGCTGAGGATGAGAAAATGGATTCTTCAGCTAACCTGGAAGAGGTTGAAACTTCCACCGTACAAATGGAACAGATTGAACAAAATCACGAGGAACCTCTCGAACAATCAGATAGCGACGTAAACGAATTGGCTGCAAAAATCCTTTCCAGTCAATTACTGCCCAATCAGAAAAACTATAAATTATCTGATGATTTTGATATTTCCTCAGACACATCCATTGAAGACGAGCTATCATCCTTATTTAACAAAACTGAAGAACAAGTACCTGCGAATAACTCTGTTGAAGAATTGGATCAAAACGCACAACAATCAACTGATGTCCTCGAAAAAGGAAAAATTTTATCGCCTCGATCAGATGACAGTGACATTTCTTCTGAATTAAAAAAATTACTTGAAGAAAATAAATTTTCTCTTCTGTCAGCAAAAGTTATCCATTACATTGAAGAAGGAAAAAACCAGGATACTCTCCTGGAATTGATCAAACCAGAAAACGAAGAAACCACCTCCAACTTTTCCTATTGGCAATGTCTCGGAGATGTTTTGGCAAAAATGAACAAACTCAATGATGCGTTGAATGCATATCAAAAAGCAGAAGATATTTTAATTAAAAATTTTTCAGATTGATTGGAGCTAAAAATTGGAACGAACTTTGGTATTAATTAAACCCGATGGAGTGGAAAGAAATTTAACCGGAGAAATTATTAACCGATTAGAATCACGTGGATTAAAAATAGTCGCGATGAAGTTTTTATTGGTTCCTGAAGAACTTGCCCGAAAACACTATCAAGAGCATGTTGGCAAACCATTTTATGAGGGGTTAATCAGATATATTACAAGTGGCCCTGTCATTGGCATGGTTCTTGAAGGACCCGGTGCTATTGCAGCAGTTAGACAGACAATGGGGGCAACCAATCCTCTTGAAGCCACACCTGGTACAATTCGTCATGATTTCGGTCTGGTCACTAGTCGTAACTTGACCCATGCATCTGATTCTGTTGAAAATGCAGAAATTGAAATTTCAAACTGGTTTTCTCCTGACGAAGTTTACACGTGGGAGAGAATTCATGAAAATTGGTTTACCGGAAAAAACTAATTAATAAATTCAATTTGGAGTAAAAGATGAAAGTATTTATCACGGGAATTAGCGGTTTCCTAAGCATTAATCTTGTCCGTTATCTGCTTTCGCATGGTTATACTGATATTGCGGGCATCGATCTGGTTGATTTTGATTATCCAGAGCGAGATAAAATTGACTTCCTTCAAGGGGATATCAGAGACAAAAAAGCTCTTGAAAAGTGCATGAAAGATGCAGATATTGTCATACACACAGCAGCTGCACTTCCGTTGTATTCTCCTGAAGATATCTATACGACTGATATCGTTGGAACAAACAATGTCCTGGAGCAAGCACTTCAATATAAAGTAAAGCGGTTTATCCATATTTCTTCCACCGCTGTCTATGGTGTTCCAGATCATCACCCACTTTATGAAACCGATCGCGTGTATGGTGTTGGGCCTTATGGTGAAGCCAAGGTAAAAGCCGAAGAGATCTGCAAGAGTTATCGTGAAAAAGGGCTAACTGTCTCAATCCTTCGCCCAAAATCATTTGTAGGCCCTGAACGATTGGGGGTTTTTGCAATTTTCTATGAATGGGCCAGCGATGGAAAGAATTTCCCGAATATCGGCTCTGGAGATAACTTATATCAATTGCTTGACGTTGAAGACCTTTGTCAGGCTATTTTGTCATGTATGACACTCGATAAATCAAAAGTAAATGATACTTTCAATATTGGTGCAGCAATTTACTCTACCATGAAGAATGATTATCAAGCCGTCCTGGATGAAGCCGGCTACGGAAAACGGATTATTCCCTTCCCCGCGAAGCCGGTAGTATTTGTATTAAAAATTCTTGAATTCCTGAAGCTTTCCCCCCTTTATCCATGGATATACGAAACAGCTTCAAAAGAATCTTTTGTCTCCATAGAAAAAGCGCAAAAAGAACTTAAGTTTTCTCCAACTTATTCAAATAAAGAAGCTCTTATACGAAATTACCATTGGTATCTCGAAAACAAAAACAATTTCTCAGGCGGTTCAGGAGTTACACATCGACTCCCCTGGAAACAAAAAGCCCTTAAATTATTAAAAGTTTTCTTTTAATAAAAACATACCCTGACAATTCCTTGACTCGTGATTTTGTGTATGGTAAACTTTAGTTCGTTCGGGGGCGTGGTGTAGCGGCTAACATGCGGCCCTGTCAAGGCCGAGATCGCGGGTTCGAACCCCGTCGCTCCCGCCAAAAAAAATCCTCGTTATGAGGATTTTTTTTTATTACTTTACATAATTTTGTTTTTCAATATAATTTATTTATTGGAATCGCTTGGATAAAAAATGGAAAATCGACAAGCTCAAAGTTCATCAATTCTTATCGTTATTGCAATTGTTGTTATCGTCGTTATTGCAATATCCGGGATATGGTTTCTGAAAAGTAACTCATCAAACGATGGTACTCTTCATCGTATCACCTATGAAGTGGAAGCTGACGGCGGTTACGCATATATCGTTTATACCACTAGTAATGGTTCAAACACTGAAGGGCAAATTTATTCCACGCCTTTTTCGAGAACATTTACCTTCCAGAAAGGTCAGGAAGTGTATTTAACTGCAAGTAATCCATCTCAATCCGGTTCGATCACGTGCAATATTAAATTAGACAATCGAGATTGGAAAACGAGTCGCGGTACCCACCCTGTTGATTCAGTAGCGTGTGGCGGTATCGTTAAATAATTAGCGATACCCGTTTTCTATTCATTCCGATAAAATACTTTTTCCAAATTTAAAAGTATTACCAATTGGTTTTCAATCTTCACAATCCCCCTAATAAACGAGGCATCCACGGCCATTGTAATTGTTGGCGTAGGTTCTATTTCGGCCTCATCGATTTCAATTACTTGTTTAACAGAATCAACTACCATGCCGATCTTGGCATCTTGAAGTATTGCAACAATTATCCTGGTGTCTTCACCTTTTTCCGTTTGTTCCAGATCCAATCTTTTCTTTAGATCAATTACAGGAACAATATTTCCCCTTAAATTCGTTACGCCAACAACAAAATCTGGAGCGTGAGGGATTTTTGTGATTGCCTGGAATTTGATAATTGATTCGATTGAAGTTACTTCAATTGAAAATTCCACATTTAGTAATTTAAAAACAACCATTTGTATTCCCATAACACGCTCCGTGTTTGTAACTATTAATATCTAACGTTTTACTTCAGGTTTTGCAGGGACCGGAATCTGGGCTGTTGTCTGACCGCGAAGTTTTCCTTCACGCAACGCCAGGTGAATATTAATGAACGCATCATCAAATAAAACTGGCACCACAATCCTTGCAAAATCAAGAGTTGAAATCGTAGCGCCGCGACCCAATAACAAGGTTGGAGGAGAAATAGTAGCTTCATATCCGGCAGCAGACAGTTTAACACTTGCTCTTCCTGTAATAACGTTGCCCAATTCAGCAATACCGCTTTGAGCAAGTCCGTCAAAAGTGCTTACGCTCTCTCCGATCATTTTTGAAACCAGGATCATGGCGGTCTTTTCAGGCATTCCGTAATAAACAGTTCCTTCAACCGCGCCAACTAATGCCAGGATCACGGTAATATCGTCTGTAATGTATTCGTTTTGCTCAAGACCTAAATTTCCACGCTGCGCACTAATCCCGGTTTCCGCCTTTAAAATTTCAAAAGCAGCTTCAATAAATGGATTTAAAAATTTTACATTCATCTATATCCTCATTCGCTAATCATCTACACTGGATTAGTTGCTTGTTTAATCAGCGGAACAAAATTGTCATTCCATTCGCCAACTTGGCTTTCCCTCAAGGCAAGGTGAATTACCATTTCACCATATTCACATTGCAGTGGAACCACAATTCTTGGGAAATCAAGGGTTGAGATTTGTACACCTTGTCCTTTTATCATGGTTGGAGGGGAAATCGTCGATCGAAAACCCGCTTCAGATAACATCACAGTCGCACGACCTGAAATCACATTGCCCAGTTCTGCAACTCCGCTCTGTGCCAGGTTATCAAATTCTTTAAATTCTTGTGACATCATCATTGAAACGATTCTCATTCCCATCGTTTCGGACATTCCAAAAAGAACTACACCTTGTACTTGCCCAACGAGATTAATCAGAACGGTCACTTCATCGGTAGTCAATGCTGATTTTTGAAGAGTTATTGTGCCTTTTGTGATCGTGGCTTTTGCCTCGGCTTTCAACACTTCGACGGCAGCATCAACGAATGGATTCAGAAATTTTACATTCATGCCAGACTCTCCTCCTGCAGTTCTTCAATAAGAATAAATCCTTGCGTTTTACGCTTTCAAACCAATAAACATCTCGGCTTCATTTATGAATTCGCTCACTCTGCTTATCAGAGCGTCCATTTTTTTTATATCAAAATTCATTTGTT
>Ga0172371_10010245_pt1 | contig 12701 bp, 10 predicted proteins | sample Lak12m_FD_114543 | JGI IMG/M metagenome (GOLD analysis project Ga0172371, IMG submission 114543) | Freshwater microbial communities from Kabuno Bay, South-Kivu, Congo - kab_022012_12m | ecosystem: Environmental > Aquatic > Freshwater > Lake | place: Democratic Republic of the Congo: South-Kivu... | reverse complement strand
CAGCACCTCCATGCGAGAGTTGTTTGTGTCCTTCTTTTTCACTTTTCGGACCTTACATTATAGCACAAAATATAAAAAAGTCAATCCCACTGGCTAGGGGATTGACCTAAATTTAGCTATTTTTTATCGTTTACTACTGGCCAAAAAGCTTCAAAACTTCATCTACCAGTATATAGGATCCAAATACAGCCGCTAAGCCGATCGCTGCCCAGATCATAAAGTTCTTACCTTTAGTGACATAATCCATACGCCCGGCCGAGACCAACCATAAAGCCCCTCCGTACATAAAGGTGACCATAGCAATTGACCCGGCAAAGCCAATAACGTATTTGATTACACGTCCGACCACAGCGTTAGGGTCATCAATACCTAAAAAGTTGGGGAGTTCAAATTCACCAGCCGGGGCAGGGGTGGTTCCTCCAGTACCAGCTGGAGGGGTGCTGCCTTTACATTTTCCGCTTTCGCATTTTCCGGAAATACAAGATCCACCGTCGACGCAGTCGCCGCCTTCTTTTTGTTGTTCTTTACAAAAGGTGCCAGGCGCTGTACCAAAACAATAATAACCAGCCGGGCAGTCTTTGCCACTACAAGTTTTACGGCATATTGATTTTCCAGCATCTTCGATACAAGAACCTTCTTTACAATTACCAGCGTCGGTTGTATATTCTCCACCTTTTGTACAATCATTGCCAAAGCCTGGTCTTGTAGAACAAGCATTACTTTCCCAATAGCACGCAGTTTGTTTTTTACATTTTTCTTCATCAGCAGCAGTACTAGAACCAGTGAAAGAAGGGCAATCAGAACCTTGGGCCGGTGAACACTTGTTGGCATAGCAGAAACCATCATCACATTGGTAGGCTCCGTTGCAGGTTGCAGCAGCTTTCTTTTTTGGCACACACGTGTTTGTTTTTCCATCACAATATGTACCTGAGTCACACCCCCCCGTGCATCCTGTTGGTTCAGATTCACAACTTCGAGTTAAAACTTCTGGTGTCCCGCCAACACAGTTTGCTGGTAACGAGGTTTGTATTTGACGAGTTTGGTTCCCAGCTTCACAAGTCGTCCAGGTGGAATATGTCCAAGAGGTACAAGTTACCGTGCAAGATTGGGTAGTTTGAGGATTTCCACCAATACAGCCAGCTGGTGATGAGGTGGTGATAGCTCGGGCTTGAGTTCCATTAACACAAGGTCCCCAGCCAGAATAAGTCCACTGAGAACAGGCTATAACACCAGGTCCGCAGGGCTGAGAAAGTTCTGGGGTTCCACCTTGGCAACCTTCTGGAGATGAAGTTAGAATGGTTCTTGTTCGTTGGTGTGTTTGATTATTACATTCACCCCAGGCAGAATAAGTCCAGCTGCTGCAAGCAGCGAAGCCAGGGACACAGTCTTGAGATAGTGGTTGTTTTTGTCCACCTTCGCAACCTTTTGGTAATGGATCGGTGGCAATTCTTGATTGCATGCCATTAACACAAGCGGTCCAGGGTGAGTAAGTCCAGGTAACGCAAATTGGTGGTTTACAAAAACCTTTTGTTTCTATGATACTGCAAAAGCCACTCACACACTGATTTGATCCTGTACACATTTTATCGTTAGCTTTTTTTGCTATGCAGTTATTAGGTTGAGCATCAATATCACAAAACTTCGTCCATTTTAGAGGATCTGCAACATTAAGATTACATTGTTGATCATCTACGCATAAGTCTGGGGCTGATTGATCGCAAGTTTTGCCAGCTTGTTTATCAAAACAAAGGCTTTGTGTGTAACAAAGTCCGTTGATGGTGGTTTGAAATAATTCGGTTCCATTGAAGGAGTCGTATTGAAGGGCTGCATTATAATTTGCAAAGAGCTGGTTAGTGTCGGGGTTTTTCATTTTCTTAGCCTCAGTGTCTAAACATAGGGTGTAATTTTTCGTGCAGCAAATTATTTTTATTCCACTCTGTACTTGGTAATAAGCTTGAGCTGTACCAACATTAAAAATCAGTACAACAGAAAACATTATTAAAATTGAAAAGAAGAAAGAGCCGGCGAACCATTTTTTTGTCATATTTTTATTTTGAAAATATTGGTAAAAATTTTGTCCAACCTTTGTGTTTGTAGTTTTCTATATGTTGTCTGGCTGTTCTCGTTTTCACAAAATCAAGCCAATCGGGGCTGGGACCTTTTCTGTTTTTATCTGTAATTATTTGAACAACATCACCGTTCCTAATGCGATAACTTAACGGAACAATTTCGTTGTTGATTCTTGCTTGTGAGCATTTGTCACCGATATCAGTGTGAATGTGATAAGCAAAGTCAACGGGGGTGGCACCGTCGGGTAAATCAATCACATCACCTTGGGGTGTAAAAACAAAAATACGATTTTGGAAAACATCAATTTTTGCACCTTCTAAAAACTTATCATTATCGTTGATGTTCTTAAGCCAATTGGCCAAGTCCTGCACCCAAGCCAGTTCCTCTGATGATTTAACTTTTTCTTTGTAATTCCAATGTGCGGCAATACCATATTCAGCTTGATCGTGCATCTCTTTAGTGCGGATTTGGATTTCAACGATTTCTTGTTCATCACCAAAAACAGAGGTGTGTAATGATTGATATCCATTGGGTTTGGGTTGGGCGATATAATCTTTGATTCGTCCGCGGATAGGTCTCCAAAGATTATGTACTGCGCCCATAACAGTGTAACAGTCAGCCACGTTTTGAACGATTACGCGGATGGCTACTAAATCGTAGATTTGCTTGGGATCATTATTGTATTTGGTATATTTACGGTAGTAGCTATAATAATGTTTAGTGCGGCCATAAACATCTAAATATTTGACGTTGTCCTTATCTAAGCGTTGCTTGATTTTTCGAATCATCGTGTTTAAGGCTTTTTTCTTGAGAGGGTAATTCTTTTTCACAATTTGTTCGATGTTGATGTATTCTTCCGGGTAGGCGTATTTAAAGGCCGCATCTTCTAGTTGCGCTTGGATCTCTCCAATACCCAAACGGTTGGCGATAGGGGAATATATTTCTAAAGTTTCTAAAGCAATCCTTTTTTGTTTTGCTTCTGGCAGAGCATAAAGGGTTTTTAAATTATGGAGTCTATCAGCAAACTTGATCAAAATTACGCGGATATCCTGTGCCATGGCCACAAACATCTTACGTAAATTTTCTATGTAACGTTCCATTCCGCGGTATTTGATTTTCCCTAATTTGGTAATACCTTCAACCATCTTTGCAATATCAGCACCAAATGTCTTTCTGATATCTTCAAGTGTTTTTTTTGTATCTTCTGGTACATCATGTAACAAGCCAGCAATAATAATCGGGATGGGTAGTTTCAGCTCAGCTAAAGTTTTAGCTGTTAATAAACAATGTTGAATATAATCTTCTCCACTGGCCCGTTTTTGTCCGCTATGTGCTTCTTCGGCAAAATTATAAGCAGTCTCTACTAGGCCAATGTCGGCTGTAGGATTATTTTTTTGAATTTCATCGATTAGTTGTCTTAAACTAATCATAAATAACTAAGCGGTTCCTGTGCTTATTCTTATTCTATTATATCAAAGTCTAAAGGAACGTTCTACAGGGAACTGATCTAAATATTCCTGGATGTGTTTTTTTGCATTATTGGTTTGAACAAAATTTAGCCATTCGGACTTGGGACCGGCTTGATCGCGGTTTAAAATAATTTCAACAACATCGTTTGTGGAGAGCGGTGAGTTTAAGGGTACCTGCGCATCATTAATAGTCGCGCCAGCACATTTGTGTCCAACTTCCGAATGAATAGCGTAGGCAAAATCAACCGGTGTTGATTTTGCTGGCAAGGCAATGACATCTCCCTTAGGTGTATAAACATAAATTCTATCTTGAAGAAGTTTGGAAGAGAAAGCGGCCAAAAATTCTTCATCGTCTTTGTATTGTTGCTGTTGCAAAAGTAATTCTTGCATCCAGTTGGGGGTTTTTGTTTTAGGATTTTTATAAAACCAGTGTGCAGCGATACCGTAGTTGGCAATGTCGTCCATTTCTTTTGTGCGTATTTGAAATTCCGTTGGTCGGCCATTGATTCCGAACACAGTAGTATGTAAACTGCGGTAGTTATTACTTTTTGGGGCAGCAATATAATCCTTCATGCGTCGTTTTTTCGGTCTCCAGAGTTGGTGGATCACTCCAAGCATTCTATAACAATCATCAATTGTTGGGACTATAACGCGCAAGGCAAAAACATCGCATATTTCATTAAAAGCTTTCTTTTTATTTCTCATTTTCTGGTAAATGCTATAAAAATGTTTGAAGCGGCCCTCAACTTGGCATTTAATGTTTACATTTTTTGCTTCCTTCTCGATGAGGGTAATCATCTTTTGAATAAATTTTTGTCGGTTTTTTTGCTCGTCTTGATTGAAGCGTTGATTTATTTTTTTATATTCCTCGGGTTGTAAAATTCGAAAAGATAGATCTTCTAATCTCCAACGTAATTCCCAAATACCCAAGACATTGGCCAGGGGTGCTAATATTTCCATTGATTCTGTGGCTACAGTATGAAGTTTATCCGCAGAGTAAGTGCTATTATATTGTTCCATCCGATCGATATTGGAGCACATTTTAATAATTATCACTCGTAAATCTTTGGCCATGGCCACAACCATTTCACGAAGATGATTGATGTATTGGCTGCTGTTGGCAGTTTTGATAACACGAATGTTTAGAAATTTGCTTACCAAGGAACCGATTTCTTCACCAAAGAGCTTGGTGATTTCTTCTACGGAAGTCTCCGAGTGTATGGGGAGCTCATGGAGTATTGCAGCGCAAATGGCTGGGGAGTTGATTTTTATGGTCGCCAAGCGGAGAGCTGTTCTAAAGCTATGATCTAAGAGTGTTTGGTCGTTAAGACGTTGTTTGGCCAGGATATAGCAATGTGTAAAATTAGCGATGTTATCATTGATGGTCTGGAGTATTTTATTGATGAAGGTTGTATCTTTCTCAGCCAGGTCAAAGAGCATGACAGCGCAGACAAATTCGGTTCTGGCTCCTTGCTTAGCCGCTTCAAATCCGCGATTGATGGCCGCATTGTATAAGCGGTTACGTTCAATAAAGGAGAGCTGATGTGTGCCCTCCTTAAGTAATGCGTAGGTTTTTTCCAGGAAAATAAAAGTAGATTCTGGTTGTTTTTCTTTAATTATTTCGCTAATTTTCGCATAGGTCATACAATTTTATTTAACCATATTAGAGAGAAAATGCAAGTTATTTTTAATATTCCTATTGACAAGTTAGCAAAATTTTGCTATACTGATGTTGTTGATGATAGGTGGAACCTCAATGAAAACTCCTGGGCTTTTGGTCTAGGAGTTTTCTTTTACGCTCGCAGTAATGGTTCTGTACGCTCGTAGTGGCAGGTCTAGACCTGCCACTACGAGCGTAAAATCTTGTTTTCTCTATATATTTTCGATATACTTTCCTCGTAGGGTACTCGTGATTACCCTATCATCAACAATGTTATTGGGGTTTCTATCCGAGACCCTACACTAAAAAAGACCTGATTTCTCAGGTCTTTTTTAGTGTAAGATTGACAGAGATTTATGTCGCCAATTTAAATATCTTAACTTTAGTCTTTAAAATATTCATAATAATAATCTTTTCTGTTGCCAGGTCGTAATGGTTTTGTAGGTTCAACCAGAATTCTGCTGAGTTGTTGAAATACTTAGCTAATCTAAGCGCTGTGTCGGCGCTAATGGATCGTGTGCCATGAATAATTTCATTTATTCTTCTGGGGGGGACAAAGATATCCTTGGCTAAGCGATATTGTGAAAGGGAAAGGGGAATCAAAAACTCCTGTTGAAGTATTTCTCCTGGGTGGATTGGTTTGATTGTCTTACTCATATAGAAAGTTAAAGGTGATAATCAACAATGATAACATCGTATGCGTTTCCATCTTTCCAGACAAAGCAGATTCGCCATTGATCGTTAATCCTGATACTATATTCGTTTCTATTTCTTCCCTGTAGCTTTTCGAGACTGTTGGCAGGTGGAATCGCTAACTCGTTAATATTTACGATAGCATCAAGTAAATACAATTTTCTTAACGCTGTACGTTGAATATAAAGTGGGAGCTTACGTGAATACTCTCCAGAAAAAATTTGAGCCGTTTCTTTGGATTTAAAGCTTATTATCATAATAACGCGTGGCGTTAATAGTGTCAAGTATCATTAATCATCATACGGTCATTTTAAATAGGAACCAAATTTAGGTAAAACAAAAGAACGCCGGTGAATTGGGTGCTCTTTTAAATGCTATTTATTAAGTTGGCATTCTTTGTTGCTGCATTTTACTTCACCCTCGGCTGCATAAACCATCAGAGAATGGCATTCGGGACATTTTTCGCCGGTCGGTTTGCTCCAAAGCGCAAATTTGCATTTGGGATATTTGTTACAGGCAAAAAAGATTTTTCCGCCTCGGGTTCGTTTACTGACAATTTCACCAGTTTCGCATTGGGGGCAGTGCACACCGGTACCATAATCTTTCTTTTTAATATATTTGCACTTGGGGTAATTTGAACAACCAATGAACGGTCCAAAACGGCCTGTTTTTTCTACGAGGGGAGCACCACAATCAGGACATTTTTCCTCTAATAATTTTTCTGGTTCTTTGGCTTCTATTTGGCCGTTTTCATCGAGCGATTTAGTGTTTTTACATTCAGGATATTTGGTACACGCTAAAAATTTTCCATGTCGACTGACCTTAATAACCATAGGGGCGCCGCATTTTTCACAAACCTCTGATGTTTTTTCTTCAGTTAGCCCGCGTTTGGTTAATTCCGCTGATTTTTCATCAAGATTTTTTTTGAAAGGCCCATAGAACTTGGCAATAACGGGTTGCCATTCTTTTTCTCCAGCTTCGATTTGGTCAAATTGGTTTTCCATCTCGGCGGTAAAATCGTAATCAACTATATCTTTAAAGTGTTCGACTAAAATATCATTCACTAAACAACCAATTTCTGTTGGTTTTAAAGCCTTAGCTTCTTTTTCAACATAACCGCGTTCAATGATAGTGGCAATTGTTGGTGCATAGGTAGAAGGTCGACCAATGCCATATTCTTCTAAAACTTTAACTAGTGTTGCTTCAGTATAACGGGCTGGTGGTTGCGTAAAATGCTGTTCTGGTTTTAAGTTCTCAACTTGCACCTGATCTTTTTCCGTCAATTGTGGCAGGATTGTTTCTTTGGTGCCTGTTGGATAAACCGTTAAGAAACCAGGGAATTTTACGGTTTGGCCTGTAGCCCGGAAGGTATATTTGTCGGTTTTGTCGTTGATGTCTAAGGCTGTCGCGTCAATAACAGCTGCAGTCATTTGGGTGGCTAAAGTACGTTCCCAAATTAATTTATAAAGTTTATATTGGTTAGCCTCTAAATAGGGCTTTACTAATTCAGGTGTTTTAAAAACATCGGTGGGCCGGATAGCTTCATGCGCTTCCTGTGCGCCCTTGATGCTTGTTTTATAACGAACGGCTTTAGTAGGTAAATAATCGGCTCCAAATTGTTTAGTGATAAATTCCCGCGCCGGCATTAGATAGGAGTCAGAAAGATTTAAAGAGTCAGTTCTCATGTAAGTGATAAGACCGACAGATTCTTTATCAATCTTTACGCCTTCATATAAATCTTGAGCCAGTTTCATGGTCTGTTTGGCTGAAAAGTTCAGTTGATTGTTGGCCGCCTGTTGCAGGGTTGAAGTTGTGAAAGGAACCGGTGGTTTTTTCTGGCTGGTCTTTTTTGCAATCTTGGCAATATAAAAGTTAGCCTTGGCTAATTCTTTAAGAATGTCATCACTTTGTGCTTGGTTTTTTAAGCCTAGTTTTCCAAGGGATTTACCATTAATGGCCAAGAGGGAAGCCGGAAACTTATTTTTCTCTTCTTTATAAAAGATACCATCAATCGTCCAATATTCGGTTTGTTTAAAAGCTTCACGTTCGCGTTCTTTTTCAACGACTAAACGCACAGCTACGCTTTGTACGCGGCCGGCGGACAAGCCCCGAGCCACCTTCTTCCATAAAAAAGGTGAAAGTTGATAGCCGACAAGTCGATCCAGCACCCGGCGCGCTTGTTGCGCATCGACAAGGTTTAAGTTTAAGTCTTGAGGCTGACTTAGAGCCTCTTCAATAGCCTTCTTAGTAATTTCATGAAAGGCAATGCGAGAATATTTTTCTGGTTTAAGAATGTTTTTTAAATGCCAAGCAATCGCTTCGCCTTCGCGGTCTTGATCAGTGGCCAAAATCACTTCTTCGGCTTTACTGGCTAATTCTTTTAGTTTTGTTACTTGCTTTTTGGCTTTGGCAGGAATCACGTAGCTGGGTTTAAAATTATCTTCAACATCAACGCCTAATTTGGACGTTGGTAAATCGCGAACATGGCCGAAGGATGATTCGACTTTATAATCACGATTTAAAAATTTGGAAATTGTTCTAGCCTTAGTAGGGCTTTCGACAATCACTAAGTGCTTCATAATTGTTTAGATTCTGACTAAATATGCCAGACGAGATTTTTTTTGTCAAATAAAATGTGTTCTTCTATAATAGATATGGGTCATTGCTACCCCCGTGGCTACTACCCCTTTGCCAGGAGCGGCACATGAACCACTGTGTAGAGTGTGCGCACGCGAAGACTTGCTCACAGGCAACTCGTGGGCAACTGTGTATCGACTTCCGTCTGGAGTGCCGTCCGGGCGGTGTCGAGGACAACCGGAAGAAGTTGGAAGGTCACGATCGTCGCGAGCGCGGAGGGGGGCGCTACCACGTAGGCGGTCGTTAGCCTAGTTATTACTTTCCTGTCCGCACGGGCCAAGCTCGCTGCGGATTTCTTTTTAAACAAAGTTTTTTCTTTTTTCTAATTGTTCAACTTCGTTCTGCCAATAGCCGCGTAGATCACCACAAAGGAAGAATGATCCAGCGACTAAAATAATATCTTGAGGTTTTGCTTTTTTGAGTGCACAGGTCAGAGCTTGGGCTGGGTCTAAAAAGATACCAACGAGTTTGTTTATAGGACAGACTTTTTTTATTTCTAGTGGTGGGGTTACTTTACGATAAGCTGTTAGAAAACGGGTTAGGTATATTTTATCAGCGCGGTTAAAAAGTGGGGCAAAAACATCTTTAGGATTCTTTTGGTTTGTTAAACCGCATAAAACATGTAATTGACCTTGAATTTTATTCTTGCTAATAAAGGCATCAAGTTTATTGAATAAGAATTTAATTTTATCTTTGTTGTGCGCTCCATCTAAGATGACAATTGGTTTCTTTTGCATTATTTCAAAACGGGCTGGTAACTTAGCTTTACTAATCCCTTGAGCGATAGACTTTTCTTTGATTCCAAGATACTCAGCAATGGCTGTTGCTAAAGCAATATTAGGATTTTCCTGCTTACGTAAAACAGTTAAATCGGCTCGTTGCTTTTCTGCTTCAGCTTCGATTACGGCTAATGCGGCTGGCCTTTCTGTGGTTGTAAAAACTTTTCCGCGTGGACGAATAATACCCGCCTTTTCGTAAGCGATTTTTTTATAGGAATTTCCCAAAATGTGCATGTGATCGAGTCCAATATTGGTAATAGCTGAAACTAGAGTTTGTTGTACGGCATTAGTGGCATCGTAACGTCCGCCGCAGCCGACCTCCAAAACAACGTAATCACATTTTTGTTTTTTAAAATACATCAAAGCAAGCAAGAACCAAATTTCAAAGTGGCTTGGGGTGTCGTATGTTTCGTAACAACGCTCGATGATCGGTTTGACTGTCTCGGTTAATTTTATCAACTCTAGCACAGAAATAAATTTATTATTGACTTGAATTTTTTCTGTGGGAACAGAAACGTAGGGGGAAAAGTGTGCTCCGACCTTATAGCCAGCACCTTGAAGGATGTTGTAGATATAATTTGCAGTTGAGCCCTTGCCACTGGTTCCAGTAATGTGAATTATTTTTATACCCTTGTCTGGATGATTGGCCAACTTTAAAAGATGTTTCATCCTATCAAGCCGAATTTGTGGGTTGGATGTGCCATCGAAAAAATTCTTTTCAGTCAGATTGCCAAGGGATTCAATGTAGTTAATGGTTGTTAGGTACTCCTGAAATAATTTAATATTCATGTGTTTAAAATATAATGCATGTTACCTAAATTTTTTACCTTGCCCTTCATCTCTAATATAAGTAACTGCGCATTTATATAGGTTATTGATTTTTGGCTTCGTAGACTAATTTCATTGATGTGCCTGGGCTCAGACGTTAGATGTTTGAGAATGATCAACTCCTCCTCGGTTGTTGGAATTAAATTGCGAGTCGCTTGATGCAATTTTTTCTGCGGTAGATTTAATTCAGCGAGGATATCAGAGACATCATGAACTAATTTTGCGCCTTTCTTGATAAGGTTGTTCGTCCCGTCCGATGTTTGTTGGTTGATCGGTCCTGGTATGGCGAAAACTTCTCGGTTTTGTTCCAGCGCAAAATGCGCTGTGATCAAGGCACCTGATTTTTGACGTGCTTCGGTGACTAGCGTACCAAGAGATAAGCCGGAAATCAAGCGATTGCGCGCTGGAAAGTGTTGTTTTAATGCTTGTGTCCCTGGCGGATACTCGGATATTAAAAGACCGCCCTTACATATTATTTCTTGGGCTAAAGAGTAATTACTACGAGGATAAATATTGAAATCATCCAACCCCGAACCTAATACCGCTACGGTTGGAAAATTATTTTCAACACATTTTTGATGAACTAAGGTATCGATGCCCAAAGCTAATCCACTTGTAGTCACCAAATTGTTTTCAAGCACTTGTTGAGTGATGTCGTTAGTAACGATTCTTCCATAATTTGAAAAACGTCTAGTCCCCACAATAGCGAATAAGTGTTCTGATAATATTTGTTTGTTCCCTTTATAAAATAAAATTAATGGGGGACAGGAGATCTCTTTCAGAAGGTAGGGGTAATCAACATTATCAAAAGTAATAATATTGATTCTAGCTTGGCACAATGTTTCGATTTCTTTTTCCAAAGAAATTGTTCTGCGCTTTTCAATAAAAGAAGCAATTTGTTTTTCTGGGAGTTGCGCTTTTTGCAGTTCGAGTAGTGAAGCTTGCCAAAAATTTTCTATTGCATTAAATTTTTTCCGAACTCTAAAAAAATCTTGATGTCGAAAAATATTCAACCTGGCAAAGCCTAACCAATATTTAAGGTTTTCGTCTTCCATCAATTAATAATATTGCAATGAAGCTACAAGTTCAATTCTAGGCGATGTGATTTTTCTTTCTAAATTTAGATAAAATATGTCTCACAGAGCGGCTCTTAATAATTGACAAACTTGATTTTTGATGCTACTATGATTTGATAAAATTGTTAAGGTTTGACTTTCTGGGCAAAGAAAATTAAAATGTTTTTTCGATAATTGATCAATAGCATCATGCTTACCAGCGAGTAAAAACGCACAGTGGCCCCTCCTCTACTGTCGGAGTATTCTTTCTGGTGGGCATTATGGTATTGATGAGTCATTAACGGAGGTCTCCCATGAAGAGCGTCTGGAAGTTCGCCCTGTTCTTGCTCTGTGTCGTCGTCCTGCAGGGGTGCATGGTTGTGCCGGTGGTGCGCTACGTGGCCATCCCGCCCTGCACCTACGAGAGGCAGGGGAACTGTTCCTGGCCGGGCACCATCTACAGCGGGGGCGGGTACTACACCTACCCCTCCAGCAGCACCTACTACCCGTCCTACACCCGCCCCACCTACTACACCCCGGTGCGCCAGCACGCCACGGTGCGCTTCTACACCCCGACACCGGCACACGGCCACCCGGGCTACTCGCACCACCCCTTCCGTCCCTCGCATCACGCGACGCCCCCTGGCCATCGGCCCAGTGGCGGTCGCGGTGGCCACGGTGGTCACCGGCGCTGACCAGCTACTCCTCGACTTCTAGCCCCCCATGCCTGCGCGCAGGTGTGGGGGTTCGTCTTTATAAAAAACGCACCAGTTATTAGTTGGTGTGTTTTTGTATTATTATTGTATTATTTTTTTGATATCTTCTAAAATCTTTTCTTTAACTTTTTTAAGTTGGAGCTTTTCTAATAAAGAAAATTTATTTAGGACAAAGTCAGCGCTTTCACCTTGCTTGGTTTTATCTTCCTTGCCTATACCAATGCGGATACGATTAAAATCTTTTGAATCAAGGTTATTGATGATAGAGGCGACACCGTTATGTCCAGCACAAGATCTTCCGGTTTGGATTTTGTAGGTTCCACAAAGTAAGTCTAGTTCATCATGAAAAACGTATAGATCCTTAGGCTGAATTTTAAAGAATTGCATAATTGCTTGCACGGCTTGTCCGGAATTATTCATGTAGGTTAGAGGTTTGGCTAGAATGATTTTTTCTTTCCCCAGTGTGCCGGTGGTGAGCTCAGCATTAAACTTTTTATTGTTGCCCCAATCATCAAAATTTTCTTTCTTTAACCATTCGGAGTATATAAAATCAACCAAGGCAAAACCAATGTTATGTCTAGTGCCATCATATTTTTTTTCCGGATTACCCAGGCCGACGAGGAGTTTCATGTTTGAGTTTTTTAATATTTGCTGTTAAGCTTATATTAGCATTTTTATTTCCAAACAGGAAACCCCGTACAAGGCGAAGGCCTGAAGCAGGCCGAGCCGCCGTGCGGGGATGAATGGGCATAACACACAGCGTGTGTTATGCTGGTCACATGAGAATCCGTAGT
>Ga0172371_10010242_pt1 | contig 12704 bp, 12 predicted proteins | sample Lak12m_FD_114543 | JGI IMG/M metagenome (GOLD analysis project Ga0172371, IMG submission 114543) | Freshwater microbial communities from Kabuno Bay, South-Kivu, Congo - kab_022012_12m | ecosystem: Environmental > Aquatic > Freshwater > Lake | place: Democratic Republic of the Congo: South-Kivu... | reverse complement strand
GCCTTGCTTCATAAGTTCCGCCTGGAAGAGCGTGTCAGACGGGTATTCTTTCTTAACTTCATTGATCCTTGACCTTATCCTTCCTTCATCGACAAGAATATTATTCTTTTTAGCTTCCTGCATAATAAGGCGGTCTTCGATGAGCCGAGACAAAAGCGCAACCTTCATCCCCTGAATCTTTTCTTCCAACTCTTTTCCTTTATACTCCTGAGCAAGCTGCAACCGCATAAAATTCAAAAAGTCAGCGAGGTCCTTTTGCGTAATCGCATCCTGGTTGACTATGGCCACAATCTTATCCTGTGCATAGGCAAGATTCGGCTGACCTAGCGTCAGGTAGGTATACAACATGTAAAACGTAATAAACATCCCGGAGATAAACGGAAACCTTAAATTAATCCTCTTTTTCATTAAAGACTCCTGCTTTTTTAAAACTAAAAATAGCTTCTCTTAACAGACGGCAATAAAGATCAAAACCTACAGCAGAGATAAACCCGTGTTGCTGCGGACCTAAGAGGTTTCCCGCCCCCCGTATCTCTAAGTCTTCCATGGCAATATTAAACCCCGCGCCTAACTGTGAATACTCTGAAATTGCATCAAGCCTTCTTCTGGCGTCTTTATCTAACACTAGATTCTTAGGAACCATAAAGTAAGCATACGCCTTCCGGTTAAACCTGCCTACCCGGCCGCGTAACTGATGCATATCAGAGAGCCCAAAGGTATGTGCCTTATTTACAATAATCGTATTGGCATTTGGTATATCAATTCCTGACTCGATAATCATGGTAGAAATAAGACAGTCGATCTTGCCTTTTAAGAAATCCGACATTACGCTCTCCAGCTCATGCGGACGCATCTGGCCATGCCCTATACCAAACCTTATCTTTTCAGGTAAGGCCTTCTTAAGCCTTTCCCCTACATCCTCGATGTCTTCAATACGGTTATGCAAAAAGAACACCTGCCCGCCCCTGGCAATCTCCCTTAAAATAGCCTGACGGATTAAATCTTCATCATATTCTACCACAACGGTTCTTATAGGCAACCTATTTTGGGGAGGGGTGTTAATTACAGACAGTTCACGCGCAGACATAAGGCTCATATAAAGAGTCCGCGGGATGGGAGTCGCTGTAAGGGTAATTACATTTGTGCTTGCCTTAAGCTTCTTGAGTTTCTCTTTGGCTTTTACCCCAAACCTCTGCTCCTCGTCTATAATTACCAGGCCTAAATCTTTAAATTCCACGTCATCAGAAAGGAGCCGGTGCGTACCGATAACAATATCGACGCTCCCCTCTTTTAACCCCCTTACAGCATCCTTCTGTTGTGAAAGCGTCCTGAAACGGCAGAGAAGTTTTATATTAAAAGGAAGCTCATTTAATCTTTTAGAGAAGTTCTCGTAATGCTGTTCTGCTAAAATTGTCGTCGGTACAAGATATGCTACCTGTTTTCCCCCCATTACCGTCTTGAATGCGGCGCGCATCGCCACTTCCGTTTTGCCGTACCCCACATCTCCGCATAAAAGCCTGTCCATTAGCTTTCCCGACTCCATCTCTTTTTTAACCTCCCCAGCAGCCTTCAGCTGGTCCGGAGTTTCCGTAAAACAAAAACTATCTTCAAACTTCTTCTGCCAGTCCGTATCTTTAGGGTATTTAAATCCTTTTAAAGAAAGGCGCATAGCCTGAAGGCTTAAAAGTTCCCAGGCTAACTTTTGTATCCCTTTGCGCGTCTTTGCTTTAATCCTCTCCCACTCTTTGCTACCTAGCCGGTGAAGCTTAGGCCTACGGATATTTAAGCCAAGATACTTTTGAACCAGGTGCATTGAGGCAATCGGGACATAAAGCTTTTCCTGACGGTCATATTCGATAACTAAATGGTCTGTGGGTTTATCCTGAACCCTGATTTTCTTTATCCCGAGGAACTTACCGATTCCGTGCTGATTATGAACGACATAATCCCCGATATTTAAGTCGACAAAACTTGAAAGCGGGAAATCTTCGGTAATCGGGTTAGATTTAAAATAGGTATGGCTTTTATGTGCGAGGATAATAACTATTTTATGCTGCCAGACAAGCTCCCCTGTGTTGGGGTTAAATGTCTTTATAGACGCTACCGAATCCCCCTCTAACTCTAAGCGTATAGGAAGTTCGAAAGAAACCGGGAAGATATCAACTATCCCTCCGCGGCGGGAGAAATCACCTTCTTCCGATACTGCATCCTGCCTCTTATACCCAAAACCGACTAAGTCAAGAAGCAACCGCTCGATATCGGTATTTAAACCAACATATAGCTTCAGCGATTTAAACATAATAATATACAGAAATAGGTATAGACAAAAGTGATAAAGGCATGGCGAAGATTAGGCCTTTATTTCTTAGAACCCCTTTTACCTAAAACCAGGACAAGCGGAGAGGCAATAAAAACAGTAGAATATATGCCGGAGATAAAGCCCACTAAAAGCGTAAAAGCAAAATTGCTCAAGACTTCCCCTCCGTATATAAATATGGATATTACTACCAACAAGGTTATGCCGGTAGTAAGTATGGTCCTGGCAAGCGTCTGGTTTACGCTTAAATTAATAAGTTCATACAGACTAAACTTATTTTTTAAACGCATATTCTCCCGGACGCGGTCGTATATAACTATGGTATCATTAATAGAGTAACCCGCTATCGTAAGAAAAGCTGTAATGCTTAAAAGGTCAATTGGCCTTCCGGTTATAATCAAAAAAACAAACGCTATCAGCACATCGTGTATAAGCGCAACTACGCCTGCAAAGGCAAAATTAAAATGCTTGAACCTGAATGCCACATAAACCAGTATAATAACCAGCGCCCAGGACAAAGCCCAAATTGCCTTATTCTTTAAGTGCACTCCGGCAACCGGCCCGACGCGCTCAATTCTCAATACCTCTATTGCGTTGCCCGGTAAAGCTTTTTTCAGATTCTCAAGAAGTTCATCAGCTTTATCTTCGCTAGTACGGATTAAGAGAACCTTAGGGTTGTCTTTGAACTGTTGTATAATAGCACTGCCTAAGCCAACTTCATTAAGCGCCCGGCGCACCCGGTCAACATCAGGGGATTCCTTAAAACTATACTCTTGCACCTGCCCCCCGGCAAAATCAATTCCATAGATCTCCTTCCCTTTCTTAAAATAAAAAACTAAACCCGTAATAATAACAGCTAGAGAAATGAAGTAGAATAGCCTGCGCTTACTGATAAAATCAAATTTTGTTTCTCCGATTAATTTAAGCATCGGCAGAGAGTTCTTAATAATCCCAAGGCCAAGAAAAACTTCAAGCATAGTACGTGTTACTACTATAGCAGTAAACATGCTTGCGATTATACCTATAGTTAAAGTTACCCCGAAACCTTTAATCGCGCCTGTGCCTATTGTTATAAGGATGCCGGCTGCAAAAAGGGTGGTTATATTTGAGTCTAATATAGCGGTAAATGCCCGGGAATATCCGTTAGATATGGCGCTGCGTAAACTCTTGCCTAAGGATAGTTCTTCGCGTATACGCTCATTAATCAGGACATTAGCATCAACAGCCATACCTAATGATAAAATCACGCCTGCAATACCGGGTAAAGTTAATGTTGCAACCGATGCCCCGAATAAATGAGGAAGCATCCCTAAACAGCCAAGGATCATAAGCAGGTTAAGTACAAGCGCAATATCGGCAACAACTCCACAAAGCAGGTAGAAAACCGCCATAAAAATAAGGACCAGAGCTATTCCGACAAGCGTAGCGTTAATGCCTTTGGTAATCGAATCTTTACCGAGCAGAGGGCCAACAGTCCTCTCTTCCTCCACAATAATCGCTGCCGGAAGCTTACCGTGTTTAAGTATCTTGGCCAGGTCCTGCGCCTGCTCAATAGTAAATTGTCCGGTAATAACCGCTTCGCCCGAAGGGATCGCTTCCCTGATATTCGGCGCAGACTGCACTTTGCCATCAAGGACAATTGCCAGCCTTCTACCGATATTTTCAGCTGTAACTTGAGCGAATTTCTTCGCACCTTCGCTATTAAAGCGCAAAGAGACGACTTGGCCGGCAAAATCCGCCTGGCTAAAACTTACCATGGCATCGCTTAACGCATCCCCGGTTAAAACCGCTTCTTTTTCCAAAAGCAGCGGGGCAGAATCATCCTTGCTGTATTTTAACTCGTACCCTTCAGGCACGTTTCCGCTTATGGCAGCCCTTAACTTTTCAATATCAGAAGATACTAATTTAAACTCCAGTAAACCAGTCTGACCAAGCTTACTTAAGGCACGCTCCCTATCGGTTACCCCGGGGAGCTGAACAAGTATCTCGTCTACCCCGTGCCTTTGTATTGAAGGCTCGCTTACGCCTAAATCATCAATCCTGCTTCTTAATTTCTCAATAGCTAAGTCCGTAACCCCTTCCCGCAAGTTCTCCGGGATATTACTGGTATCAACTTTAAGCAAAAGCTGCATACCCCCCTGTAAATCCAAGCCTAAATTTATCCGCTTCTCAAAAGGGAAAGCAAAATAGGCGCATAGACCCATAATTGCGATAATAAAAATAGACTTATATAAAACTCTCTTCTCCATCAAAATGCCTCCGGGAAATGTTAATTCTTAGCTATTTCTTTATATATGCGATGCAATTCTTCTCTATTTCAATCTTTACGTTCTCGTCTATCCTTAAACTTATTGTCTTCTCCTTAACATTAATAATTGTCCCGTGGATTCCGCTTGTGGTTACAACTTCGTCATTCTTAGCCACATTATTTAGCATCTTCTGATGCTCTTTTTCTTTTTGCTTCTGCGGCCTTATAAGCATAAAGTAAAAGATTACGAAAATAAGCGCTAGGGGAGCCAAATTCATTATCGGATTAACTGATTGAGGTTGCATCTGCTATTCTCCTTTTATTTTTTTAAGATCCTTCTTAATAAAGCTCTTGACCGTAACAGAGGGCTGGGCGCCCTTTTTAATCCATGCCTCTATCTTATCTTTATTTATCTTTGCATCTCCGTTTAAGGGATTATAAAACCCCAATTCTTCCAGGACCCTGGCATCCCTGCCCTTGCGTTCATCGAGCACAGAGACCCTGAAATGCGGTTTGCCTTTAGGATTTTTACCTATCCTTCTTAACCTTATGCGCACTGACATCATTTCCTCCTTATTAGTTATTAATCGCTTCTATCAAAGCCTTGGCCTTGTTTACCGTTTCGGTATATTCCTTATTAGGGCATGAATCCGCCACGATTCCTGCGCCTGCCTGGACATAAGCATTTTTTCCTTTAACCAGGATTGTCCTTATCGTAATACAGGTATCCATATTCTGTAAAAAGCTAAAGTACCCTACGCACCCTGCGTACGGACCACGCCGGGTATTCTCCAGTTCATCAATTATCTCCATCGCGCGGATTTTTGGGGAGCCCGAAACTGTCCCCGCTGGAAAAGTTGCTTTTAAAACATCATAGATATCATACCGGCTCTTGTCAAGCATTCCCTTTACTTCGCTAACAAGATGCATCACGTGGGAATATTTTTCAATACTCATAAACTCACTAACCCTTACCGTTGCGGTTTTACTGACTCTCCCTAGATCATTCCTCCCCAGGTCAACCAACATAAGGTGCTCTGCGCGCTCCTTTTTATCCTTAATCAATTCAGCGGCCAGCCTGGCATCCTCTGCTTCATCCTTACCCCTGGGCCTGGTCCCGGCTATCGGCCGCGTTTGAATGATGCCGTCTTCGCAACGCACCAGCATCTCAGGCGAAGCCCCTACAAGAACCATATCTTTAAATTTTAAAAAATACATATAAGGCGACGGGTTAAGGCTGCGCAGGGTGCGGTAAATATCAAAGGGGGGCTTGGTGGTTTTAAGCTTGAAACGCTGCGATAGGACTGCCTGTATTATATCACCCTCTTTAATATACCTCTTTGTGCGCACAACTATTTTCTCAAACTCTTTTTTAGTGAAATTTGAAGCTACTTTTACCGGGGCCTTCTTTTTTACCTCGAGGCTCTCTTTAAATGGCCTGCAAAACTGCGAGCAGATTATATTTATCCTATTTAAAGAATTTTTATAAATCTTTTTTCTTGCGGCGCTTGAAAGTTTTTGCTTACCGGGCAAAATCGCATTGCTTACGATTTTAATCGTGTGCCTCACATGATCAAATACCAGAATCGTATCCATAAGCATAAGGATGGCGTCAGGGACATTAAGTTCATCGGTATTCTTATCCGGGATCTCCTCAAAAAACCTCACCATATCATATCCTATAAAACCAACCATGCCTCCGCAGAAACGCGGCAGGCCTTTAACCCGCGCGCACTTAAACTGGCTCATTATCTTCTTTACCTCATCAAGAGGAGAAACGGAGGCAATAAACTTTTTAGTCTTATTATGCTGGATTATTTCAATGGCGCATCCGTTAGATTTAAAAATCAGGCTCGGGGAGACTCCTAAAAATGAATACCTGGCAAGATTCTCCTGCCCTTCTACTGACTCAAGCAAGAAGCAATATTCACTATTTTCTATTCTTAAGAATGCGGATACCGGAGTATCGAGGTCAGCGTTTATCTCCCTGTACAAGGGAATGACGTTATTATGCCTGCTTAATTTAAGAAAATCTTTTAGGCTCGGGGTACACATCTATAAAAACACGTCCTCTTTCCGGTGTGGCAGGGGACTCCTACCTGCCTTACTTTAATTAATAACGCATCCATATCGCAATCATAAAAAATAGACTTAACAAATTGAAAATGCCCTGAAGTCATGCCCTTAACCCAGTACTCCCTGCGCGAACGCGACCAGAAACATGTTTTCTTAAACTTTATAGTCCTACGCAAAGATTCTTTATTCATATACGCGACCATAAGCACGTCCTTACTTTTGTAATCTTGTATTATTGCCGGGATCAAACCTTTCCTATCAAACTTTAAATCGTTTATATTAAATTTCCCTTTTTTTATCATGGCCTTACCGGAATACCTTTCTCCTTTAAATATTCTTTTATCTGGGATACGGAATATTCGCCGTAATGGAAAATCGATGCTGCCAGCGCGGCCTGGGCTTTAGTTTTAGTAAAACAATTATAAAAATCCTCTAAGCTACCAGCGCCCCCCGAAGCAATTACCGGTATGTTTACATTTTTTGAGATTGCATCCGTAAGCTCTAAATCATACCCGTCTTTTGTCCCATCAAAGTCCATACTGGTTAAAAGTATCTCTCCTGCGCCAAGGCCCTCTCCTTTGCTTGCCCATTCCAAAGCGTCCTGCCCTGTAGGGGTCCTGCCCCCGTTTATATAAACTTCCCATCCTTGCCCGGCCTTCTTTGCGTCAATAGCCAGGACTATGCACTGGCTGCCGAATTTACCTGCCGCATCCTTAATTAACTCCGGGAACTTTACTGCCTGTGTATTTATAGATACTTTTTCCGCTCCCGCATTTAATAGATTACGGATATCGCCTGTATCGCTAATCCCCCCACCTACGGTAAAAGGCGTAAAGATATTACTGGCAATTCTTTCCACCAGGTTGATAAGGGTCTTACGTTTCTCAAAGCTGGCTGTAATATCCAGAAAAACCAGCTCATCGGCTTTCTGCTTATCATAAACCCTGGCTACTTCAACCGGGTCACCGGCGTCTTTTAATCCTAAAAATTTTACGCCTTTTACCACTCTGCCTTCTTTAATATCAAGGCAGGGGATAATACGCTTAGCGAGCATTTATTTTATCTTTTTTTCCAAATAAACCCTTAAGGCTTCCCAGGTCTTTTTTCCAGCTTTACCGTCAGCTACAAAATTATTAGCCCTCTGGAATGACTTTATTGCCTCGCGCGTCTGCTTTCCCATGCGGCCATCAATCTTACCGGGATCATATCCGGCATTTCGTAAGGCACTCTGGATCTGTTTTGTATTCGGCCTTGATTTTGCTTCAATAACATCCTTTCCCTGAACAGGGACTATCCTCTCCTGCATCGCCCTGTCTAAGTCCTCCCTCAAACCGGAGATCTCCTGATCTTTATTCTGTAACTGCGATTCTAACGCCGAAATCTGGCTTTTCAAACCCTGAATCTCTAAATCTTTTTTCTTTCCAAAAGTTGCGCAGCCGCTTACTGAAAACAAGAACATAACCGCTACCACCCCTAAAAACACTTTACGCACCATACCTCCCCCTTTCCTTTTAAGAAAACTTTAAGGCCTCAGATAATGTAAATTTTCCCTCGTATAAAGCCTTTCCGATTATTACTCCGCTTAAACCCTGGCTCTCAAGCTTTTTTAATTTATTTAAATCCCCCATCTTCGATACGCCGCCTGAGGCAATGACTTTCATCTTTACTGTTTTTAGCATTCTTTTTATCTCTTTTATATTCGGGCCGGTTAACGTACCATCTTTTAACGTGTCGGTATAAATCAACTCGTTAAACCCTAGAGCTTTTAAAAACAGGCAAAATTCAAGGGCATCGGTATTATTAAAACTCTTCTTCCAGCCCTTAACCATAACCTTGCCTTCCTTGGCATCAACCCCGACGACAATCTTATCTTTAAACTCTGCAAGCGCCTTACTTAAGAAAACTCCGTCTTCAACCGCTTTAGTCCCAAGTACCACCCTTGCCACACCTGACTTAAGAATATTTCTTATTGCCCTTAGGCTTCTCACCCCTCCGCCGAATTCAATAGGCACGGATACTCCTCTAGCAATATCCTTTGCTAACTTCAGGTTTTTAGGCTCTCCGCTGAACGCGCCGTCTAAATCTACAACATGTAATAATTTAGCCCCCTGGCTTGCCCAAAGCCGGGCAATCTTAACCGGGTCCTTAGAATAGACTCTTTTCTTAAACTTACCCTGAACAAGCCTGACGACCGCTCCGTCTTTTAAATCTATGGCAGGAATTATTAACATTGCTTAACAAAATTATCTATTATCTTCAAGCCTGTGGCTTGGCTTTTCTCAGGATGAAACTGCACGCCAAAAACATTCTCGCAATTTACGATACTTGCGAAGTTAACCCCATAATCAGTATCCGCAGCAACTACACTCTGGCAAGAAGGATACGGATAATAAGAATGGCAGAAATATACGTAATCGCCGGGTGCAATACCGTTAAGTAAGGCGCACCTGCCCGAAGATCTGCCCTTAATTTGGTTCCATCCCATATGCGGGACCTTAAAATCTCCTTTTGGCAGCTTCTTGACTATTCCTTTTATAATGCCCAGCCCCTTCTTTAATTTAGCCTCTTCGCTTCTCTCGAATAAAAGCTGCATCCCCAAGCAGATACCTAAGAAAGGCTTGCCTTTATCAACTTCCTCTCTTATTACAGAAACCAGCCCCTGCTCCTCCAAATGGCACATTGCATCATCGAAAGCGCCTACTCCGGGCAGGACTATTTTATCAGAAGCGATAATTTCATCCGGATTATTAGTAACCGAGACTTCCGCCCCGCAAACCTCCAGTGCCTTCTTAACGCTGTGGATATTACCCATTCCGTAATCAATAAGGGCAATCATAAGCTAATCGATCACCCCTTTTGTGGAGGGTACGCCTTTCCTTCTCGGGTCAACCTGAGTAGCCTGATCTAAAGCTATGCCTAAAGCTTTAAAAACAGGCTCTAAAGTAGTGTGGAAATCCGAAACAACGGGCTCCACCTTAATATTAAGGTTCATCCCCAAATGTTTGGCAAATGATTCAAAGAAATGCTTAACGTCCTGAAATTCATATTTAGCTTCGGTTATAGTTTCCGTAGCGCCTCGGGATGTTTTTTTAAATTCAGACTCGTTAATCGTAAAATGACCCCTCCCGCTTATATCAACTGTAACGTTAGCAGTCACTTCTTCCATTGGCACAGAAGCAGAACCTATGCGATTTATCCCTTTTTTATCCCCTAAGGCTTCTTTAAAAACTTGTCCTAAAACTATGCCTACATCCTCATTTGTATGATGGATATCAATATTAAAATCGCCTTTCTTAACAATCGCCTCTAAATCAAAGTGTCCCCAATAAGCAAATAAATCCAACATATGATCCAGAAGGCCGATGCCGGTATCAATCTTTCTTTCTTCAGTTCCATCAATATTCAATTTAACAGATATCTCTGTTTCGCTTGTTTTCCGGATTTTCTCGGATATTCTTCCTTGCATTTCCTCTCCTTAAGTTTTTGTTACTTAATGCTAACTGCCTGATATACAGGCTATTGAGATTAGGGAAATCTTGCCTTAACCGAATCCAAATGTTTAACGAGCCCTTCGATTCCGGCAATCTTCTCCAATGGTTCTCTTATTTTTTCAAGGGACTTCTTCGAATAATTTATAATATGGCTGCTCTTTAAAAAATCTGAAACAGATAGCCCGGAGAAGAATCTTGCAGTCCCTCCGGTAGGCAAAACATGGCTTGGCCCAGCAACATAATCACCCACCGCAGTCGGGCTAAAGGGCCCCAAGAATACTGCCCCGGCATTCTTAATGCCTCTTAATAATCGGTTCGGATTATTCACCAGGATCTCCAGGTGCTCAGGGGCGATCTTATTACTAATCTCAACTGCTTCTTGTAGGTTTTTGGTAGGGATAATAAAACCGTCTACCCCCGGAAGCTTTGACTTTACCTCAAGCGCCAGAGCTTTGGAGTTTGTAATAAGCACTGCCAGGCCTTTTGCATGCTCTGCCTGGGCAGCCAAATCTGCAATAATGAATTTGGGGTTACTAAAACGGTTTGCGATAATAACCAGCTCCGTAGGCCCGGCAATCATATCAATATCCACTTTTCCAAAAACCTGCCGCTTAGCTTCGCTTACGTAAACATTGCCCGGGCCGACGATTTTATCTACCGCAGGGATAGTCTTAGTCCCGTAAGCCAAAGCAGCTATGCCTTGGGCGCCTCCGACACGGTAAATCTCGTCAACCTTTAATAAGTTTGCTACCACTAATATATGCGGGTTAATAAAGCCGTTTTTATCCGGAGGTGATATTAACGCTATTTTCTTCACTCCGGCAATCTTAGCGGGTAAGACTGTCATATAAACTGTAGATACTAAAGGCGCGGTACCCGCAGGGATATATATACCTACTCGCTCAAGGGGGGTATAATTCTCCCCTACCGCCGCTCCGTCGGCATCCTTAATCCTCCAGGACTTCTTAAGCGCCTTACGGTAGAAACGGTTTACATTCTCTATCACTACCTTTAAGGTAGAGACAAAATTCGGGGATATATTCTGGTATGCCCCGCTAACCTCAATTGCCGAGACTTTAAGCTGCCGCGGCAACAGCTTTACGCCGTCAAACTTACGCGTATACTTTAGCAAGGCATCGTCCCCGGAAAGCCGGACATCATCGATAATCCTCCTTACCTTCTCTTCAACCCGCCTGCTTTTAAGGTTAGAGCGATTGCAAATCTTCTCTAACTGTTTTCCTGTTGCCCTTGCTATCTTCATTTATCTGCTTCTTCTCCTGTCTACTGGTTTTTAGCCACTCTTACTTAACTCTACAATTATACCTTTAACTTCCTTAAATGCCAATGCAAAATTTTCCGGTTGCTTGCCTCCTGCCTGCGCAAAATCCTTCCTGCCTCCGCCACTGCCTCCGATAAGCGGCGCAGCTTTACGAATTAATTCCAAAGCATCAAACCCTTTCGGCAGCAAATCTGAGGTTACTCCGATAACCAAAAAAGCTTTATCGTTAACCCTTGAACCCAATGCAATTACCGATAACCCTGCTTTCTCTTTAACAAAGTCCATAAGCTTGCGCAGGGCATTTATATCCAGCCCTTCCTCTTGTGAAGAAATAAAGTTTACATTGTTAAGCCTCTCGGATTTACCTAGAATCTTAGGGGCTAGCTCCTGAAGAAAGTAATTAATCTTAACGCCCTCCTGTTTATCCTTTTCTTTTGCCCGGGCAAGCACCTCCTTCTTCTTATTTTCTTCAGCAATCTTAAGCTTTTGCTCCTCCATAAATTTTCTGGCGTAATCTCCTGTTACCCCCTCAATTCTCCTTATCCCGCTGGCAACCGATCCTTCCTGGGTAATTTTTATCAAACCGATATCCTTGGTATTAGTAAGATGTGCCCCTCCGCAAAATTCCATTGAGATCTCTCCCATAGAAACCACCCGTACCTTTTCCCCGTATTTTTCTCCGAAAAAAGCCAAAGCCTTAGTCTTTCTGGCATCTTTTAATGCCATATCTCTTGCCTCGACATCAAAATTTCCGTTTGCATATTCATTGGCAATATCCTCAACCTTTTTTAACTCCTCTTTACTTAATCCTTTAAAGTGGGTGAAATCAAAACGGAACCTCTCTTCAGCAACCAATGACCCCTGCTGCTGCACGTGAGCCCCCAAGACCTTTCTTAAGGCAGCTTGCAGAATATGGGTTGCGGTATGGTTGCGGGAAACGCTTAATCTGCGCTTAGCATTAATACTTGCAATTACAGAATCGCCTTTCTTAAGGCTGCCTGATTTTAATTTTCCAATATGGAGAATAAAATTATCGGATTTTTTGGTATCAAAGACCTCAAAAATATTTATGCCGCTGGCAATCTCCCCTGTATCCCCTACCTGGCCTCCGGACTCAGGATAAAAACAACTTTTGTCCAGAATAATCTGCAGTCCTTCTCCCTCAACGCCCTCATTAACTTCTTTGCCGGCTTTTAAAACAGCCTCTATATTAGCCTCCACAGAATTATTATTGTAGCCCTTAAACTCAGTATCTTTTATCTTTAAACCTAAACCTTTCTTATCAAAGACATC
>Ga0172371_10010239_pt1 | contig 12706 bp, 12 predicted proteins | sample Lak12m_FD_114543 | JGI IMG/M metagenome (GOLD analysis project Ga0172371, IMG submission 114543) | Freshwater microbial communities from Kabuno Bay, South-Kivu, Congo - kab_022012_12m | ecosystem: Environmental > Aquatic > Freshwater > Lake | place: Democratic Republic of the Congo: South-Kivu... | reverse complement strand
GAAGCCTATGACCCGAACCGTTTGGCCAGCCGAATTTTGGGCATGGGCGACATCATCGGGCTGATCGAAAAAGCCGAAGCCGCATATGACGAGAAAACCTCCCGCGAACAAGCCGATAAACTAATGGCGGGCGAGTTCACCTTACAGGATTTTGCCGATCAGTTGCGGCAGATAAGGAAAATGGGATCCTTCAGTCAAATCCTGGAAATGATGCCCGGCGGTATCGGACAGGCGGCGCGGCAGATCTCACCTCAAGACGCCGAAAGTCAGCTCAAACTGACCGAAGCCATCATTAATTCGATGACCAAAGAGGAGCGCCGGAAACCAGACTTGCTAAACGCTTCCCGGCGGAGGCGGATCGCCGCTGGCTCTGGAACAGAAGTCCAGGATGTCAACCGCCTGATGAAACAATTCCGTGAAACCCAACGGATGTTCAAAACAATCAAGAAATCTGGCATGCGCGGTCTAACGCGCATGTTTGGATAGGGGCAAATAATTCTGCCCCTGGACAACAGGTGTGAACAAGCGTCCTCCCGCTCCCTCATTGCACTTGCTTGTCCGGCAAATTACCATCATTAAACCTATTGTATGTGAAGGAGTAAGACCGCATGGTTCGCATTCGATTACGCCGGATTGGCGCAAAAGCACAGCCCAGCTATCGCATCGTAGTTGCCGATAAAGAGACGCAACGCGACGGGCGATTTCTGGAAATTGTCGGATTCTATAATCCACGTACTGAACCGTCTACGGTTACACTGAAGGAAGAGATCGTTTTTGATTGGTTGAAGAAAGGCGCTCAACCCAGTGAATCCGTCGTCCGCATCTTTAAGAGCGTCGGTTTGCTCGAACGCTTCGAACGCCTCAAAAAAGGCGAGGCGTTGGAAACGCTGATGGCTGAAGCGCAGGCTGCGGAAGCGGCGCGCAATATCAGCCTGAAAACAGAACGCAAAGCCGCGCGCTAGCAATTCGGGCTTGCCAAAGAAAATTTCTGAATGCTCGCTGGAGGAATTCCATGCAAGAGCTGATCGAATACATAGCCAAATCACTGGTTGATGATCCTACCCAGGTCGAAGTTTCGCAGTATCGCCGGGGTTCTCAATCGCTCCTGAGCCTACGGGTAGCCAAAGAGGACATGGGGCGGATCATCGGCAAGGGTGGACGGGTAGCGGGCGCCATTCGCACGCTGCTACGAGTGGCGGCGGCGCAAGAAGGCAAGCGCGCCAACCTCGACATCGTCGAACCCGAGTAAATCTCTGGGATGCTCAATAACAAGCACATCCAGGATAATGAACAGCCTGCAGGCTCGCCTGAAAAAGGCGAGCCTGTATTCTTAGCGGTCGGTAAGATGCGACACGCGCACGGGTTGCGTGGAGAAGTTCTGATGGAAATCATCACGGATTTTCCTGAACGCATCCGGCGAGGCAGCATTTTGTACATCGGAGAAAATCGGACGCCGATGACTGTGACCGGAAGACGAGTACACGCTGGCAACCTGCTAATGGCGTTTGATGGCGTGAATACGCCAGAAGAAGCTGGTCGCTTGCGCAACTTATGGGCTTACGTCCCGGCCGAGGGCAGACCTACGCTGCCGGAAGGCGAATACTATCATCACCAGATATTGGGATTACAGGTTCGCGACGAGACCGGCAAAGACCTTGGCGCTATTTCCGACATCCTGACCACCGGGGCAAATGATGTCTATGTAGTGCGGTCGCAGAGCGGGCCGGAAATCCTTTTGCCGGCGATTGAGTCGGTCATCCTGGCAATCAACCTGGAACACAAGGAGATGATCGTGCGGCTCTTGCCAGGTTTAATCGCCGAATAATGGACGCGAGCGGTCTGGTCACCTCTGTGGAACATATCAGCTTGAGGGATTGGCATTGGACGAGCAGAAAAAATATTGGGTCGGCTTCAATCTGGTAAAAGGGATTGGCTCTGCCCGGATGCGGGTTTTGTTGCAGGCTTTCGAAAATGCAGAGAACGCCTGGAAGGCATCCACGACCGACCTGGAAAATGCCGGCCTGAGCGCGCGGTTGATTGAGAATATCTCTCTGCTACGAGCCAAGGATACCCTAGAACAAACCTGGGCGAATATCCGGGATAACGACATCCAGGTATTGACCTGGGAAGATGAGGAATAGCCCCGGCGGCTGAAAGAGATTGATCAGCCTCCGCCTGTATTGTATCTGCGCGGCCAGCTATCGGAAGCTGACCAGTGGGCAGTAGCAATTGTAGGCACGCGGCGGGTAACCGCTTATGGACGGCAGGTAAGCGAGGAAATTGCCCGGCAATTAGTCCAAAACGGTATAACAGTCGTGAGCGGGCTGGCGCGGGGTGTTGATTCGATCGCGCACCAAGCCGCGATGAATAATGATGGTCGCACACTGGCCGTGCTGGGCAGCGGTTTAGACCAGATCTATCCACCAGAACACCGCAAATTAGCTGATGAAATCATCCACAAAGGCGCGCTGATCAGCGACTACCCGCCTGGAACTGCGCCGGAGGCGGCGAATTTCCCGCCACGCAACCGAATCATTTCTGGCCTATCCCAGGCTGTCATTGTGGTAGAAGCCGGGGAAAAAAGCGGCGCGCTGATCACTGCGGCTTTTGCAACCGACCAGGGAAGAGAAGTATTCGCGGTGCCCGGCTACCTGTACGCGCCGCAAAGCAAAGGCACGAACAGCCTGATCCATGAGGGAGCGCATATCTTCACAGATGTCAAGGACATCTTGGACATCTTGAACCTGACTCAAATCAGTCATTATCAGACAGCCAGAAAAGCGCTGCCGGCGGATGCAACCGAAACCCAGCTTTTTTCGTTATTAGGGCGCGAAGCATTGCATGTGGATGAGATTCGCTTGCAAACCAATCTGCCGATCGAGCAAGTCACCAGCACGTTGACTTTAATGGAGCTAAAAGGGTTGGTGAGACAGGTGGGCAGCATGCGCTATATCGCGATTTACGAACCAGCCGCTGACTATTTACCAGGAACTGATTGATTCTTTCAGTCAGCCGGATTTCTTAATAATAATCCAGGAGGATTAACCGGTGGAAGCCTATTGTGTCAAGTGCAAAACAAAACGAGAAATGCTTGAGCCAACCCCGATTTTTACCAGAACCGGCACGCCGGCCACGAGCGGGATTTGTCCAGAGTGTGGGATCAAACTGACCCGCATGGGCGGCACGCCTGCACACCAGGGGATGGCGGCGCCCAGTCCAGAATCGCGCAAGAAGCACCGGTCGGGCAAACTGGTGATCGTCGAATCGCCGGCCAAAGCGCGCACCGTTGGGCGTTTTTTGGGCAAAGGATATACTGTCAAAGCTTCCGTTGGACATGTGCGCGATCTATTGCGCTCGCAGCTATCGGTTGATGTCGAGCATGACTTCGCGCCGAAATATCGAGTGCCTAACGAAAAACGCCCCATCGTGAAAGAGTTGAAGGTGTTGGCAAAGGAAGCCGAGGAAATATTCCTGGCGACTGACCCTGACCGAGAGGGCGAGGCGATAGCCTGGCATTTGATGGAATCAGCCGAGATAGACCCGAAACTGAGCAAGCGGGTAGTCTTTCACGAAATCACTGAGCCGGCAATCGCGGAAGCTTTTGCACATACCCGCGACATTGATATGTCACTGGTAGATGCACAGCAGGCGCGGCGGGTATTGGACCGGCTGGTTGGCTATAACTTAAGCCCATTATTATGGCGCAAGGTACGCAGCCGATTGTCAGCCGGGCGCGTCCAATCCGTCGCCTTAAGGTTGATCGTCGAACGCGAGCGCGAGATCGACGCGTTCAAGCCCGTAGAGTATTGGAGCATTGGGGCGGAATTTAAGCCGGAGGGGATTAAACAAACCTTCATCGCCAAGCTGGCGCGGCTGGATGATGAGGAGCCAACGCTGGATAGCGAGGCTGTAGTCAAACCGATGTTGTTCGACCTGGAAACAGCAGCTTACGAAATTTCCAGGATCAAACGCGGTGAACGGAAGCGCAATCCCTCCGCGCCATTTATTACCAGCACCTTACAACAGGAGGCGTCTCGTCGCCTGGGGTACACTGCCCGCAAGACGATGGCGATTGCCCAGCAGCTCTATGAAGGTATTGATATTGGGCAAGGCGGCGCAATCGGTCTGATCACCTACATGCGCACCGATTCGACGAATGTGGCTGAATTGGCTCAACAAGAGACGCGTCAGTTCATTCGCGAGCGCTATGGTGAAAAATTCTTGCCGGAACAGCCGCCGAAGTATAAGACAAAAGCCGTTGGCGCGCAGGAAGCGCACGAAGCCATCCGCCCCACATCGGTATTGCGTCAACCGGAATCGATCAAGGAATTTCTCAACCGCGACCAATACCGGCTCTATCAATTAATCTGGCAACGGTTTGTCGCTTCACAAATGACGCCGGCATTATACGATACCCTATCCATTGATATTTCAGGCAAGACCGAACAGCATCACTACATCTTTCGCGCCTCCGGATCAACGGTGTTATTCCAGGGTTTTCTGATCGTCTATGAAGAGGCGCAAGACGAGGACCAAAAGACAGATGAAGAGGAGACTACCCGCATCCCGGCTGGGCTAACGGAAGGCCAAAAACAGAATCTGGTCAGGTTGATTCCAGAACAGCACTTTACTCAGCCGCCGCCGCGTTTCTCGGAAGCGACCTTGGTGCGCTCGTTGGAAGAATTTGGGATCGGTCGCCCATCAACGTACGCGCCGATCCTGGGTACTTTACAACAACGCGGTTATGTCGTGCGGGATAGTAAAAAGCTGACCCCGACAGAGACCGGCCTGCTGGTGAACGATTTGCTGGTGGAACATTTCCCGGATATCTTGAACGTTGGTTTTACTTCGCAGATGGAAAGCGATTTAGACCGCATCGCAAATGGCGAGCTGCCCTGGGTACATGTAATTCGGGAGTTCTATTCGCCATTTGCTCGACAGGTAGAAATTGCTGAGGAAAAGATGCCGGAATTGAATATGGGGCCAGAACCGATCGGGCGTCAATGCCCGGAATGCGGGCATGAACTGGTGATCCGGTGGGGACGCTACGGCAAGTTTATCAGTTGCAGCAATTTCCCAAATTGCCGCTTTACCGAGGCCTGGCTGGAAAAAATTGGCGTCAATTGCCCCAAAGACGGCGGCGACCTGGTATTGCGGAAAACCAGAAAAGGACGCCTTTTCTATGGCTGCGCGAACTATCCCAACTGCGACTTCACTTCCTGGAAACTTCCATTGCCGCGGCCGTGTCCGGAATGCGGTGGACTGCTGGTTGTTGCGGATAAACAGAATGCGCAGTGCGTGGCTTGCGAGGAGAGGTTCTCGCTTGACCAGGTTTCTGTGGATGAAGTCAGCCAATCCGTCTGATGGCATGGTTCTTGCATCAGAAAAGCTATTCGCCAGGTATCTGTAACATGGCAGTAAAAAATTGGTTGTTGCAGATTCTTATACAATGGTCTAAAATAGAACATGCAGGCGAATACTCGCCGGTGGGCGGGTGACAGCGATGAAAAATGCAGCTTGGTTCATACGGAACAGGGAGAAGCAAAATGGATGCGATGCGCGAAAAATTTAAAAATCCGCTAGTCTTGGGACTGGTTTGTTTTGTCGCCGGACTGGTGGTCGGTTTGGTCGTTTTGGGATGGTGGATTTGGCCGGTCAATTGGACCGACGCCACACCCAAGGAACTAAGTTATGACTGGAAAGTTGAATTTCTGCGTGCCTCCATTCAGGCCTATGGTCAAAACGGCAGTACTACCGAGGCGCAGGAACGGTTTGCGTCGTTGGGAACAGATGGGCAGGCAGCGCTAACGACAGTAACTCAGGACCTGAAGGGATTGAATAATGCCCTGGTAACCGAGTTTGGCAATGTCGTAGCTGCAGCCGCTCCGGTTACGACCCCAACTTCTACCAGCACGGAGCCAGAACCCAAAAAGAGCGCATTACCCATCTTGCTCGGCGCATTATGTCTGCTGATATTGGTATTGGCGGCTTTCCTGGCATACATGTTCTTATTCAAGAAGCGCCTGGCTAGCCCGCCTCAGCAAACATCACTGGCAACCGCGACGGAAGCCAAACATCAGACCGGTTATACCGATCACGAGGCTGCGGGCGATGAGGCGCCAATCGGACAGTTTATGGCGTCCTACAAACTTGGCGATGATTTATTCGACGACTCATTCAGCATCGACTCGGATTCGGGCGAATTCCTGGGAGAATGTGGAATTGGGATATCCGAGACCATCGGCGTGGGCGACCACAAGAAAGTCACCGCTTTTGAGGTGTGGTTATTTGACAAGAACGATATCCAGACGGTCACCAAAGTGCTGATGAGCGCGCATGCATTCAACGATGCAGCCATTCGACAGCGCCTGGAAGCTAAAGGCGAACCGGTGCTGATGGAAGAAGGAAAAGAGACTGTGCTTGAAACCCAAACCCTGCAATTAGTTGCAAGGGTATCGAATATGAGCTATGGCAATAGCTCTATGCCCACCGAAAGCTTCTTCGACCAGGTATTGCTTGAGTTATCGGTCTGGAAAGCGACCGCTTAAAGCGGATAAAAGCGGCGGTCAGCCAAAGATACTGGCTGACCGCCGCTTTTTAATTTAATCGGGGATTACACGCTCACCCAATTTTTAGTATCTTCATTTCCATTCTTCCCCCAGGCGTTTCAACCAGAACCACATCCCCCACCCTTTTACCCATTAATGCTCGACCGACTGGCGATTCATTGGATATTTTGCGGTTGCGCGAATCAGCCTCCTTGGCGCCTACCAACCAGTACACTTCCGGCTCGTAATCTTCTTCTTGAACAGTCACACTGACGCCAATCTCAACCGATTCACGCGCGCCGGTTGGGCTTTCGACAACGATTGCATTCTTGAGTAAATATTGCAATTCTTGTATACGACCTTCCAGAAACCCCTGGTCTTCCTTGGCCTTGTGGTAATCGGCATTTTCCGAAAGATCGCCTTGTGAAACGGCTTCATGCAGACGATGAGCGAGGGCCGGGCGCTCTTTATCCACCAGACGTTGCAACTCTTCTTTCAGCTTTACCGCGCCATCCGCAGTTAGATAGATTTGTTCACCCATGCGCTTCTCCCATCATCACGTCCTGAGCAATACATCGAATAGTTTCTGGTGTTCTTCAATCGCAAAACGATCTGTCATACCAGCGATATAATCGCAGATCGTCCGTTCCAAACCAGCGCTTTCCACTTGTTCTTGAACATGGGTGGGTAGAATAGAAGGTTCAGATCGGTACGCATTGAACAGGTTAGTTAGAATCCGTTCGGCTTTGACTTGCATACGCACAACCCGATAGTGGCGATACAGCCTGGCGTAGAGGAAATCTTTCAGTTGGCGGTTACGACGGTGCATATCCTCGCTATAGGCGATCACGTTATACGGCAGTCGTTGTAATTCTTCGACCGAGTGGACTGTAGAGTCGCGCAAGCGTTGATGGGTGGTATGGACCAAATCATTCACTTCGATGCCGATCAGACGACGGATCAAACGATGCCGGTTCAGATCGTCAATATCGGCCCCGCGTAAACCGACGCTCTCGAGCAGAATTTCCCATAAAGCAACCCCTTCTAACAATCGCGGGGTCAACATACCCGAGCGTAGCCCATCATCCAGATCATGGGCAGTGTAGGCCAACTCGTCGGCTACATTGGCGATCTGGGCTTCCAGATGGCCGCGCAGCTCCGGGTTATATTCTCGGGCGTCAGAAATATCGTATTCCGACTCGTGTTTGACAATCCCTTCGCGGGCCTCCCAGGTCAGGTTAAGCCCAGGAAATTCCGGGTAGCGCCTTTCCAGGGTGGTCACGATCCGCAGAGATTGCCGGTTATGATCGAAACCGCCGTGATCTTTCATTAGCCTGGCAAGCGCAACCTCGCCGGAATGGCCGAAGGCGCTATGACCCAGGTCGTGCGCTAAACAGATCGTTTCCTCTAAATCTTCATTCGCGCCCAAGGCGCGGGCGATGGTGCGGCCGATCTGGGCCACTTCCAGGGTATGGGTCAGACGCGTGCGGTAATAATCCCCTTCATAGTTTATAAAGACCTGGGTTTTATATTCCAGACGGCGAAAAGCAGTGGTATGCAGAATCCGGTCGCGGTCGCGTTGAAAGGCCGTTCGATATTCCGGCTCTCTTTCCGGATAAGCGCGTCCTTTGCTCAATTTGCTATGGCAGGCAAAGGGCGTCAGGCTCTGGTCTTCCAGAGCTTCCAGTTTCTCGCGCGTGAAGAACACATCCACAGCGGATTAAGTCCCTTCTTCCCAAGAATTCAGATAGGAAACCTGTTCGGGGGTCAAGACGTCAATCTTGATCTGCATAGCCGCCAGTTTCAGGCGGGCAATCTCCCGATCAATGTCCGATGGAATGCCATAAACGCGCCGTTCCAACTGATCGTAATTCTTCGCCAGATACTCCAGCCCCAAAGCCTGGTTCGCAAAAGACATATCCATCACACTGGCGGGGTGACCTTCGGCGGAAGCCAGGTTAATCAGACGTCCTTCGCCTAACAAGTTGATCCGGCGACCATCGGGCATTTCATACTGATCTACAAAAGGACGCACCAGGCGTTTCTCATTCGCCATCTCTTCCAGGGCGGGGATATTAATCTCGACGTTGAAATGGCCCGAATTGGCGACGATGGCATTATCTTTCATCATCTCAAAATGATGTTTATCAATTACATTCAAATCACCGGTAACGGTGACAAAGAAATCGCCAAGCGGCGCAGCCTCATTCATCGTCATGACGCGGAAACCATCCATGACCGCTTCCAAAGCTGGCAACGGATCAACTTCGGTGATAATCACGTTGGCGCCCATGCCACGCGCGCGCATCGCCAAACCGCGACCGCACCAACCATAACCGGCAACCACAAAATTCTTGCCGGCTAACAGAACGTTGGTGGCGCGGATGACGCCATCAATGGTGGATTGGCCGGTGCCATAGCGGTTGTCAAACAGGTGCTTGGTCATGGCATCGTTAACGGCGATGACCGGAAACTCTAACGCGCCATCGTGCGCCATCGCGCGCAGGCGAATGACGCCGGTGGTGGTTTCTTCGGTGCCGCCAATGACATTTTTCAACAGATCACGGCGTTCCTTATGTAAGGTACTGACCAGGTCGGCGCCATCATCCATTGTAATTTGCGGCGCATGCTCCAGCGCGGCGTGAATATGCTTGTAGTAAGTGACATTATCTTCGCCTTTAATCGCAAAGGTCGGGATTTCGTAATGCGAAACCAGGCAGGCTGCCACATCATCCTGGGTAGAAAGCGGATTCGAGGCGGTTAAGACAACATCCGCGCCGCCCAGATGCAAAGTATTCATTAAGTTGGCGGTTTCAGTGGTCACATGCAGACAGGCTGAGACGCGCAAACCCTGTAAAGGACGTTCCTTCGAAAACCGTTCGCGGATTAAACGCAAGACGGGCATTTCCCGTTCTGCCCATTCAATCCGCCGCCGGCCGCCTTCCGCCAGGCGAGTATCTTTAACATCAAATTTTTCCATCAGATTCTCCATTGGTGTAATGATATGAATTATGGGTGTAACAGACAATCGAGATCGTCGCGAGAGCCAAAGACCTGGCGATAGCGGGCGACAAACTCGTCAACCGTGTAACTTTGCCCCTGGGAACCGTGGTTTTCCAGGCAATACGTGGCGGCCAATGCGCCCATCCGACCACAGGTTTCCATGTCCAGGCGGCGGCTATAGCCGGTTAAGAACCCGCCGCGGAAAGCGTCCCCCACACCGGTTGGATCCAGAATGCGCTGCGGCTGGACGCAAGGAACATCAAACCGCCCAGAATTTGTATGCACCTGCGCGCCCTTTTCGCCTTCCGTGATCACCACAAAAGCGGCGGGATGGTTATCCAGGACGCAATCGGCGTTCAGCCCAGTCATTTTGTCAATCAAGGCATATTCATAATGGTTGACAAACAAAGCCAGCGCGCCTTCAAGACCCAGGCGTAAATCGTCGGGGGTCAGGCGGACAATTTGCTGGCTGGGATCGTAAGCATAAGGCAGACCCAATTCCTGGCATTCCCTGGCGTACTGGTTCATCGCAGCGGGATCGTTGGGCGAGATGACGGTCAGGTCGGGCGGGTCGTCCGCTAAAGCGCGCAACGATAGTTGCGCGGCGTGCGCCATGGCGCCCGGGTAAAAGCTGGCGATCTGGGAATTGGCCTTGTCTGTATTGACAAAGAAGGAGGCGGTAAAGACCTGGGAAATGACCTGCGCGCCAGAAGTATCTACGCCTTTTTGGTTCAAGAATTGGCGGTATTCTTCAAAATCCTCGCCAACAGCAGCCCACAGGCGCGGGCGTTCACCTAACATCGCCATGGTATAAGCGATATTGGGAGCTACTCCACCGGGCTTTTTAATCATTGAATCGACCAGAAAGGACAGGCTGATCGATTCGATTTTATCGAGCAGGAAGTGATCCCGAAAATAGCCGGGGAAGGACATCAAATAATCAAAAGCAACGGAACCGGTTAACAGGATGTTCATAGGCACAATTCTCTATTTTACTTCAAATCTCTGTAACTCGACGCGCCAGATTCTGGTCAAAAGGTGGATAAACGATCCCTTTCTCTGTAACGATGGCGGAAAGCAAGCGAGAGGGAGTGACATCGAAAGCCGGGTTACGCGCCGTAGCGCCAGCCGGCGTCACCGACTTGCCCGCGACCTGGAGGTTCAGGACTTCCGCAGGGTCGCGTTCTTCGATAGGGATCAAACCGCCGTGCGGCAGGGAGAGATCTATTGTCGAGATTGGGACGACTGCATAGACCGGGATCCGGTTGTCGTGCGCGGCCAGCGAGAGCATATAGGTGCCGATTTTATTCGCCACATCGCCATTGGCGGCAACCCGATCGGCGCCGAAAAACACCTTGTGCGCCTGGCGGGTCTGGAGGAAATATCCGGCTGCATTATCACTGATAATGTCATACGGTATGCCGTATTGGCCGAGCTCCCAGGCAGTCAAGCGCGCGCCCTGCAAGCGCGGGCGGGTTTCATCCACCAACACATGGATGCGTTTCCCCTGTTCGTATGCCATGCGGATCACGCCCAGGGCGGTGCCCCAATCCACTGCCGCCAACGCGCCAGTATTACAATGGTGGATGATCGTATCGCCGTCATCAATGAGGTTTGCGCCAACACGCGCCATGGATTGATTGATCCGAATGTCATCATCAGCAAGCTGCTGCGCCCGCGCCAGAATGGCTATGCGCAAATCGTCGGCGCTCGAAGCTTCCCTGGTCTCAACCGCCGGCAACACCTGTTCCAACGCCCAGGCCAGGTTGCGGGCAGTCGGTCGCGCCAGGCGAAGCTGCCCGGCGGCCTGACGAACATCCGCCAATAAGGCTGAAGGCTGGCTGGCGCTCGACTGAAAAGCCGCCAGAGCCAGACCAAAAGCGGCCGTTACGCCAATCGCCGGCGCGCCGCGCACCACCATATCCCGAATTGCTGCGATGACCTGAAGGTAATCCTGGTAAAAATTTACCTGGAATTCACCTGGAAGGAGGCGCTGATCTATCAATTTTAGACCAACCTGCTCATAGCTCCATTCGACTGTTCGCATCCGAGTATCCTTTCGTGAATGCCCATCTGTTCATGCGAGGGCGTTTAGCATGCAATTCCGTCCCTGGCGATTAATGCATCAAGCCGGCCTACTCAGCCGGCTTGATGTCTGTACACGATCAAACCCTTCTGAGCGAGGTTATTTATCCGTTATATCCAGGGCGTAATTTAGATAAGTACGCGGCTTTTTTGATTCGACGCTGAGCAAGATGTAAAAACCTTTGCCATCTTGTGGAACAACCACTGCGGTTGTCCATTCCATTTTATCATTTGCTGGGGTGATTGGAACGGGAGGAATATCTATAGTTTCATAGGGACCATAGATAATTCCATCTGCGCCAATAACCGGTGGAACGCCAATGTGGGTTTTCAGTGGAAATTTAGTGGGGTTGGAATTTTGCCAGGTAAACTCGAAACCAGTCTCGGAACGCGCAACTTCCAGCAAAGTAACGACATTGTCACTTAGCGCAGGAATATCTATTCCAGTTTTCAGGATCAAACCCTCAATCGGCGAAGCTATCGGATAGGTTAGATCCGTAACAACCCGGTCCAGGTTTAATTCCAGCACGCCCTCTGTCTTGTTGGCCTCTGGACTGTAATCATCCAACTCGCCATTAAAACTAACATATTCGATCACCAGAGTTGATCCGGAAGCAGCCGGCGCGCCTTTACACTCCACATACAGCAACTGAGTAGTTGGCTGCTCCATATCACCGGTCGTATAGCCGCGCATCTGGAAGCCAGGAGCCAGGCGATGACCGCCTGTGCTGGCGAAAACCGTATCACAAAGGGTGGTTTTTCCATCGCTGGTTTTCAGAATAGCCGGTTTATCCGCGCTAGACTGCATGGCGCTCCAATCACCCGTATCATTCCTGAGCGCGAGGTCAATATGTAAATCTCCAGCCTCCGATTCGCCTACATTCGTCGCAAAAGCATTCCAAACCCTTAATTCCGATCCTTCTTCTTCAACCGGCTGCGTTTCCAGACCCTCAGGTAGAACAATGTAGATACAAGCGGATGAAAATATGATACAGGCCAGGAGAGCCGGGATTAGCGCCTTTTTTGCAATCATCTATCTTTCTCCTTATTGGATCTTCGATCTTGTTACG
>Ga0172371_10010238_pt1 | contig 12707 bp, 16 predicted proteins | sample Lak12m_FD_114543 | JGI IMG/M metagenome (GOLD analysis project Ga0172371, IMG submission 114543) | Freshwater microbial communities from Kabuno Bay, South-Kivu, Congo - kab_022012_12m | ecosystem: Environmental > Aquatic > Freshwater > Lake | place: Democratic Republic of the Congo: South-Kivu... | reverse complement strand
GGAGCGGTAAAAATGCTTCCCAAAATCATTATGCCGACCAAGAAATTATGAATGAGTGAACTGAACATTTTATTATTTTTTATTATACCAAATTTTTAACCTTTACGCAATATATTTTTTTATTGATTTTTCTCCTTTCCACCGCAAATCTTTCAAGGAATACATCGAAACGCTAATATAACCTAAAGCCGTGGCCTGAAAACGCAAACTTATCTCCTCGAATTTATCGGTGTTGATTTTTATTTCTTTGCGGTAATGATTGGCGGTCGCCACTTCGCCGCTTCCTATCGTTTTCTTTCCCAAAACAGTCTGGCCGATAGCGATGTCCGAACCGATATCGACATAAGAGCCGTTGCCTCTGATTGTGTCAATAAGAACATAATCCCCTCGGTCAAAACTGGCATACACCTCAAGAACTTGGTCTATTTGAATCTCGCCCTCAACCACCAGCCGTCTCGCTTTTTTCAATCCGGCCACCCCCGCTTTCGTGATATTGAAATCAATATGATTATCGGAAATCGTGGAATCGTCATCATCGAAACCGGAGAACAATTCATAAACATTATTGGTGGTGGAATCTCCGCCGACCAAAGCCCCGTCATAAATCTCCAAACAGGATGCTTGAATATCCATAGGCGGATTCCACAAGCGAAGCCGTTTGTCATAAAGAAATAGCCGGTTATTTTCCGTATTGTCGCTTGTCCGGCAACCGAGCAATATGAAATTTCCCCAGTTGGCAATAACCGCTTTGTCAAAACGATAATCCTCAAAAGAGATTATTTCCGACACATTCTTCGGCGTTATCAAACCATTAGCCGCTTCAATGGTTATTTTAGTCGCTTGAATATCCGAGGAATTTTCAAAAGATGTATTGATGACAAAAATGCCTTCATCAGTATCTATCAAAGCCCGCCAATTATCCGTTCCCAATAAATCCCGATAAGGCAGATTGCTGGCCGAAGCGTCATCGGCGGAAATGGTCACTATCCAAGTTTTCTTTTCGTGGACGCAATAATAAGAGCCGTTATAGTGGCCGATATTCTGAAGCCGGCCGCCGCCGTCATCTTGCCTTAAAATAAATCCTTCGCCAGCCACACGAGTCCCTGAAAAAGAAAAATCGGCAATGCCGGCGCTGGTCGGGTCTTCCCAAAAATAAGTGGAAACAACCGATCCGGTAGTGATTGCGTTAAAAGTTATATCATAAGCGCCGGTGGCGTAATTTATCGTTCCTGTGCCATCTCCGGTCAGATTGCCATTAAAATCATCAGTCAGATTCAATGTGCCGTCTGTGAAAGTGACGCCGAAACAAGAACGCTTTGGCTGTCCGCTTTTGAAAGCTAAAGTGCCGGTGTAATTAGTCGAACCGGAAGAACCAATCGCTTCTGCTGAAACCGTCGTATAATCCCCATAGCTGTCTTTATCCAATTTCGAGCCATACAAGCCGGTTTCATCCTTCGCCCTATTCGTTCCCTTCCTGTCCCACAAGAACATCCGGCCATTTTTTATCTTTATCTTTCCCCGATAAGTGGTTGAAGAAAGAGTTATCAAATCGCCAGGATTGGCGAGCATTATTTTATAAATATCGGAATTGGGCGAAGACAAGTAAATGGCATAACCAGCCAAAGAGGTGTATGGCTCAATCGCTATCTCCTCGCCATTAGCGTCAGCCGGCAAGGAATTAGTCCCTACCTCTATCCAATCTTCCGTGACGGTATCGTAATAAAGTATTTTCCGGCTATAAGTTTTGAAAAGAATCTCGGTGGCGTCCTGCAATGTGCCTTTGCGAAGGCCGGAAACCTTGCCAGTGCCGTCATCTTCGCCAATAAGCCGATAACCTCGCCTTAATTCCACTTTATCCGCTCCTTTGCCTTCTCCGCCGCCGGCAAACATCCAATTAAGGCCGTTTATAGCCACACCCTCGGCCACACTTTGCGGTTCTGGTTTGGAAGCGAATCCCAAAAACTTTTTTATCTCATAAGGTTTTATTTCCATAATCACATATAAGCCAAAGGAAAGTCCTTATTTTCCGCTGTCGGCAATCCGCTTGCGTCATAATTGCCGGAATCCTCATAAGATCCGCCCTGTTCTTGTATCCGCAAGGCCGTATCCCAATCAAGCAAGGCATAATACAAAGCCAAAGCGTCCGCCCTGTTTTGAGTCATTTGCTTGGCGGATATGGCGTCAAAATCCACACCGCCCCGAAACATCTCCGCCACGATAAATCCGAGAACCGGATGAAATCGGGCCGGAAATGCCCAAGAAGAACCGCTGGCAATATCCGAAGTGAACTTGCGATAAATCAGATTGATTGTCGTGTAGCCGCTTGGCGATGCTCCCGTCAATCCGAAAACGCTATTCGCCAAATCAATGTAATACCGCCTCGGAATATCCTTATGAATATGCCTTTCCCGATAGGGAACAGGCGAATAATATAAAGGATTATTATTGCTGTTTGTCAGAAACAATCCTATATCCTTGCTGAAATCAGAAGGCAATGCTTTTGTCGTCAGGAAAGTATCGCCAGAACCGACAGTTTTTGAGGAATCGGTTGTTTCAAGAATCTTCCAATCCCGTTCTTCTTCCAGTTTGGTTTTGGCGGCATTGAGCAGAATATAAAATTCCGTGTCACCAATATCGCCGACATCCAATCCGTCCGTAACAAATTCTTTTAATTCTGCTCCAGTCATTTGTTTTTTTTATTTGCCTGCCACTACCGCTATTGAAGTCGTGCCGCTTTCGGTAATCACATAAGCGTTAAGATTGTTGCCCCATTGATTATTATTCTTGATGACATAATTGCCGCCATTGATAGCGAGATAAATGCCTTTGCCGGCCGTTGCTCCCGTGGTTGTCGAATTGATAACCAAAGTGGCGGCATTGGTCGCTCCGGTATTGGCGATATAGACATACTTGTAGTTACGCAAATCCGCCAAAGCGGTCTGGATCGTGGTGGAAGCAGTCGAGGTGGTTAAAGTGATAGTGCCGAGATTGTTGTAATCAATCGAACCAATCGGCAAACCAGCCGGCCGAGAACCGCCAAATAGCAAAATCATCAGGAAAATCCCGATAACGCCGCCTGTCAATATCCAACTTTGTGTTTTATTCATTGTTTTATTTTTTATTTATTGACCTTTATTTTCTCCGCCGTTTCCGCCCGCCCCCGTAAAGAGGCGGACAAAACGGCCGAAAACTAATCCGCTGCCGAGTATTCATCGACAAAGATAAGCATCTCTGTGTCGGAATATCGGACGAATTTCAACAAAGCCTCATCGCCGCCATCAATAGTCGAAGTCTCTCCAATCATAGTGGTTGAAGCCGCCGCCACCAGGATAGTGGTTGAAGCCGCATTGACTCCCAAATTGCGAAAAGTCAGATTGACTTCATCACCATTCGTTGTCAGACAATCAGCAAACATCGTTCCAGCAGTTGGAAATGTTGTGCTGGCCGAAGCCGCTGAATTAGTTTTTGTCAGAATGGACGAATCACAGACATTGGCCGCCGTAACCACCGAAGTGGCATTGCCGGTCAAAGCTGTTACTGAACCCGCTCTTTTCGGATTGGTTATCCTGTTTTCACCCGTAGCGGTAAAAGAACCGCTGAAAACAGAAGTCAAAGCCGTATTGATTTGCGAAACGAGCTGAGCGCTGGAATTGATTACTTGGGTAGCATCCAAACTCGCCCGCAAACCTTCTGTGAAGATTGGATTGATATTGTTTACCAATCCGCCTCCCAACTTCCCGCTTGGAGAAGCTCCTAATACAATAATGCCGATAACTAAAACCGCAGCCCCTCCAAGCACATAAAGCAATTTTTTATTCATATTTGTTTTATTTGTGCTCAATAGGGTCGCCCCTTATTGAGCGGCGTTTTTTAGCTGGCGCTATTGATTAAGACCTTTGCTAAAGCGTTCTTGTTGTTATTGAAGGTAACAGTGCCACCAACCAGCAAAGGCATAACATTGATGCCCCGCTTGCCGTTGGCAATCGTTTCCTGCGTCTTCACATCAACGATATTGCCGCCTCTTGTCTGAATGGCGGCATCAATCGCACCTTTCCGGCCTGCTAAAAGAATCTGGCTGGTGTAATTGGTATTCCATGAATCAACCGAACCGGAAACAGTTAAGGACGGAGTGCCTTTGACCCGAATCTCAACATAGGTCGTGCCATCGACAGCCACCCAATTTTGGACAGCCCGCTGGTTCGCCGTGCTCAAAGAGACATTGCTTACTCCGCTATCGGAAGTAACGCCGCCCGCATTGATTAAAGCGACCAAGTTATCGATAGTCGTAGCCAAAGTGCCAGCAATCAGAATGTTGCCGGCCGTTGTGCCAATCGAAGAAACGAAAGTGAAGGTAATGCCCTCAATCGTTATCGTTTCACCATTGGAAGCATCCGCCCCATCGCCAGTCGTCCACCGAGCCATACCGGTAAGGTTATTGGATTTATACAGCTTCAAAGAGCCGTAAGTGCCAATCATTCCGGTTTCGCCGGTCTTATCGCCGAGCATCGAATCCTTGCCGGCAATCCTCTGCCACAACTTGTTGTAAAACAAGGGGGTCAAGACCAAAAATCTTTCTTCCTCCGGCACATTCAAGGAATCCAAAGCTTCATTGATTTCGCCGAAAGTCGAATCGATATTGGCGGTCGTCAAGGTAATGCCATAACCGGAAGTGCCGCCTAAATCGGCGTCATCAACAGTCGAATTGGCATTGACGGCCTCATAAAGAACTTTTGCGTCAAACTTGATGCCGATGCGAAGACCAGCTTCGTCAGCATACAATTTAGCCGTGTCGTATTTGTTCTGCAACATATCCACATCATCGAAATACATCAATAAGGTGTAGAACTGATCAAGAGTAAGCGTATCGGAAGTGGCGGTAACATCCTGAGCGGTTGCCGCTGTGCCTTTCGTGTAGGATTCAGCCACAACATCAGAGAGATACGGCCGGTCAACTATGCGACCGCTGCCTTTCACCAACGCTTCTTCTTTGAAAGAACAAATGGCACGAAAAAATACTGTCTTGTAGAACTTATCGCCGGCATTGGCGCTCCAGAATGTCGGAGATAATGCCGTTATGTTATTTGCCATTTTATTATCTTTCTAATGGCAAAAGAAAATCAGGAATTAAGAAGGATTTTATTGACTTTTTCCCTTTCTTCCGATGTCAGATTCCTATAATCATCTTCCGAAAGATTGGAAACATCGATAATTTTTCCGTTGCGGGATATTCCTCGTGCCGCTCCTTCCACGCTTTCCCGTGGAGGATTGGAAATCAAACCCTTCATTTCTTCTTTGGTCAAGGTGTAAATTTCGCCAGCTGTCAAAGTGATATACTTTTCAGAAAAATAACTGCTCTTCATTTTTTCGGAAACGGCTTTTATCTCGTCTTCCGAAATATGCGGATATTCTTCCTTGAGTTTCCCTGCGACTTCTTGGTCGAAATTACGGCGATATTCCAAATCTTCCCTTTCCCGTTCCTTTTCCAGATTGATTCTGTCAATCGTCCCTAATTTTTCATCAAGGCCGTCCGGCAATTTAATATCTGATTTCGGAACTTTCTTTAAGATGATGTCAGCCAGATTTTTCGCCAACCTTTTCGTGTCATCATCATAATCTTTGGTCAATTCTTCTATCTCCTTATCCAAAGAATCCGTCTTTTCTTCGCCACTATTTTCTTTGTTTTTAAGTTTCGACTCTAAATCTTCTATTTTCGCCGCAAGCTCTTTTTCCTTGACCGATTTTCCTTCCAATTCTTTGGCAAATTTCTTTCTTTCGATTTCCATTTGCCATAAAGGGATTTCTTTCGGTTCGCGGGGGGTTCGCTTGGGCTTTTCTTCTTCCCCGTCTTTTTTGGCTTCCGGCTCCTCCTTTTTTTCAGGTTCAGCCTTCGGCTCCTCTTCTGGCTTCTCTTCCGGCTTTGCTTCCTCTTTCTTTGGCTCATCGCCTTCAAAGGTATAACCTTTAGCCCGAAGATCATCCATCACTTTTTGCGTTTCCGGCAATACATTGTCGCCGTTCGGGGACGCCTCCCTCTTGTTATCTTCCATAGGTTTTTAATGCTGGAACTCCAACCAGCAGTCATTATTGCGGCTGACTAAGCTCACAAGGTTTTTTGATAAAAAACTCCAAAAACAATAAAGCGGGGAATCATCCCCGCTAAAAGCGTTCGCCAATCGTTGAAAGAGAATGGGTCGACTTTCCGCAATCAGCGAACATTTTTAGCGGAAATAATCCGCTTTCCCCATTCTTTTTTTTACTCAAAGAACTAAACCTCCTGCCATTGGGCAACTGGCGTTTCGCCTGAAACCAAATGTCGATTATAAGATTTCTGTTCCGGGTCTTTCCGGTTCATATCGGTCATAAGCTTGGTGGCGTCTTTCGCAGACAGCACCGGGCTTATCCATTTGCGGTTCTTCGCTACACGATAACCGCCAACAACTTCTAATAAAATGAAACGGCCGGTCGGCGAAACCAACAATCTCTTTTCCTCTTCTTCCGCCCTATTTTGGGCTTTCTCTGCGGAAATGCCTGTATTGTAGGCTATTTCTTCCGCCCTCACTTCTTCCTGTTTTTTAATTCTTGGCATACTATTTTTTCATTTCCTCACGACCTTTCTTGGTATAACCTCGATGCATTGCTCCCTTTTTATCAAAACAGATGTGAACATACTCGCCATTACCCAAACCAAAACGCTTATTCGGGCCGGAAACAGTCCGCATCTTCCCTCCTTCTTTTTCGCATTTATCAAATCCTGCCGGCATATTTTTTATTGATTATATTTTACCACACTTTTGCTTTTTTTACAAAGACCAATTTTCCTTGTTTTTCTCAAAATAATTCTCTTGCTCAGCAACTTGCCTTTCCATTTCGTCCAATCTCGGTTTTATATCCTCGAAAATATCAACGAAATTAACAAACATCTTCTTTTTTTCCAGCAATAAATCTCTCCTGAAATCAGTCAATTTTCCCGAATCCGCTGTCAAAAGCAATTCATTTATTTCCCTGATATTATCCCGAAACCTGCTTTTTATTTCGTTGATGACAGCCAAATCCTCGCCTTTTTTCAAGATAAGCAAATCCTGCGTTTCTTTTTTCCAGCCATTAAGAACTTCTTTGTCCGCTTCCACATCGGAGTTGGCGAACTTCTTTATCAAATCGTCTATCCTTTTAATCAAATCCATTTTATTTGATTGGCATTGCTTCTGGACTGATTGGATTGGTTGGATTGGTTGGCATAGGCAAAGCCGGAGAATTACCTTCCGGCTGAATAGCTGGCGGCAATGCTTCCGCCAATAACTTGGCGTTTTTTTCCGCTATCGGCAAATGGTCAATGGCATACTTATACAGCTTTGCGAACTCCTCATCCGACAATTCATCGGCGTTCTCTATGGCATAATTGGCAACTTTTCTGATAAAGGCAGGATTGGCGCTCTGATTCAATTTCACCTTCTTATTAGCCAGCAAATCCTCGATTGATCTGGCCGCTTCCGACATTAATTCAGCATCGCCACCTTCATCCTTCATCATCGCTTCCCTGATTTCCTCTTCGGAATAATCGCCTGTCCGCAACACTTCTTTCCTCAGCCATTCCTGATTATATCCAGACCGCAACTCTTGGTCTTTGACGACCAATAAAAGGGATTCTTTTTGATTCTTTTTCGTTATCTCATCTATTTTCGCTTCCTGATTGGCGGAAACGACATTGATTGAGAAATCATCATCTAAATCCTCTTTTGTCAATGCTTCCGATTGATAGCCTCCTAATCCGACAAATTGAACCATAAAGCCCTTGCTTGGCAAATGGTCTTTAAGATTATATTTATATCTCTTGGCTATTTCAGTATGGGCTTGGACATAAAACTTATTCAATAAGCCGAACCTGTCAGCCACTTGTTGAAGATTGCCGTAGTAGATTCCCACCTTCGTTTCTTCGCTTACTCCGCTCGCCCCTGGCGTAACTCCGGTTTTCTCTCCAAGAAAATTATTGAAAAATTCCAAAAGATTGATTGTTATTCCCGAAGTGTCTGGAGTTTCCATTTTCCGGTAAGCGGTATCAATACTCTCCCCTTGTTCCAGCTTAACCCTGATTAAGCCATTCGGCCGATACTCAAATTCTTTCGGATTCAATATCTTTTTGGCGTTGTAGAGAACCATATCCCAATTACGCTTTTGGATATTGTCGAAATTCTGATTAATAAGAATCCGCATCGCTTCCGCCATAGGATAAACGGAATCAACCGGCGCTCTGGTAATGAATGAGACCGGATTCCTCTCGGTATGCCAAACCACCCAAGGCGACAAACCGGAAGAGAATATCTTTTTCAATGGCTCGCTTCTGACAATTATCTGCTTCTTGTAATCAAAAAGAATATACCAATCTCCGCCATTGACCTTCATCACCAATTCCGTCAGATTGAAAACTTTATCGCCGACATAGGCAAAATCCTTAGGATTAAGCCCCATTGCCAGAAATCTGTTATACTTGGCATCCCTGTCGGCTTCCACGACTTTTATGTCATTGTCATTGGAAAGCAATAATCGGGAAACTCCATCGGCGGAATAAAGGCCTCTCTTGACCCCCTCTTTCAATTCCGCCTCGCTTTTGAAAATGTTTAACTGTCCCTTGAAAATATGCTTCTCGATATTCGCTCCGCCATTCGGCTCAAAAATAAAGTCATAATAATCAACCGCCATCAACTCTTGGCGGTATTCGGGATAGGATGACGGCACAAGTTTTAGAACGCCGAAAGACGAAAAAATAGCCAGCTTTTTGGCGTCCAAATCAGCTCCGTTGTAATCGCCTCTGTCAGCGCTTGAATCCTTTAGCCAAGCCGCTGTCATCTTTTTGGCTGATTTCAATGTCGCTTCCCGCCCCCTCTTAAATTCAATCCTTATCTGGTCGTCTATTTTGCTTTCAAGAGTATTCACAAATCCCTCAAGAATAGGGACAGGGATATTGAAACGCCCCTTCAAGGCCGGTCGGGTTCGGCCATAATACATATCCTCTATTTCCCGCCTTTTAATCAGCCAAGGATTGCGGTAAGAAAGACAGGTATTGACCGATTCTGTCGCTTGTTTCAATAATTCCGTTTCTGTTTTAGGCATTTAATCTTTGTTGTTTTGCTGTTTCAATAGCCTCTTTTTCCAGTAAAATATATTTCTTTTTTGTTTCCAAAAATGCAATTCTCATCTGTTCTTCCGATTCGCTCTTAAAATTCTTTCTTATATTGTCAATAATTTCCGTGTCGGCTCTTGTTAAAATCGAACTCTTAATAAGATCTTCTACTTCTTTCGCTAAAACCTCTATCTCTTTTTCCAATTTTTCAATCATATTTTATATTATACACTATTTTTCACCATTTCGCAATTCCGTTAGGGTCATCTATTCCGTAAAATTCATTCTGTTCCATTCCCATTGATTCATTGCCCATTTCCAAATCAGAGATTCTTTCAAACTTCGGCTGATAACCTTTATCTTCTTCCTGCTTCACTTCGGCGAAATTTCTCATCTGAAAAGCGATAGCCACCGCCATCATTCCGTCAAAGTGCCGAGTGGTCAATCTTGGATCGGCCTCTTTGTCCATCAAATCATCGCGAGAATATGATTTTGCTTCCGCTATCAAATCAGGGTCGGAAAGCTCCAAATGGCCGTCTTCCACCGCTTTCTTCAACTCAAAAAGCATTTTCGGCTTGCTGGCGACATTGGTGTTCCAGCCGTAATATCTTATTTTCGGCGGCATTCCTGCTCTCGTTTCCTTTTGCTCGGTAAAATACAATTTGGAATAAATCCTTTTCAATACGCCTATACACATATCGAACTTATTGTTTTCCACCGCCACCACTGGTTCGCCGAAGAAATCCGCTTGCCTTTTAATCTCATAGCCGAAAACATCCGGCTTAATCTTATTATTTTGGAAAGTACCTACCACCCTATTCGGCCATTGGGTAAAATCAATAAAAACCGAAGTGGAACTGTCCAATCCCACGCCACCAGCGACATCGTGCCCTGAACCATAACGATGAGAAGGGTCAAATTCGTGAAAAATCTTAAAACCGCCCACTTCTCTGACTGGCTGTTTCTTTTCCTGTCTTTCCAAAGATTGCCTGTCAAAAAACACATCATCGCCGGCTGACGGCTCGCAAAGATATTCCCCCGCCCAATCATCGGCGTTTTTTCTTATTATTTCCAATCTTTCAGACGAATAAGCGGCCGGCCAAGCCAAATTGCCTTCTTTGTCCACTATCGGCACGATCAATGCGTATTCCTTGAAACGGCCTATTAGCTTATGGACATTGCCCCTTTCCGAAAGATAATTGCAGTTATAAATACAGCCGCCGTCTATGGACAAGCCGGTTCTCGCTTCTTCCATATTGTCCCAAATGGCGTTCAAAAGAACGGCTGACCTTAATGCTTTTCTCGTTTCAAAATCCTCAAAGAGAATAAAATCAGGCCGGGCATTTTCCTGAATATCGCCTCTCTGTTCCATTCCCACCGATTCCGCCTTAACTTTTATGCCGGTGGCCGTGGTGAAAGAGGCCATTCTCTCTTCCCTTTTTTCCTCTGTCTTAACAAATAATTCTGGATAATAATAACGCACCCGGCTGTTTATCAAAGAATTATAAATATCCGTCACGATCTGCTTGCTGTTATCGCTATCCGCCGCCAATATCTTGAAATAACGCTTCTTATGCTCAAAATCATTGGCGATACAAAAAGCAATAAACAACTTGGTCAAAGTCGTCTTGGCCGCTCCCCTGAAAGCAATATCTATAAAAATCGGTTGCCGGCCCCGATACACCCTGACTAAATTTTCTTCTATTTTCTTATGAAATTCCGCTTGCCGGATGGAAAAATAAGAATAAAAAAAATGCCGGCTCCACAAACGGAAATTCAACAATACCTCCTCATCGGTCAAACTGCTGTCAAAAGAGAATAAAGCCCTTACTTCCTGCTTATCTCCTCCATCCAATATCTTATCAACCAATAATCTGCTTTCGGGCTTCTCTGGCTTTTTGTTTTGATTCTTCATTGGCGAATAATGGTTGGCCATCCGCTCCAGTCAATTCTTGGCGGTCTTTCATATCCGTTTCATTCTTGGCCACAAACACAAAGGCCATTGGATTCCACCACCCTTTCAGCCCGCCACATATCAACATCTGCTTAATTATTCCCTTAGCCGCCTTATAGCGGTAGGAAAACTCTTTATTCGCTTCGGCGTAGTCGCTTAAATTCCATTTTGATAGATTATGCTCCCTGGCGAAATCAAGCAAGAAAAAAGGCATTTTATCTTCCTTTTTCTTAATGGCCAATAACTTATTAAATTTATCATTAGCCCAAATCAAAAGAGCATCGCCCAAAGCCGGCAAATCATTCTCATCAACAAAAGACGGACGACCGCCATCATTATTCAAAGCAAATTTATTCCCAATCATTCGCGGATGTTTGTCGCCTTTTTTTGCCGCCATAATTAAATTTCAAAACGATTTTGTTCTATTTCCTGCCTCAACTGACGCAATTCCGCCAATCCCATTTCAATCGCCTCTTTCTTCATCAAATCGGCATTCAACTGGCCGTCCACCCTATCTCTCGCATCCTTGTTCCTTAATTCCTGATAGGATTTCCGAGCCAATCTTATCTGAACCTCCAATGACATCACATCTTGGATAAATTCATTGATCTTGATATTGAGCAATCCGATTTTTTCTTCTTTGCTCAATTCCGTTATTCGGGGCAATTTATCCTGCGGGATGACTATCTCTTGCGGATTCCCCTTGGGTATTCTTATTGTTTTTTCTTCCATTATTATTATTCTACCACATTTAAACCCATAAATCAATCAGGGAAAGAAAGTGAAAGTTTTGGTCATTCAATTTATTCAACCCGATTTTTTTGACAATATCTTCCTTTACTTTAACGCCCTGGTATTTACCCCCGCCTTTCGCTCTCACCCAAACAAAACCCTTCTCCTCTTTTGGCGGTTCGTCAGCCGAACTTAATCCCTCTTGCCCGCAATTCTGGCATTTATATCCCCATTCAAAACCGCAGGAATCAGGTTGATTCTTAAAATACTTGTTCGTTCCCTTTTTTCCGCATTTTGAGCAAAACATTTATTCATTCAATCATCCCCTTCTCTTTGAGATTGGCGAGGAATCGGAAACAGAAATCGTTCCAGCCGTCATACTCTATGCCCATTCCTGGCTTTTCCGGCAAACAATCCAAAATCTCTTTTGTTCTTTCTTCTTTGGCGAGTTTTATTTGGGCGGCGATGAAGGATTCAATTTTTCCTACTGGAAAACCTCGATTATATAAATCATTCTCCTTACTTAAAATAAATAATCCCTCCTTCCACTTTTCTTTTTGTTTATTCATATTTTTAAGATTAAAGGATAACTACCTGACGACCACGCAGATTGTCGTTGGCGCCGTCGGGACTGTAACAATGCACGCGGAACTTGCTGCCATCCCGGCCGCAGCCCGGGACGTAGCTGTCGCTGTCGCGAGAACCAGCACATAGAGTCCAACTATGAATATCAAGGTGATTGCCAGTTTCCTTGAAGTATTCAATCTCTAACAAAATTCTCTCGGATAATGTCATCGTCTCAATTTCTTTTTCCTTGATGTCATCAGCCGACATATGCTTCAATTCTTCGTCTGCTTCCAACCTATCTCGGCAATACAGGACATAATCCCCTGACCGGTCGCTTTT
>Ga0172371_10010237_pt1 | contig 12707 bp, 9 predicted proteins | sample Lak12m_FD_114543 | JGI IMG/M metagenome (GOLD analysis project Ga0172371, IMG submission 114543) | Freshwater microbial communities from Kabuno Bay, South-Kivu, Congo - kab_022012_12m | ecosystem: Environmental > Aquatic > Freshwater > Lake | place: Democratic Republic of the Congo: South-Kivu... | reverse complement strand
TTTATTTTTCAAAAGACTGCGTCGATTGCAGTTTTATGCACAAAGGAACTCTTTGTTATGAATGTTTGGATTGCAACAATTGCTACAATTGCAACAACTGTCAGGATTGCGAAAACTCCACCGACTGCGAGCTCTGCCACGACTGTGTCGGCTGCAATAATTGCATAGGATGTGCCGGTCTTCGCAGAGGGCAGTTCAAAATTTTCAACAAGCAGTACACAAAAGACGATTACTTCCGCATGGTTGAAAAAATTAAAACCGCAAAAATACAAAATTACGAACAAGCGACGATCCAATTATCAGAAATTTTCGAGCAGACAAAACAAAAAACTCCAAGAAAATACGTCCACATGCTCAACTCCGAAAATTGCAACGGCGACTATATTTATCACAGCAAAAACTGCCACGATTGTTTTGACGTAAACGACTGTGAAGACTGTGGGCACTTGTACGAAGCGGTAAATAAAATAAAAGACTGCTACGACATTTATGCGCTTGAACAAGCCGAATTCTCTTACGAAGGCGTTTCCAATTGGGGATTTAATATAAATTTTTGCATCGGCGCGTGGTTCAGTTCGAATTTGGAATATTGCGACACCTGCCAAACATGCAAAGACTGTTTTGGATGTATCAGCCTCAACAAAAAACAATATTATATTCTCAACAAACAATACTCAAAAGAAGAATACGAAAAACTCAAAAACGAAATCATAAAAGACATGCGCTCAAAAAACCTCTACGGCCGCTGGTTCCCGGAATCTCCATACAAATTCGAAGACACACTGGCCGCGGATTAAAAAACTTAGTAATCCAACCCCTTCCCATCAAAAATCTCCTTAAAATACCACTTTATTAAATTCCAATTATCATTTTTTGGAAGAAGAGTATAAGCGTCTAATTTGCTTTCACAATCAGGTTTTTCGGCATCGGTAGCCTGCCCGGCATCTTTTTTCGCCTGCCATTCCTCAAGCATTTTTTGGCAATTTTCTTTTGTAATATAAGGCGGAACATAACAAATATTCCCGCTCGAAATCACGTGGTTCGAGGAAATTTTAAAGGTTTGATATTTAAAGTAATACTGCACGGCCTCAGCCAAACTTATATCCGTTTCGGTCTTCGCCAACACCGCCTTCACAATGTCATAAATCGTCTTTGCGTCTCCAAATCCAAAATTTCGAGCCTTTGTTTGTATAGCCTCAAGAATCTGTTGCTGTCTGCCAGCCCTCGCAAAATCTGAACTCGTATGTCTTGTTCTCGCCAATCTCAAAGCTTCACGCCCGTTAAGATGATAATCGCCCGGCTCATAATGAAGCGTCCCCCAAACGCCGTTATCCAAAGTTTTATAAGTCGGGTCAATAACAGCCTGATCCAAATGAATATCAACCCCGCCAATCAAATCAATGACATCAATAAACGCGTACATATCAATAACAATATATTTATCCAGCTCATATCCGGTAATATCACTCAAAACGCGTTTGAATTCTCCCATCCCATAATAAAAAGGATAGTGATTTATTTTCCTTCCGTTGTAATAAAGATCGCGAGGAATCGAAATTAAATCCACGGTTTTATCGTTCTCATCCAAATGCGCGAAAATCATTGTGTCGACGAGTGAACCATTCTTGCCACCGATCAAAATATTAAACGTCCCATCCTTATGCGAAGGCGCTCCGGAATAAGTCGGCACATTTTTAGGCAGGTCTAAAGTTTTTTTTTGAGCCCCTCTTCAAAGAAAAGTAAATTTGTCGTGTCTGTGCCATTGGGCGAGACGACCTCAATAAGTCCGGTTGCTTTTTCAATCACAACCGACCCAAGCAAAGTCCCGTCGGCAGTCTTTATATCATAATAATAGCGATATTCATTTTGTCGTGGCGACTCACTCACGGTTAGCCCGACACCTTTTAGCAACATTTTAAATCCCTCGTCGCCAAACGTTTCTCTCAATTTTTCCTGCGCGTCCAAAACATTTTTTTGAGCGGAAGCCAGCGAGTCCAATTTATTCAAAAATGGAGGAAGAGAAGAAGCCAAATTTGTAACTTTCAAAGCGACTTCGTCGACAGCTCTTTTGTCTTTTAATTCAATGCTAAAGTCTTGTTTATTCAAAATAATTTGAGCAACGATTTCATCCGATTTATTTTTCAAACTGTAAATAACATTGAACCCCTCCCAAGTCGGCTGAGCGACAAAAACCAAACCCTTGTCATTCAAAATCGCGACAATACCGGGAGCCTGAAAAGCACTTACAATAGCGGTTTTCTTCTCTTCGATCGCGATGATCGCAGAATTAATTGTATTCAGATTTTGCGAAAGAAAATTTAAAGTTTCACCGGCAAATTTAGAAGAATCTTGAGCCGCCAATTCCTCAGAGCTGTTAACGGTTTTCCTCAAAAGTTTAGCGGTTTCTTTTTCCAGCTTTAGAGCCAAAATTTCAGCCCCGGCTTTATTCAAAATCCTAGCGGTATATGCGGCATCATCCTCGGCCAACTTTGAAATAGTCAAAACATTATTGCCCAAAAAAGAAATAAACGCGCTATCGGTATAAAGAGCTTTAACGCAATTTAAATTCGTGTCCAAATTTTGCTTCAAGCTTTGCTGTTTCCCCAAATAATCAACGTACTTAAACAAGGCGACTTCAACCTCGTTTCTATTGCTGTCTTCGGTGGCAACAACATCCTCGTCTATATCGGTAGAAGTTGAATATTTACGTGTTGGCATAGCCAAAAATCCTCGCACTTCGTTCATATCGCCCGAAAGCATATTTGTAACTTCATTTAATCTCCCAACCTCATCCACAAGCGAAGATCCTTTCAAATTCAACGAAGAAAGCCCGCCGGTGATCATGCTGACTTGCACATATTGAATAAGGAAAAATAGAACAACGATTCCAATAATGACATTCCTCCCGGTAAGGTAAGGCTGAATTTTTGCAGGGGATTTATTTTTTAAAAGAAAGAAAAAATTAAAAACCGCCTCTTTAACTTTAACAAGCTTGCTTTTTTCGACCAATAATTGCGGTTGAATATTTTTATTTTTTTGCCCCATAACCAGCCAATCTTACAAAAAAACTTGCCCCAAAGCAAATTTTTAATTAGAATCTCCTCGCTTAAAAACCCTTCGAAACTTTGCAGGTGTCGTATAATGGTTATTACCGCAGGTTTCCAACCTGCTGATACGGGTTCGATTCCCGTCACCTGCTCCAATTTCAATCCCGCACAGCGGGATTGAAACTAGAGCCCCAAGTACGCCGAAGGCGAAGCTAACATACTTGCTCAACCGCAGCCCCATTTCACCCCATCCCCATTCCCATCCCATCCAAAAAATGGTATAATTAACAGATGAAAAATTTAACGAAACCAGAATCGGGAGACGAGGCTGAAAATCAGCCGGAAATTGCAGAAGTTGCCGGGACAGACGCAAGCACAACCCAAGACGAAACTCGTCAAAAAATCCTCGAACAGATGAGCTTGTTCGAACAGCACGAAAAATCACCGGTTTTAATGAGCCTTTATGAAAGAATCCATTCATTAGAAAAATCCGGCAAAAACCCTCACGCCAAAGAAGCAAAAGGAAGAGAAGAATCCCCTCAGTCACTTACAGAAAAAAGATCCAGCGATGAAGACATTTTAAAAAAAGCACGAGGCGAAAAAGCTTTGCAGGCGTTTATAGAAGCCGTCGACAAACCGTACAATCTTTTTTATATCGATAGGAATCTCTCAAAAGAAGAACTGGAAGAAAGAATCGCAATTTTAGACCAACTTTACACGATATACAAAGACGCCACGACAGACGAGAGATATTTGATGGAAGAATTGATAAATAGAATTTTTGGAACACTTCAAATAACAGACGGAGCGCAGGCTTATCTCGATCATCTTGATCAATTGGACTCGACCCAAAAATCGGCCGGCGCGGAAAACACAAATCTCATATTTCAAAGGCACGAAAATAGGTGTTTGATGTTTGAAGGGCGCAAAGCGGAGCCGCGAGTTTTAAAAATTTCAAAAGCCCGCCACGACATAGATTTTACCTCAATGCTCAAACTCGCGAGAAACATGCACGTGATGATGCTGAGATGCAACAAGGACATTGGAAAGTTAAAAATTAGAATGCTAGTGGACGACATAACAATATACAAAGACAAAGAAACAAACTACAAAAGAATGGTTCGCCAGCCATACGCAAAAGGAATCCCGGCACAGGAAGCAACGAGAAAATACAAAGACGATCCAAGTTTTAAAGAAGCCTGGGTTACATTTTTAAAAGAAATGGAGAAAATGAGAGAAACGGACGGAGTTGTTTTGGACCTAACAAATTCAGACGCGCCATTTCCATTAAACAGAATGCGCCCGCGCGGGAATGTAGCAAACACAAAAAATGTTTTCATTCACAGAGAAGAAGACGGCTCTTGGCTCTTTTCAATAATTGATCCGGACGTTTTTGACACAGTCCCAGGCGAGCACAAATTCGACCCAAAAGAACACGAAGGCACAGGCAAAAAATTCAAAGCCGCATTAGTCGGCCTCATGAACAAAGGCCGCGTAACAACCCTCGGCTGGCAGGATAGTTATATGAGAAAAGAATTAAAAAAATATTAATTACACGAACCGGCGTATTTGGTATACTGGCTCAAGAAATTTTTAACAAATTTTTATGAGCCATTTATCACAGGAAGAAATTAATAAACTTTGGGCAGCGCAAAGCGAAACTTTTCTGCAGCTATCCACGACAGGAACTGAGAAGTACGCACAATCAATCGCAAATTTAAAAGACGCATTCACTCTTAATGACAAGAGCATGCGTTGTATTGACGAAGGAACTCCGGGCGGACTTCATTGTGCGGGCTCAGGAATTCTTCTCGGCGAAGCGACAGTGTTGGACGAATTCAAAAAAGCCGAAGTCGATGGAATATATAGCCATGAAGAATGCGGAGCGGCAGGACTTTATGCAAAAGCAAACAACCTTGACCCGTCAAAAGCGGACGAATACGGAATTGAATTTGCAAAGTACATCGCGGAAAAACTTGGCGTCCCATACAAAGGGCACATCACAATAGATAAAATGGCTCGCCCAAGCGGACTTCACACAGCGCGCGTCGCTTATTACGATGGTACCGGCCGCTTTGATCCATCAAAAGTCCCAGCCCTTCCGAAGGGCTTTGTAATAGACAGAAAACATCACTCAAAAGAATACGCGTTAAAAGAAGTTGGCGTTAGTATTTCAATTGCCCTCGGCTCCCACGGCTTCGGCGAAAAATTCACACAGGCAGAGCCGTTCGCTCTCATCGCAGTTGGAAATGAAAATTTAGAAGAATTAAAAAAAGAGCTCGAAGGTCTCGACACAGCAAATGGAGGAAGAGTAAAAATTGACGGCTTCACAGCTCCTTCATTATAATAGCCATGCTCTAAAAATCCCGCGGGTATAGTATATCGGTATTATGCGTCCTTCCCAAGGACGAGAGACGGGTCCGACTCCCGTTACCCGCTCCAGCAAATTAACAGATAGACCCTAACGATAGGGGCAAACTGAACTTTACTATCCCCATCGAGGAGTGATACAATCAAACGGTCATCCCCATAACCCCATTTTTCATGAAGCGTTCAATAAAAATAATGCTCGGAATAATTTTGACTCTAGTAGTCATTTTCGGAATAACATTGGCGGCTAATGGAGACCTTTTCCAAGGACGGTTGTCACTAAGATCAAAGCCTCTCCCAGCCCACGATGAAACGAAAAATCAGCAAACAAGAAATAAAATTTTGCCAGCATATGATGAAACTAAAACACAGTTGAACACTCTGGTAATAGTAGATACCGACGATTACAAAATCACAGAAAAAGATGTAACAGACTTATTTAAATTAGCTAGTGACATTTATCTAAAACCAAAAACAGGAATTACATTCAATGTTACTGGTATCAAATTTGCGTCCTTCTCTGAAGGAAACCTTAATTTTTCCAGTTACCTAGATGAAGAATACGCTAAAAACCAGGAATCTAAATCCAATCTCCCAGAATACATTGTTGCATTCGACAAAAACGAAGTAACCAATGAATATGGAGGGTATAAAGCACATTACGTAATATATTGGTTGATAGATGACTTAGAAAATGGTCAAAAAATAAACTATTGTAACAAGTTTCCAAGTAAGTATATCGGTGGCCAATATCCTAGTGAGATTTCTATACCAGCAGCAGTAGTTGATTATGGGCACCGATATGCAATATGCGGATATGACACAGATGGCATAACTATAATTTCAAACACCTCGATAAATGGTCAGTGCATAAATCAAGAGGGGATTCCGTGTATTTCTAAAAACGGTTACCAAATGTGCTCAAATCTCCAGAATGCTTTTTACGCTCAAAATTTATTATATTATTCAGCGAAGACCATAGTTCACGAATTAATGCATAACTACGGTGAAAATGGAGAAGGAGATCATTTTGGAACAAACACATGCAAAGAAAACATGGGAGAAAAAGAATTCCAAGATATTTTAAATAAAACTCCAATTGCCCCTTTCGACTCAGTGACAAAGGAATACGCCGACATGTGCCCGAACGTATGGCAGAATTTTTTGAACAGCAAGCAAAATTGCCTATAATGTAATTACCACACTATCGGCAAACCATTTTAGGGACACAACTCCTAAACACCCCAGTCCGCACTTCGTTTACTAAGGAGCTCCAAATCCGTCATTTCTCCTACCTCCTCCCCCTCCCCGGCGTCTTCATCAACCTCTCTATCATTTTTCTGTTCCAAGAATTGTATCCCCACGTCGCAACTCTGCCGCCATTACGTGTATCAAAGTGCATTTGAGTATCGCCCATACCAATTCCGCCTCCGCCACGTTTTTGCATAATTTCATACGCAGTCCCAAACAAATGTTCCGACATCACCGGCTTATTTTTTAGGCTGCAAGCCTTTTTCCCCTTGCCGCTTTTTGCAAAACAAGGATCATCACATTTCTCACGCAAAGTTTTAAAAGTTAAATCCAAATCAACGTCAACAGCATCGCCGGACACATGCCGACTCTTCGACTTAATGTCTCCATTGCCATACCCTCTATACATCCTGACATTGTGATAAAAAGGCCTGAATCCTCCATCGATAAAAATCGGAAATCCAACCTCGGCGCGTATGTCATTCATAAGAGCGACAATGGCAGGAGAAATACGTGCGAATCTATGAACGGCAATCCCGTCCTCACCAGTTTCATAATGCCCGGGATTAATATATTTAAGATCATTAGGATCGATTCGCGCAAAATCACGCACTTTAAAATACGGCCCAAGTTTATCTCTATAATGTCCGCGCAAATCCAAAACGGGCAGCCCTTTGCCATCCGCTCCATTAGGATCATAAAATTTACAATCAGCCATCATTCTCTGTAAATCAGCCCCTTTTCTGGGATTCAAACCTCTGCAATCTTTGTAATCAGTACCATCAAACCAACTGGCAACAGGCAAATCACCAACAGAAATAGACTTATCAGTCATCCGCGGTTTTTTGGCTGGCACAGTTTTTTGCTCAACAGCCGCAGGTGGAACAAAAATTTCTACATTCGGATTTGCAGCCTCAATCCCCACATCTAGCCCATCGAGAGAACACATGCTTGCAGATCTTATCTCATCGCCAATTGTCCCAATTTCAGGGTCAGTGCCTCCTTTTTTCGAGCACGCCGCAGCAGCGCATAGCGCAAGGCAAGTAACAGCTAATGGAATTTTAGAGCCTTCGTTTAATCTCATATTACATGGTAAAAAGAGTACCACAGAATAACATTAAAGCATAAAATTGTCAACGTCTTCCTACTTCGCCACAAAGCTCGTTGCACCGAGCCACGCAAGATTAAAGATTGACCTGCTGGTTTCAGCGTTGCCGACCTCCAAACCGTCTACCCCGAAAAATGGTCCTACAAAGTAGTTTGTGAGAAGTGTTATTTGAAGGAGGTGTATTAAAGGGCGTTCAATCATCCTGTACAACTATGTACAGGATAACGCATCATAATGTGTATTAATCCTACCTCTTCGCCTTCTTCCTTCCAATTTCAGTCAAAACCCTTTTTCTCAAACGAATATTGTAAGGGGTGATTTCAACATATTCATCGTCTTTTATGTATTCAATGGCTCGTTCCAGTGTCATTTCAACCGGAGTGGTGAGAAGTATGGCGTCATCGGATCCGGCGGCGCGCATGTTTGTGAGATTTTTATTTTTCGTGGCGTTCACGGTGAGATCCTCGCCGCGATTATGTTCGCCGATAATCATCCCTTCGTAAATTTCGGTCGCGGGTTTTATAAAAAGAGGCCCGCGTTCTTGTAATTTCCAAAGTGAATAAGCCATTGCCTGGCCGGTCTCTCCGGAAATCATGGAGCCGACCGAACGCTTTTCAATCTCTCCGACATACGGCGCAAAATGATCAAACGAATGGTAAAGAGTTCCGTTTCCTTTGGTCAAAGTTATAAAAAGAGACCTCGAGCCAAGGAGCCCGCGAGTCGGAACCATAAATTCCAATTCGGCGTTACCGTTAGCCACTTTCATGTTGGTCATCTGTCCACGCATTGCGGCAAACATTTCTATAACTTTCCCGGCGGTGCCATCCGGCACGTTCACGACCGCATATTCAATCGGTTCACACATAACCCCGTCTATTTCCTGCATTACAACTTTTGGCCTGGAAATTTGCAGCTCAAATCCCTCACGTCTCATCGTCTCAATCAAAACGGAAATATGCATTTCGCCTCTGCCGTAAACTTTTATGGAATCACTGTTTGGGATCGGTTCGATTTTTAGTCCAACATTCGTTTCAATTTCTCTTTCAAGTCTTTCCTTCACATGACGGCTTGTCACAAAAGTCCCTTCTCTTCCCGCAAAAGGAGAGTTATTTACCAGGAATTCAATCTCTAGGGCTGGCGGATCAATTTTGATTGCCGGCAAAGCCTCCACGTTTTCATCAGTTGTAATAGTCTCCCCAACAGCGATGTCCGGAACTCCGGCAAGAGCGACTATATCCCCGGCGGTTATCTCATCAGCTTCGATTTTTTGAAGTCCTTTAAAGCTAAAAACTTTGGTCGTTTTTGCTTTTCTCCTAACCCCATCATGCCCGATAACAAAAATATTTTTTCCTCCGGAAACTTTTCCCTCATAAACCCTCCCGAGGGCGATGCGTCCGAGATAATTATCATAAGTCAGTGTGGCGGGCTGCATGCGAAAAGGCTTTTCAACGTCCGCAACCGCAGGTTTCACATGCTCAATAATAAAGTCCAAAAGAGGAGTTATATCTTTTCTTTTATCTTCTAGTTTTTTAATTGCGACTCCATCACGCGCAATAGTGTAAATGTATGGGAAATCCATCTGCTCGTCATTCGCTCCCAATGCGTTAAAAAGATCAAAAGTCAGACTCAAAACCTCATCGGGCCGAGCCATTTTTTTATCAATTTTATTAATGACAACGAGAACTTTTAAGTCCAGCTCAAGAGCTTTTTTCAATACAAATTTTGTTTGAGGCATAGGCCCTTCAAAAGCATCAACAAGCAACAAGGTCGCATCCACCGTTCTCAAAATACGTTCAACTTCCGAGCCGAAATCAGCATGCCCGGGGGTATCCATTAGATTAATTTTCGTCCCTTTATAACTAATCGCGGCATTTTTCGCGTAAATCGTAATGCCGCGTTCCTTTTCCTGATCATTGCTGTCCATAATACACGTCCCCACAGTCTGATGCGCTTCAAAAGCGCCTCCGGCCTTTAACAAAGCATCCACCAAAGTGGTTTTCCCATGATCTACGTGCGCGATGATTGCAATATTGCGGATTTCCATTTGGAGGGATTTTATACTTAAATCCGTATTTGTCAAACAGGATTGTCACTGGTACAATTAACACCTATAATGCGGACACATATGTCGTTCACAGAAGACCTTCAAAAGCTCCACTCCGAAACCCCCCGAATCGCGATTGTTAACACGAATTCGGAAAATTCCGAATATACAAATTTTTCAACATTCAACAACAGATGCTATCTCGTTTCTGGCACGCATTATTGTGAAGACGTTTTCTACTCGCAATATTGCGCCAGAGACTCTTCATGCGTGGACTGTTTTGACGTTGATCAAAGCGAACTTTGCCGCGAATTAATCGGCGCGGAAAAATGTTATGGGTGCGCGTTCGGCGCGTATTTGGTCGGATGCGTTGACTGCGAATATTCATTCGACCTCACAAACTGCCAGCACTGCTTCCTATGCGCGTGTATGCAAAACGCCGAGTATCACATTCTCAATCAAAAAGTTTCAAAAGAAGAATACGAAAAAAAACGCCAATTCTATCTCAAAAATCACTCGACTGACGAGCTCTATCAAATGCTCGACGACTTAAGAAAAAAAACTCCTCAGCGCGGCGTTTATCAAAAAAATTGCGAAAATTGCGTAGGCTCGGATATTAGAAATTCAAAAGATCTTTATCATTGTTTTAACGCAAAAAACGGCGAAGACATTGTGTACGGCGGGACGAATATAAACCAAGTAAAAGACTCCGTGGACATAGATAACATCGCGGCGACAATGTGCCAGGAGCTTTATAATTCAATCGGCTCAACCGGCGCTTATAATCTTCATTGCTGCAACATGACTTGGTTTTCCGCGGACTGTTATCACTGCGATTCTGTTTTCAATTCACACGATTGTTTTGGCTGTATCGCCCGCAACCACGCCTCTTATGAAATTTTAAATAAAAAATACTCAAAAGAAGAATATTTCAAAAAAATTGAAGAAATCAAAAAGGAGCTAGTAGCCGAAGGCATCTGGGCGGAAATGTTGATCCCTTCAACCTACGAATACAAAGATTCGGTTGCGGCGACTTATTATCCGGAGTAATAAATTCTAATGAGCATCCAACTGAACGATCACGAAATTATCCCGAATGATCAAAACATGAGACTTTCAATAACCAAAAGATCCCGAATAACCAAAACAAGAGACTTTTAACAGCCAAGCAATCCCGAATGATCAAAGAAATAAAATTCAATAACCGCACGATCAAAGCAATCTTAAACTCCGATGCCGACGAGTCGGTCTTTCACGAAATTTTCACCGAACGTGATTATCAAAAAATAGAACCGCAAATAAAAGATGCTCGCTCGCTCATTGTAGATATTGGCGCGCACATAGGCCTGTTTTCATTGTACGCAAGCGCATTAAATCCAAATGTGAAAATTTTAAGCTACGAGCCGGAAGAAGAAAATTTTAAAAATTTAAAAGAAAATTTAAAGCAAAATCGCGCGCAAAATGTGACTGCAAAAAATCTCGCGGTAGCCGGCGAAGAGGGGACAACAACTTTATATATAAGTGAAGATTCTCACAATCATTCGCTTGATCAAAACGCGAAGGGGATCCGCAGCAGCCAGCCCAATCGCTCGGACGACGATAGTCCTGCCGAGGATGACGCTCGTCCGCTCAGCAACACAGATTTCGCCTCTTCCACGCGCCAGCCCTCCACCAGCCACGCCGCTAACCAACTCGCTCGAAAAGTCCAAACAACAACTTTGGACAAAATTCTCCGCCATTACACGGCCTGCGATCTTATAAAAATGGATTGCGAAGGCGCGGAATTTGAAATAATTGCAAAAACCCAACCCGAAACTTTTAACAAAATAAAAAGATTTTTTATCGAATATCACGAGTACACAGAAGGCAATTCTGCGCAGACCATCAAGCAAATTCTTGAGAAAAACCACTTCAAAGTCCAAATAATCCCATCTAGATATGATAAGAGGATGGGGATGATTGACGCCACATTAATTACGTCACACACCTCCGCATTTCATGAGGGTTCACGTCCATGACTGACAGATGAGACGTGAACGATCACACGGTACCTTTCCGCATTTCATGAAACTTAACATCCATACTATGCGCGATTACATGGTGTTCACGGCATAGCGGAGCTAAAAATCGTGGATCGTGGCAGCGAGAAAGGCTGAATTTTTGAGTGTGATGGAGCACTTCAGCAGGTTTTGTACAATTTGGAATTGAACACTTTGTGCCATGTTCTTCTTTAATAATTTGCTTAACTTTCGCGGGGACATAACGTGATGGTTGTTTGCTCGTGTTGCTGGAATTTTTCTTTTCTGCATTTCCGTTCTCGTGCTCGATTGGATTCTTTTCCTGTTCTCTTGTTTGAATCGTATTTGCTTGTTCCCGCGCATCGTTCCTTTCGAGTGATACTCTTGGCTTTTGCGTATTCTTGTTGGCAGATTGGTTGATACTGTCTCGAGAATTTTTATTTAACAACTCTTTTGCAATTTTTTCTTTTTTCTCTTCGATTTCTTCCTCTCTTTGTCGAAGCATTTTTCTCAAGAGCTCGTTCACATCGATCCCTTTTGAGTTCAACTCTTCCAATTCTTTTTTCACATCATCCGCCAATTTAAAGTTCAGAACAGAGGTAGCAATATAACGATCGGAATCGAAATTTGAGGAACGTTTCGCAGAGAGATTGATAGTTTGTGCAGGCAGATTTCCCGCGCTTTCCAAATTCTGTCCGAACAGACCTTCATCAACGTTTTTAGCCAACCGGCTGGCACTTTCCAAAGTCTGCCCGGGCAGACTTTTATCCTCAAAAAGTGGCTTAGACAAGCCATTTCGATTTTCAGTTTGAAAATCTTTGGCGTAATTTTCTGTGCCGAATAATCCCTCGCTGTTCGTATCATTATTC
>Ga0172371_10010236_pt1 | contig 12710 bp, 6 predicted proteins | sample Lak12m_FD_114543 | JGI IMG/M metagenome (GOLD analysis project Ga0172371, IMG submission 114543) | Freshwater microbial communities from Kabuno Bay, South-Kivu, Congo - kab_022012_12m | ecosystem: Environmental > Aquatic > Freshwater > Lake | place: Democratic Republic of the Congo: South-Kivu... | reverse complement strand
TACAACGGCACCAGCCGCAACTACATCGCCCGCCTCAACAGCGACGGCAGCCTCGACACCGGCTTCGATCCCGGCACAGGCGCTGATAGCACTATTCTCTCCATCGCCCTCCAAAGCGACGGCAAGATCGTAATTGCTGGCGACTTCACCACCTACAACGGCACCAGCCGCAACTCCATCGCCCGCCTCAACAGCGACGGCAGCCTCGACACCGGCTTCAATCCCGGCACGGGCGCTGATTGGTCAGTTTACTCCATCGCCCTCCAAAGCGACGGCAAGATCCTGATCGGCGGTTGGTTTACCGAATACAACGGCACCAGCCGCAACTACATCGCCCGCCTCAACAGCGACGGCAGCCTCGACACCGGCTTCGATCCCGGCACGGGCGCTAATAACTGGATTAACTCCATCGCCGTCCAAAGCGACGGCAAGATCCTGATCGGTGGCTATTTTAGTGCTTACAACAATAGCCCCGCTGCCTACTTAATCAGAATCAACGGCAGCACCACTCTCATTAATCAATTCGCTGATACCTTTATGACCGGTTTCAATGGCAACCAGTTCATGGTCAACTCCAACGGCGCTAGCTTCCTGGGAGGTAATTTCGGTCTCGGCGTCGCCGCTCCGCAAACCAGATTTCACATCATGGGCGGAGACTCCAACGAACAAATGAGAATCGGCTTCAATGAGAGCAATTACTATGCCACCAAAGTCAACGGCGGCGGCGCCGTCTCTTTCTCCGCCTTCGGACAAGACCCGTCATTCAATTTTAACAACAATATCGCCATTATTACCGACGCCTCAACCACCAAAACCGCCCTCTCCGTCACCCAACTCGGCACCGGCAAGATTTTTAGCGCCGCCAACAACAGCGGGGAAGTGTTCTCTATTCTCGCCAACGGCAATGTCGGCATCGGCACTTCATCTCCGGCGGCCGGACTGAATATCTATACTGCTTTGTCGGCATCCACTACGCCGTCATTCTTGCTTCAAAGCGCAGCGACAGCGAGCACCACTCATGGCCTATTCAGGATAATTTCCAATGTCGGTTCAACTAATAATCTTGTCTTCAAAATCCGCGAGGATGGCGAAGCGGTTTCGGACAAGTCATTTAACTCCGCTGGCGCCGATTATGCGGAGTATTTCTTGACGAGCGACAATAATTTGCAGGCCGGTGAGACTGTTTGCGTTGATATTTCGAAAAACAATAGCGTCAAGAGATGCACACGAGGAGCGGATCCGGATATTATGGGTATTGTTTCTACCAAGCCGGCGATCATCGGTAATTATGACGAAGAAAAAGTCGGCCAAGCCGGCAATGTAATCGTCGGTATGATGGGGCAGGTGCCGGCTTTGGTAACGAATGATAATGGACCGATTCGACCGGGAGACTCTTTGACCTCTGCGGCTTTGACCCCCGGATTCTTGATGCGGGCAAATCCCGGTGATTCCACTGTCGGCGTCGCTCTCGAAAGTTTTGATGCCAGTGCGGGTAAAATCAATGTTTTGATTTCACGTCGCAATAAAAGCCTGACTGTCGAAACAGTCGAAGCCGAAGTTTCGAAACGGATTGCAGAGATGGCGATTGAGGATGATGTTCGTTTGATGATTTCAGATTCTATAAAATCCTTGGATGTCACCGACCAGATCAAGACGACGATTTCTAGCGAGCTGAATATTTTTGACAGCCGATTGACTTTAAAGTTCGATGATTTAAACGGCCAACTTATTAATTTGGAAAATAAATATGTAGATTTGGATACGCGCTTGGTGCATCTGGAAAATAGTTATGAATTCTTAAATAACGAACTTGTCCAAGCGAGCACGACGATGGCGCGAATGCAAAGAAGTTTGGATTTATTGAATGAAAAAACAATCGAGTCAGTGGAAATATTTGATCCGTACCAAAATGCCGGTACGACAGTCTTGATTGGCGAGGTTATCTCCAGACAGGGAGAGGAAATCTTTAATCTGAAAACAACTGTGTCTGAGAATAAGTCCGATATCGACGGACTTGAGTCGAAAGTGTTGAGCATTGAAGAGCGCATGGCACTTTTGGAGAACAATGATGATGTCGAGGCTACGACTTTAACGGAGACCGCTATACTCGGTGATGTTACAAGTAATGAATCAATTTTTGACATTATCTTTTCAAAACTGGGAGTTTTCGGAGTCTTTATATCCGACAAGATTATCGGAGTCAAGAATCTGATTGCCGATTTGGTTGATACTCGTGAACTGAAAATCACCCAGAATGAAAATCTGAACGATAATACAATCGGTGAAGGTATGATATCGGCCGGGGCGACGAGTACGCTGATTATTAGCGACAAGATTGCAACCAGTTCAAAGATCTTTGTGACTTTCCGCGGTGATTACGGTTCACGATGGTGGATTGGAGCACAATCGAGCGGTACTTCCACTTTGATAATCGCCGAACCGTTGAATACGGATATTTATTTTGATTGGTGGGTGGTTGGAGTCAATCCGATTGTTGCGCCGGAGGAAAACACTATTGATTCCGTTGAAGAGACAATATCGAATGAAGAAATTTTGCCGATAATTGAAGAGAATAATTTTGTTGAGAGCGATATTTTGCCGGAAACTATTGTTGCAGAAGAAGAGAATTTAATCGAGACCGGAACGACAACAATTGGTGATTTTGTTGAAGAAATTGAAACAGTTGCGACGACGACTTTGGAGTAAATAATTGTCATTATAAGATGATATTAAAATCATAATATTATTCTTGTGTGGTATTTATATAAAAAAATCAAAAGCCTTAAAAGCTAAAACAAAAAAAAGCAAAAATAAAAAAATTTAATAAAAAAAATACAAAAGCCCCTAAATGGGGTTTTTGTATTTTTTGACATTCGTCAACACACCCCGCCCTTTTGGGCACCCCTCTCTGAGAGGGGAATTATAATGATGATTAATTTTGTATTTTTTGACATTTGCCCGTAATTTTATTATATTATAATAGTGATTAATAATTTTTTGCTATATTTATGTTAAAAAAGATAATAATAACAATATTGCTAGTTGTCGGTTTTTGGGCGATGGGAACTCAGGCTGCGGAAAAAGAAAAAATCAATCTTTATTTCTTTTGGGGTGACGGTTGTCCGCACTGCGCCAAGGAAGAGATTTTTTTGTCTAAGCTTGAAAAGGAAAAAAGCAACCTTGTTATTCATCGCTATGAAGTTTGGCACAATAAGGAGAACGCAGATCTATTGGCGAAAATTGCCAAGAATATCAATCTGAATGTCTCTGGCGTGCCGATTCTTTTTGTCGGGACGGAAAATGTCGTCGGTTATGGCAGTGATGAATCGACGGGAAAAGAGATATTAAAAACGATTCAATATTATGAGGATTATGGTTGCACGGATATTATTGCGCCGATAATCGGTAACATTCCCAATGAAGAGGTTGATTGTGTACACGATTGTGCCGGCGGACCGGATTGTCCGCATGATTGCGGTTGCAGTGCCAAGACAGATGAATCAACCAAAACAAACAAAGTCCCGGAAACAATCGATGTGCCATTTTTTGGTGCAATCAAAACCAGTGCTGTATCTCTGCCAGTATTGACTGTGATGATTGCGGCGGTTGACGGTTTCAATCCCTGTGCGATGTGGGTGCTGATTTTCTTGATTTCTCTTTTGCTAAAAATGGAAAATCGTCGTCGAATGTGGCTGTTGGGTGCGACGTTTATTGGCGCGAGCGGGGCAGTATATTTCTTATTCTTGTCGGCTTGGTTGAATCTATTTATTTTTATCGGTTATGTTTTTTGGATCAGACTGCTAATCGCTTTGGTGGCTTTGGGTAGTGGTGGCTATCATTTGTATGATTTTTGGAAAAATAGGAATGGCGGTTGTGTCGTTGAGGGTGGCGAAAAAAGACGCGCAGTATTTGAAAGAATCAGACACATTATCAGCGAAAAACATTTTTATCTAGCATTGGGCGGTATTATGCTTTTGGCGGTAGCGGTCAATATGGTCGAGCTGGTCTGTAGTATCGGTCTGCCGGCTGTCTATACGCAAGTTCTTGCTTTGTCCAATCTTCCGCTTTGGCAGTATTATTCCTATTTATTTTTGTATATCGTGATATTTATGCTTGATGATATGATCATTTTTGTGCTGGCGATGAAGACTTTGCGAGTGAAAGCCATCAGTTCAAAATACAGCCGCTGGTCGGGATTGATTGGCGGGATTGTAATGTTTATTATCGGCGCATTGTTAATTTTTAAACCGGGGTGGTTGATGTTCTAGGACTGGTTCTCGAACAATTTTGCGGATATTCTGTGTGTCATTCCCGCAAAAGCGGGAATCCAGGTACCACATATGTTGGATACATAATCATAGAGAATAATTTTTGTGGTAGATTGTAAACAATATTGAGTTTAATACATTTCCTATATTTAAAAACTATAATTCGAGATACCTGGATTCCCGCCTTCGCGGGAATGACGATATTTGCAAATTATGTTCAAAAAACTTATTTTTATTTTCATAGTCATCTTGGCGCCGATTCTGGTGTCGGCGGAGACACTGGAAACGAGCGGCACGACTGATCGGATATTCAAAGCCGAGGTTGTTGAGATTTTACAAGATCAGAATACTGTCCTGCCCGATGGTATCGAAGTGCGTCAGCAAAATATTAAACTGCGAGGCTTAAACAGTGATTTTGTGAACAAGGAAGTCGTTTTTACCGGCATCGGTGAATTCGATGCAATTAATAAGCATATTTATGAAGTGGGCGATAAGGTTTTGGCGGTGGCGAGCTATGACGCGGAGAACTTTGTTCATTATTATATCACTGACTACGTGCGCAATGAATCTTTGAATTGGCTCTTCGGACTTTTTGCTTTTGCTCTTTTGTTGGTGGGGCGCTGGAAGGGATTGCGCTCGATCATATCCCTTACGCTGACTTTTTTGGTGATAGTAAAATACATTATTCCGCAGATTTTGACAGGCTCTGATCCGATTGTTGTCACCCTGATTGGTTCATTAATTATTTTGTTGGCAGTGATTTATTTGACGGAAGGGTTCAAACGCGTTTCGCATATCGCGACCGTGAGCATGTTGCTGAGTTTGTCATTGGCAATATTCCTGTCTTGGTTTTTTGTCGAGGCAGTGAAACTATCCGGTTTTTCCACTGAGGAAATGTCTTTCTTGGTGACCTTGGTCGGCGGCACGATAAACTTCAAAGGTTTGCTTTTGGCGGGAATCATTATCGGTTTCTTGGGCGTCCTTGACGATGTGGTAATTTCGCAGATCTCGACAGTTGAGCAATTGATTGCAACTGATCCGAGCCAGAGCCGCAAAGAGCTTTTCAAAAAAGCGCACAAGGTCGGCATCGCCCACATCAGTTCAATGACCAATACTTTATTTCTCGCCTACGCCGGCGCTTCATTGCCATTGCTGGTTTTGTTTAGTTCTGGACAAAGCGCTTTTTCTTCTTTTAGCGACATAATTAACAATGAATCAGTTGCCGAAGAGATAGTTAGGACATTGACCGGCAGTATCGGTCTGATTTTGGCCGTGCCAATTTCGACCTGGATTGCAGTGCGGTGGCTAAATAAAAAATAATCTTTGTCGTCATCCCCGCGAAGGCAGGGATCCAGGCGCCACAAATAGTGGATGTATAATTATAGTGACTATTCTTTATGCTATATTGTGTACAATATTAAAATTTATAAATTTTCTATGTCTAAGTTCATAGTTCGAGGTACCTGGATTCCCGCCTTCGCGGGAATGACGGTTTGTCGGACAGTTAAACTATGTTAACCAGCAAAGACAATCAAAAAATAAAAGATATAATTAAGTTGAGAAAATCTTCTCGGCGCAAGAAGGATGATTTGATCATCGTGGAAGGACGCAAAGAGATCGGCTTGGCGTTGAAATCCGGCTTAAAACCGGAGCAGTTATTTTATTCTTTAGAATTTGAGAAAGAGGCACGTTTCCCGGATTGGAATGTGACCGTTTTTAGCGATGTTATTGAAGTTTCACAAGATATTTTCGCTAAAATTAGCTTTCGCGATACCCCTGATGGCTATTTGGCCACTTTTAAACCTTTTAGGCTCGGATTGAATGAATTAAAACTCCCAGATAATCCTTTTGTGCTAATTTTAGAGTCAATCGAGAAACCTGGCAATCTTGGCGCAATTTTGCGAACCTGCGATGCAGCTGGTGTTGATGCCGTAGTCGTTGCTGATCCGCGCACGGATATTTACAACCCGAACGTAATTCGTTCCAGCTTGGGGACGGTTTTTACTGAGCAAATTGTCTCCGATAGCTTTGAAAATATATCAAAATGGCTAGAATTAAATAAAATAAAGACTTTTGCCGCCACTCCGGCTACAAATTTGAAATTTACAGAAGCCGACTTTTCCCAGCCAACGGCAATTTTGATCGGTACCGAGCATGAGGGTTTATCAGAAAAATGGCTAGAAAATGTTGATTATAAAATAAAAATACCGATGAAGGGAAAAATGGACTCCCTCAACGCCAGCGTGTCAGCCGGAATTGTGATCTACGAGGTGGTGCGCCAGCGCGGCGTGTAAAATTTTGGCTATAAATTATATTTATGGTATAATAAACTCATAAATATAGTTTTCCCCATGCTAAATCTTCATAATCTCAAATTAAAAACAAGCATAAAAATTGTGGCCGCTTTTTTGGTTATTTTACAGGCGGTTTTTTTGTTGCAAAAAGTGCTGGCCGGTCCGCAAAGCACCTTGGTGGTAGCGCCACTCCAAGATAAAATCGGTTTTAATCTAACCTGGAGTTTTGCGAATAGCGATTCAATGGCAAAATATTTTCTTTTGAAATCAACTAATGACAATCTGTCTTGCCCGGCGACTATTTATTCGGTTACGGATATAAAAGGCGACAAAGTATTTTCCGGTCTCAATGAAACCGTTTATGACAAAACCGTGACAGAGGCGATTGTGCTTGGCACAAAATATTATTTTAAAGCCTGCCTTTATGGGTATGGCAGTGTGATGACCAATTTTATGAACTCTTATGGATTGCTTGAAGATACGAATATTGCAACGGCGATTTTTAGCAGTTCTAACAGTCTGCCCACTAAAGTTGAGGTGATTGAAAATATAGCCACGACAAGCCCGGATAAAAGCATAGAGATTGATAGTGATACAGCTATCATTCACATCGCGACAACAAGCGATATCGCCAACCAGACAGATACGAGCAGCACTGCCACTGAGCCAAGTGTGACAAAAGAAGTGATACCTGATACAAAAAAAATATATTTATCAAGCGTAGGCAAAGATCTTTATTGGCGAGCGAGTGAATATTTTTCTTCGGGATATTATGTCCTATGGTCCAGAATGGCCAATCCGACCTATCATTCCGGATCAGCTGGAATGGCTTATTTTATGGATCCCTTGGCAAAATTTTATACTGTCAACGCCTACGACGGCGCCGGTCTATATTATGTTCGAGTATGTGAAGCCCTGCCAGCCGGGGGTTGCGGCTTGTATAGCAACCAATTAAGCCTCAATCTACTTGCTGATCCGGTGTCGGTCAGGGAAGTCGCCACGACTACCATCACTGTTCTCGAAGATAAGGATGATGGTGAATTAGCTGTTGATGCCAAGCTTATTAGCACAACGCCGGAGATTCCGCCAATCGCTAGTGACCAAACAACGATATCCGAACCGCTTAAATCAGTGATTGCTTTACCAAAAGAAGCGACAACTAAAACAGTTAATGCAGTCACGAGCAAATTATCAGAAGAGACAAGTTTATTGAAAGGATCAGGCGTTGATAAAACGGCAACGCCGGAAAATAGAGCACTATTAGAATCAAGACAGCCTATTGAAGAAAAGGCAGCGCTTAAAATTAATGCGAGTGAGGTGGCAATAAATACTTCTGACACAGCGGTGAGCAGTACTACAGATTCTGCTGAAAATAAGTTTGATAATTTGCCCCGAGCTTGCCGAGCTAATAATATTTTAAATGAAACAGCGTGTAATAATTACCTTTTTGGCGAAGCGATGAAGGATACGAAATGCGATAATGGCGGCGATGCTTGCTTGACAACGGCGCGCGAGAAATACTTGAATGAGCTCACAGCAAAACAACTTAGATTGGAAGCAGTTGATAAGATTGTAGCAGAGAGCGCTACGGAAATAACGAGTGTCGGCGCGCTAAAAGAGACATTGGAGGATTTTGCCGATATTGTTTCATTGCGTGATGAGGCAACGGGTATCAAGATTTTGAAATCTCTCGGCGAAATCGCTTATCAAGACAACAAAATTGCGCAAACCGGCAACTTGATTTTGGTTATCGATAGCGATGGTGACGGATTGACGGATGAAATAGAAATCAAGCTCGGCACTGATCCAAACAATAAGGACTCGGATAATGATACATATAGCGACTATACGGAATACGTGAGCGGGCATAATCCGTTAGGCAGTGGCAAGTTTGAAGCTGATAAATTAGCTCCGGTCGAAATGGCGATTATCAATAATGAAACATTTGAGCAGCCAAAAAACAAAGGCGCGCTTCACGAAGATTTTGTAATCGATTCGATTGTAAATCTGGACGAGGCGAGTAGTAGTGAACAGAATGGCTATTTGTTGCAGGGCAAAGCCACGCCAAATACGGTTCTGGCGATTTATATCTATTCCGATCTGCCTCTGATGATTACGGTCAAGACCGATGATTATGGCAATTGGAAATACGAATTGAAACAATCTCTGTCAGATGGCGAGCACGAGGTCTATGTTTCTTTGAATGACAGCACCGGCAAGGTGATTGCCAAGAGTAATCCCTTGAGCTTTGTCATTAGAGAAGCGAAAGCGGCTTCGATCACTGACGTGGTGATGAATAATGCAGCGCCGACGATTGAAAGCGAGACGAATAATATTTTCATATATTATCTATTAATGTCCGGAGTCTTGGTATTGGCGGGCGTAATGACCTATATTTATTTGATCAAACGAAAGAGAAATTCTGATGTTTAATCTAAAAGATTTTTTTGTCAAAAATAAAGAAATTTCTCAGCTGGTCTATGGGATTTTGCTGATTATTCTGATTATTTTTTTTATTTCTTTCAATTCTTTCAGTATTATCAAGAAATACAAAACCGGATTAAATGAGTCTCTAAATCACCAAGCTTATTTTTACGCAAAGTCGATATACACATTGATGAAGCCAAATTTGAATGACACGGCGACATTGCAAAAGCAGATTGATTCTTTGCTGGATAAAAACTCAGAGATTATCAATTTCTCTGTCTTGAAGGAGAGTGAAGATGGCTTTGAAACAGTTGCTTCAACTGATAAATCTTTAATCGGCAAGACAAATTCATTTTATCTATACAAGTTCGCGTGGCAGCAGCCGGATTATCAAGGAGTAGCGACTGATTCCTTCTCGGCAAGCATGGCAGACAATGAAGCCGACCGCGATTTTATTGCCAATCTGAAAACAGAGGGCACAAATTGGTTTGTGGCCTTGCCGATGTTTGACGAGTCGGGAACGAAGAAGGCGATTTTGTCCGTCGTGATTTCTTCGCGCTTTGAAGACGGCATTACCGCAAAAAATAAAATGAATTCTTTGCTGATAACCTTGATCAGTATCGCGGTTGTTATAATGTTTTTGTCTCTGGTGCTTAGAATCTGGGATTATGCGTTTTTATATAAAAAAGTGAAAGAAGTGGATGAGATGAAAGATGAATTCATCTCGATGGCCTCGCACGAATTACGCACGCCGGTAACAGGCATCAAAGGTTATTCGTCGATGATCATCGATGGCAGTCTGGGCGCAGTCAGCAAACAAGTCAAGGATGGAGCGTTGATTATTAATGCTGCCGCTAATCGCTTGTCAGTGCTAGTCGACGATCTTTTAAATGTCAGCCGCATTGAACAAGGAAGGATGCAGATTGCATTGAAGCCGATGAATATTCATCAAATAATCAGTGAGGTGGTGCAGGAGCTAAAAGTGCAAGCCGATCAAAAAAAATTAGCCTTGATTTATACGCCGGCGAATATCGATTTGCCCCTGGTGGAAATCGACAGCGACCGTTTGAAACAGGTGCTGATCAATCTGATCGGAAATTCGATAAAATACACTGAAACGGGCAAGGTTGAGATAATCGTAGAGACAGTGGCCAAAAAATTGGCAATCAAAATCAAGGACACCGGGCTGGGCATGTCGGCAGAAGCGCGCGAAAAACTGTTTCAAAAATTCTACCGCGTCCAGACGGTGAAGACAAAAAACATTACCGGTACCGGACTGGGCTTATGGATTACCCAACAGATAATGGAGTTGATGAAGGGCAGTATCGAGGTGGAATCAATTGAAGGCACCGGTTCGCAGTTTACGGTGAAATTTCCGATTGTTGTTATGAAATAAAATTAAAATTAAATATATTTGTATGTTCAAGAAAATATTTTCATTTGCCTTTGCGCTTTTTTTTCTGTTCGGCCTAGCCGACTTGGCTTCGGCGGCAACTTGCAGCAACGCCAAAGTGACGGTGATTGCCCGTGATCAGGACGGCAAGTTTATTCCCAATATCAGTTTCGAAGTTTATGAGCAAGTTGTCGATGTCGATGATAATCCGAAGCCGGGCAAGCGGGTGGCGAGCGGAAAAACGAGTGCTATCGTCGGAAGCGGTGTCGTGTCATTTGTGCCCAGTGTAAGTATCGCGACCACAACCGCCACTTCAACCAAATATGCCTTGAAGATGTGGGACAAGAATTCGACACTGGGAGAGTTTTGGTTTTATGACCAGATTTCCTTGACCTGCGGAACAGAGGTGATAGTGACGAATGTTTTGAGTGGAGTGCGTTTGGCTTTTTATGATGCGGATGGCAATCTGTTAAAGAATATCAAAGGCTCACTATATACGCAACGATTCGATTTGGAAAATAATCCCATCAAGGAAAGTCAGGATCTGGTCGGCACATTTGATACTTCGAGCGAGGGTGCATCATATTTTTATCTCGGCGGCAAGCAATATGACCTTGATAATAATTCGACCGGACTTTATACGGTTGAGTTGAAGAGTGCCAGCGGTGTGACCTACAAGAAATTTGGAATTTCACTGACTGATATGAAAACTTCCTACGTCAATTACGTTTTCAGTGAAGCTCGATTAAATTTGCGTGATGCGAATACGAATGAAATGTTGCCAAATTATAAAATCGAAATCTTTCAGCAGGATTACGATGTTTATAATGGTAACAAGCTCGGCGTCCTGATCAAAGCCGTTTCAGCCGACAGTCGTGGCGTCGTTATTTTTGAACATCCTGAAACAATGTTGGCAGTGCGAGTAAAAAACATCAAAGGCGATTATGAATATTTTTGGCAGAAAGAGATTATTGACCAGAAAAGAGCTGACTATGATCTGCACATCACGGCTAAGGCTGAGGTTGCCAAGCCGGTAGCGACACCGGTGCCGACGATAGAGATTGTGCCGATCATTGAACCGGTATTGGAAACGATTTCCCAGCCGGTTTCGGCGTCGGAGTCGGAATCAACACTGGTGGCAACACAGCCTGGTAAGGTAAATATCGCAATCCTGAATAGCGCCGGAACGGTTATCGCCGGCAAAGTGAACGTATATCAGCTCACGAATACATCTGGTAACAGTTACAAAAAAGGTGCAAAACTGAAAACTCTGAGCCTGACCAAAGCGGCGGATTTTGAATTTGGCAGAGGCGCATATCTATTTTCCATAACTAATTCTTGGGGTGAATACGGACAAGCCCTATATGTCAGCGATGGTCAAAAGCAGTCAGTTAAATTGCGCACTTTGTCCACGATGGAAATCAAGCCTGGTAAGATTTTTACTTTGGCAATGCCGACTGTCGGCACCAATCCGGTCAACGGCGTTCCAGGCAACCTGCTGGGTAGGATATTATTGAAAGTTGAGGGCAATGGCGAGGCGTATTACATTCATCCGGACAAGGGACAGAAGTTTTACCTCAAAGACGGCAATGCTGCTTTTGCAATGATGCGCAATTTCGGCTTAGGCATTTCCAATGCCGACATAGCCAAGATTCCTATCGGCGTTGACTCTCGCTTCAATCAAAGCGACACCGACGGCGACGGTTTGGCTGATTTATTGGAATTGGCGCTCGGAACAGAGCCTTATCAAAAAGACAGCGACAACGATGGCTATCCCGATGGCCAAGAAGTGAAGTCTGGCTACAACCCATTGGGGGCTGGTGCAATAAAAAAAGATTCAAGCCTGGTTGGAAAATTAAAAGGTAAAATAGTCCTCCAAGTCCAATCCAAAGGTGAAGCGTGGTATATCAATCCGGTTGATGGCAAAAGATATTATATGGGAAGCGGTAAAGAGGCTTTTGAGATTATGAGGTTTTTGAGTTTGGGAGCGAAGAATAGCGTGTTGGCAGGGGTGAAGGATGGGCAATTGTAACTAATAAATTACGTAAATATAACAAATGACGGCCAGAAGGTCGTTTTTTGTTTTTTATAAAATAGTTTAATATTAGCTAATTAGTATTACTAATATAAATAAATTTATATTATTTTGTAAAATAAAGGACATAGTTATTTTTTTATGGTATTATGCTGATATAAGAATAAGTACATTACAAATCAAACAAACGCTACATATACAGGAAGGTTCCTTGCAAGGCTTTTCTCTAAGATATTTTTATGTAGCGTTTAAATATTCCAGAGAAGAACCTCTGCAAAAAGCTTTCCTTAAAC
>Ga0172371_10010235_pt1 | contig 12711 bp, 12 predicted proteins | sample Lak12m_FD_114543 | JGI IMG/M metagenome (GOLD analysis project Ga0172371, IMG submission 114543) | Freshwater microbial communities from Kabuno Bay, South-Kivu, Congo - kab_022012_12m | ecosystem: Environmental > Aquatic > Freshwater > Lake | place: Democratic Republic of the Congo: South-Kivu... | reverse complement strand
GCGGCGTTCCACCACAATGATGCCTGCCTGACGGAGTTCCTTGATATGATGAGAAACCGTGGACGGAGCGATGTTCAGCTCTTCTCCTAGCTGCCCGACGTACCGCCGGGCGTCTTCGACAGTAGCTCACCTTGTTCCCGGTGGGCAGACTGCGAGCAGGCGCGAAAAGATGGCAAGTCGATGGGGATTTGCCAGGGCTTTGAACATCTCGGCATACGGGGCCAGTTGTTTTATTCGAGTATTCGACATATTTCGAATTATAGAATCTTCCTTCCGGATGTCAAGTTCTTTTTTCCCAAATGAGGTTTGATTAACCCTCCGCTTCTGTTATTTCTTGATTTTCGGTTGCCACATAACGGTATATTAGTCGCAGCGCCTAAACAAAGCCGGAGGCTTTCCGGACGGAGGAAACCCTATGTTGGTCAAGGATTGGATGAGCAAGAATGTAATCAGCATCGACGTGAACGCGACTTTGCAGGATGCCATCAACTTGATGATGGAACATGACGTAAGCTTGCTGCCTGTCATGGAAGAGGGGAAGTTGGTCGGGGTGGTCACTGATCGCGATGTGAAACATGCGTCTCCGTCAGACGCGTGCCTCCTCGATTTTCAAAACATTATGTATCACGTGGCTCGCCTGGAAGTAGCTTCCATCATGAGCCCGCGTCCGGTGACCGTTCCGATGGATTTCACAATTGAAGAGACTGCGGAAACCCTGATGCAGCACAATATTTCAGGTGCCCCCGTGGTCGATGACGCAGGACAAGTGAAAGGAATAATCACCAAGAATGATCTTTTTGCCGCCCTGATATCAATGACCGGCCTCACGGAGCGGGGCATTTCCTTCGGGTTCGAGGTCGAGGACCGTCCGGGCTCCATCAAGGCGGTGACGGATGTTATCAGGAAATTCGGCGGCCGGCTCGTGAGCATAGTAACCACATATGAGACCGCGGCCGAGGGATATCGGCAGGTGTATGTGCGGGCATTCAATTTGGATCGCAGCACATTTCCCCAGCTGGTCCATGAACTGCAAGAGACAGCTCGATTGCTCTACACGGTTGACCACCGCGACAACACCCGAGAGTTCTACTCGGCCTGAGCGTCGTGGACCGGTCCAGTTACACAGAGCATCAGGGACACAATTTCAGGACAAATATCTTTGTGTCTACGGAACCAAGTGCGGGCGATAGGCATCTAGTAAAATAGGGCTGGGTTAGACAAGAGATTAATTACGTAAGGGAGGCGAATGTCGAGGCTTCGAAAGCCCTGCAAGAGCCAACAGACATGTACCTGCCTGTAATAAAATATGAAAAATGCACCTGCTGTCGAGCGTGCGCGCGTATCTGCCCGAAGAATGTGTTCGAGGAGGATGACGAGGAGCTGCGGGTGTGCAATCCTGGCTACTGTACGGGCTGCGAGTCCTGTTCCGCAGTATGTCCGGTGGAAGCAATCGAAGTCGAAGAAATCTGACGCTGTTTGGTTCGAGTGCCAACTTCAAAGACGAGGGTTCGGCAAAGAAGTATGAACCTCGCCTCAAAGAATTGGCGTCACGCGTGGAACCTGACCCCATGTTGAGACACGTGCATTTTCGCAGGAAGTTGCGGTCAAGCGGAGGAGTTTTCGGGAGAAACTCGACACGTTGCCAGCGAGTCGTATAGAATTGATTGGGAGGTGAATACATGGTCAGAACAGTTGAAGCCATCATTGATGAGCACGGCAATGTTCGATTGCTTGAAACTGTGGAGTTGTCTTCCATGCGTCGGGCGCTTGTGATGATCCTGGACGATACACCGGCCCGTACAAGTGATGAGACCGCGCTATTAAGCGAAGCCGCTCTTGGTAAGGACTGGAATCGGCCGGAGGAGGATGCAGCGTGGTCGTACCTGCAGCAGGAGCAGTAGTTCTTGTCCCTTTCCCGTTTTCCAATTTGTCCCAGTCAAAACTGCGTCCCGCCGTGGTTCTTGCTGATGCCGGTCGCGGCGACTGGATCTTGTGCCAGCTCACCAGCAATCCCTACGGCGATGATCGCTCGAGCGAACTTACTAAGGCCAGCTTCAGCAAAGGGTCTCTTCGTATTAGAAGTTACGCGCGGCCAGGGGAACTCTTTACCGCCAGCCAGGAATTGATCCTCTCGCAGGTCGGAGGTCTGAAAGCCTCGGCGTTCCAAGCAATCGTCGAAGCGGTAATTATTATCTTGCGCAGCAGTCTTGCGCTTCGCAAACATTGAACACGGCCACAACAGCAGAAAAGGAGGGGGAATTTATGGCAGAGAAAACTGCTGAGCAGGGCCTCTTGGAAGTGAAGCTTAATGTTAACGGCACAGAGTACGTTGTTGCGGTACAGCCTGATACTCCGCTTCTGTGGGTAATTCGGGAAAATCTCGGCCTTACAGGCACAAAATTCGGGTGCGGCATATCTGTTTGCGGCGCTTGCACCGTGCATGTGGACGGAGACGCGGTCCGATCCTGCGTCACTCCAGTCTCGGATGTGATGGGGAAGAATATCACCACCATCGAGGGGCTTTCGCCTGACTGGAGCCACCCGGTGCAGAGGGCCTGGGTCGAGGAGGAAGTTCCGCAGTGCGGTTACTGCCATTCGGGCCAGATAATGAGCGCTGCGGCCCTTCTGGCAGAGAATCCGACGCCGACGGACGCCGACATAGATGACGCCATGTCCGATAACCTTTGTCGCTGCGGGACATATCAACGCATTCGCCGCGCGATTCATCGAGCATCACAGTTGATGGCTGAGGGAGGGCGGCAAAAATGACAAGGATAATGAATGTCAGTCGTCGTGACTTTCTCAAGGCATCTTCTGTTGTCGGGGGAGGACTGATAATTGGCTGGTTCATGCCCGTCCGCAATTCGTTCGGCCAAGCTGCCCGCGCTCAGGAAGGATCTCTTGCAATGAATGCGTTCATTCGTATTGGCGCTGACGACACGGTGACGATAATCGTCAACCATTCTGAAATGGGCCAAGGTGTTTACACCTCGTTACCAATGCTGATAGCCGAGGAACTCGAATGCGATTGGACCAAGATCAGAGTGGAAGCCGCGCCCGTAGATCCTGCGTACAACCACCCGCAATGGGGAATCCAGGGCACCGGGGGAAGCACCAGTATTGCGAGCGAGTGGGAGCGATCGCGCAAAGTCGGTGCGAGCGCTCGAGAAATGCTTATCGCGGCCGCTGCTGACACGTGGCAGGTGGACATGGCAAGTTGCCGTGCTGAGAACGGCAAGGTGATCCATTCAACCGGTAAGAGTTTGACCTACGGCCAGCTCGCCGAGAAAGCCGCAACTATGACTGTGACGCAAGACGTGCCACTCAAAAAGCCGTCCGAATTCCAGATTATTGGACAGCCGGTGAGACGCCTGGATACCCCCGCAAAGACTAACGGCACGGCCGTATTCGGCATCGACGTCAAAATTCCGGACATGCTCTCCGCTGTCGTAGCGCGGCCGCCCGTATTTGGCGCAAAAGTCGTGAGCTTCAATGCAGACAAGGCCAAGGCTGTTCGAGGCGTTAAGGACGTAGTGCAATTGCCCTTTGGAGTCGCGGTGCTTGCAACGGGTTTTTGGCCGGCAAAAGTCGGGAGGGACTCACTGGAAATCGTTTGGGATGACGGCCCTAACGCAACGCTTTCCACCGAAGGGATGAGGGAACAGTATGCCAAACTGGCCCAAACCCCCGGCACTGTAGCCAGGAAAGAAGGCGATCCTCTACAAGCGCTTCCCAGCGCGGCCAAGCAAATCAAGGCGGAATATGAGGTTCCATATCTCGCTCATGCCACAATGGAACCCCTGAATTGTGTGGTCGATCTGCGCACGGATACTTGCGAGATCTGGACCGGGACCCAGTTCCAAACCGCGGATCGAAACGCCGCTGCGCAGGTCGCGGGGCTACGGCCCGAGCAAGTCAAAATCCACACGACACTCCTTGGCGGTGGATTTGGGCGTCGCGCGAACCCGCAATCGGACTTCGTTGTCCAAGCAGTGCACGTGGCCAAAGCTGCCAAGGAGCCGGTCAAGGTGATCTGGACCCGTGAAGATGACATGAAAGGCGGCTGGTACCGCCCAATGTGGTACGATCGCATAGCGGCGGGGCTCGACACCAACGGGAACATCGTGGCGTGGCATCACACCATCGTGGGCCAGTCTATCATTACTGGCAGCCCCTTTGAAGAGGCCATGATTAAGGACGGAGTGGACGTGACATCCGTGGAAGGGGCTGCGGACATCCCGTACAATATCCCGAACCTTCTCGTTGACCTGCACAGCCCGAAAATAGGAGTGCCGGTCCAATGGTGGCGTTCCGTAGGTCATTCGCACACCGCTTTTGTCGTGGAGAGCTTTATGGATGAGTTGGCGTACGCGGCGGGCAGCGATCCTTATAAATTTCGTCTCAAACTGCTCGCGGCCCATCCCCGACACAAAGCCATTTTGGAGCTTGTCGCACAAAGGGCTGGCTGGGGCGCTCCTCTATCCGAAGGTCATGGCCGAGGAATAGCCCTGCACAAGTCATTTGATAGCTTTGTCGCCCAAGTCGCAGAGGTTTCCGTCACGCCGGAAGGACAAGTGCGTGTTCACAGGGTGGTGTGTGGGGTAGATTGTGGTATGGTGGTAAACCCCAACACCGTCGCGGCTCAGATGGAAAGTGGGATCGTTTTTGGTCTTACCGCTGCTATGCACGGGGCCATCACGTTGAAGGACGGCCGAGTTCAACAGAGCAGTTTTAACAATTACCCCCTGTTGACCATGCAAGAGACGCCGAACATAGAAGTCCATATGGTGCCCAGCGATGAGCCGCCAACCGGAGTTGGAGAACCGGGGGTGCCACCCATCGCGCCGGCTGTGGCAAACGCGATCTTTTCGGTCACGGGCAAACGCATCCGACGACTGCCCATTCGGCCAGAAGAGTTGAAAAAGGCGTAGATGGTCAGTTACAGATGAGATGAGCATCACTCGCGGGATGACAAAGAGTCTTGGGGCAGGCTTGAAAGCCCGCACCGCAAGAACAGGCGCCTGTTTGCAGGCAGCCCGTGACATAATTCGTGTTTACGCCGCAGGCAACTCCCAGGTCACATATGATACAAGTCGAACAGATTGGAAACATCCGAAAGTATAAACTGGCTCGGAGCATTGCAGGTCACAGCCTATATTTCACCGCAGCGTACTATGTTGACGGGTTGATGGTGGATACAGGCTGCCTGTTCACGGTGCCTGAGCTTGTCGCTTCCCTGAACGGACTGCCAGTGGAACGCATCGTGAATACCCACAGCCACGAGGATCATGTCGCGGGCAACTGTGCACTGCATGAAAAGTTCGGAGCGGAAATCCTGGCGCATCCTGAAGCGCTGCCGTACCTCGCGGAGCCCAAGCGGAGGCGTCTCCGGCCTTATCAACTGGTGATGTGGGGCTATCCCACGCCAAGCACAGGGAAACCCATCGGCGACTTCGTGGAAACCGCCAATCATCGGTTTCAGGTTATCCGGACTCCAGGCCACAGCTCCGACCATATTTGCCTGTACGAGCCTCAAGAGGGGTGGCTCTTTACGGGGGACGCGTACGTGGGCGGCCGGGACAGAGCATTGAGGCTTGACTACGACGTCTGGAAGATTATCGCTTCCCTGAAAAAGTTGGCTTCGTTAGACGCGAAGATACTCTTCCCGGGCAGCGGTACGATCCGGCAAGACCCCCGGGAGGAGTTGATCGACAAGATACGGTACCTCGAGGAAATGGGTCAGCAGGTGCTGAACCTTCACCAGAAGGGTTGGAGCCGCAGGGCAATTCGTCGGAGGCTTTTCGGCCCTGAAATGCCTATCGCCTATTTCACGTTGGGACACTTCAGCGGAAACAATCTGGTGCGCTCCTACATTGAAGATCGCTGCAGTCAGGCGCATTGAATTTGGGGCCTTCTTTATCTCGGTTCGGGCGTAGCACGGAAGCTGTATCAAAAGTCGCAGATGGGCTCAGATAATGCCACGATTAGGGCTGGCCAGCTTTCTGGCACCCTCACCCTGTCCCTCTCCCATAGGGAGAGGGAGCCCATGTGGAGACGTTTTGTGGTCCCCTCTCCCTTTGGGAGAGGGACAGGGTGAGGGCAGTTCGTGCTACGATTCCGCTTAGTCCATGAGTTTTGAGACAGCCTCCACGCTGCGCCCCTACGGCCCGGTGCGGGCGTCAAGGTCTCTCATGTACGGGCACGCACACCGGGCCCGCAGAAATCAACGCAATTCTCGTTGAATGAGACCATAGAAGAAACTGCGGGGAGACCTCTTTGGGCCCCCACCGTACCCTCTCCGAAAACTCCCATGTGTCTTCTGAACGGGCATGGGGAAAACTTTTGAATTCTAACGAGGAACAGCATGAAGGGGAACGATCCGGATCCACCAAAACCAGCCGAAGATCAATCAGCAGGCAGACCCGCCAGAGCCATGTCCAGGCAAATGGCCGTGCATTATGCAAGCTGCGCCATGGTGGCAACAAGCCCCAGAGACGTATCTCTGTTTTTCGGCAGGTACGTGCCGGGGACTGATGACAAGGGAGAGCAGAAGCTGGTCGAGCTGTACGAAACCCAGGTGTACATGACAGTGGATCAGGCCGAGGACCTGGCAAGGATCCTGACTCAGACCGTGAGCATGTTTAAGAGTGGCAAGAAGAGCGCTACCTAGGCCATATTGGCCTGGGGGCACAACCGTCAAAATAAGGCAACTCGCGGGTTGAAGAATCCTCTTCACCCTTCCCTCTCACGCCAGGGAAGAGGGTTTCAGAATCTCCTCCCTCGAGGGGGGTGATAATCGGCTGAAATTACTGATCACGTTTCTCTTGCTTTGACGCCATGGGGGCCGGAGGGGTCATAGACATGCCAGATTACGCGCCTTATCTTGAACACATAAGCCCGGTGCCCAGGCCAGTGGCTGATTCGGCAGATTATTCATTGTTTGACCGCGCATCGGTATTACTCGCTGAAAAGCGTACTCTTGACTGGCAGCCTCTCAAAGCGACAAGGATATAGTCCCTGAGGAAGAACCGGCCACTCATGCCACCAGGTTGACCCTTTTGGGCTGGTCGTATTCGTCCTTGTTGGACAGGAACCTGATGATCCGATTGCGAATCGCATAATAGCCGGGATGTTCGATGATGGTGGCGCGCTCTCGAGGCCGCGGTATGTTCACTTTTATCTCTTCCATTATTTTTGCATCAGGGCCCGGACTCATCAGCATAATCCGATCGGAAAGAAGAATTGCCTCATCCACGTCATGAGTCACCATGAATATGGTAATACCTGTTTCCAGCCACATGCGAACCAGTTCTTCCTGAATAACCCCCCTGGTGAGGGCGTCTATCTGAGCAAAGGGTTCGTCCAGGAGTAGTATCCTTGGTTCCACGCAAAAAGCTCTGGCAAGACCCACACGCTGTTTCATCCCTCCGGACAGCTCCGCCGGGCGCTTGCTTTCCGCTCCGCTAAGACCGACCATTTCCACATATCTGCGAACCCTGTCGTTGATCCTGTGGCGATCCCATCCCGAGTAAGCGGCCTTCACCGCTATCCGAATGTTTCCGGAGACGGTCAACCACGGCATGAGAGCAAAATTTTGGAACACTACCATCCTGTCGAGACCCGCTCCGGAAATTTCTTTTCCATCAAGATAAACATAACCATCGTCCGCGCTATCAATCCCGGCAACAATGTTGAGCAAGGTGGACTTGCCGCACCCTGAATGCCCCAGCACAGCCACGAATTCTTTTTCTTCAACCGAGAGCGAAACGTCCCTGAAAACGCAGTAGTCATCCCTGACGCCGGGGGTGGAAAAGAATTTTGAAACCCGATCTACCCTGAGCAACTTCATGGTTCAAGCTCCTAGTCGACATAGGCCAGTCGTCTGGCCAACTGATTGAAAAGGATGTCTATGCACACCCCGACCACACCTATGATTAGGATTGCAAATATCACACTGGTAAGGGACAGGTTGTTCCATTCATTCCACACGAAATAGCCCAGACCGAGCGATCCGAGAAGCGCTTCAGCAGGGACTATGGCCACCCACGCGCTTCCCATGGAAATTCGCAATCCTGCCACTATGGTAGGGCCGGCCCCTGGCAGTATCACTTTGAACACTTTGGCGACGGGATTCATTTGCAGGATATTTGAGACACTTATGTAGTCTTTCTTAATGGTGGATACTCCGAACGCCGTGTTGGCCAAGGTCGGCCAAACACTGGCCATAAAGACGACCAACAAAGCCGTCCAGTTGCTGTCTTGCACCGAATAAAGCAGGAGAGGCATCCACGCTATGGGCGATATCGCACGCAGCACCTGGATATAGGGATTTAGGGCCTTGAAGAGCATCTGGTTCAGGCCCAGGATCACGCCCAAAGTGATCGCCACCAGCGAGCCGGATACAAAACCCAATGACAGCCGGCCCAAACTGTACAAGGCCAGGGTACCTATCCCCTTGTCGTTGGGACCTTTGTCGTAGAAGGGGTTCGACAGAAATTCCCAGGCGGTCTCGGCCACCGCCATCGGACCGGGGAGGTTCCTGAAAGTCGCCGTATATAGCTGCCATGCGCCCAAAAAGAGCACAAGAAACATGAAGCACAGAATGAGCCAGCCTTTGCCGTTTCCTTTTTTCATAAAAGCTCCCTATGATGGGCCTGATTTATCGACCGGTTTTCGGCCACGTAGCGGTCAGGTCGACCGGCGCTGCCTAAACGCATGCTGCGCCCTCTGCTTCCACACGGGCAAGAGCAGAGGGCTTTCTTACCCAGGGCAGCGGCATTCATCTCCATTACATTTTCTTGATAGCGAAGCTCGCCAAGTATTCTTCCGGCTTCTGGGGATCGAACTCTTTGCCCATTATCAGGTGTTTCGCATAAGTGGTCGATGGCGCCGCGTACCCCAGGCCTTTCATAATGTCCGAGCACTCCGCGGCTAGAAACACTTGTTCCGCGATTTGCTTGTAGTTCACGTCACCCTTGATGTACCCCCATCGCTTCATCTGAGTCAGAATCCAAACCGCCATTGAGTTCCATGGAAACGGGTTGAAATCTATGCGATCCGGCTCGTTCCTCATGTTCCCCAGGCCGTCAGGGTACTGGCCTGTAAGGACCTGTTCCACAACCTCCTCAGGCTGGTTCAGAAAGTTGCGGGGGGAGATAGCTTTGGCAATTTCTTTTCTGTTCTCCGGCTGGTGGGCGAACATGGTTGCATCCACAATCGACTTGAAAACGGCCTTGAAAGTGTTGGGCATTTGAGTCGCAAACTCCTTCGAGGTGGCAAAGGCGCAGCAGGGATGTCCCGCCCACAATTCCATGGTCAGTTTGAAAATAAATCCCGCCCCTTCATAAACCGCCCTCTGATTGAACGGGTCCGGAGCGAGATATCCGTCAACGTTCTGGGCCTTCAGATTTGCCACCATTTCGGGTGGCGGTACCACTCGAATCTTCACTTCTTTGTCAGGGTCCACACCGCCTTCCGCAAGGTAGTACCGCAGCAGCATGTTGTGCATTGAATAATCGAACGGGACGCAGAACGTGAACCCCTTCATGTCCTTGGGCTCTTTGACATCCTTGTGTTTGATGTGAAGGGTAATGGCCTGGCCGTTTATATTTTCCACCGCGGGCATGTAGAATGGGACGGCCTGTGACCCTGCGCCCAGCGTAAGAGCCAGAGGCATGGGTGAGAGCATGTGAGCACAATCTACTTGCTTGGAAACAGCCCAGTCTCTAATCATCGCCCACCCCGCGGCCTTCACCACTTGGGTACCGGTAAGACCATGTTTTTCATAAAACTTCATCGGATCGGCCATGATTATGGGAGTGCCGCAGGTGATAGGAATAAAACCTATTTGCAGGTTCTTTTTTTCCGGAGGACCATCGGATTCCTTTGCCCAAGCCTTGGCAGCGTCCAACGGAAATAGGCTGGATAAGATCGAGATGGCTGCAGAAGACCCGACGATCTTCATGAAGTTACGTCTGGAGAAGTCGTTCCCGCCGAAGACGGCCTTAACCACCGCGGTTTCCACCAAGCGGTCTATGGCGTCCTCGCTTGTCATTGATTTCAGTTCCTTCGACTCAGGGCCCGACTGCGTGTGTGAACATCCGTGGCCCAGGGAGGTGTTCGGATCAAACGGATCGTTCAGAGCCGGTCCCGACCCGATTGCGTGGGCGTCTTTATCTTTGTGCTGGTACATGATGAAGCTCCTCGTGCGGCTAGTGATTCTTCAGCTACCATTTTCGGTATGGCAGGAATTTCCCGTTGTAGGTGACAACTACTCTGTCGCCCTTGGGATCGGTCTTTTTCCGGATGTCCAACTCGAAGTCTATGGCGCTCATTATTCCATCTCCGAACATCTCATGGATGATTTCTTTAGTGGTGGTGCCGTAGATCTGGGTTATTTCATGAAGCCGGTAGATTAGGGGGTCCACTGGCACGGTTTCCCCGAGTGCGCCCTTCATCGGAAAATCGGTCAAAGCGTCGGCCACTTCAGGGGCCAAGCCTAGCAGTTTCGCCGCCTTTTGAGCTTCATCGAGACTCATACTGTTCTGACCGAGCAGGGCTGATGTTACCCAGCACTTGTGTGCTCCAATTTCCTTCGCGATTTCTTCCCAGGTGAGTCCTTTTGCCTTTTTCGCCTGACGTACAAGTTCAGTGGCTTGTTTCTTGGTCATTTGATCGCTCCTTGGGTCGTAGTGACAAGCTAGTAGTCAAGAAGCGTACCAAATTAGCGCCGGTTTGGGTGGACCGCCTGTCATCTCGTTTTATCGAAAATTGGCTCGTACGAAGGTCCTGCTCGGACACCAGATTTGCTACCAAAATGTACTGTTTTCCAGATTGACATACGAATATGTCATTATTCGTTCAACACCATACGTCAATGTTGTTGCCCCCTCCCCAAAAAAACTCTTCGCGGGCCGGCCTTTTTCCTTTACAATTGATTTATCGGACCCAAAGGGGTGACTCACATGCCGGAATACACGCCTTACCTCCAGCACATAGCACAGCAACGGGACTCAATGGTAGATCTGGTCACCCGATGGGCTGATACAAACTCCGAGAGCCACAATCTCTCAGGGTTGACCAAGATGCTCTCCATGCTCGAGGATGCCTTCAGCGTGCTGGGAGCCGAGAAGCAACGCATTGATCTCGTCGCCGAACCCTGGGGCTCTGCTGAGAAACAGCAACTCGGACAAGCTTTGTTCCTTCGCAAACGTCCTACCGCGCCGGTGCGAGTGTTCCTTGAGTGCCACATGGACACTGTCTATTCCACGGATCATCTTTTTCAAAAGTGCCAACTGATAGAGGGCAACATCCTGAGGGGCCCTGGAGTCGCCGACGCTAAAGGCGGCCTGATGGTCATGCTCAAGGCCCTGGAAGCCCTGGAGAAGAGTCCCTGGGCCGAGAACGTGGGGTGGGAAGTGTTGATAAACCCTGATGAGGAGATCGGCTCCCCCGGTTCCACCGCCCTCATTGTGGAAGCGGCCCGAGAAAACCACATCGGGCTGATATTTGAACCGTCGCTCCCTGACGGCAATTTGGTAGGGGATCGCAAGGGTTCGGGAAATTACATGGTCACGGTCCGAGGGCGTGCCGCACATGCCGGACGAGAACCCCACATGGGCCGAAACGCAATCAGCGCGCTGGCTCGCTTTATCGTTGAGCTGAATAGGGCCTCGGAAAACGGTGTCACGATCAATGTGGGGCGCATCGAGGGCGGAGGCCCGGTGAACGTGGTGCCCGATCTCGCTGTATGCCGGTTCAATGTCCGCGTAATGACTCTGGAGGATCAGGTGTATTTTGAAGAGCATGTAGACGGGCTGGTGAGAGAATTCAATCGTCTTGACGGCATTTCCCTCGAACTTGAGGGTCGTTTTGCCCGGCCACCGAAGCCCTTGGACGGCAAGACCCGTCGGCTCCTGGGTCACATAGCCAGATGCGGCGCCGACCTCGGCCTGAACATCGAATGGCGAACGAGTGGCGGGTCGTGCGACGGCAACAATCTTGCGGCTGCCGGACTGCCCACTGTGGACAGTCTGGGCGTGACGGGTGGCGGGATTCACAGCGATGACGAATACCTCTTGATTGACAGCCTGGTCGAACGCGCCCAATTAAGTGCCCTGTTACTAATGAAACTCGGCGCGGGAGAAATCAAAGTCGAGGACCTGGACCAAGATTGGCAAGGAACCGTTGTCGTGTAGCATTGAGGGACAAGACCAGGGGTCTGGAATCACGATGGGGGAGGCTTGGAGGGGGAGATGGTCTCTCCCTCCATCTTCACCGGGCGCAGAGCCGCCTCAAGCCCGGTGAGCCAATACGTGTAGCGAAATGAAAAGAACCGTCTCAGATGAATTGGCTTCCGATCCTAGGGTAGCACAAGCGAAAAAGGCGCTGCTGGAAGTTCTGGCTGAGTATCAGCAGCGCATTACGACTGTCAGACCCCCGGATCCGGACTTGCGAGTTTCGTACGATGCGCTCTTAAAGGAATTCAGTGAGCTGCGAGGTGGGTCGCTTTTCTTTCCGTACCTGGGCAGTGGCCTGGGCAAAGGCGTGCTGGTGGAACTTGCCGACGGGAGCGTCAAGTACGATTTTATTTCAGGGATAGGAGTTCATCACTGGGGGCACAGCCACCCGGCCCTCGTTGAAGCGCTGCTCGATGCAGCCATGAGAGACACTGTCATGCAGGGGAACTTGCAGCAGGATATTGAAAGCGTC